>JAABUX010008487.1_pt1 | contig 11830 bp, 24 predicted proteins | sample 5561851 | NCBI WGS metagenome assembly JAABUX01 (sample SAMN10711883, study PRJNA513361) | rock metagenome | isolation source: Antarctica rocks | place: Antarctica: Victoria Land, Richard Nunatak red sandstone | collected 2016-01-03 | reverse complement strand
CGGGCGAGCGCTGGGTGTGCATCAACAAGGCCCCGGTGGCCTCCGGCGGTGAGGGCCTGGCTGTGCAGTACCCGGCGGACCTGGCATGGGAGGGCATCACCTGCCACGTGCTGGACCAGCGCACGCTGAAGATGAAGCAGGCGTGCCCGCCTGCAGCCCCATGCGCATGCGCGCCCGGCAGCCCCGCGCGCCACCCTGTCTCGGAGGCGGGCCTGCTCGCTTGGCGCCGGCGCGCCGGAGCAGCCTGCCGTGCGCCGCGCGGCACGCCGCAGGCAGGCGCTCTGCGCTGCACGCGCATCGGCCGTGTGGGGACGCGTGCGGGTCCGGCTGCGCCCCGTTCCACCTGAGCTTGCACACGGCGTCGCTGCGCTGCGCGCCTGGCAGGCGCCGCAGCGGGCGTGCGCTGGCGTGGAACGGAAGAGGTGGGCACCGCAGGACTGCAGCCGCGCTCTGCGCGCAGGTGCTGCACCCGTGCTCGGGCGCGGCGCTGCCCGGCGAGTGCCTGGCGCTGCTGGGGCCGAGCGGGGCAGGTGTGCCCCGCGGCTGCTTCGCGTTTGGCGCTGGGCGCGTGTGAGCGTGAGCGGCTGCGCGATGCGAGCGCTGTGACGGTCGTGTGCAAGTGCAGCGGCCTGACAGCGCAGAAGGCTGCCTATGAGCGCGTCTGCCCAGTAGGCAGAGCGCGGTGTTAACTGCCTGGCTGCGCTGCACATGTGGTTGTCGCTGGATCGGGCAGCAGGGGCGCGACGAAGCAGACGGAGGCTGCGGCAGCACCGCAAGTGCCTCGCGGCGCCTGTGCGTCAGTGTGTGACTGGGGAGGCGCGCAAACCAAACACGTGTCATAGGTGCACGCGGCAAGGCTGAGCCGGGTGCGGGGCGGCAGGCAAGTCGACGCTGCTGGACATCCTGTCACTGCGCAAGACCAGCGGCAAGATCACCGGCAAGGTGCCCCCTGGCCGGCGCTCTTTGATGCAGCGTCTGTCGCGAGCACGCTCCTCAGGCTTGTCTGCCTGGGCGGTCGCTTGCCACGCCCCTGCAGCACGGTTTTCAAGCGGAGAGGGGGCCGTGCGTATGTCCCTGCGCGCAGGACGCGCGGCGCGCGCGCTGCGCGCGCGCGGCAGGGCGGCCGGCGGGCCGGCTGGCTGAGCGCCGTGCAGACCGGCGGGCTGACGCGTGCGGGCGGGCGCGCGCGCGCAGGTGGAGATGAACGGCCGGCCGCTCGGCCTGGAGTTCAAGCGCAACAGCGCGTACGTGGCGCAGGAGGACTGCTTCGTCCCGACCATGAGCGCGCTGGAGACGCTCGAGTTCAACGCGGCGCTCACGCTGCCCAAGGCGGTCGGGCCCGAGGAGCGTGCCAAGCGCATCTCCGAGGTGCTGCACATCATGGGCCTCTGGCGCTCGCGCGACACGCAGGCGCGCCCCCTCCATGCGCGCGCGTCGCAAGCTGCGCGACAAGGCGGCGCGCGAACCTGGGACAGGCGCTTCAAGGCCGGCCTGGTGCTTTGAGACCCCAGAGAGCCTGGCTGTGCCAACGAGAGTTGGCGTGAGTGCGTGCTGGCCGCCCGCAAGCACCCAGCCTTTATCTGGGGAGAGTCCGCATGCCGCCGCTCTCAGATCTGCAGACCGAACCGCTGGGGGATGGCGCCTTGCCAAATGGGGCATGGCCGGTCGCCTGGTGAGTGTCGCCGCTGGCACCGGGCTTGCCGCGCTGCATTGCGGGCAACAGGGCAGGCTGCCGCGCGGCGGCCCTTCTAGTGCGCCCAGGGGTGCGCCTGACGGTGCGCTCGCCGCGGCGCAGGTGGGCGGCGCGCTGCCGGGCGGCATCCTCGTGCGCGGCCTGTCGGGCGGCGAGAAACGGCGGCTGAACATCGCATGCGCGCTGATCTCCGCGCCGTCCATCCTCTTCCTGGACGAGCCGACCACGGGTGCGCCCCGCCGCTTCCTCTGAAAGAAGCGGGAGAGCCGGAGTGGCTTTCACAGCCGGCATGTCCAGGGAGACAGTGCTACCGCGGGCGCTGTTCCCAGACTGTCTAGGGAGACGGCGCGGCTCTGCTGCGACCCTTCTGCTACTCTCTACTACCGTACTGCATGTTATCATGTTAGTTCTATGTTGACTCCCATGACCCCGCCCATGCCTGACATGAGTCCCCCGCAGGCCTGGACAGCTTTGCGGCGCTGAACGTGATGGAGCACATGCACGACCTGGCCATGCTCGGCCACACCGTGATTGCGTCCATTCACCAGCCGCGCTCCGCCATCTGGGACATGTTCGACAAGGCGCGCCCCGCCCCGCTGCATACCCGACTGAGCGCGGCATGCATATGCCGGTAGGAGCTGCAGCGGTGTGCCGCGACAATGCCATGTGCTGCGGCACGTTACTGCGCTGGCATCGACATGCGGAGCGTGAAAGGCCTACACCTGAACAAACAGTGATCATTCAGAGCATTGGTGCGCCAGCCAGGGTTGAGGCTAGGGTGGGATACCCTGACCGTTTGCCAGGCACGACGCTGAGCGTGCGTGCGGCGCGCGCAGTGCGTGGTGCTGAGCGAGGGCTACAACCTGTACTACGGCTCGCCCGAGCGCGTGCTGGGCTGGTTCGCGGAGACGCTGGGCTACCCGTACTCGTACCAGCGCGATGGCGCGGTCTCCGACTGGCTCATGGACCTGGTCAGCGTCGGCTTCCAGAAGCCCGAGTCGTTTCGCGACCGGCGCGCGGCCCATCTAGCACACAGCGCCGCCCACAATCCCGGCCCGGCATCACTCTAGGAATGTGTTCAGTCTGCACCTGAGTCGTTCCGCGACCGGCGCGCGGCCCCCCTGCCGCACAGCGCGGCCCAATGCTCCCGGCCCTGCATCGCTTCAGGCATGTGCTCAATCTGCACCCAAGTCGTTCCGCGACCGGCGCGCGCCTTCTGCCGCACATTGCGCCGGCCACGACCCTGGCTCGGCATTGCCCTATGTGCATTGAGTTGCCCTTCATGTATTGTTTGGTCTGCACCCAGGTTTTTTTTTTGGCAGATGGTGCAGCCGTCATGCTGCATCGCCCCTGTCCTTGTCAGACGTGCGCATCAGGGACTGGCGTGGCTCCTCAGCATGCAGCGCAGCCTCCTTTGGCCGCACGACGCGCTGCATGGCCGTGCCTGACGTAAGCTGTGCCGCAGCCTCGGCTGTTACATGCATGCATGGGGGCTGCGGCAGCCCCAATCTTTGGGGAAGAGCATGGCGTTTCGCGCATGGCAGGCCAACATGCAAACAAGACAGAGCTTGACCCAAATAAAGCAGCAGTGATTGTCCTGGCTAAAACAGCAGTAGTACTCTGCGCAGCATCCCCAGATTAAGAAATCAAGACGTCACTAAGTGAGAAGGCAAGTAGCCTGCACTGAGGCCCTACGGTGTGTGGCCTTGCAGGAGCATGTGCACGCGGAAGGATGTGCAGCGCGCGGCGCTCGCGTTTGGAAAGGAGCATGAGCACGGCTGTGAGACCATGGACGTCATTGAGAGCCAGGTGTCGTACCCGCGACACGCGCCAGGCCCTGTTCGCACTTGCAGCAGCGGCATGTGCAAGCTTCAGCTGCAGCTGAAGATTGATGGTCCGGTGCTCGCTGGTGACATGGAGCTCGTTCAGTACGCCCTTCGTTGAAGTCAGGCAGGTTCTTGCAAAGCAAGGGCGCGTCGACCGAAGCGCTGTGGGCGTGTGCGATAGGGTAAGGGTGTGGCGTGTTGACTGAAGCAATGTGGGCGTGTGCGGTAGGGTAAGGGGGCGGTGGAGGGCTTTGGGGAGCAGCTGGCGTCGCCGCGCACGCCGCCGACGACGCTGGCCGTGACGAGCACGGGCGCGGTGGAGCCCGCGCAGCCGCTGCCGCCGCCCGGCAAGGCGAACGAGATGGCCTGGGCGTCGGGGCGCTACGCGGCCAGGTGCGGGGGTCCTCATTCTTTCCCCGAGCCCAGGCAATAATCCCAGGTGCACACATGGTGAGAACAACCCGTCGGCGGCTGCTGGTGAGGCTGCTGGTAGTGCCCTATGTCAAAAGCGAGGGTCTGTGTCGCCTGCTGAGCGGGACGTGTGACCAGCGCTTCCCCGGCTCTTGAAGGCTCAGTGCGTTCTGAGTGCTTTATGAGCTGGTGTCAGCGCATCATGCGGGATGACTGGCTGACGCGTGCGCCGCCGGGCGCCGCGCAGCTGGGTCACGCAGTTCCGGGTGCTGCTGCGTCGCGCGATGCTGGCGCAGCTGCGCAACCCCACGGACACGACGTCGCGGCTCTTCCTCAGCACCTGGGTGGGCGTGCTGGCCGGTGCGCGCACGCGCGCCGCGCACAGGCCCGCGGCGAGATGTGTCTTAAAGACATGGATGGGCGCCCTCGCTGCATTCCACCCTCCCGGCTCTGCTGGGCTGCTATTGTGTCCGGCAGTGCAGGGCCGGCGGTGTGGGACTATCCGAGGGCCTGCGCAGCACAGAGAGGCGGCTGGCTCTTGCTGTCCAAGCTGCGGTTGTGAGTCGCTCTTTCGCCACATAAGTGTCACAAGCATTATCATGCATGGCCGCCCCTGCTGCGTATGTATGCAGATGTGTTCTGTGTCACACAGCGAGCACACTGTCACAGACGACGAGCAAGTGCACACCCCAGAAAGGTCATGCAAGTGCTGACAAGGCCACCCGCGCGCAGGCCTGGTCTTCTTCAACCTGTCGGAGGGCCCGGAGAGCACGGAGAAGCGGCTGGCGCTGCTCTTCTTCGTGCTGCTGCTGTTTGAGCTGCTGCCGTTCTGCTACATGAGCTTTTATGTGGCCGACCGTCGCTTCTTCGCGGCCGATGTGTCCAACGACCTGTACCACCCCTCCGCGTACTACCTGGCCGCCGTGGTGGCCGGTGCGGCCGCCGAGCCCATACCCAGGGAGTTGAAGCGACGCGGCTGAGCCGTGCCGGAGCAGGGGCTGTGTTTACACGAGGGCAATAAGCCTGCGCAACAGGTCGTGGTTTCTGGGGAGGGTGTTGCATATCATCCAACGCGGTTGAGGTGCCCGCCTGCGTCGCAAAGCATTTTGGCAGAGGCGTGCCAGAGCAGATCTCTGTGACAAGGAGGCGGCCGGCCTGCGCCACAGCGGGGCTAGGAGCGCATGCCCGACGCGGCTGACATTGTTGTCGCGCGCGCGCGCGCGCGCAGGCATCCCGTTTGTCATCATCAACTCGCTGTGCGGCTCGCTGTCCGCGTACGGCTTGGCCGGGCTGCGGTACACCGCCAAGGCGGTCATCGTCAACAGCGCTATCACGGCGCTGCAGTCGCTGATCAGCATCCAGCTCCAGGCGCGGCCGGCCGGCCTGCCTGCCCGCGGCGGCGGCGGCTGCCCCGCGCGGACGCCCGAGAAAGCCCAGAGGGTACTGCGCTCATGCGGCTGTTGTGGCGACATGGGCAGGGTTGTGGGTGTCCTGTGAATGTAAGGGGTCCAGCATGTAGCCGTGGCGTACACCCTTTCACCATCGTACCTCTAACCTGTTCTCTGCGGCGCGTCGTCCGCAGCACGGCAGCCCAGGCAGTCCCAGCGCGAGCGCGCCCGCGCGGCCTGGCGTTAGATCTGGCCCGACCGCGGCGCAGGTGTTCTGCGTTTGGCTGACGCCCAACCAGGACCTGGCGTACGTGCTGGCTACGGGCTACGTCGCGTCGTCGATCCTGCTGTCGGGCTTCTACTTGCGCGTTACCGACATGGCGCTGTCGCTGATGCGCTCGCTGTCGTACCTGAGCTACACCAAGTGCGCGGCCCGGGAACCATGCGCCGTGTCTTATTGCGCACGCGCTGGGGCACGCGGCTCATTTGTCCGAGGAGCCAGGCTGATGCCAGTGCAGTGCTGAAGTGCGCCTGAAACATGTGTTAAAAAGTGTTGTGAGTTGCGTAACTGTAGGCGTCTTGACGCACCTTTTCAAGTGCATTGGTCCAAGCGCTGCATGCCAAGCAAAGCGCGGACACAAGGCACAACCCGACTGCGCAGACGCTGGCTGCCGGCCTGGTAACATGACACCACTGGCAGCACATGCCCATGCGAAAGCAGTGGGCAGATCCCGTGAAGCCTGGCCGAGCAGGCTCTGCCTGCCCCGCTGCATGAGCGGCCCATGCGCATGGCGCGCCTGAGCGGCCTCCTGCGGCGCGGCAGGTACGCGATGGAGGCCGTGTCGCACCTGGAGCTGAGCGGCATCTTCTACCACTGCAACGCGTCCGCGACCGCGGTGCCGCAGGCGGCCGTCATGGTGCGCGCCGCTGCGCGCCCGCCGCGGCATGCCGCGACGCCGCGCGCCCCTGCAGCTGCTGCAGCCGCCTCGCGCGACCCCAGACTGAAGTTCTGTCGATGCAACGCTGTCATTGCCCTGCTGCTCTGGCGGCGGCACCGTATATCTCACGTCATGGCCTTCCTGTCATGTCAAGACATAGGGTTGCATGGGCGTGAACTGCACAAAGCTGCTTTTTGGTCCACTTCAAATGTATGAAACCCCGAGGCATTTGTCATCGTGTGACTGGTGCCCCAACGGCCGGCCAGGCGCTCGAGAGCGGCGGCGGCGCGGCGGGCGTGCCGCGCGGCGCCAACCTCTCGACGCTGGCCAGCGCGCTGGGCCGGCGGCTGCTGCAGTCCGCCGCGCAGGCGCCGGCCGCGGCGATGCAGGCGGCGGCGGCCGCGCGGCAGGCGGCGGCCGCGCATGCGCCCGGTGCGCGCCGTGCCGGACAGCGCGCCTCCAGGGAGCATTGGTCAGTCGTGGCGATGGCCCGCCAGGGAGAGCTGGCCGAAGGGGCTGCCCGCGCTGCGGGAGAGCACCACAGCACTCGACATGAGCACCGCAGTGGATGCTATTATGAACCTGTGTTTCGAACAATGTAAGAACAGGGACAATGGGTCGAGTCGGGACCTGAGCTGCTGGCGACGGTGAACCTCACCACGGCTCACCAAATTCAACATCGGGAGCGCTTATCCCGCCTGCACTGCCGCCCTCTCGCCGCGCGGCTGCCCGGCAAGAGGATCAGGTGGCTGCCAAGGTGGTTTGAAGTGCGCCGAGGCATCTCCGCCAACCCTGCCCTGACTCTGGCTCGCGCGTAGGCGCGGCGGCCGGCGGCGTGAACCCGCAGCTGGCGGAGAGCCAGACCGATGTGGCGCACATCGCGACCGGCGGGCTCACGCCCAAGTGCGGCACCAGCGGCGAGCAGCTCCTCGACTTCTGGGACTACAAGCTGAGCGTGGGCCAGTGCATCGGCATCCTGTTTGCCTTCTACGCCATCTTCCACGTCGGCTCGTACCTGGCGCTCTCCAAGCTGTACCGCCAGAAGCGCTGAGCGCCGTGGAGCGCAGGCCGGTCTGCCGCGCGCGGGGACGGGGGGCGCCGGCAGGCCAGCGCAGCGGGGTTCTCTGTTGCGCGAAGTATTGGTGGTCGGTGTGCGCCGGGCGTGGAGGACCCGTCCTGAGCGGCGGTCCTAGCTGTGTGTCCCCCGGCATTTGCCCCTATGTGACGGGGTGGGTGCGTGGGCCCATAGCTAACTCTGCTCTAGCCTGTCTCAGCCTGCGTGCGCGGTTGCGGTCTGTCCGGCTCTGTCTACCTCTCTGTTCGCGCTCGTGCGCCCATCTTTTACAGGGTTGGTACAGTATTGTCACCCTTCTTAGCGGCCCTGTGCTGCACGCGCATGCGTGCTGCTCAGGCGCGCTGCGCGCGGGCTGGCTGGTGCAGCCACTTCATATGGCCGCACAGGCACACACGCCTCTGGCGGCCGCAGGCATGCCAGCCACTTGGGTTGACAGACGTTGCTGCCCATTTGCGTTTCGAGCCAGCCTGAGGGCAGGGCATGGCTTTTGGCATGAGCTAGGATCAATTTTAGCCGAGGCGCACGGGGCATCGTGTAACGATCGTGTAACTGCCCTCCAAGAGGCGGGACCAGCGCATCTGCAAGTGTCTTGGCAGCATGATCGGGCTAAGAACGAAGCTTGCGGCGTTGCTCGTACTAGTGTACGCAGCCCTGGCCCCTGCACAGACAGTGCAGTCTGCAGACAGCGGCGCGGCATGGCTGGATGGAGAGCCAGTGCTCCTGCAGAGCATGCCTGCTGGCTGGACCGCTGCAGCAGCGGGCCAGGGGCGGGGCCTGCTACAGGCGGCGGGGCTATGCCCTGCCAAGGAATACTTTTGCGGCGAGGATGACATTTTCCTGGACAGCGCCTTCCAGGCGCTCGCAGGCGCAGGCTGCGTGGACGACACAGGTGACAGCCGCGCTTGTTCGCTACCGTAAAACAGGGCCTGGTAAGGCTCCAAGTTAGCTGCAGGACGAACACAGCACCACAGCCCGTCTGCAGGCAAGCCAAGAGCAGCAGCGCCTGGTCGTGTGCGGTCATCTCGCAGGTCTTTAATAGCCACTGATCAGGCTTGACAGGACTGTGCAGCACTGCTGAGCAAGGCTCCAAGACAGGTCCAGCACCGGCCTGCCAAGCCTGCGTTGTGGGGCACAAGGCCACGCTCCTGCTGGCACTGACCAGGAGCCCTCTCGCGCAGTCATCGGAGCGAGGGTGTGCGGCGCCAATGTCGTTGCCGCCGCGGCCGCTGAGCGCTGGAACGCGTCGCGACCGGGCTGCCAGGCGATGTGCGTGGATGCAGCCGCCGGGCTGTCGCTGCCCAGCCAGTACTACTGGGCCGCGGGCGACTGGGGCGCCTGCACGGCGGCCTGCGGCGGCGGTCAGCAGCTGCGGGCCGCCACATGCATGGACAGCGTCGGCGGCGCGTGAGGCCCCCCGCGCACAGACCGCCCTGTGCGCAGCAGCACCCCGTGGTTGAGACCGGGCAATTCCGCTTGCCCTGTTTAGTTCAGAGCAAGCTCGCTCTGTCCGACGCCGTCCGCGTGCGGCGCAGGCAGGCGGCGGCGGTGCTGTGCGACGCGCCGAGCCGGCCGGCGAACCGGCGGGCGTGCGGGCGCACGCCCTGCGCCCTGGCCGTGCGCCAGCCCACGCTGGGTTTCGGCGCGTGGGGCCCGTGCGAGGACGCGTGCGGCGCGAGCTGGGCCGCGCGGTCCGCGGCCTGCGCCAATCTAGACGCGCGGCTGGCCGACCTGGTCGAGTGCTCCACGTACGATGGTGACTCGCCCCCCTGCGCATGAAAACACCTGCATCGTTCATCGCCGCTCCTTGTTTGGAGCCAGGGCGAGCGGTGGCAGACAGTGACCGCTCTGCTTGCCAGGAAGGTCTTTGCATCCGCATGCGATCCGCTGACGAGCCTGCAGACTGGCATGAGGCCCGGAGCGCCCAACAGGCACGCAGCTCTCGCGCGGCTGCACGGCCCCAGACTGCGCCGCGCCACACTGGTCGCCGGGGCCCTGGAGCGTGTGCAACGCGACCTGCGGCGGCGGCGCGGCCATGCGCAGCGTGGCCTGCATGTCTGGAAACGCCACGGCCGCGGCGGGCGCGTGCGCGGGCCGGGCGCCGCCCGCCAGCCGCGCGTGCAACGCGGCGCCCTGCGTCGGCTACGCATGGCAGGCGCGTGGGCACGAATCTGCCATCTGCCTCAGTGCCCAGTAGTTGGCTAAAACATCCTCATATGGTCGTTGGTGCCTTGTCAGTTTTCCGGTCAGGCCATGCCATCTTGTTGTTGCAGGTGAAAGGCACTCGCATGGGACACTTGCGGGACCTCACGTGAAGGCGTGCCATGCCAGAAGGGGCCGCCGCGCTCTGCCAGGTAGGGCCCTGGGGCCCATGCTCGGCGCCGTGCGGCGTGGGCGTCCGCAACCGCACGGTGGCGTGCCTGGACGCCATGGGCGGCGCCATGCCGGCCGGCCACTGCCCTGCGCGCATGCCGGCCGACGAGCTGCAGTGCAATGTGCTGCCCTGCGACTTCTGCTCGCACACGAGCTGCGCGGGGCAGGCGCGCCCCGGCGCCGAGCCTGCGCGCGCGCGCCTTTCGCGCCAGCCACTGCGCTTGGTCTGCGCTCAGTCTCTGTTGGTACAGTATGAAAGTTGTTGCAGAGATGTATCACTCTGTTAGCGGCTGCGGCGCATGCTGGGCGAAGGCTGGGCAGTGCCGGCGGCTGGGAATCACATAGACGGCGCTCGCAGGTGTGTAGGCCTCTGTGCAGTGGTTACAGTGACTACAAAGTGAATTATGTATGCTTGAAATTATGTATGCTTGGGTGCCGCGCAGGGCGTGTGCAAGGGCGGCGTGTGCGTGTGCCAGCCGGGCTTTTGCGGGGCCTACTGCGAGATCCCGCCCGCCTGCACGGGCATCCTGGACGCGGCCGGCAACTGCTGCCCCGCCGGCGTGGTCGCGGCCAGCGGCGCCTGCTGCGCTGCGGTGCGGCCCTGGCATCGCGGTGGTATATAACGTTGCAGTGCGGCGCATGGCTGCTCTGTGATCAGTCGTCAGGAACCCTTGAGGACTGCTTTTGTTCATGTCAGGCTTGTTCCAAGCGTCATCAGTGTGAGGAGGGCCCTGGGTTGGCGCCCTCCGAGCCAGTGTGTCTGCCTCGCGGCTGCATACAAGAGCCCCTCCTCCCGGCCACAGCACCTGTGACACACAGCTGCCGGCCCGAGGCGCGCGCCTGGGGCAGGGCGCGACGCTGGACCGGCGCGCCGAGTGCTGCGCGAGCGGCCTGCTGGACGCGTGCGGCGACTGCGACGGGCCCGCGCGGGCGGTCGACGCGCAGGGCGCCTGCTGCCCGTCGGCCGCCCTGGACGCCGGCGGCTTCTGCTGCGTCAGGTCACCACCCTGGTCGGCGCGGCGGCTGCCGACCCTGTGCAACCCGGAGCTGCTCAGTCCAGTTCGGCTATGCTCCTCGGCCATTGTCAACACTGGCGTGTCGCAAGCCCTGCAGCACACCTGTTTGGCTGAGCAGCATATGGAGCTAGAGCAGTAGGGCGTCACGAGCCAGCGAGCGTGCTGATGGACGACTGTGTCATCACACTGCCGCTGCGCGGCCGCGCAGCGGCCAGCTGGACGAGTGCGGCGTGTGCGACGGCGACGCTAGGTCCTGTGCGCTCCACATGGTCCTGGACATCAAGGCGCGCATCTCAAACGCTGCAAATGTGATAGGTGAGGTTAAGGGTAGGGTGTTTTGCTCCGCATATGCGGGCACACGAGCTCCTGTGGTCACTGAATTTCTGCACTGCTAGTCTGCTGGACCTGGTGTCAGGGGCGGGCGGGCACACCTGGAAGCGTCCCACTTAAGTCCACGGACACGCCGTGCGACAGCGGCCTGCGGCGGCGCGCGCGCGCGCAGGCGATGCAGGCGGCCGCGCTGCTCAGCCTGGGCCAGCTCACGCTCGCGCGCATGCTGGAGGCGTTTGTCGGCGGCGTGGTCGGCCTCAACGTGTCGCACCTGGCCGTCGCCGACCTGGCGCTCGCGCCGGGCGCCGCCATCAGCGAGTCGGCCGCGGAGGTGGCCCTGCGCGCCGAGCTGCTGGCCGCGCCGTCCGACTCGTACAACGCCCCGGTGGTGCGCCGTGCATGCGCCGCGCCAGCAGTGACACCTGGGGACTCTTCAAGGGCTTACTACCATGGAGTTGCTTTATATCCGCTACTATGCCTCTCCAATCACGTGTGCAAAAGCCCGCGGCGGACATTGCTTGGCCCTGCAGCGCGCTGGCGTCTGGAACTTGCGCTTGAGTGCGCTGCACGACACGGCCGCAGTTGCTTGGAAGCGCTGGAGCGCAGTGGGTCACGCGCGCCCTGGACGACGCGGCGGGCGCCGACGCCGGCAGCCGGGTGCTGCTGATCACACCCTGACCCTAGCAGAGGGTCTGCAAACCCCTGCAGGACCTGCGCGCGTCCGCGGCGACGCGCGCGCTGGAGGACGCCCTGGGCGCGGCCGCGGGCAGCCAGCTGTTCCTG
>JAABUX010008486.1_pt1 | contig 11832 bp, 10 predicted proteins | sample 5561851 | NCBI WGS metagenome assembly JAABUX01 (sample SAMN10711883, study PRJNA513361) | rock metagenome | isolation source: Antarctica rocks | place: Antarctica: Victoria Land, Richard Nunatak red sandstone | collected 2016-01-03 | reverse complement strand
CAACCTGCGCCAGCGGGAACTGCGGCGCCCGCTCCTGGATCAGCGCATCGATCTCAGGCAGACGCTCCAGCGTGCCATGGACCAATTGCGCGGCGAACCGTACCGCCTCGCTGGGGGCCTCGTGCTCCGCTCCAAGCGCCGCGATGCTGACGTCGGGTTCCGTCCCCACGGCGTCGATCTCGTAGAGCGCCTGCATGGCGATGACGCGGCCCAGGCGGCGCCCTGCCGCTCCCTTCTTGAGCCGCGTGTCCGCCGCCGGCTGTGTCTCCGCGGCTGCCCCGCTGTCCATCCCTCTGCCTGCCCTCTCCATGCCTTGTCGTTAGAGTCCGCTATGACCGGTTGGCCCCATCGTCACCCGCTTGCCAAGACCGACATCGCCACATCAAGGATACGTGACTACTCCCATGGGTACACCCATGGGCTTCTACGGGTTCGCACCGAGACACTGTAGCCCCAGTGTCACTATGTTGATGGCCGCATTGTGATCGCGGGAGAGGTCGAGATGGCAGCACGGGCAATGATACACCCGGTCGGCAAGAGGCATTTTCTGGCGATGCCCGCAGCGGCTGCACGTCTGACTCGTGTAGGCTGGGTTGACCTCGATATACCGTCGCCCGGCGCTCACAGCCTTGTACGACAGACAGGAGGTGAACAGCGACCACGCGGCGTCCGCAATGCTTTTAGCGAGGCAGTGGTTATGCACCAGGCGATTGATCGACAGACCCTCAACCGCGATGGTGTCGTGCTGGTTGACGACGCGCCGACTCTGCTGGTGCGCGAAGTCCTTGCGCCGGTTGGCGATGCGCTCGTGGACGCGGGCCACCACTTTGCGGCGCTTGCGACGCGCGGGCGTCAGGGGCTGGCCCTTGGGCGTCTTTGGCTCTTGAGCGAGGCGGCGTTGAGCTTTCGCCAGCGCCTTCTCGTCGCGCCGGAAGAAGCGCGGGTTGGCGACCTCCGACCCGTCCGAGAAGGTGGCGAACGTCGCCAACCCCACGTCAATGCCTACGGCGTTCTCCGTGGCGGCCAGAGGCGCGTCCTCCATCTCGCAGGCGAAGGACACGTACCACTTGCCCGTCGCCGTGCGGCGCACGCAGCACGTCTTGACCTTCCCTTCGCGCGGGCGATGGATGACCGCCTTGACGCGCCCGATCTTGGAGAGGACCACGTGCTGCCCGTCAATCTTGTGGCCGCTACTAGGATAGCAGAACGAGTCGTACCGACCGTAGCCGCGAAAGCGGGGGAATCCGGGCTTATCATTGGCCTTGACGCGCCGGAAGAACGCCTTGAAGGCCAGGTCAATCCGCACGGCCACGTTCTGCAAGACCTGGCTATGCACGTCAGCCAGCGCGGGACGTTCGGCCTTCAACGCGCCGATGCGGTTGATCTGGTCGTACAATCCGACGCTGGTCTCCGTTTGCTCCCACGCCAGCTTGCGCTCCTCCAGCAGGCGATTGTACAGCCAACGGCACTCGTCGAGCGCGTACTGCATGACTGTTGCCTGCGCGGGCGTCGGGTAGAGGCGATACTGGAACGTGGCGTTGTGCATCTTGTCAGTATAGCCTAACGGGCAACAGGGCTACAGCCGCTGAAGCAGGTGAGGGCTTATCAAACCTGAAGGACTGGGGTTTTACGCCCTATCGATATAAATGCGAGGGTCCGCCGCGCGGCGGACCTAACGCAGCGCGCGCAATGGTATGCTTGCAACATGGAGATAGGACGAAAGGGTGGGATGTGGTCGAGTTGCTCGAGTCAGCACGTCTGACTATCACGCCTGAAATGGCAACGGTCGCCGCGGGTAGCCGCGTTGGGCTCTCCGTCACCCTACGGAACACGGGCGCCGCGGCCGACCGGTACACCCTGGCCGTCGCGGGCATCCCGGCCGACTGGTGTAGCGTCGACACGCTAAGCTTCCCCCTTGAGGCCGGCGCCGCGCGGCACATTCCCCTGGTCATTCATCCGCCGGCGACGGCGCGGCTGGCCGCGGACATGCCGATCACGGTGCAGGCCGTGTCGCACGGTAGCCGCACGGTCCACGCGACGACTCTTCTGCCGCTCACGATCACGCCGCCCGATAGCCTGACTATGGACGTGACGCCGGTGGACACCAAGGGACGCGAGGCCGCCTTCCACGGCGCCCCGCGCAACGGGTCGGCGGTCAAGGCAGCGCCAGCGCCGCCAGCGCGGCCGCGGCGCGGAGGGCCGCGCCGCCTCCCGATATCGACCTCGGCGGCCATGTTTCTGGTGCTGCTCGCGCTGGTGGCCGTCGCACTCGTCTATGCGCTGACCGTCCCGGAGCCGGTTGGGCGCCGCACCGCCGCGGGCTCACCCAAGTCCTTGCCCTATATCCAACAGTTCCGGGAGCACTATGACCCGGACGCGCGCGCGATCCGGCTGATCTGGCGCGTGACCGCCGCCGACGCGGTGACGCTCAACGGGCAACCGGTGGCCGCGTCGGGGGCGCAGTCGCTCACGCTGGCGGACGCGAACGCGACGTATGAACTGCAGGCAACCAACCAGCAGGGCACGGTCACCAGCCAGTTGACCGCATCGGGGCCAGGATACCGTGGCGTTTCCACGGGTCCCATCACGCCGCGCGGGCAAGGTCTCTCCATCGCGATCTCTGGAGGAGCCGGTAAAGCGGGGGTAGGGCGCGCGGTTCGGCCCGGCGATGTCTTGACTATCGCGGGCCAGGGCTATGCCCGCGGAGAGCCGGTCGCCCTGGCCTTGAACGGTCGCGCCTTGACCACCGGCGCGTCCGCCGTCACCGCCGATGCAACGGGACGCTTCATGGCGCGCGTGGCGCTGCCTCCGGAACTGCTCGCCGGCGCCAACACGCTGAGCGCGCTGGGCGCCGCGAGCCATGTCGCCGCGGTCGGGCCGCTCGTCGCATATACCCCGCCGACCTCACGGTTTTACTTTGCCGGGGGACAAAACAGTCGAGGCACCCATCCGACGCTTCTGCTGCTGAACGCGGGGACGGTCGGCGCCGACGCCACGCTAACCGCCTACTTCGACGACGGGACCATGGCCACGCGCCGCGTCGGCGTGCCCGCGCGGACGCAGCAACACGTTGCCCTCGTGGGGCTAGTGGGACGGCACGCCACCTTTGGCCTCGCCGTGAGCTCCGGTTCACCCGCCCTCAGCGGCGGCCTCGCGCTGACGCGCTTCGGCCGCGACGACGATGCCATCCCCGCCGTGGCCGCGCCGGCCACGACCTGGTATCTGGCCGAAGGCTATAGCTTGCTGACGTTCTACGAGACGCTCTCTATCCTCAACCCCGATCCCGGACAGGCCGCGCACGTCACGCTGCGCCTGTTCGGTCGCACCGTCCACGGCAACCACGCAATTGGCGTCCTTGTGCCTCCGCACAGCAGCTTCCTGGTCGACGTTAACCGCTTGCTGCGCCACCGCTCCGCGGGCTCCGTGAGCATGTCCGTCAGCGCCGACCACGGCATCGTGATCGAGCGCACCCTGGCTTTCAGCCGGCTGACGCCGCGCGGCAGGTCGGGCTTTGGCTTGACCATGACGGACGGGACCAGCGCCACGGCAACATCATGGCTGTTTCCAGGCGGCGCGCTGGGGCGCCATACCGAATCGTACCTCGCGGCGCTCAATCCTGGCTCGCGGCCGGCTCACCTCAACCTGCGCTTCTATGGGGCTGGGGGCCGGGTGCTGGAGAATAAGCCGCTGACGCTGATGGGCGGCGATCGTACCGATGTCCGCCTGCATGGACTTGAAAACGCCATTGAGACGGCCAGCATCGTCAGCAGCGACCAGCCCGTGGCGGTGGAACGCTCCGATTACACCGGGCCGCCCAACGGCGTGGGCATCGCTGGCGCGGCGATCTTCGGCCTGAACGGCCCGGCCGCGCGGTGGTCTTTCACCGGCGGCGGGACCAGCAGGACGCGCGAGACCCTGGCGATCTACAATCCTCTGTCGATCCCAGCCGCGCTCACGGCCACGTTCTACGATGCCACGGGACGCGCCACCACGCGCTCGCTGTCCTTACTATCACCCTTAACGTCCGCGTCGCTTGATGTCGCGCGCCTGATGCCCGGCCTAGGACCGCTACACGGCGTCGTACTCCAGGCCGCCGCCGGCCAGGGTATCGTGGCGTCTCAAACGATCGCCTCGCCCGACCTCAAGACCCTGCGCTCCGTGCCATAAGAGTAGCGCCATCAGGACGTTCATCAAGCCACGGCCACTAGTCCGGCGATTGCGTCTGTCGTGGCCATCGGTCCAAGCGCGCTTCCCAGCGGAGATCGCGCAGCAGTTCATCAAACGTACAACAGTGGAGGTGCTGCGAGTTGATGACGACATTATCGCGCCGCCACTCCAGTCGACGACGGTCGACATCCGACACCCCGCTATCGCGCCCGATCACAAGAACGACCCTCGCGGTCATTGGCCGTGGGCCGAACATCTCCTCGAAGACCAGCGTGTGCTGTTGATCGTCAAGTAGCCATAGCCAATCCACCAGCTGACTCAGACCATGCTCGGCACGTGGCGACCATTCCGTGCGATGCCGGCCGCGTCGTACGAACATGCTGCCCGCGCGCCCATCCTCGAACTCGACGAGAGTGTAGGCGCGCTGAGCGCGGTCGCCTATGATAGCGTCGGCCGTGAACTGACCAAAAAGCGGAACCTCGACTCCCAGGAGATCGTAGGCCGCCAGGCGCGGATTATAGGATCCCATTAGAGCGAGCAGATGTGGATGCGCCCGGAAGAAGGGTAGGAGATCATCGCGCTCAGAGAGATCCGTCCCCGATGCCAGGAGGTCGTCCAACGCGTCCAGATCCGCGCGAATCACGCTGCTATCATAGATCCAGGGCGCGAACTGACCAGACGGAGCGCTAACCGGCATGGGCCAGATAGTCCCATTTTTCTTGCGGCACTACCGCCTCAACCGTGATCGGCTCCCTATCGTCGCGGCGGACAATCACCAGCACAGCTGGAGTCGCGCGCAAAAGGTAGAACGGGTCCGGATCTGGGAGACGCGTCCCCGCGACCCTATCGTTAGCGAATGCCTCCACCACCGCGCGCACAGCGGCACGCTCCTCGACACTGAAATGGTCCAGCGCCCCAATGACGCGGCTCGGCAATGTCGCCACGAGCCGCGCCGTATCACCCTGGCGTTCCTGTCGTACCACCGTTTCCATCGTCTACATCCTCTCCCGCTCTTGCGTCTTGTCAGGCCACAAAGCCGTCATTTGAGTCCATCTCATCTATCGTAACACTGTACCGCCTGGACGCATAGGAAACCGTCATAGGGTCACAGGGCGTAACCGGGTGTACCCCAAAAAAAGTGACGTGTGGCCGAAACGGGCCTGCGACGGCGGTCGCCTGGCAAACAGACGCCGACGGCGGTCGGATGGGGTCCGCCGCCACGCCGCTCCTGGCCCCGGTCTGACACCGCGGTGTCCGTGGTGTGCCATGCGACCGCAGTCGCAGGCCGCGTCTCACAATTTTGGGGTACACCCGGCGTAACGGCGTAACCTGCAATCCTATCGCTATTGCCCGACGCGCGATAAGATGGTGGGAGGGAAAGTAGGGAGACAGCTATGGCGGATATCAGAATCGGAACATGTAACTGGGCCGACTTCACCGAGTGGTACCCCAAGGGCGTGAAACCGGCCGAGCGCATCCGGTACTACGCCCGGCACTTCCCCGTGGTCGAGATCGATAGCACGTTCTACCACCTGATGCCGCGGCGCAACTTCGAGGGCTGGGCCGCCAAAACGCCGGACGACTTTGTCTTCGACGTCAAGGCCTACCGCACGCTGACCCGCCACGGCGCGGCCTACGAGCCGGGCAAGCGGCACGGCGACGCCGACCCCGCCTATGACCCATCGGACGACGACTTCAAGGCTTTTAGCGAGCAAATCGAGCCGTTGCGCGCGGCGGGCAAGCTGCGTGCGGTCCAGTTCCAGTTCCCGCCGTGGTTCAAGCGCACGCCGGCCAATCTGGAGCACCTGGAGACCTGCCGCGAGTACCTGCCCGACGACCTGCTCGCCGCGGAGTTTCGCCACGAGAGCTGGCTCGCGCCGGATGTCGCCGACGATACGTTCCGCTTCCTGCGCGATCACGACATCGTCTACACCGTCGTCGACGAGCCCCAGATCGGCAGCGCCTCCGTGCCGCCCCTGGTGGCCGTCACCAACCCCGCGCTGGCCATCGTCCGCTTCCACGGGCGCAACACGGAGACGTGGTACCTCAAGGGAGCGGAGTCAAGCCGTGAGCGATTCAACTACCTCTACAACGACGCGGAACTCTCCGATTGGACGCCCAGGATCGAGGACATGGCCGCGCTGGCGCGCGAGGTCCACGTGCTGATGAACAACAACTTCGGCAGCTACGCCATCACCAACGCCCAGGACATGCAACGCCTGCTCGGTCAAGAGCGGACAATCCCCCCTGTGACGGACGCCTCTTGATCGTCCTGCTCGGCCTCGGCTGTAGCCTCTGTTGGGGCACGGCCGACTTCTTCGGCGGCCTGCAGTCGCGGCGCCTGCCCGCGCTCGGCGTGGCGCTATGGAGCCAGGCCGCGGGGGCCGTTGCCCTGCTGCTGGTACTCGTCGCGACAGGCTCCCGGCCGCTGCTCGGCAGCATCGCCTGGGGCATCGGCGGCGGGATCTTCAGCGGCGCGGCGCTGGTCCTCTTCTACCGCGGCCTGGCGACCGGCGTCATGTCCATCGTCGCGCCGATCGCGGCCTGCGGGACGCTCGTGCCCGTCGCGGTCGCCCTGGCCATGGGCGAGCCTCTGAGTCCCGCCGTCGCGCTCGGCATCCTTGTCGCGATCGCCGGGGTCGCGCTCTCCTCGATCCCCGCGCGGGACGCGGCGCATCCATCGGGCGCGTCACAGCGGGGCGGTATCCTGTTGGCGCTCGGCGCGGCCGTCGGTTTTGGAACGTTCAATGTCTTCGTGGCGCGCGGATCGGCTGCCCATGGCGTTGCGCCGCTGTGGTCGGTGGCCGGCGCACGGATCGGCTCGCTGGCGATGCTGCTGTCCATCGCGGCGCTACGGCCACGATCCGCTCCATGGCCGGGACGCCGCGCGGGCGCGGTGGCCGGGGTTGGCGTCCTCGATACCACCGCCAACGCGCTCTTCGCCTTTGCCTCGACGCTCGGCAACCTCGGCGTCGCCTCGACGCTCAGCTCGCTCTACCCCGTGGCCACCGTCGTGCTCGGCCGCATCGTCCTGGCCGAACGTCTGACCGGTATGCAGGGTATCGGCGTCACGCTCGCCCTCGCCGGCGTCGTCTTGCTCTCTTCGAGTTGATAGCGGCGGCCAGGAACTAGCGCGTGTCGGGCGCCGCTGTCAGCAAGCCCTGCCGCGTGACGAGGTAGACAATGCCTGGACGTTCCGACTCCTCGACGACGAACAGGGTCGGCCTGGCCGCGTGGATAGCCGTCCGCACCTCGTCGTTGGCGAGTTGCTCCGGGGCCAGGAACAAGAAGTTAAGCCGCTTGTCCTGTTGACAACCTGCCGCCATCAGTGCTACTGTATATTTGTTCACTCGATGATGAAATAGCGCCCAGCAGCGGTCTGAGGGGGTGCGGGCCATGACGCGCGGCGCGGACTATCCGCTCCCCTGGGACTTTTTCGCGCCGGGGCAGCCCATTGTCCTGGCGTGGGCGCCCGCGCGCCTCGACGTGATGGGCGGCATCGCCGATTACTCTGGCGCCACCGTGCTTGAGTTACCCCTGGCCCACGGCGCGCTTGTCGCGGCGCAGTTGAGCGCCGACGACGCCCTCACGGTCCGCACCGGCGGCCCGGCCGTCCCCCAGCTGGCCAACCGTGGCGCGCGGATCTCAACCGACGTGCTCTACCACGGCGATCCCAGGGATGCGCCTCGCCGCCTGCGCGCCGCGCTCGACAAGGCCGACGCCGCCTGGGCCGCCTATCTGCTGGGCCCGCTGGCCATCCTGGAAGCCGACGCCGACACCGTTGGCCCCCGTGTCTCCCCTGTCCCCCGTGGCCTCGACACGCGCCGAGGACTACGGCTCGCGGTGTGGAGTGACGTGCCGGCGGGGGCGGGCGTCTCGTCGTCTGCTGCCCTGGAAGTGGCCGCGCTACGGACGTTCGAGGCGCTGTTCGGCCTCGATCTGGACCCGCTGGCCCTGGCTCGCCTGGCCCAGCAGGCCGAGCATCGCGTGGCCCTGGCTCCCTGTGGGATCATGGACCAGGCCACGGCGGCGCTGGGCCGCAAGGACCACCTGCTGATGCTGCGCTGCCAGCCTGCCGAGGCGCTGGGCCAGCGGCCACTGCCGACGGGAGTGCGCGTGCTGGGCATCGACAGCGGCGTGGCCCACCACGTCTCCGGCGCGCAATACGGCCGCGCGCGCACCGCCGCGTTCATGGGCCGCGCCATCATCCACGCGCACGACCCGTCCGACCCACCCGGCGGCTACCTCTGCAACCTCGACCCCGCGCACTTCGCCGGTCGCTACGCCGCGCTGCTGCCCCACGAGCTCGACGGCGCCGCTTTCCTCGCCCACTACGGCGAGACCGGCGACGACGCCACGCGCGTCGATCCGGGCGCCCGCTATCGCGTGCGCGACTGCACCGCTCACCCGGTCTACGAGCAGGCCAACGTCGCGGCCTTTCTGACCGCGCTCGACCGCTATGAGCGCGCCAGCGCCAAAGGCTCGGGTGTGGACATGGACACGCTGGAGGAGGCCGGGGCGGCGATGTATCGCTCGCACGCCAGCTACGGAGACCGTTGCGGACTCGGTAGCCCCGAGACCGACCTGATCGTGGACCTGGTGCGCGCCGCCGGTCCCGACCGTGGCCTCTACGGCGCCAAGATCACCGGCGGCGGCGCCGGCGGGACAGTCGCCGTGCTTGGCGCCGGTCCGCATATGCGCGAGACCGCCGAAGACATCGCGGCGGAGTATGCGCTGCGCACGGGTAACAGGGCGCGCGTCATCGCGGGCAGCGGCGAGGGCGCCGTGGCCACGCCGGTCAAGCGCGTGATCGTCGATGCCAATGGGGAGGTGCGACTGTTATGACTGCCACGACCATCACGACATCCGGCCTACCGCGCGACGCCGCCTATTTCGTGGCCCACCTGCGGGCGCTGGCCCTGGAGATGCGCGCGTCCGTCCTGCGGGGCGTGCGCGGCTCCACGGCCGAGGAGCTGTCCCGGGTCACGGCCGACCGCGGCGGCGACACCGTCTTCCGCCTGGACGAGCACGGCGAGGGCGCGCTGCTCGACTACTGCACGCGCTGGGGCCAGGAGCTGCCGTTCCTCCTGGTCTCCGAGGGTGTGGAAGGTATAGGGCAGATCTTCCCCGCCGGGGCCGACCCCGATCGCCTGGCCTTCACCATGATCGTCGATCCCATCGACGGGACGCGCGGCCTGATGTACGGCAAGCGCAGCGCCTGGGCACTCTACGGCGTGGCCCCTCCCCCGCGCGATGGCCGCGTCCCAACCCTCGACACCATCGGCGTGGCCTTGCAGGCCGAGTTGCCCACGGCGCGCGCCGCACTGGCCGATGTGCTGTGGGCGGCGCGGGGCGAGGGCGTGGGGGCGGAGACGCACGACCTGCGCGCGGGCACGGTCACGCCGTTCGCGCCGCGGCCCAGTCGCGCCGCCACGCTGGCCGGGGGCTTCGCCGCCATCAGTAAGTTCTTCCCCGGCGCCAAGGCCGCCGCCGCCGCGCTGGAGGAAAGCCTCTATCTGGAGTTGCTGGGACCGCCGCCCTCGGAGTCGCCGCAGGTCTTCGACGACGAGTACATCAGCTCGGGCGGGCAGCTCTACGAGTTGATGGTCGGCCACGACCGCTTCTTGGCCGACCTGCGCCCGCTCCTGCACGACCCCCGCGAGGGCGTCTCACGGCTGACCTGCCACCCCTACGATCTATGTACCGAGCTGATCGCGCGCGAGGCCGGCGTGATCGTGACCGATGAGCATGGTGGCCCGCTGACGGCGCCGCTAGACACGCATAGCCCCGTGGCCTGGGTCGGCTACGCCAACCCCACCCTGCGCGCGGACATCGAGCCCGTGCTGCGGCGGCTATTATCGGAGAGGAGTTCCTGAGTATGCCCATTCGGATCGCCATGATCGGAGCCGGTTCCATCGGCTTCACCCGCCGCCTGATGCACGACATCCTGGCCGTGCCCGAGCTGGCCGGCGCCACGTTCGCCCTCACCGACATCTCCCAACACAACCTCGACATGGTAGCGCAACTCTGCCGACGCGACATCGCGGCCAACGGGCTGCCGGCCACCGTCGAGGCCACGACCGACCGCCGCGCCGCCCTCGCGGGGGCCGACTACGTCATCTGCACCATTCGCCAGGGCGGCCTGGAAGCGTTCGGGACCGATATCGACATCCCCCTCAAATACGGCGTGGACCAGTGCGTCGGCGACACGCTCTGCGCCGGGGGGCTGATGTATGCCCAGCGTACCATCCCCGCCCTGCTCGACTTTTGCCGCGACATCCGCGAACTGGCCAAACCGGGCGCGCTGCTGCTCAACTACTCCAACCCCATGGCCATGAACACGTGGGCCTGCAACCAGTACGGCGGCGTGCCCACCGTCGGGCTGTGCCACGGCGTGCAGGGCGCGCACTGGCAGATCACGCGCGTGATCGAGCTGTGGGCAAAGAAAGAGGGGCTGCTTGGCCCCGACGAGACGCTGCATCGCCGCGACGTCGACGTGGTCGCCGCCGGCATCAACCACCAGACCTGGTTCGTCCGGGTGCGGTGGCGCGGCATGGACATGGTCCCGCGCCTGCTGGAACTGTTCGAGGCGCACCCCGACTATGCCCGCACGGAAAAGGTGCGCATCGACGTGCTGCGGCGCTTCGGCTACTACAGCACCGAGTCGAACGGCCACCTCTCCGAGTACCTGCCCTGGTATCGCAAGCGCCCCGACGAGATCATGCGCTGGATCGACCTGTCGAGCTGGATCAACGGCGAGACGGGCGGCTACCTGCGCGTGTGCACCGAGGGCCGCCGCTGGTTCGAGACCGATGTCCCGCGCTGGATGGCCGAGGACCCGCCGCGCATTACGCCCGAGGGGCGCAGCGAGGAGCACGGCTCGTACATTATCGAGGCCCTGGAGACGGGGCGCGCCTACCGGGGCCACTTCAACGTGGTCAACCGGGGCCACATCACAAACCTGCCCGACGGCTGCGTGGTCGAGATCCCCGGCTACGTCGACCGCACGGGCATCAACATGCCGGTGGTTGGCGCGCTGCCGCTGGCCTGCGCCGCGACCTGCGCGGCCAGCGTGCGCGTGCAGGAGATGGGCATGGAGGCGGCGGTCCATGGTGACGTGACGCTGCTAAAGCAGGCCATGCTGCACGATCCGCTGGTGGGCGCGGTCTGCAACCCCGAGGAGGTGTGGCAGATGACCGACGAGTTGCTGGTGGCCCAGGCGCAATGGCTGCCTCAATACCGCGATGAGATCCCCCACGCGGCGGAGCGGCTGGCCCGCGCGGAGCGCGACGGCACGCGCGTCGCATTGCGGGACACGATGGGCGCGGCGCGACTGCACGTCAAGACGGTGGACGAACTGGCCCAGGACGCCGCGGCCGCGCGCCTCAACGCGGGCGCGGCCGACAAGGGGCGCATGACCGCCGTGAGTTAGTGGGCAGTGGGCAGTGGGCAGTGGGCAGTGGGCAGTGGGCAGTGGGCAGTGGGCAGTGGGCAGTGGGCAGTGGGCAGTGGGCAGTGGGCAGTGGGCAGGGGGCTGTGGGCAGTGGGCTGGGGGCAGTGGGCAGGGGGCAGTGGGCAGGGGGCTGTGGGCAGTGGGCAGTGGGCAGTGGGCAGTGGGCAGTGGGCAGTGGGCAGTGGGCAGTGGGCAGTGGGCAGTGGGCAGTG
>JAABUX010008485.1_pt1 | contig 11835 bp, 11 predicted proteins | sample 5561851 | NCBI WGS metagenome assembly JAABUX01 (sample SAMN10711883, study PRJNA513361) | rock metagenome | isolation source: Antarctica rocks | place: Antarctica: Victoria Land, Richard Nunatak red sandstone | collected 2016-01-03 | reverse complement strand
GATCCGATGAAATGGTGGCTGCGCTCACGCGGTGACATCGACGAGATCGTAGATCGCGATATTGAACGCAGTTGCAGCTCGAAGGACGCCTACCGCAGCGAACAAGAAGCCCGTTCACACGCCGCAATGAACGGCATGTCGGGCGTCCTGTTCACGTACCACTGCACATATTGCGATCTATGGCACCTCACTCGCCGCACACCTTGAGCGATGAAATCGTTGCCGGTGCTAAGGAGGCATAAGCCCCCAGGATAGGGGGGTAAGCTTGCCAGCTCCGCGAAGTCACGCAAACGTGCCTCTGAAAAGAGCGATTCACCGCGCGATCAAAGATCGCGTAACTTGATGCCTGCTCGGCGGCTGACACTGATTCTGCCGGCTTACAACGAATCGCAGCGCATTCGCGAGAATGTGCTCGAGACAGTCGAAGCGCTCGTTATGATGGATCGCGGCTTTGAGGTGATCGTCGTCGATGATGGGTCAAGTGATGAGACGTGGCGTCACGCCCTACTCGCGAAGGTCGATTCACACCATCGCATACGGGTTATTCGGTACAATGAGAATCGCGGTAAGGGCCATGCCCTGCTATGCGGTGCGGCGCTCGCCCGCGGCGACTTAATAGCCTTCATCGACGCCGATCTCGATCTTCACCCGGCGCAGCTAAGCCAGTTCCTGCGTATCATGGAAGAGACAGGGGCTGACGTTGTGGTCGGATCGAAGTTCCATCCGCGCTCTACCCTTAAGTACCCTCTGAAGCGACGCATCCTCAGCTTGGGTTACTACTTACTCGTTAAAGCACTCTTCGGTCTGCCAGTCCGCGACACCCAGACCGGGCTGAAGCTCTTTCGCCGCGCTGTCCTCGATGCCGTAGCGCCGCGCTCCCACAGCGAACAGTTCTCATTCGATATCGAGCTTCTGTACCTCGCGCATTCGATGGGTTTCAACATCGTCGAAGCGCCCGTCGACCTTCGCTCTGCCCGACGCTTCGGGCGGATACGACTGAAGGACGTCGCCCGCATGCTGCTCGAAACGCTTCGCATCTTCGCACGCCTACGAATCATTTCACCGATCCACGAGTTTCTAGAGGCGCACCAAGAGCGCCTCGCCGGCATCGAGTGTGATGATGGTAACGACTCGCAACAGGCCCATGCGACGGGGCCAGACGAGGCAACGAACGCGACCTTATCTATCAGTGCGCGATAATCGCGGGTCTTCCCCACCAACTTTCGACAACCGGTGCGTCCTCGGTCCAAATGTTACCGACGTCGGATAATCGAGCCAGCCACGCAGGGGCGCCAAGCGTGGCCTGACCGTCCAAAAGCCAAGAGCCGGAATCTCTGCGCGCGAGCACCATACCGAGCCGACGCCACCAGAGAGTCTCTGTGCATTCTCCAGCGTCGAGGAGGGCGGAAAATTCGTTTTGCCATGCTAGTCAGTACATGAGTTCCTGGTATCGGGTTCTGTTGCTTAACTGGCGCGACCCGTGGCATCCCAACAGCGGCGGTGCAGAGCACCTGACATTGCGGATTTTAGAACGGCTGGCGGCGCAGGGATGGCGCATCGAATGGTTTAGCGGTATGTATTCCGGCGCGGCTTCCCGAGAAGAACGCGATAAGATACTTTACGTCCGTGAGGGTTCTGGGGCGACCGTACACGTCCGAGCGTTTCTACGCTATTCGAAACGGCGCGACTTCGACGTCGTCATCGATCAGATCAACACGGTTCCATTTTTTACCCCTTGGTATGCTGCTCGGTCCATCGCTTGGTTTCAGCAACTAGCGCGCGAGGTCTGGTTCTATGAAGGCGGTCGCATCGGGGTGGCGGGATATATAGCAGAACCGTTCTACCTACGTCCTTATCGGTGCACGCCGATAGTCACCATCTCACGCTCATCGGCACGCAGCCTTCGCCAGATCGGCTTACGAGGTCGGATCCGAATTATTCCGATGGCGGTCGATGACCCGGCCGATACCGTGGTTCCGCCTAAGAAAGAACCTAGAGACTTGTTGGTCATCGGACGGCTTACGCCGTCTAAGCGAGTCGATGAGTCCATAAAAGCCGCGGCGCTGCTGCGAGCGCGGGGGTGGGGCGGACAGTTGCATATTGTAGGCAGCGGCCCCCTGCGCTACCGCGTACAACTTGAGGCTTTGGTGAAGAAGCTGAACATCGGCAAGGCTGTCATCTTTCGAGGCCGCATCGACGACAGTGAACGGCGATGCCTCATGCGTTCTGCGTCAGTTCTTTGGATGACGTCAGTTCGCGAAGGCTGGGGCCTGGTCGTGACGGAGGCGGCCCGGCACGGTACACCAGCGGTAGTATACGACGTACCGGGCCTCTGCGACTCAGTGGTCCACGGGGAAACCGGCCTCGTAGTGCCTCCGGCGCCTGCAACACTTGCGGCAGCGACACTTACGCTCTTCAAGCACTTCGATCGATTTGCCGGCCAAGCACTAATTCGCGCAACTCCGTTGAATTGGGATTCGACTGCACTGGAATTTGCGAATGCCGTCACGCAGGACGTATCTCCGAAACGCTGATGACGCGCTGGCGGGCTTCGTTCGGGCGTTTGGCGACGAGCGTGTAGTTCGATACGTCATCGTCGTTTTTGAGAACTTTACTGACGAGGAAAAAGAGTACATTGCTAACAAGGTAGATCGGCGCTTTGAGGATATTAAACCACAAAGAGCGATAGAATGGCAGCCGAGAGCCGATCTCTCCAACGGCAAAATTTAGCGCCAGCCCCATGATTTGGACGCTCGTTCCCTCGCGCAACACCTCGATAACCTCGAACCCTGCGGTCTCCAGCAGATACACGAGACCAAAATACGTAAATCTAAAGTAGTCGTTGGGCTTCTCATGCATCGCCCAGTACTGCGGGGCCGTCAAAACTAAGACGCCGCCGGCGCGCAACGCCCGGTATAGCTCATGAACGACGACCTCGGGCGCTGTGACATGTTCGAGCACCTGCGTACAGAGGACGGTGTCTACAGTTTGGTCTCCAACAGGCAGGTTGGTAGCCGTTCCGTGCAGCTCCGCCGACGTATTCTCGGGCACGTCGAAACCGACCCATCGATCTACATTGCTCGCCACTGCGGCGTAGGGTTTCGCGCCACATCCGACATCAAGCACCGTTCCACGTGCATATCTTTTCAGCGCATATGAGACGTGTGCAGCCAGCAGCCGCACGACCGGCCAATCGGGTTTATATATCGGGACGGATGCAGACGTGCGGCGGGAGGCGCTTACACTCATTTGCGGCCACTTTTAGGCAAACGGCGAGAACTCCCACGGCCGCCGAGCACTTGCATGAGGCCTGATGTCGCTTCCTTCAGTGATCTGGTGCAAGAGGTCCAGTACATCGCCTATCGAAGCGTGCTCTCTCTGTACGACGATGCAATGTTTGATGGGCAACCATGATCTAGTCACGGTCGTAATTACGACGCGAAATTCGATTAGGACAATAGAGCGCTGCGTAGATAGCATCAGATTGCAAGACGTTACCGCAATTGAAGTTATTGTCGTTGATAACCATTCCGACGATGGGACCGTAGAGGCCGTGCGGGACAAGGTCGATAGATTGATAGTAGCGGGGCCGGAGCGGTGCGCGCAACGTAACGTCGGCATTTGGCAAGCTTCTGGGCTCTACACTTTGATCGTAGACTCTGACATGGTGCTGAACGCAAATGTGGTTCGCATGGCGCTTTCCGCAATTAACATGAGCGGCGCCGCGGCGGTCGTCATTCCTGAACAGTCATTCGGGACGGGATTCTGGGCAAGATGCAAGCAACGGGAGCGTTCCTTCTACCATAGTGACCGCCGAACCACTGCGGCACGTTTCTTTCGGACGGCGGCGTTACGTGAATTGGGCGGGTACGACGAATATCTAGTAAGCGGCGAGGACTGGGATCTTTCGATCCGCGCGACGGAATCGCCGGCGTTCGCGGATGCGGTGATCCAGCACGATGAGGGACATCTGCGGCTCACCTCCCTGGCCTCGAAGAAGTTCTATTATGGCAAGTTCCTGCCGCGGTTTATAGCGAAGCACGGGCGCAAAGCATTGATCCGGTTGAATCCGGCTCGCCCATCCCTCCTGATAAACGTACACGTGCTTTCCCGAACGCCCCGGTTATTCGCCGGTCTTTTGATCATGAAAGCCACGGAGGCCGCGGCCGGTATCGCAGGAATGGTTATAGGCGTGGCTCCGCTCATTCGGAGAACTGCACATTCACCACCAAAGTTTTAAGCTCAACGCTGGACCGCCGGCCGCCGCGAAGCTGACGCGCCTTTTTTCGTCGCCTGACCGAAGAGCCGAGCTTTTCTGGCTACTGCTCGGGACGGCATTCTCGATCCTGGCTACCGTTCATTACTGGCGTCCGGGCTATGTAATCGAAACGGGCGACACGTTCTTCGGCCTGGCGCCGTGGAACGAACTCTTGCGTGGGTTGCCCGCTTGGAACAGATTCGGGATTTATCTTGGCGCACCGTGGTCGAGCGGCACGTGGACCGTTTGGCTGATCGGCGCCTCCTGGTTCACGGCGTGGCTTGGTTCATCTGCGGCGCAGATGGTACTGCTCAGTGCGCTCTCGGCAGCTACATATCTTGGAATGTATTGTTATTTGCGCGTTGTCGGGATGTGCCCGACAGTGTCGGGCCTGTGTTCCGTCGGCTACCTCTTTAACCCATGGAGTGAATTGTTCTTCGGCGGCAATTACCCACTGTTTGTTCTGCTCGCGCTTGCACCGCTTTACTCTGCGCTATTTTTGAGCAGCGCTCGCATAAGCCGGTTTCGGCGCCTAGCAGCTCTATGCTCTGCTGCGCTGTCATTTAGTCTGCTTGCCACTATTGGCGCGAACCCGGCCCTCGTCGCCCTTTTCGTGCTCTGCACATCAGCCTTGATCGCGATCGGGTCACGCTGGCTCTCGATATCATTTAAAGGCGCATTCCCGTGGGCGCGGACGCTCATTCTATTAAACGTGACAGCAAGCGCTTGGTGGCTTTTTCTAATAGCAAACTATTTCGCCGGCACAAAACTACTTGCGACGGGCGCAAATGATTTTAGCTTCGTCGTAGCGCGTGCGTCGCTACTCAACGTGCTTAGACTAAATCCGCTATGGGGCTGGAGCCACGCGGAATACTTTCCCTATGCCCGAGCCTACGATGGAAATCCACTGACCTATGTGTCGGGCTTCTACCTTGCTATCGCGGTTTGCCTCTCCCTAACGATAGTCCAAGAGAGACGAGGAGCGCTCCGCCTTGCTCTGTTCCTGTTCCTGTTCAGCGCTATCTTATCCAAGGGTCTTCATCCGCCGCTCAGCTTCCTAAACAGCATCTTCTACGCGCTGCCAGGCAGTAGTCTATTTCGCGAACCGACATCGAAGTTCGAATTGATCATGATCCAGGTCGCGTTTTTTCTGCTGGCGGCCACGCTCCAAACTTTGCTATTGCATCTCAAGATGAAGCGCCACCGTATCTTAGTCTGCTCGGGACTAGCGGTCGTCATCCTGGCCAGCGCGTGGCCAACGTTTGCTGGGGAGCTGTTTCATGGCGCTACTCCAAACTATCACAGCGGGGCGCCCGGGCTCCCATCCCAATACGTAAACACCCCGAGCGACTGGCTGAGTCTAGCCGCGTACCTCGATCAGGCTCCCCATGGTGGCGTGCTGGTTCTGCCCGTCGACACGTATTATCAAGTAAATTACAACTGGGGTTTCTACGGTGCCGACTACATGCCCACGTGGCTGCTTAACGATCACGTCATGGTAGTCGGCTTGACGGGATACAGCTCGAGCGATTTTGCGCAATCACTTGCAAATTGGCTCAACGACGCCGGATTAAACCACGACGAAGCGCTTACCAGTGTCATGCGCGATCTTGGCTTTCGCTATGTACTCTTTCGGCATGATGTGATAGAGAGCGGCCCGCGACTCGCTGCGGTTTCAGATCGCGATCTGCAGCGTATTATGGGCAACGCAAAGCAGGTACGCTTCGGAGCTCTGCATCTGTACGATCTCGGACCGGCGGGGCCGGACGTTTCCGTTACCAGAAGCTGGTATGTCACGAACGCGTTCCCGAGCAACGTCGTTCGCTTACTAGAGGTCCGCTCGTACGATGGACATGTTCCACGAGTCCTGCCCTACGCCGGCATACCGCCCGGCGCGGCGTTTGAACGAAATCTAGACTGGACGGCACCATCGCGAGTACCGGAAAGCGTGGTGAGTCTGCCTGAACGATTTGTTAGCTACCATGAGGGCACGCCCAAGTTGACCGGCATGCCCGGCTTTGTGGTTTCGCGCGCGGACATTCCAGTCGCAAACGATTACTCGGATGTCGACGTTGCCTTAGCGTCGCTGAGCGATGCTTCGCCTACGCCCGGAAACGGAGCCGTGCAGACGCTCGACGCATACAGCAACATAGACGGATCTATGGCGCTGACCCTTTTGAACCCAGGCTCGAACCAGATCGCCGTGAACCTGAACGTCGGCTTACCCGGAAAGGGAGACCGCTCATACGAACTCGCTGGAAGCGGTCACTACGTGATCGCGACCAGCGTCGGCGCCAACGAAGACGTGGAAACCGAACTGTTTCGCCACGTCGTCCTCGCTCCTGGTGAGACTCATCTCATCATTACTGCCAACGGCTCTACGTCAAATATATCATCGTTTCCAAAAGGATTACCGGAGATTGGCATGGTGAAGATCGCCTCGCCGGTTAGGAGAATTCCTATAGATTGCGCCTCAAACACTTTCTGTGGCCAATCGAACCTTATAGGTTCTCTCACCCTTAACGTCCGACTGCAGGACCTCGACAGCCTGTCGTTGCCCGGCGGCGCCGGCCAGATACCAGATCATCTTTTAGTGAGAATCGATCTTAGGACGACGCGCGGCTCTTCACTCAGCTGTTTTGCGCAATTGCATCAAAACGGTGCGCTTAGCTTTTTCTCAGTCTTCGAAGATTGTTTGGGGGGCGGTCCTGCAGCTACCGGTGACACCAAGGTGCAGTCCATCTCGATTTTCCGGCCCAGGTCTGAGTTGCTCGAGCAATTTAGCGCCCTTGAAACGCAGCTGATCGTATTGCACTTCGCTGCAAGCCCGATTCAAGACTTCGGCGCGGATATCGCAACAATGAAAATAGATCAGTCCTCCGCAAGTGTCTTGGAAACGAGTCCAGGTGTTTATCAGATAGCGACGGATCGACTCTTGCCTTCAGGCGATGTATTACTTGGAAAACGCGTCGACCTGGACGTCGAGCAGGGCGCCTTCCTCTGGTCCGCTACAAGGAGCGTTGAAGGCGTCCTTCGCAATCTCGGCCCGAACTCGGTCGTGCTTCAGGTCACAAAATCCGACCGTGAGGTTTTCCCGTACAGCGCGATAAAGGCGGTGATGCCCGCTGCAGTTCAGAGGCACTTCCTTAAAGGGACGTTCATCTTACCGAACTCTGTGCAGCGTCCGGTGGTCGTGTCGATCGCCGGGCCCCAGCTTCGCGAAGCGCAGGCAGTGGTCTTTTGTGGTGGTCAGCGAGCCACGAAACTCGCCTTCATGCCGGCTGCCGACCAGGTTCCTGAAACGGTGCTAATTCCGGGCGCCAGCGACTGCCATCTCAAACGCAATGTTACCGTTCGGGCCGAGTTTGACGGCACATTGAGTCAAGGCGTAAGCTTTAGTATTTCCGCCAGCGCCATCGGCATCTCACCGCTGTCGTCGCCTTCCCATCCAAATCAACGAGCCTATACGTCAGTGGTGATCGCTCCGGCGATGGAACACGTTTCCGAGGAACAGCCGGTAACTGCCGTGATGAACAATCCACTCCTGAAAGTGTTCACCGTTCGCTCCAGCGGTAGCAGCACGCTCCTTTCTTTCAGTCAAACGTATTCGCAAAGCTGGCTAGCCTTTCAGAATAACGCTTGGACGTTGCCTCGGCACTTATTAGTTGACGGCTGGCGAAACGGTTGGATGCTAAGTGGCAAGGGGGGCACGATCGTGATCATACAGCTCGAAGTGTGCGTTCAGGTGTTCCTTCTCCTTGCCGGAATCATTGCGATTGGCAGGGCCTCGCATGTCCGTTAAGCTGCGAACAATGGCTTTGCGGAGTGCAGCCGTACTTTTGCTCCTCGCGGCTTTGCTTCACATGATCTTTGGGAACACTCTCGCCGAGCCGCTTGGCGACGCGGCTTTTTTTGCGCTGCTATTAGGCGCTGCGCTGCCTCGGGAGCGAGTCTCGTTTGCGGCGCGGTCCGGGCAAATTATGGTGGCCGTTGAAAGCCAGGCGAAGTGTTTATATTCGATATTACGCTGGCTAGGCAGATTTCTTCGAGAGTAGCGCACTCGTGAGTCGATCGAGTTGACGTTTCTCGTCGAAGTGTTCTCGCACGTGTTCCCGCAGCGTGTGGCGAAGCGCATCGAGCCCTACATCCGCTGCACAGCGTTCGACACGCCGGACACACTGTAGAAAGGCTGCCGGTTGGTCGAAGTCAATAGCGAGCCATTGGAGTGTTCCTGGGAGCACCTCGTTAAGTTCCGAAACTGCGCTTACAATTGGGATACATCCGGCGGCCATTGCCTCGAGCAAAGTAAGCGGTAAGTTATCCCATCGAGACGGCATCAATAGCACGTCTCGCACGGACAATTCTTCGAGAGTCTGCTCCTGGACGAGAGCGCCGAGGAACTCCGCTCTGTCTCCGAAGGCGCGCCTCAAGGTGACCGCCTGATCGCCATCCCCGACAACGGTGACGCGCTCTATGCTAGCCATTTCGAGCAAAGACGGTAATCGGTCAAAACCCTTCTGAAAGGCAAGGCGCCCAACACAGAGATATTGCAGGGTCGCCCGGGGTGGTCGCTGACGCAACGGCAGCTGTTCTACTCCGTTCGGTATGAGCAATATCCTCTCTCGCATCGCGCTGAGCTCCATACGACGAGATCCATACACGTAGTCGAGATCCCGGTCAATCGCTGATGAGAGCGCATGCACTTGTCGCGCGTTAGATAGCAAATGTCGATATAGCGCGCTCTTGTAGAGGAGCGCGTGAACACGATGCCAATTTGTTGCCGCGGCTGGAACGTGGACTGGTGAGTGCATTCCCACCACCGTCTTGTGCAAGGCTCTATCGCCTCCGTAAAACCACACGAGGCACAGCTCTAAGAATTCATTCTTACAGTAAATGACGTCAGCGCTGGTGATCCTGTTGCGCGACTGACGCCAAGCTGTTGTAAAGGGAATCAATGAGAATGGTTGAGTAGACACGATGTCGACGCCGGCGAGTGTCTCATTGTTCTCACGCAATGGCGCGGCTCGCATTGCGAGAATACGATACACGACTTCCAAGCTGCGGTAGAACCAGCACGATGACCCCAACCACGTCACGGACGCACGCCTCGCGGCTGTGCGCGCAAGCTGCCGGAATACTTTCTCGCAGCCACCAATAAGGCCGGCAGGGTGCAGGTCGACCAGGACGAGCCGAGCCGCAACGTCTCTCTCTTTGGATCTCATATGTTTTCCCTATTGCTTGTATCTAGCAGGTTGCGGAAAAAGTCGCGGTTGCGGGCTCGATTTTACGGGCGTCTTGAGCTATCATAAAGGCAAGTCTCCTCGATTCTTTTTGGGGTAGCGGCCGATGCGGTCAACAGATGTGCAGCGAACGTCGATGTGGACGACGGTGTCGACGGAAGAGTTGGTTCCTCTCGATCACCCGTTGCGAGACATACGAGCCATGGTCAACGCCGCGCTTCGGGAGCTCTCGCCCGTGTTCGAGACGATCTACTCTCGATTCGGCCGTCCATCGATCGCGCCGGAGAAGCAACTTCGGGCAATTCTGTTGCAGATGCTCTACACGGTCCGCAGCGAGCGGATGCTGATGGGGTGACTGGCGCGAGGGAATCTCACCCTCGCGCTCTCGCAGAACCGTACTTGAGACTCTCGCCTCATACGGCTCCCATCATCCGGCCAACGCTGGTAGCATCGCCCAATGCGCAAACAGACGCGGCTGTCTCTGCTTAACGCGGAGCAGCCACTCCCTTGCGCGTGCGCGATGTCTTTTCAAAGGCTTGTATTTCCTCATGGTCCACCGCGACAGAAAGGTGTCGAAGTGACTGAAGACGCGATACAGAGCTGATCGATAGTAGCTCCCGTAGTAGTTAATCCATCCGCGGATAACCGGATTCACCATCCGAGCGATCTCATCAAGTGAAAGGTCGCACCGCCGATGAATGCGCCAGTCACGCATCACGCCGCGTATCGACTTTGCCGCTTCGGGACTTATCGCTGGAGTAAAGCCGACGAAGATCCTTCCATCCTTGCCTTTTACCGCTCGCGGCCGAAACGCATAGCCGAGAAAGGTAAACTGCACGACCGGAACGTTTTCCGTTCGGCGATCATCCTTACAGTAGACGATCTTCGTCTTCTGCGGATGTAGCTCCAGGTGACAATTCGCGAAACGCGCATCAATGGCGCGACGCAAGATCGTGGCTTGGGCTTCGCTACGACAGTGGCAAATGACATCATCGGCATAACGCTCGAACGGAACGTCGCGGAATTCCCGCTCCATCCAACGATCGAAGCCATAATGCAAATAAAGATTCGCCAAGATTGGACTGATTACACCGCCTTGCGGGGTTCCTCGCGTCCGTTCAATGAGTGTACCGTCGGTCAATTGCGCCGGCACTCTCAGCCATCGTGAGATGTATAAGAGTACCCAAGGGCAGGTCGTGTGGTGCCGCACCGCGCGCATAAGGAGATCGTGATCGATTGCATCAAAGAACCCCTTGATGTCGAGGTCCAGCACCCAGTCGTAGCGCCAGCATCGCTGCCGCGCTACGCCAAGAGCGTCTTTCGCCGACTTCCCCGGCCGATATCCATAAGAATCCGCATGGAACTGCGGTTCGAGGAGCGGTTGGAGAAATTGCGTGACGACCATCTGTGCGATGCGATCCGCGACCGTCGGTATTCCCAACGGGCGCGTCCTGCCATCACCTTTTGGTATTTCCACACGCCTTACCGGCACCGGGAAGTAGCTGCCCGACGATAGACGATTCCATAGCTTGTAGAGATTCGTTAACAGATTCTCTTCAAACTCCGCAATCGATTGCCCGTCGATGCCCGCCGCTCCCCGATTCGCCTTAACGCGTTTATACGCAGTCCAAACATCACGTTTTGGAATGCGAAATGGCTTCGCACTCTCCCCTTTGCTCATCCCACTGCTGGTTGGCAATTGAGTCGTGCTGGATAACGAAACCCCTTCGCTCGTCCTCGCTTTCACGAGGCGTCTACGCTACTGCGGGTTCCTCCGTCCGTGTACTGCGCATCGGTACGCTCCGCCTCACGAGGTCCACTCGTTTGGCATTCTCCCTTAGCATCGCAGCGACACGTTCTCACGTTCCGCATAAGAGCCCGGTACACGCTCATGCCGCCTCCATACCGGGTGCCATGTGGCCAAAATATAGGTCCTCCGCCACACTGATCCTGGAGTCACTACTTCCCTCCAGTTTTGACAACCGTCTCATACTTTTCGATACCTCCATAGCGGTTCGCTTGCGCTCATCTTCATGCACCATACATGCCGGACTCAAGTCCGACTTTTCCTCAACGCTCACCACAAAAGCTCCTAACTTTCGCAGCTTGAGGTAGTTTGAAATCAGTTCCTATCAACCGATTCCGAGGGGCCTGCCCTCATCTCTTATGCAGCATGGTCACTCCATATCTGGAGCCTCCTTTGTGACACACAGCAGTTGCAGTACAACATGCTCTTTCGCTGGTTCGTAGGCTTGAGCATCGACGATTCCGTTTGGGATGTTACGGTGTTCACCAAGAACCGCGAACGGTTTTTGGAAGGCGAGATTGCCCAGCGCT
>JAABUX010008484.1_pt1 | contig 11838 bp, 7 predicted proteins | sample 5561851 | NCBI WGS metagenome assembly JAABUX01 (sample SAMN10711883, study PRJNA513361) | rock metagenome | isolation source: Antarctica rocks | place: Antarctica: Victoria Land, Richard Nunatak red sandstone | collected 2016-01-03 | reverse complement strand
AGGTCGGCCGTCCGGCGTTCGCCGGGGATTGCTGGATCGGGGCGCGGTTTGGACTATAATCAATGATGCGCCCGCGCGGAGGGAAGCCAAGCGTCTTCTCGGCCGAGGGATGGCTTTCGATCCCTTCGAGGAACCGGTCATGGATCATCGCCCGTCGGAAGACCTCCTGGAATCCACCCACCCGTTTCCGGGAACGTACCAGATCAAGGCCATCGGCGCGGTGGACGATGACTTCGTCGGCCGGGTCGTCGAGGCCGCCACGTCCGAGTTGGCCACCCCGGGCGAACTGGACCATTCGGTCCGGATCACCCCGAACGGCCGGCACGTCTCGCTCACGCTGGAGATGAACGTCCAGAGCGCGGATCAGGTCCGAGCCATCTATGCCAAGCTCCGCGACGTCAAGGGTGTGACCCTGCTCTTTTGATCAAACCGTTCGGGCTGGTCGGCGACGATCCGACCAGCCCCTGGCTCCCGAGTTCGCCCCCATGCCGGAACGTATCGACCTCCGCCAAGCCGACGACCTCCGCGACGTCGTTCATCGAGCGGTGGCCTGCCTGGCTCAAGGGGGGATCGTCGGCCTGGCGACCGATTCCGGCTACAACCTGATCACCTCGGCGCTCAACCCGACGGCCCCAGGTCGGATCGACGGCTGGCTCAACGCGCTGTCCCCCGGACCGGACGGTCCGCGCGGTGATCGGCCCCATTCCGACTCGCTTCGGTCGACGATTTTGCTGGTCAAAAGCGCGGCGGAGCTTGCCGATTGGGCTGACCTCGCGGCGGTGGCGGATTCGGCTCGGAAACTTCCCGGTCGGGTCTGGCCCGGACCGGTCGTCTTGCGGTTCCGACCGAGGACCGGGGGGCTGGCCGACCGTTTACCCGCCGAGGTCCGCGCCTCGGTGGTGGCGGACGGTTGGCTCGTGGTGTGTTCACCGGCGGAGCGGATGACCCGCGAGATCCTCCGGCTCTCGTCGGGACCGTTGATCCAGGTGGTCGGAGCAACCGTCGCGACCGGGTCTTTAGAACGTCGGCCGTTGCGGTTAAGCGACCTGGAGAAGTTCGCGGGGCTGGAGCTGATCCTCGACTCCGGCGAATCGCCGCGCGTTCGCGAGCCGACGGTCGTGGCCATCGATGAAACCGGGTGGTCGGTCGTGCGCCCGGGCGTGGTTGCCGAGGCGCAGATCGAGCAGTGGGCGGGGGTGATCATCCTGTTTGTCTGCACGGGGAATACCTGCCGCAGCCCGATGGCCGAGGCGCTTTGCAAGGCGGTGCTGGCCCGACGGGTCGGCTGCCTGGCGGCTGACCTCGCTCGGCGCGGCTATGTCGTGCTGTCGGCGGGGGTTGCCGCCGGCGACGGGATGCCCGCCGCCTCGAACGCCATCGAGGTCGTCCAGGGGCGCGGCGGCAGTCTGATCGATCACGTGAGTCAGCAGGTTACGTCGGAACTCGTGCGTCATGCCGATCACATCCTGGCGATGACCTGGGACCACCTCGACGCCTTGCTCGACCAGGTTCCCGAAGCGGGCCACCGGGTCCGCCTGCTCGACCCGGCCGGCGGCGACATCCTTGACCCGGTCGGCATGGACCTCCCCACCTACCGAGAAACCGCCCGCGAGATCGAGCGGCACCTCGAACACCTGCTCGGTGAGCTTGGACTTTGACACCGCTCAGCTCTCGATCCGGCGGTTGGCGACCTCGCGCATCTGAACTCCGTGCGAGAGCGTGGCCCCAGCCCGGATCGCGGCGGCGACCTGGATCGCCTCGGTCATCTGCTCGATCGACGTCCCGTTCTCCATCGCCCCTCGGGTATGGAGGTCGATGCAGTATGGGCATTGCAAAGCGTTCGACACGGCCAGGGCGATCAAGGCTTTCTCCCGAGCGGTCAACGCTCCTTCCTTGAACACCTCGGCATACCACCCCTGAAACTTCTCCCAGAGGGCGGGTGCCCCGTCGGCGACTTCGGAGAGCTTGGCCAGGTCGGCGGCTTCATAATAGGACGGCATCAACGAACTCCATCAGGCTGGCAATTGGGCTTGGAAGCAAGCGCGATGGCTCCTGGGGATGCAAACCTGGTTCCCAAACGCAGTCGCTCCCGACCGGTCCCGATCAACCCTTGCGGTCCGGCTTGTCGGCGGCGGCTGGAGGAGATGGTTGGCTCGCCGAGAGTGGGGTCGCGCCGAGGACCCGCTCGATCCGGATCGTCCGGATGCGGGTGGGATCGGCCCGGACGACGACCAGGCGGTGCTCATCGACGACGACGCTATCCCCCGTGTGGGCCAGCCGACCCAGCAGGTCCAGGATCAGACCCCCGGCGGTCTCGGCGTCGGTTTCGGGCAGTTCGATCCCCGTCGTCTCGGCGAGGGTGTCGAGCGGGCAAGTCGCGTCGACCTCGAACGCGTCACCCCCGAGGGGAACCACTTGCGGCGTTTCGCGGTCAAACTCATCCTGGATCGGTCCGACCACCTCTTCGAGAACGTTTTCGAGGCTCACCATCCCGACCAGGCTCCCGTACTCGTCCAGGAGCATCGCCAGGTGGACCCGGTTCCGCTGGAACTCGCCGAGGAGTTGATCCAGCCCGAGCGACGCGGGCAAAAACGGCGTTGGTCGGGCCGATTTCCGGAGGTCGGGTCGGAAGTTCGCCGTCCCCCCGGCGCGAAAGAGGTCCTTGACGTGGATCATCCCGATCACCGACGTCAGGTCCTCCTCGCAGAGCGGGTACCGGGTGTGCCCGGCCTGGCGGGCGACCCGGAGGTTGTCTTCGAGCGGGCGGGACATCGACAGGTAGACGATATCGGGGCGCGGGATCATGATCCGCCGGGCGGTCTTCTCTTCGAGGTTCAGGACGTTCTCGATCATGACCCGCTCGTTCCGCGACAGGTGGCCACCCGCCACGCTCTCGGCGACGATGTGCCGGAGTTCTTCCTCGCTCGTCGCCACCTCCGCATGGTCGGTCCGGCCCAGCCCGAGCATCATCAGCGTCAGGTTACTCGCCGTATTGAGCAACCAGATGAACGGGAAGAACACATAGTAGAAGGCGATCAGGACCGGAGCCGTCCAGAGGGCGATCGTCTTGGCCGACCGGATCGCCAGGCTCTTCGGCGCTTGCTCCCCGAGGGCCATGTGCAAAAAGGTCACGAACGAGAACGCCAAAATCGACGCCAGAGGGAGTCGGACCGAGCCGAACTGGAAGGTCTCATCGGGCAGGCCGATCGCCGCCAACCCCACCTCGATCGGTTTGACCACCCGCTCGATGGCGTAACCCAGCGCCAGGCTGGCCACGGTGATCCCCAGTTGCGACGCCGACAGGTAAGCATCGAGCCGGTCCAGCGCCTTGCTCGTCAGCTTGGCCGCCCAGTTCCCCTCCTCGACCATCTGGTCGATCTGGCTGGTCCGGACCTTAACCAGCGCAAACTCGGCCGCAACGAAGAACCCGTTGACAAAGATCAAGGCGACGATCACCAAAACCTGGTAAACGTCCATAAGGCAAGGCGTCCGGTCATGGATGGGTCGAGCATCGAAGGTTGCCCGATCGAATCCACATCTTATCGCACCCGGGCCGCTCATGCACGAAAATTCGCCCGGCGAGTTACGATACAGACGTTCAAAGTATTTCTTGAGCGTCGAGTTTGTGATAGCTCGGTCGGTGGACTCATTCTATAAAGAGAGGACCAAACTGCGATAGTTCCGGTCGACACGACCGAAGTCGGGCTTGCTCGACCAAACGTGACCGCTTTCATGTGGAGATCAACCTGATGATTCACCCCGCTCGATCCGGCTGGCTCCTCTCCGTCGGGTTCTTGGTCCTGGTGTCCTGGGGCAACCCGCCAACGGGTCTTGCCGACAATCCCACAACGGCACCGCGGCCCCCCGCCGCATTGCCCGACCCGAATGATGGGCTCAAAGCAGTCGTTCCGCTCCCGCTGGCTGCGATTCCGGACGATCCCCCTCCCCATGAAGGGGCCTTGATCGACCTGCCGCTCATAGTTGAGCCGCCGGACATCCTTGTGGTCGAAGTGCTTGAGGCTTTGCCGGGTCGGCCGATCAGTGGGGAACGACTGGTCCGCCCCGATGGCACGATCTCGCTTGGGTTCTATGGCAATGTGCATGTCCGGGGTTTGACGCTGGACCAAACCAAGGTCAAGATCATCCACCATCTCCGGTACTATCTTGCCGACCAAACTTTGGGACTCTTACAGTTTGAAGAGGTGGACGTCGAACCGGTCCCTCAGCCGGGAATGCCCAAAGCCGGCATCCCCAAAGTTGCCCCCGACCTCGAACCGATCAAATCGGCGCCCGCCGAACCCAAGACGGAGGCAACGCCCAAGACCTCGAAGGCATCGCGGCGGACCAACCTTCGGTCGAGGCGAGCCCGGGTCGTCTCGCAAGTTGCCGGGCCTCAAGACCCGCCTCAACCCGCCTCAACTCAGCCGGTCCAGCCGGAAGCTCCCATGGATGTCGAGGAGCCGGTCGTCCCGCGGACGATGATTGTCACCGATCCGGTGCTCTCGAACCGGGTGTTTGTCGACATCGCGAAATACACCACCGGAATTTATTATATCCAGGGCGATGTCGGATCACCGGGCCGAGTTTTCTATACGGGCAGAGACACCGTGCTCGATGCCCTGAACTACGCGGGCGGTCTGATCCCGACTGCCGAACCGACCGACATCCATCTTTACCGACCAGCCCGAGGCGGCAAACCTACGAAGGACTACCTCATCAACCGCGACGCGATCCTCAAAGGGGATGCGCAAGCCAACCTCCAGTTGTTCCCGAATGACCGTCTGGTCGTCGGTCGAAACCCGGTCGTCAAGAAGACGATTGAGATCAACCGGATCTCCTCCCAGATCCAGGGCGTCATGGCGAGTTACCACGAAGCCCGCAGAGCGGATCAGGCCATGTCCGAATCAAATTTCCTCGGGATCAATCTGTTGGATTGGTGCATGGTCCTCTGGAGGGACCCGGCGCAAGCTCCTCAGCTTGAGCAGAATCGGGATGTCCTGCGTGCCAAGGTCATCAAACGGCTACTGGGAGAAACCAAATAACCGCGAGCTTTGGTCCCCTTCCGAAAATCCACCATCGGAAGGGGCGTTACCCAGATCACTCCGGCAGCGGTTTCCCCTTCGTCTCGGGGGCGAAGGGCAAGGCCATCAGGCCGATTAAGAACACGGCGCACATCGTCACACCAGCGTATCGCCGCGCCATGATCTCGCCGTGTTCGCGGACGAGTTGGCTCGTGATCAAGCCAAGAAAGAGTGGCCCAGCGGCGGCAACGAGGCGGCCGACGTTGTAGCAGAACGAGGTCCCGGTGCTTCGGAGGCGGGTTGGGAAGAGTTCGGGAAAGTAGATCGCGTAACCGCCGAACAAGGTCATCTGGCAAAAGCCCATGATCGGGATCATCCAGAACAGGTCGTCGTAGCTGTCGATGAACCAGAACGTCCCCGCCGTGGCCAGCATCGCCAGGAGGAACGACACCGCGAACGCGGGTTTGCGACCGATCCGCGCGGTGAACCGGGTGAAGGCGTAGGCGCCGAAGAACCCCCCGAGGTTCTGGAAGAACGAGGTGATCCCAACCAGGTAGGTCAGCCGCCCCTTGATGATCTCGGGGGCGAGGCCGCGGGCCTTCATGTCGGCCTCGAAGACGGGGCGGATCAGGTCGAACGAGAAAAAGCCGATCCCCCACAAGCCCACGACCCCCGAAAAGCCGAGGATCATCCCGACGATCGTGTTCCGCCGCCACCGGGGGTTGCTGAACAGTTCCGCGATCGACCCGGCCCGGGCGTCGGGTCCGGCCGAGCCGTCAGCGTGAGTCGCGGCCCGCCACTTCTCGGGTTCTTTGAGACGACGACGGATCAGGACCGCCAGGAGCGCGGGGGCCATCCCGATCACGAACATCCAGCGCCAGGCTCCTTGAACCGCGCCGGTTTCTTCATAGTAGCCCAGCACCATGCTGATTCCCGCGGCGATCATGTTGCCGACGGTCGACATCGACTGGACCAGGCCCAAAGCATACGGTCGCGCCCGGTCGGGGATCACCTCGGCCACTAGCGCGACACCGACGGCGAACTCGCCGCCCACGCCGAGGCCCGTCAAGAACCGGTAAAAAGCGAAGTCCCAAACCCCGACCGACAGGGCGCTCAAGCCGGTGAACGCCGAGTAGGCCAGGATCGTCAGCATCATCGTCTTCGCCCGGCCGATCCGGTCCCCCATGACGCCGAAGAACAACCCGCCGGTCGCCCAGCCAATCATGAAGATCGTGGTGGCGTAACCACCGTACTCGGCCACCTTCTGCGGGGTGGGACCTTCGCCCGACGACGTCCGGAGTAACTCCGTAATCGCCGGCTTCCGGGCCAGGTTGAAGAGTTGCTGGTCCATCGTGTCGAACATCCACCCCAGCGCGGCGACGATCAGGACGAACCAGTGATACGAGGTGAGCGACTTGGTCCACGACTCACCGGTCGCTGCCCCGGCTCCCACCGAGGGCCGAGCGGGATCTTCAAAGTGCATGGCGAAGCTCTCCGGGTCGGCCCGCCTCGCGATACCGAGGGGACGATCATTGACGATGAGGACGGAGGGGTGAACCGAAGATAACACCCCAAGCCGGCCCACGCCGCAACCAACCGCGAGAAAATCCGGCGCGTGAACCGATCGACCCACCCGATCAACCCCGCTAAGATCAGCGCCATGAAACGAGCTTGTCTGATCGTTGGCCTGATCCAGACCTTCATTCTGGTCGGCTTCGCCGTGGGCCTGGCCGGCAAGTGGTTCCCGCTCGGAGTCCGCGGTGAGTGGGAATGGCTGCGGTTGCGGGACCTGACCCCGATCAACCCGGTGTCGCTCGGGTTGGCCGCGGTGGTTGTCGCCGGGTACGCCGGGTTCGTGGCGCTGGGGGCTCGGTCGCTCGTTCGGGTCGATTCGATCGCCCGCGAGGCCGCCTGGGTGGTCGCGCTGGCGATCGGGGCGGTCTTTGTCCAGGGGATCACTCAGGAAGGGGCACCGGAGGGTCTGGGGCTGGCGAAATGGATCATCGCGCTGCAAAGCTCGGGGTCGAGCGGTTACCACACCGTGGCCCGTCGGGAAATGCCCGGTGGGCTGGGGCCGTTCCTCCGCGATTATCCCGCCTGGATCGAGCGGCAGGATTCGCTGCACATCGGGACCCACCCACCGGGCTTGTTCGTTGTGGCGCGGGTTCTGGACGACCTGACCCGCGATCACCCGGAGCTTTCCCGCCGGATCATCGCGCTGGCCCCGGGTTCGGTGGGGGCGGCGATCCGGCTTTATCGGGGGAGCGGGGCGCTCGGGCGTGATGAAGCCGCGGCGTTGACCTTGACGGGCGCGTTGACCCTGCTCGGGTCGGCTCTGACGGTGATCCCGCTGTACCTCCTGGCGCGGGCCGAGGGGTCGGCGGTGGTCGCCTGGGCGGCGGCCACGCTCTGGCCGCTCATGCCGGCGGCGATCATGTTTCAACCGACCGCCGACACCGCCTTTCCCTTCTTGAGCGTTTCGAGCATGGCGGCGGCGGTCTGGGCGGTCCGATCCTCTCGGATGGGAACTCAGGCGATGCTGGCGGTCGCGGCGGGCTTGATTCTGGCTATGGGGATGGGGTTTACTCTGGCTTTCCTGGCGGTGGGCTTGGTCGTGGCGATCCCGCTGTTGACCGCGCCTCGACCCTTCGGCTGGAAGACGCGGATCGGCCTCATTGTCCTGACCGGGTTTGGGTTCGCGGTGGCCACGGCGGCTTGGTGGATCGCGACCTCGGCGAACCCGTTGGCGATCTGGTGGACCAACCAAAATCACCACGCTCAGTTTTACCGCGACTATCCCCGGAGTCGCCTCGCTTGGGCCGGGGTCAACCTCGTGGAGTCGACCGTGGCGGTTGGCCTCGCCTCGACCGTCTGGGCGGCGGGCGGGCTGGCTCGGTTCCGGACGGTCCCGCGCTCGACCTGGGCGACCCTGGCCGTATTGGTGCTCCTGACGGCTTCGGGCCGGAGTCTGAGCGAGGTCGCTCGGCTCTGGCTACCGATGTATCCACCGATCCTGCTCGGCTCGGCCGTGGCCTGGAACCGCCTGGGAGCGAGTCCCCTCAGCCTGGGTTGGACCGTGGGTTTGGTGGGAGTCCAAACTTTGTTCCTCCAGACGATGATCCAGGTGGTCTACCCGATCTGATAGTTTTCGCGGGCTTTGCCGTCGATGGCCTCAAAACACCCAGTTCCAAGATCATCGAAGAACTTATTCGCGAGGAGCGGTATTTTTTCAACATCAAGCGCGTGGCTCAACCGCTTATTCAACCGGATGTGGAAAGGCGACCTAGATTTTAGGAGTGGACCCGGACGGACGCCAATCCTTTTGCTGGTACTCGCGCATGATCGCCTCACCGGCTCAGTGTCATCTCCCGAGATTGTCATTAGCAAGTGATCGTCAACGTCGCGGTTTTCGGCTTGGTCTCGAGCAACTTGACCAACGCTTGGCCTGCGCCGGCTTGTCCGGCGCGGCGGCCAGTCTGCCGGCCGCTCCCGGCTCGGCCCTCCAGGTGGAAATGATTACACCGGTCTTCAATACCGAGCAGACTGGCGGGTCCACGGACACCACGATGGAACCGGCATTTTCGCTGCGGTTCAATCATGCGATCAACTCCTTCCCGCTCTTCAAGGATGATTTCCAGGTCGAACGAGTCGCACCCGATGGCTCATCGATGACTGTGACGGAAAAGGAACTCTCGATCGATGAGTCAATCGACACCACCGACATCTCCGCGCGAAGTCTGGTCGTCTCTTTGACCCGTCCACTCGACGAAGGGATTTATCGCCTGGTCCTCAAAAGGGGGAACGGCCTCCTGCCCGCGGGCGACGCGACGACCAGCAAGGCCGACCAGAGCTTGAACACCTTTATGGTCGGCGACTCCACGACCGCCGCGAGTCAATCGGTCAACCTGGGCACGATCACGGCGGGCACAACCACCGCATACCTCCCGGTCGGCTCCAGTTTGGCGACAGCTCCAGCCACCCGAGTCACCTTGGCTTCCCGGAACAGTTGGTCTTTGACCTCCTCATTCGGCGATCAGGACCTGCACGACTTCCAGATCAACCTGTACGACGCGCAGGATCGACTGGTCACGTCCGCCTCGGGTGCCGACCTGAATCTCATCAACGACCAGCTCACCTCGGGCGACTATACCATCAAAGTTTTTCGGTCCAATCTGGTCGAGAACCCCATGCGAGGTTCGGTGCGAGTGACCTTCAACGCCCTGTCAACCGAGACGGCGGTCCCAGCGGTCAAGTCATTGTGGGCCCTCAATTTCAATGGCACGTCGCTCAATCCCGACTCGGTCGAGGTCCAGTTCGCCGGTAAGGATCTGCCCCAGGCGACGCTGCGGACTTCGGCGTCGGTCTACTCGCTGACCGATGACCAAGGCCGCGTTTGGCCGATCACGCCATCCGCTTATGACCCGGATACGAGCACGCTCGCTCTCCTGTTTTCCAGCTATTTGCCGACCGGTCATTACACCGTTCAGGTGACCGCGGGCGAGTCGTCGGGCTTGTCGACCGGACCAGCCACCGTCACCACGCTCGGTTCGTTCGACACGGTGTTCCATGACCTGGTCGCCAACGACCTCGGTACGGTTTTCCCCAACGGGAGTGACGTTCCGGCTTTCCAGAACACGACGGAACTGGCTCCGGGGCAATCAACGACCCAGTTCATCTCGATCGTTCGGTCCGACCAATATCAGATCACCCTCTCCAACCACGCGGTGACCAGTGAGGTGGTCCAGGTCGACCACAACTCCTCGATGGCGGCGGACAGCTCACTTTACCACCTGAATCCGGGTCGATATCAGATCATCGCGACCAACCAGACCTCGACTCCGCAACGGGTGGCCTTCGCCGTCGGCGTGTCGCGATCGTCCCGCGAGTCCTTGTCGCTGGGCGGGGTTGGCCAGTTGCCCGCGACGAATGGGAACTTGTTCTTGATCGGTGGGGTCGCGGCGACTCCCGCCGACGCGACCGGGGTGGGCGCCTCGGACTTGGGGACCAAGGCGGAAGGGTCCAATGAGGCCCAGAACCCGGCTTCCGCCGTCATCGTCCCCGTCGAGTCGTCAGGCTCGTTCAGCCTGGTCGGGCTGAGCCAGGAACCCGTGGGCTCGCTCTCGACTCCCAGCGTCGCGACAACGCAACCCGCGGCTAGCTCGGCGGTCGTCGCGGTCGCGCTGAACAGCACCATGATCCTGAATTCCAGAACACCTCTCGCGGATTCCGACTGGATTTGCACTAAAGATCCGTCGGTACTCAAGCACGACTCGGTCGCGAAACCGTCCGAAGTTACCGGGGGACCGACCGAACCTTCGGGTCGGCGCGTGCCGGCGGTCCACGCGGAGTGGAAGCAAGCCGATGGCGAATCGGGGCGGGAAGCCGAGACGATAGTTGAGGCGTTCGCCGTCGAGCCGACGAGTCCGGAGGCCGTCGCCCCTGCCCCCGGTCTTTCGGTCGCGGACCCGGCCCGATACGCGAGCGGCAGCGGGACGCTCGACGGATCGGCCCCCGACTCCGACCCGGCGCTGGTCTCGGGGGAGGTCGCCGGCTTGGCGAGTCCGCTCGGGTTCGTCGTGGCGGGGTGTGTCGTCTATCGCCGGATCAAATTGGCCCGATCGGTCGCGAACCTGTCGAGCTGGACTCGTCCTTGGAAGGCAAGGAAATGGATCTAACCCAAGGTCTGCCGAGACCGGGTGCGGAGCCAAGGCGGGATGACGACCAGGCTCACAAGAAAATCTGGAGGATGCGCACTCCGAGTTCGGTGTCGATCTGGACCAGTTCTCCTCGGGCGACGAGCCGACCGTTGGAGGACAGGTCGACCGGTTCGCGGCCGTGCCGGGCCAGTTCGATCACGTCGCCGGCTCGCAGCTCGGCCAATCGCGCGAGCGGAATGTTCACCCGACCAAGCTCGACGGTCAAAGTTACGGCCAGGTCCCCCGGGTCGGTCCGATCGGTGGATGGTCCGGTGGCGGCAGCGTCGGAGTCCGGCAACCGAGGATCAGTCGGCGGGGAATCGGCCATGAGGGGTTTCCGGATGGTTGGGCGTTTTTTGAGGTTTGAGGTCAAAACCAGGCGGTCACCCGCCGACCCAGGCTCGACTTGGGCCTGAAACTCGACTCGACTCACGCGGTCGTCCTGAGCCAACCGGACGATCCCTTGGGGACTCGCCACGGTCCCCGCGAGCGGTCGGTCATCCAGGAGCACCAACCGGCCGGGTCCGAGCGCCGACGGTAACGACCCGGCGGCGAGGGTGACGGACCCCACCTCGGCGCGGAATTCACTGGTCAAGTCGTGGAACCGGGACCATCCCGGTGGCGATCGTGGCTCGGTCCCGCGTGGGGGTGGACCCGACTTGGGCCAGGGCAAATTGGCGGGGTCGTCGAGCCAGACTCCCAGCAAGGACTCGGGGAGCCAGAGGCGAACCGTGCCGACCGTGCCGCCGAGTTGGACCCGCCAGCGCCAGGTGACCACCAAGCCCAGGGCTGTCAGGTGGAAGGGGTCGGGACCGACCCGGTCGATCGTCATGTCCCACGGACCCAGCGGACCAGGAAGCTGTTCGAGTCGGTCCAGACCGCTGGCGACCAGGAACGAGAGCACGCCCCACTCGACCGGCGACACCTGCAACCGCGCCTCGGCCGGGGTCCGGCTGAACCCGAGGAGCCGGTCGACGACCGCGTGCGCCAGCGGCGGGTCAACCCCGAGCGCCACGCGGGTCCGGAGTCTGGGCCAGGCCAATTGAGCGACCAGACCGGGCCGTTTCAGACCGGCGGCGCGCCACTCGACGTCGAACCGGTCGGCCAGCAGTCCGCCGCCG
>JAABUX010008483.1_pt1 | contig 11840 bp, 13 predicted proteins | sample 5561851 | NCBI WGS metagenome assembly JAABUX01 (sample SAMN10711883, study PRJNA513361) | rock metagenome | isolation source: Antarctica rocks | place: Antarctica: Victoria Land, Richard Nunatak red sandstone | collected 2016-01-03 | reverse complement strand
GCCTCCAGCCCGCCATGATGCTGGCCCCGGAGTGACAGTTATTTCGCAGGCCCCCCGTGGCGAGCGTTCCACCAAATTCAAGTCCGCTACACGCCGCCGCTCGGGAGACAGTGCTGCCTCCTCTTCAACAGCTCTACCGCAGGTCGTAGGTAAGCCAATCTATGCGTTGCAACTGAAGTAGTACACGTGTAGCGGAAAGTAGTACAAACTAAAGCAAAATCAGACACACAAGGTCAAGGCTAGGCAAACAGAGCGGGTGGCGAAGCACCTCACTCTCGACGGGAGCACACTGCCGACACATTTGTTTCGAGAACAGGGTTTGCCAACTACCACAACCCTCAGACCAACAGCTAGCAGACACACTTTTCTTGTGCTCTACGCAGCGCGTGATGACATGCACGGCTGCCAGCGCATATTTAAGCAATTTCATTCTGACCCACTCCTCTCGCAAAGAATTTTTGGCTGCGGCCGCCCCCGATCAGAGAGGCTGCCCCAGGAACAATATGGTGCGGCCTAGAACCAGACGTCGCGCTGGTAGCGCCCGGCGTCGGCCAGCCGGCGCAGGAAACGCTCCGCGGCCGGGCGCCCGCTGCCCTGCGCGTGCGCGACGACGTCCAGCAGTGCCTGCTCCACGGCGGGCGCCATGCCCGCGGCGTCGCCGCACACGTACACGTGCGCGCCCGCAGCCAGGAGCCGCCACAGCAGGTCGCCGCTCTCGCGCACGCGGTCCTGGACGTACACCTTGCGGGCCTGCCGGCGCGCTCGGCGCGCTCGCGCTCGGCGCCCATGCGCCGCGCCGCTCCGCTGCGGGCACCCTGTGCCTGCCCGCCTCCAAGAAAATGGGGCGCCGGCCTGTGCCCCAGCATGCATGCCAGATGCGGCCAGGCAAAGGAGCACGCCTTGGCACGCCAGCCAGACCCGCAGAGTCGGACCTGCATGCAGGCTACGCAGACTCCCGGAGCGGCCGCAGCAGAGCACCAGGCGCGCACGACCCGCGTGAAGCTGAAGGCATGCATTACAAGGGCTGACTGCAGCGGCGGGGCGCCCACCTGCTGGCGCGAGAAGGCGGTGAAGAGGGTGAGGTGCCCGTCGCGCGCCCAGGCCTGCAGCTGCTCGCCGTACAGAAAGTCCTGGTCCGCGCGGCGGCAGCCGAAGAAGAGCACGGCCTCGCCCAGCGCCGCGCCCCCGGCCGCCGCGCCGAGGAGGCGCTCCAGCATGAACGCCCTGCGCCGCGCGCGCCTCTTCCACCCACGATACGGAAAGGGACCCTGCCGTCGGCGCCGGGCCTGCACAGCGGCGCATGTCCCTCACCCACAGCCCGGTGCACCCTGGGCCCAAGAAGCCCGGCCGCAACGGTGCTTGTTGCTATGCTCTCGTGCGCACGGCGCGCGACGAGGCAGAGCGCCACAGCTCCCACAAACCGGACCGGTGTGCTGCGGGGGCTGCCACGCAGTCGGGCGCCGCACCGGAAGGGCGCCAGGCCGGTGCCCGGGCCGATCATGATGATGGGCCGGCTGGCGTCGGCGGGCAGCCGGAAGTCCGGGTTCCTGTGCACGTAAACCGGCGCCGCTTCGCCCACCTGCCGCGCGCGGCGCATTCGCTGTCAGCGCCGTGCCCGGCGCGCTGCCGCGCCCTGACGCGCGGCGGGCCCCGAGCGGCGCGCGCGCTCGAGCGGCCCCCGTGCCCGCCGCTGTCAAGCACATGGCGCACGACGCGCCGCGCGGGCCGCACCCGCACGCGCTCGGCCGCGAACGTGGACGTCACGCCGATGCGCGGCCGGCCCAGGCTGGCGTAGCGCACCACGGCGACGGTGACCGCCACGCGCCCGGCAGCCTCCAGCTGCGACGACGAGATGCTGTACAGGCGCGCCTGCAGCGGCCGCAGCGCCGCCAGCACCTGCGCGCACAGGGTAGGATAAGGGCGCAGCGCCGCAAACGGGGGCCCGGCCTCTCGAGCGCTCCGCGGGGCGGCGCGCCGGGCTGCCGGCTGCAGTCATGCCACTCTGTAAGTGCGCGCCCGACCGCCAGCGTGACCCACACTGCAGCACCTTGGCTCGCAGCGCTGCACACCCCCTGAGCTGCCCCGATTGAATCAAGGACAGGCCGCGCGCGCCTGGTCGAGCGGCGGCCGGCTGCCCGCAAAGTCCAGGACGAGGTCCAGCACGTGCCGCGGCGCCAGGTAGTCCGCCAGCGGCCCCCCGCCGTCCAGGTCTGCCAGGCACTGCAGCGCCTGCGCGCACGGTCCCGGCGGCCAGGTCAGCTCGCACCTGTCTCGGCTCACATCATAGCGAATTCATGATTGCAGATGTGCCGCTCTGTCGCTCAATAGAGGGGCCCGCTGCCCGGCCAGGTGCGGCGCCGGGCGCGCCTGGGCATAGGGGGCCTTGTCGCCGGAGCTGCCATTCGCGGGCGCGCCCGCAGCGTGCGCGCCGTTGGTGCCGTTCCGCGCGTGCTTGCGCGCGCCGTTGTGTGTGGGCGCCGGCAGGTGCTCCAGCAGCACGCGCAGCAGCTCGGGCTTGGGCGTCCTAGAGTGTGCGCCCCCCACTTATGTCTCAGGCATGCAGGCGCGCAGGCGCGTCCGCTATGCCATTGGCAGGGACATGCGCAGGGGCCGGCGTGCGGCCGCTAGGGCAAGCGTGTCTGCTGGTTCAGCGTGCGCGGCCTAGTGGCTGCTGCTGGCACCCTGCCAGGGGCGCGCCGCCGCAGGGAGCGAGCGCACAGGGGCACGGGAGCACCGCTGCCCGCTCCTGGGCGGCACGCAGCAGCTCCGGGCCAAACACAGGGCCCTTGAGAGGCGGCCGGCGGCGGCACGGGGCGCGGGGCACGGGGCGCGCCGCAGGTCGTAGCACTTTGACAGCGCCTCGCGCAGGGGCATCCGGCCGTCCGCGCGCGCGTCGGCCGGCGCCGCGTCCTCATAGTGCCAGGCCGGGACGGGCACGCGCTCGTCGCCGCGCGCGCCCAGCGCCGCCAGCAGCTCGTCGACCGCCTGCGCCCCGCGGATCGCCCGCCCTCGGGCTGCTGAGCGCTCTGCAGAGCCGCGCCAGAGCCCGGCGGCGCCGGAGCTGCTCCGGCAGCCGAGCGAACTGTGCACAGCAGCAAAAGGCAGCTGCCGAGCTTTGGCCTGGTCACCTCACAAAATTGCGCAAGATTTGTAGGTGTTGACCCCGCAGCAGCCTACAACGAGAGGCAGACGACATCGCTCGGGCTTCCAATGCCAAAGGCGCCCGCCGCACTTTGCGCACAGCGGTTGTGCGCGCGCGCGCCGCGGGGCCGCGGCGCGCCTGTGGGCAGTTGAGCGGGAAGATGCCGAGCGCGTCGCCCGGCGCGTAGCGCAACCCAGAGTCGCCCAGGTCCAGCTCCACGCGCACGGTGTCCTTGTCTTCGGCGCCGCGCAGCGGCCGCGCGCGGCACAGGCTCTCCACGGCCGCCACGCGCGCGTAGTACGGCCGCGCCTTGCCCCAGCGCCGCGGGCGCGGCGGCGGCGCCGGCGCTGGCGCGGCCGCGCCTGGCGCCCGGCACGCTCGGTTGCCTGGCAGGCCGCATGTGCCGCCTTCCTTACCCTCAACTGTGTGCTGCGCCGCATGCAGGGGCCCACCAGCCCTCCACCCGGGACACAAGCAACACAGCTGCGGTGCCCCGAGGCGCCCGCGGCTTCAGCAACGGGGCCTCGTGCTTGGCAGCGCAGGGCACGGAGGGCAGTCTGCGGGCGTAAGGCGCTTGCGCCGAGGGGGCCGCGCCGGCGGCGCACCCTCTGCGGGCCGGAGCGCCAGGCCGGGCAAGGCAGCACACACGGCGGCCGCCCACGCGTCCACGGCCCGGCGGTCCTCACGGTTCACGTCGGCGCGCGCAGCGAGGCGCCGCCCGCCCAGGGCCTCCAGCCGCGCGTCGAGCGCCTTGCCGCACGCGCAGAAGTGCGCGTACGACCTGCGCGCCCGCCGCCCGGCCTGGCTGAGGTACCTGTGGTGGGCGCGCTGGCGGGAGCGCAGGCACGGCCGCTGCACGGGCAGGTGGCGCGCTGCGGCACGCGCGGCGTACGCATACCGCTCCGCCGCACGATTGTTCGGGTGTGCGACCGGCAGGTGCTGCGCACGCGGACAGGGCCGCTGCATGCCCTGGTGGACAGGCCGCGGCGCAGCCCGGGGCGCGCACGTGTCGCCCAGCGCGCAGACGGAGAAGTGCGTGCGCTCCAGGCACGGCGCGGCGGGGCTGGCCAGCCAGTCGCAGAAGTCGCGCGCCTCGCTCGGCGGCACGCCGTCGCCCTGGCAGGCCGCACGCGGGGATGCAGGCGGCCGCATGGTGGCGGCGCTCGACAAGCAGTGTGCGTAAAAAGCGCTACGACTGCGCCCTTGCGCCCAGGACTGGCATGCGTGCGCACCTGCGTCGAGCAGACCACCAGCAGCGCAGCCTCGGCGCTTAGATCCATGCCATCTGGGTGCTCCGCCATGTCCATCGTGTGCGGCCTGCGCTGCACAGCAGCTGTGTCGGCCTGCGCTGCACAGCAGCTGTGTCGGCCTGCGCTAGCCCCACCCGAGGGTCTCTCTGCTCCTCCGCCGGCCGCACCAGTATGCCCCGGCCGCCCTGACCTGCGCGCACAGCAGCTCCGCGACCTCCTTGCTCGCGCCGTATTCTGTGCCAAACAGCACTGCGACCGCTGCATCGCCTGCCCGCGGGCCGCCCGCCGCCGCCTCTGGTGCTGCGCCGGGCCCCGGCCCGGCATCGGCAGCGGCCTGCGGTCCGCGGGCCTTGCGCAGGAAGGCGCCAAAGTCCGCGGGGCTGCGCTCCGCCTCCGCATTCCCGCCCGCTTTGAGGAAGGACTCAAAGCCGGTCGGGCGCCGCCTGGGCTTGCGCGCAGCCCACACATAAATGCACCAGGCGGCGGGCGCGCACAGCGCCGCGCACAGCAGGGCCGGGCGCCGGTCAGGGCCCAGCCAGGCGTGCTGGCCCATGACGGTGATATGGTGCACGTCCGCTGCCGAGCCATCTGCCAGCCTACGGTTCAAGTCCGGTTGTGCCAAGTTTGGCTCAGGACTTGGGTAGCCAACCAGTGTTTCGTTTAGTGGGGAACTGCCCCCATATGGGGGGATTTTAACTAATTCGGCCAAAAAGCAGCCGTTTTTCGGGGGATCACAAAGAAATATATAGGGGCCGACCCCCAAATTTGACCGCTCAAAGTTAAATGGGCAGGGCGGCGCCCCCACACGGTGGGGGTGCAGAAACAAATCCGGCCAATGCAAAGCGGCCACGTCGGCCGGGTGTAATTAATGCAGGTGGTCACAATTCCGCCATGATCGCATTAGGGGAATGCGGGCCAGGACTCTTGCGCTTCGCCCCTGGCCGGGGACCAAAGTGCCTTGCATTGCGTGCGTGGATACAGCAACCCGGACCGTCCCACTTCACCCCTAACCATGCAATTCCCAGACGTGTCCAGGGAGCGCAATTTGGCTGCTAGAGGGATAGGGTGCAGCTGTGCGTGCGCTTCAAGTCGGCGCGCGGCCGTGTGACCTTATGCTGGTCTCCGGGGGTGTAACGACTGAACAGGAGTGGTAATGCATCCGAGCAACACCTGCAACGGCCCGCTACACTTGTATGCATGTTAAGCTGCCATTATACACGGTTTTTAGCATCCCCCACATTTCCCCCACATCTGGCCGGCTGAAATTAATTCCCAGGCTCCGGGCCCCCACGGAGTGGGGGCCCAAAAAACATTCTGGGGTCACCGCTTCCCCCACTGTGAGGGAACCGCTGGACCCCCAAACGAAACACTGTAGCCAACAGTGCCACTGCCTCGCCGTGTTTCTTGCTGTCGAGGCATTTGCTTCGTTCAACGCATGGCCGTGAGGCTCCCAGGGAGGGTGCACAGCTGGCGCGCCTCTGTGTGTGGCGCGTGCGCTATGGCGTGCTGACACCTGTGACAGCGAGTATCAGCGACTGAGGCACTGCTGTCAGTGCGTACAAGGGAGGCCGGTTTGTGCAGATGCTTTCGCAGAGGCCCGCAGCTGCGGTGGGTGCTAGATGGCTGTATGTTCAACGTTAGCTCGCACGTGCTTGCACTGTGTTTGTCAGGCTTGCTCCTGGTTACACACCAAGCAACTGCGCACCGCAGGCACAGCGCCCGTGCCTGGAAGGGTTGCCTGATGCCCTCCTGCACAGAGTGTTGTCCACCGTCTGGGACGCACGCCTGGTCTCCACTGCTAGCGGCGAAGTCCGACTGGTGCTCTCGCTGGAGGGCGTGAGCCGCCAGTTCAGGCGGGTGCTGCGCGCGCACCGGCTGCAGCTGCGCCTGAACTTCTCCGAGACGCGGCTTGCCGCGAGGCACCTCGCGTGGCTAGCGCTGCCGGCGTGGAGGAACTGCGTGGAGTCGCTGACCCTTTACAACTGGCTGGCCCCCGCCACCCGGGAGCACAGCCGAAACTTTTTGGACCCGGGCCTGTGCACTGACGGCGACGTCGTGTCCCCGCTGCTGACCGTCCTGCGCGCAAACCAGCGCCAGAGCCTGCAGCAGCTGCTGGGCATGCCGCTGCGCCTGGGCGGCGTCCCAGGGGCTCTGCCTGGACAGCGCGCTCACGGCCCTGGTGACGCCGTGGTGAACACGCCGCATGTGGACTTGAGCATGTTCCATCTCACGCACTTGGGTGTTTCAGGCAGCAGGGGCAACTGTGTGCAGTACGACAAGCTGCCTCACACTCTGGTGTGCCTGAGAACCAGGGCCGCATATGCAGAGATCACTGCAAGCCGCTGGCCGCCCTGCACCGCCGCACAGGCGGCGGCGCAGGTCCCAAGCCTCTCACGATTACACTTGTTTGGCAACATTTTGCGCATGATAGCCCCCACATGCTTCCCCGCTGTCAGCGGCTGGCGCGCTGATATCGTGGCCAGCACCCTTACGCTCACTGTTGTCCCTGATGCGCACACTCTCGGCCCGGAAACGCCATGCAGCGCGTTCCCGGGGGCCAACGAGGTACGCATGATTGCAAGAAGTGTCCATCTGCGTTATGTGAATGGTGATGATGATTATGGCGAGCTGCTGAGTGCGGAGGCCCTCGCGGATGTGCTGTGCCCGGGGTGCCTGGAGCGCATGGTGATCAGGTCGGGCGGGGAGTTTCCCAAGTTCTTTCGTGCTTGGCAGGTGGGCTCTGTCCCCATGGCGGGTTGTAATGCGTGATCTCACGCATGCGCGCGAGGGCCAGTTTGCGTTTGAGATCACCGACGGGGCGAAGAAGCAGGTGGCCTGGCGGCGCTGGCCGGCGCCGGGCACGCCCGAGCATGGTGCTGCCAGCAGGCTCCATGGGCAGGCGGTAGCCTGGGCTGCCGGGTGAAGGGTATAGGATAGGCTCGATCTTTGAGGTCTACAGCATGTCAGGACGTGTTACTCAAGCGCGACAGGGAGTAATGGAAGCATTGTGTATGCGCTTGCATCTAGCAAGCACGCTCATGGGTGTAACCTACTTGCCCTGGCAGCCCTGGCAGCTGATCCACATGGCAGCTAATCCAAGTATGCACGCTGGTTTGCGCCGCGCCCGGGGCCCAGGCTGGGGAGCAACCCCTATGTCACCCTCAACCTCGGCCTATCTCGGGTGTTGAAAATCATAAAGTTTCGGCTGGGCTGCCACCAGCTCCCAATCGTTGCCTTACGTAACAACAACGTTCCTCGGGCGCAGCGCCTGTGCGTGAAGTGTGCCTCTGGCGCCCTGGGCGATGAGCAGCACCTGCTGTTTGAATGCCCTTTTGTCGCCTGTGTCCGTGCTCACTTTGCGCACCTGTTTACGCCTGGGTGCACCATGCTTGAGTTCATGCAGCAGCCGGGCATTTGCGGCGTTGCCTGTTTTATTCTCGCATGCCTGAAGCTGTACCTTGCCCCAACGGTCCCAAATGTCCCTTGACCTGTGAGTGCGCGGATATCTTGCCTGCTTGCTTGACGCTTGTGCCCAAACAGCCCTAGTTGGCTGACAGGCTATCACCACACAGCTGAGGGGGCCATCGGGTTAGGGCCCCCGGTGATGCTCTTCATTCATTCATTCATTCATTCACACAAACGGAGGCAGCAGGCACACAGGAAGAGAGAGACAACACGCACACCTGCGCCTGCGCTGGGCCGCAAAGTGCAGCAGCACGCAACTTCTGGCGCTGCCAGCGCGCGTCACTGCAGCGGGTGCAGGCGCACGGTGCCATCCAGGCAGGCCGACACAAGCCCCTCGGGGCACACAGCCAGGCCGGTGATCACCGCGGCTGCGCGCCCGCCCTTGAGCGCCTCTCCGAACAGGCCCTTGGCTGCGCGCGCGGCTCGGGGCGGCTCACGCGCTGTGGTGTGCTGTACCGGCACTACCAGGGGCACGGCAGGGTCTCAAGACAAGGCACCAGCACAGACCAGCACCATGCACAAGGCCCGGCATGCTGGTGTCGCACTGCGAACCACTCTCTGAGCAGCTTCTGCACGCCATGCCAAAGCTGGCGTGGCATATGCGGCTGCCGGTATCGCAGCCGCTCCTGGGCTCAGCACATGCAGGCACCCAGCGCCGCTGCAAGTCATGCGGGGAGCGCTGAAGCAGGCGCGGGCGCACTGCGGCCGCGCGCGCCGCGCACGCGCGTGACATCCAGCGTCTGGACGACGGCCCCGTGGTCGGCCGCCCACACATTGATGGCGCCCTCGCGACTGCCGGACACCTGCGAGCGCGGCGCGGGTATCCGCTACGCGCAGAGCGGCTGCACGGGCGCGGCGCGCAGGCGCGCATGCTGCCCCGGCACGCGCGCTCCCGCTCGGCGCCGCCGCGGCGGTGCGGGTGGATGCCGCGGCAGCACTGTCCCTGAAGCACTGTCCCTGAACATCACACCGCCCCGAGAGAGTCGAACCTGCTGGCCCGCCAGCGCCGGCCACATCGCGCGCAGCACTGTCAGGCACAGGCGTATAGTAAAATTCCTGGCAGTGCACCCGGCCATGGCGCCGCGCCGGGGCGGCGGGGGCGCGGCCTGGCCGCTGGCCGCGGCTGGGCGGCCGGCGCGGCCTGGCCGCCGGCCGCGGCGGGGCGGCCGGCGCGGCGGGGCGGCGCACCAGGAAGGGCAGGCCGGAGACCGGGCGCAGGCCGGCGGCGAGGCTGGTGATGCCGCCGGAGCCCGGGCGCGCGTGCCAGAGCAGCGCGCGGCCGCCGCCCGGCGCGCCCAGCGCGCGCAGGTCGTGCACCGCCACGCCGCCCGCCTCGTCCGCGCTCGCCAGCAGCCGCCCGCCCGGCAGCACCTGCGCGCGCGCGCCCAGGAGGGCGTCAGCGCAGCGCCCGCGCGCCCGCACCCGCCGTGCGCACACCCGCGCCCTCGCCCGCCGAGCCGCCTGAGCTTGCAGAGCTTGCGCGCGTGCGCGCGCCCGCCCTGCAACCCCCTGTCCCACGCCGGCGGCGGACCAAAAAAAAACCCCCTGCGGCACCCGCCAGCAGCCGCTCAGCGGCTCGTGCGGCGCCGCCCGCCTCCCGCGCCGGCGCACCCGCCGCCGAGCCGGCGCCCCAAGGTCCCTGCGCATTGCGGCCGCCGCGGCAGCGGGCGGCAGGGCGGCGTGCCTGCAGCGCCGTGACCAGCGCGGTGTGGTTGCTTAGCGCAGCGACCGGCCCGCCCGCGGGCGGCGCGAGCGTGTCCCAGAGCGCCACATTGCCGCGTGCGCACGACCCGCCGACCGCCAGCACGCTCGAGCTGCCGCCCACGTACGCGATGTCCACGCCGCGCCGCCCTAGCGCCTGCGCGACACAGCCCCCGTTTCAGGGCTAGGGGTAGAATCAGGGTAGGGACGTGCCCACAGAACACGGAGGCGTCCGCGGGGCGCGGCAGCAGCAGGCTGCATGCGCGCACGCGGCGGCGCGGCGGGATCCGGCCGGCCGGGACGCCGCGCCAGGTGGCACCACTCCGCGCGCGCGAGTGGGCCGCTGTCGGTGTGCGTGAACTGCGGCGCGTCCACGCGCCAGACCGCCGCCTGGCCGCCCTCGCCGATGGCCGCAAAGCGCTCCCCGCAGTCGCTCCAGCGCACCTGCCGGGCATCGCACCGGCTCGCGATCCAGGCATGCGGCGCCGCCCTGCTGGGCAATCAGTGAGAGCCTGCGCTGCAGGCAGCGCCGCACTGCTGCGACTGCAGGGCGCGCCGCTCGAGCAAACCGGATGCGCGCCTGGGGCGCATCAGACCCAGCCCTTACCCTGCAGTGCGCTCGGGAAGCACGGCGACCCCCGCGGCCAGGGCCTGCTACTCTTTTCGTGGGGGCGCGCGCGCACCGCCTGCGGCTGGCCCCAGTGCCCGAGCGCGGCCAGCGCGCCGGGCGCGGCCAGGCTCCACGCGCGCGCGGGCGCGGAGAACAGCGAGGCCGCGGCCGGCGCGGGCGCGCTGGCCGCCGGCAGCAGCGGCGTATAGCCCGCAGCCGCCGCGCGCGCGCCGAACTGCCACAGGTAGATCTCGCCGCTCGCGCAGCCTGCCACGCCGCGGCGCGCGCGGCGCCAGTCAGGCGCGCACGCTGCCGGCGCTCTGGCCGGCTGGCCCCTGCCGTCCCTGCTCCCCAGGCAGCTGCCCGCCTCGATCACACCTTGTGTGCCCTACTGAGACGCTGACGCAGTGCGCAGCATCGCTGAGCCTCGGCGCTCGTTTGTCAGTGTGCATGGCTGCCGGCCGGCGCATGCGGGCCACGCGCGGGGCGCGCGCGCATGCAGGCGCGAGCAGGGCCCGCGCGGCCCAGGCACGGGGCGCGCACCGGAGAGGTACAGCTGCCGAAAGGGGTGCGCCGCGAGCGCGACGGTCGCAATGTCGGCTGCGGCCGCATGCACGCGCGCGCCGGGCGACCCGCCCGGCCGCAGCGCGCTGCTGCGCGCGGCCGCCGCTGGCGACGCGGGCCCGCCCGGACCGCCCGGCGCGCCGGGGGCGCCAGCGGCCGGCGCCGCCAGCAGCGCCCAGGGGTTGGGCGGCCAGGCCACCGCGCCCAGCATGTCCGCCAGCAGCGCCGAGAATACAGAGCCCTGCGCGGCGAGCGGTGTTAGGTTTACGACGGCTCAGAGCCAAAGAGCAGGGCTTGCCAGCCCCTGTGCGCTGGGACAGGAGCGCTGTTATGTGGCCGGCGCAGGTCTTCAAAGCGGACTCTACTCTAGGTGCAGACCCTGGGCGTGCGGAGGGGCGCCGGGGGGCCGCGGCAGGCATCGCGCCTTGAGCGAGCCCTCCGAGACCGCAGACGCGCCAGTCTCGGACGCTGCAGAGAGCTCCGGCCCTGCAGACGGCTGCAGATCTGCCTCCAGCAGGCCGCGGTGCGCTGTCGCGGCGACCAGCGGCCGTGCGCCCGCGCCGCCGCCCCACTCGCCTGGGCGCGGCCGCGCGGTCAGGTTGAGCTCTGGGTTAGGCTTAGGGTAGTGAGTTCGCGCTGCTGCCCCACTCGCCTGGCGGCGGCCTCGCGGGCGGTGTGAGCTCCTGGCCAGCTACCCAGGCAGCCCAGCCCCCCCCCAACGGCACACCACGGCTCTTTCCCAGAGCATGCTGCGCATCTACGGTGCACAGCGGCCCTGGCCAGCGGCCGCACAGGTTTGCCTTTCCCTGCACAGCGCGCGTCAGCGCCAGTCTCGACGGCGCCACAGCCGACGCAGCCCCGCGGCACAATAGCCCAGCGCGCAACAGCTGGCGCCGCGCCGAGCGCGGGGCTGCGCATCGCGCCCAATCAGCGCGCCGCGGCGCGCCCGCGCATGCCGGCAGGCCGCGGGCGCTCGCCCCGCGCCCTGCATACAGCCGCGCGTACTGCGGCCACCGCAGCAGGGCTGCGCGCGCGCGCCACGCACCGGCGGCACAGGCCGCAACGGCGTGCACGCGGTCCTCGACGTGCAGCAGCTCCCAGCCTTCCT
>JAABUX010008482.1_pt1 | contig 11840 bp, 14 predicted proteins | sample 5561851 | NCBI WGS metagenome assembly JAABUX01 (sample SAMN10711883, study PRJNA513361) | rock metagenome | isolation source: Antarctica rocks | place: Antarctica: Victoria Land, Richard Nunatak red sandstone | collected 2016-01-03 | reverse complement strand
CATGTAGGACGCCGAACCCCACGCCCGCGTCCGCGCGTAGTCCAGCCGTCGGGATGCGGCGAGCGCCAACGTCAACGTGTCGGCGAGAGGGGTCAGGGCGGACGCCGCCGCCCCTTGCAGGACCACCACCGCAAGCACGACGATAAACTGGTGCGCCAGCGACAGGGAGGCCGCCAGCACCGTTGCCAACAACGCGCTCACGAACAGCATCGTCCGGCGTCGCCCGATGCGGTCCGCGGCGATGCCCCACGCCGGCACCGTGCCAAGCCGCAGGATCGAGCCGAAACCCAGGATCTCGCCGATCCCAGCCGCGGAAATCCCGCGATCGCTCAGCCAGATCGGCAGGAACGCCGTGACGACTCCGCCGGCCGCGAAGAACCCGGCGGTAAACAGCCCCACGCGCAGCCCGGCGCCCATCTCAATGCTGCGACTGGGCCGCTTCCCGGATCGCCCGCGCCATCGCGGCGATGCCGTTGCCGCGATTGGTCGACAGCGCCTCGATCAGCCCGAGGTCGCGCAGGAACGCCGGGTCGGTTGCCAGCACCTCCGCCGGCGGGCGGCCGGAATAGACCCGCAGCAGCAGCGCTACCAGGCCCGACACGATGGCGGCGTCGGACGCCCCGGCCAGGCGCAAGGCGCCGTCCTGCATCGCCGCCTCCATCCACACCTTGCTCTGGCAGCCCGGCACGCGGTGCGCGTCGTCCATCCAGTTCGGGGGAAACGGGGGCAGCTTGCGGCCGAGCTCGATGATGAACTGGTAGCGGTCCATCCAATCGTCGAACACGGACAGCTCGTCCCCGATCGCCGCGATGGCGTCGGCGGCGGTGGGTTCCTCAGGCGCGTAGAAAGGGTCGGTCATGGCCACCGATGTGCAGACGCGAGCGGCCACGTCAACCGGTAGCGTGGCCGTGGACGCCTGCGCGTGGGATACATGGGGACGGCAGGCCCGGGAGGAACCGACATGGCGGCGATCGCGTCGATGGAGCACGGCTTCTACCGCATCCCGCTCCCCGTCGTCCTGACCGACAGCACCCACGGCGCGATGTCGGCGTTCGAGCTGCTCACGATCCGGGTTCGGGACGCGGACGGGGCGGAGGGCGTCGGCTACAGCTTCACCGTCGGGCGCAACGGCGGCGCCATCCACGACATCCTGCGCCGCGAAATCCCCGAGATCGTCGCCGGATTGGACGCCGACCGCATCGAGTTCGTGTGGCAGCGCATCTGGTGGGGCCTGCACTACGGCGGCCGCGGCGGACCGGCCGTGCTCGCGCTGAGCGCGTTCGACATCGCCCTGTGGGACCTGAAGGCACGCCGGGCCGGGTTGCCGCTGTGGAAGCTCCTCGGCGGGCACGATCCGCTGGTGCCGTGCTACGCCGGCGGGATCGACCTCGATCTGCCGCTCGACGCGCTGGTGCGGCAAACCGACGACAACCTCGGCCGCGGCTTCCGCGCGATCAAGATGAAGGTCGGCCGCCCCCGCCTGTCCGAGGATATCGAGCGCCTGGCCGCCATGCGCCGCCATCTCGGCGACGATGTTCCCCTGATGGTCGACGCCAACATGCGCTGGACCGCCGACGAGGCGATCCGCGCCGCCCGCGCCTTTGCCCCCTCCACGCCGGGGTGGCTGGAGGAGCCGATCTCGCCGGACGACGTGGCCGGCCATGCGCGGGTCGTGCGCGAGGGCGGCTTGCCGGTCGCCGCGGGGGAGAACCTGCGCTCGGTATGGGAGTTCCGCGCCCTGATCGCGTCCGGCGGCGTGACCTTCCCCGAGCCGGACGTGACCAATTGCGGCGGCGTCACGGCGTTCATGAAAATCGCCCACCTCGCCGAGGCGTTCAACCTGCCCGTCACGTCACACGGCGCGCACGACATCACCGTGCACCTCCTCGCCGCCGTCCCGAACCGGTCCTTTCTCGAGGCGCACGGCTTCGGCCTCGACCGCTACCTCGCCGACCCGCTCACGATCCATAACGGGTTCGCCGTGGCCCCGGAGCGGCCGGGCCACGGCGTCGCGTTCGACTGGGCGGCACTCGCGGCCCTCGCTACAGGATAAACCGGCTCAGATCGCCCTTGGCCGCAAGCGGCGCCACCCGCTCGTTCACATAGGCCGCGTCCACGTCGACATGCTCGCCGGGCCGGTCGCTGGCGCTGAAGCTGATGTCTTCCAGCAGCTTCTCCAGCACCGTCGCCAGCCGTCGTGCGCCGATGTTCTCGACCCGGTCGTTGATGTCGGTCGCGAGATCGGCCAGCGCGTCGATCGCGTCCTCCTTGAACGCCAGGTCGACGCCCTCGGTGTGCATCAGCGCGGTGTACTGCTTCAGCAGATTGTGCTCCGGCTCCACCAGGATGCGGCGCAGGTCGGCGCGAGACAGCGGCGCGAGTTCCACGCGGATCGGCAGGCGGCCTTGCAACTCCGGCAGCAGGTCGGCCGGCTTGGCCAAGTGGAACGCACCAGAGGCGATGAACAGGATATGGTCGGTCTTCACCGGGCCGTATTTGGTGCTGACCGTGGTGCCCTCGATCAGCGGCAGCAGGTCGCGCTGCACGCCCTCGCGGGACACGTCGCCGCCGCGGAATCCCTCGGTGGTGCGGGCGCACACCTTGTCGATCTCGTCGATGAACACGATGCCGTTCTGCTCGGCGTGGCCGACCGCGTCCTTGGTCACCTGCTCGGTGTCCAGCAACTGGTCGGCCTCGTCCCGGGTCATGGCGGCCCGGGCGGCAGCAACCGTCAGCTTGCGGGTCTTACCCTGCTTGCCGAACATGCCCTTCATCATCTCGCCCAGGTTGATCATCTGGCCCTGCGGCATGCCCGGAATGTCCATGGCGCCGACCGGCGAGCCGCTGTCGGCGACGGTGACCTCGACCTCCTTGTCTTCCAGCTCGCCCGCCCGCAGCATCCGGCGGAACTTGGCGCGCGTGTCGGGACTGGCGCTCTCGCCGACCAGGGCGCTCACCAGCCGGTCCTCGGCCTGCAGCTCCGCCTTCGCCTGCACGTCCTTGCGGCTGCTCTCACGCAGCATCGTCAGGCTGACCTCGACCAGGTCGCGCACGATGCTGTCCACGTCGCGGCCGACGTAGCCGACCTCGGTGAACTTGGTCGCCTCGACCTTCAGGAACGGCGCCTGCGCCAGCTTCGCCAGCCGGCGCGCGATCTCGGTCTTGCCGCAGCCGGTCGGGCCGATCATCAGGATGTTCTTGGGCACCACCTCGTCGCGCATCGCCTCCGGCAAATGCTGCCGGCGCCAGCGGTTGCGCATGGCGATGGCGACGGCGCGCTTGGCGTCGTTCTGGCCGACGATGAACCGGTCGAGTTCACTGACGATCTCGCGCGGGGAAAACGTGGGGACGTCCATTTACAGGGTCTCGATGATGACGTTGGAGTTCGTGTAGACGCAGATCTCGCTGGCGATCCGCATGGCGCGCCGGGCGACCTCCTCCGCGTCGAGGCCGTCGATCTCCATCAGCGCCCGCGCGGCCGACAGGGCGTAGTTGCCGCCGGAGCCGATCGCGATCACGCCGTCCTCCGGCTCCAGCACGTCGCCGTTGCCGGTGAGGGTGAAGCTGCGGTCGGCGTCGGCCACGGCCATCATGGCCTCCAGCCGCCGCAGGTAGCGGTCGGTGCGCCAGTCTTTGGCGAGTTCGACGCAGGCGCGCTCGAGTTGGGCGGGGAACCGCTCCAGCTTGGCCTCCAGCCGTTCCAGCAGGGTGAACGCGTCGGCGGTGGCGCCGGCGAACCCGGCCAACACCTGATTGCCGGCGCCGATGCGGCGGACCTTACGCGCGTTGCCCTTGATGACGGTTTGTCCGAGCGTCACCTGGCCGTCGCCCGCCATGGCCACACGGCCGCCCCGGCGCACGCATAGAATGGTTGTCCCGTGCCAGCCCACGGGATCGTAGTGCGTCGAATTATGTTGCATTGCCGAGAAATGGCGCGGCTGGCTGCCGATCTCAAGAGTGCACGCCCCGGCCGTATGGCGGGTGGTTCGGATCCGCTTGGGACGAGCGCCGGTGTGCCTGCACTGGAACCCGGCCCAGCGGCATCGTATGTTGAGGGCACGCACTCCAATGAGGAACCGCGACCATGAACGAACGCCCTCGCTTCTTCGACGACCTCGCCGGCGTGGCCGGTGGCGCTTTCTCCGCGTTCGTCGGGCTGCGCGACGAGGCCGAGGCGATGATGCGCGCCCGGTGCGACGAGGCCATCCGCAGGTTCGACCTCGTCAAGCGCGAGGACCTCGACGCGGTGCAACAGATGGCCGCGAACGCCCGGGCTGGCCAGGAAGCGGCCGAGGCGCGAGTCGCAGCCCTGGAGCAGCGGATCGCCGCCCTCGAGATGTCGCGTTCCGGTACGGCGGCGTCTCGTCCGGCCGATGCGTCCGAGAGCGGAATGGGCGGTGCCCGCGGCGGTGTTCCCGGTGAGTCAGGGCCGTCTGCGCCAATCGCTTGACGGCGGGACTTATTGCGGCGCAACAAGACATACCGATGCTACGGCCGCACGTTTGAGTGTCTTGCGACGCCAGCTACCTGCCTTCTACTCTAGGGTCCATGCCCGATTCGGCACGGTCCGCGACGAGCCCGGCCTTCCTCCAGCAGGGGAGTCCCCGCAATGCCCACCGCCCTCAGCCTGACCCGCAGCGAGACTGCGGCCAACCCGCTCGATGTCGTCGAGCAGATCGTCGTCGCCAACGATTGGGTGTTCCATCGCCGCAGCGAGACCGAGATGGCAGCCGAAGCGCCCGGCAAATGGTGCGATTACGGCCTGTATTTCTCCTACTCGCGCGAAATCAGCGCCATGCACTTCACCTGCGCTTTCGACCTGAAGGTGCCGTCGCCGCGCCGCACCGCCCTGTATGAACTCCTGGCGCTCGCCAATGAGAAGCTCTGGATCGGCCATTTCGGCATGGATAGCGACGACGGCATGCCGCTGTTCCGCCACTCCGTCCTGCTGCGCGGGGCGCCTGGCGCGTCCGCCGAAAGCCTGGAGGACATGGTGGACATCGCCATCACCGAGTGCGAGCGGTTTTTCCCGGCCTTCCAGTTCGTCCTCTGGGGCGGCAAGGCGCCGGCCGAGGCGCTGCAGGCGGCCATGCTGGAGTGCGTGGGCGAGGCATGACATCGACCCTGCCGCCCGTTCTCCTCGTCGGAGGCGGGCGGATGGGCGCCGCGATGCTGGCAGGATGGCGCGCGAAGGGCCTGGCACCCAGCGTCGTCGTGGATCCATCCGCCGCTGCCGCCGGCTTGGCGAGCGAGGGCGTCGTGGTCGTCGACGCACCGGCTGCGATCCCGGACGGCTTCTCGCCGGCCGTGATGGTGTTCGCCGTCAAACCTCAGATCGCCACCCAGGCCCTGCCCGCCTACGCGCGCTTCAATCTCGGCGCGCTGACCGTCTCCATCATGGCGGGCCGGACGTTGGCCGGGCTCGCGGCACTGCTCGGGCCCGGCGCCGCCGTGCGCGCGATGCCGAACACGCCGGCGGCGATCAGGCAGGGGTTTACCGCCGCCTTCGCCGGGCCGGGCGTCACCGCTGGCCAGCGCGCGCTGGCCGACGACCTGCTGGCCGCGGTCGGCGAGGTCGCCTGGGTCGACACGGAGCCGCAGATCGACGCCGTCACGGCCGTGTCCGGCGGGGGTCCCGCCTACGTGTTCCTGCTCGCCGAGTTGCTGGAAGCCGCCGCCATCGAGCAGGGCCTGCCGCCCGCATTGGCCAAACGCCTCGCACGGCGGACCGTCACCGGCTCCGGCGCGCTACTCGCGGCAAGCGCCGAGGCGCCGGCCGACATGCGCCGCGCCGTCACCAGCGCGAAGGGCACCACCGAGCGCGCCCTGGCCGTGCTGATGGCCGACGACGCCTGGCCTGCCCTGATGTCGCGCGCCATCGCCGCCGCCACCGAGCGCTCGCGGGAGCTGTCTCAGTAACTTCGTCGCTTGCGCACTCGTCAAACCCGCACGTATCCCCAATACTCAGGCGATGAACGACACCGAATTCGACCACGCGCTCCTCACCGCCGCCTTCGACCAAGCCGCGCTGACCGGGTGGCGTTCCCTCAGCATCGTCGAGGCCGCCCGTAGCGCCGACCTGCCGCTTGACCGCGCCCGGACCCGGTTCCCCGGTCCCGCCGCCGTGCTGCTGCGGTTCGGCCTGATGGCCGACCAGGCGGCACTCGTCGACATCCCGATCGAGCCGTTGGCGCGCGACCGGCTGTTCGACCTTCTGATGCGACGCTTCGACACGCTGCAGCAGCACCGGGATGGCGTCCTGGCGTTGCTCCGCGACCTGCCCTTCGACCCCGGCCTCGCTTTGCTGCTCAGCGGCGCCACCCTCCGCAGCATGGCTTGGCTGCTGGAGGCGGCTGGCGTGTCGGCGCAGGGTTTCCGCGGCAAGCTGCGGGCGCAGGGGCTGGTGGCGGTTTGGCTGTACGCGTTGCGCGCCTGGAAGGACGATTCGAGCCCCGACCTATCGGGGACGATGGCGGCATTGGACAAGGCGCTCGACCGCGCCGAGCAGGCGTCCGGCACGCTCGGCGATCGCGCGGCGCCGAGCGACGACCTTCCGGCCGACCTGGTCGTCGTGGATTTAGGCGAGGACGCCGGCGTTCCCCCGGACGTGCTGACCGATCCCACCGACGCTGAGTTCAACCCGCCGCCACCGCCCGCTCCGGAGCCACCTTCGTCGGCTATTTGATGGCATCGACATCATGATTGCCATCGGTTTATCGTACCTACGACTGGATGCATCAAGCGTCCTGGCGGAAAACGAGGAGCAAACGAGCATGGCTGACGATTTTACCGGAAAAGCGGCATCTGAATTGAAGGCCAACGCGGAGCGGGCCCAGGCCATGACGCAGAAGGCCATGGAAGGCGGCACTGCGGCCATGAAGGCCAACGCCGAACGGGCGCAGGGTATGACCCACACCGCGATGGAGGGCGGCGCCGCGGCGATGAAGGAGTTCACGAAGATGTTCTCCGAGATGAAGGTGCCGGGCATGATCGACATGGAAGGCTTGATGTCGGCCCATCGCCGCAACCTCGAGACGCTGTCGGCTGCCAACCGCGTGGCTCTCGAAGGTGCGCAGACGGTCGCTCGGCGCAACATGGAAATCATGCAGCAGACCATGACGGAGCTGACCGACACCATGCGGAGCTTCTCCAGCACCGACGCTCCGCAGGCGCGCGCGGCCAAGCAGGCCGAGATGCTGAAGGCTGCCTACGAGCGCGCGGTCGCCAATATGCAGGAGATCAGCCACCTGATCCAGCAGTCTAATGGAGAGGCGCTTGGCCTGCTCAACAAGCGGTTCGCCGAAGCGATGGACGAGGTCAAGGGACTGGTCGAGAAATCCGGTCATGCCAAAGCCTAGTCGCTTACAGGGGTAGCCTGATCCTGGCGCGGAGCCCGCCCATCGGGCTCTGTTCCAGGGTGATCTCTCCCCCATGCGCGCGCACGATGTCGCGCGCGATGGTCAGCCCTAGTCCAGTGCCGCCCCCCGCTCCCGTTTCAAACGGTCGAAACACGCTCTCACGCCGCTCGACCGGGATGCCCGGCCCGTCGTCGTCGACCAGCACGTTTACGCTGCGCTCCTGCGGCTCGGCCGACAGTCCGATCCGGCTCGCGTGCCGCCTCGCATTGTCCACCAGGTTTGTGACCGCCCGGCGCACCGCATCCGGCCGCAGCGGCAACGTCAGCGCGGGAGGCGTGACCAACGCAACCTCGGCGCCCGCCCGGCGTGCCCCGGACGCGACCTCCTCCAGCATGGCGGACAGGTCGACCGGTTGCGCCTGCTCCGATCCTTCGCCGCGGGCGAACGCCAAGTACCCGCCGATCATCCGGTCCATCTCGTCGACGTCGCCCGTCATGTCGGCGACATCCTGGCGCAGCGATCCTTGCGCCGGCAGCATGGCCAAAGCCAGGCGCAGCCGGGTGAGGGGGGTCCGTAAATCGTGCGAAACGCCGGCCAGCATCTCCGTCCGCTGGCTGAGGAAGCGCAGGATGCGCTCCTGCATCCGGTTGAACGCGGCCGCCGCCTGTCGCACCTCCGAGGCGCCCTCCGGCTTGATCGGACCGCGGTCACGCCCCATTCCGAACGCCTCCGCCGCTGCTGCCAGCCGCCGGATCGCACGAACCTGGTTGCGCATAAATAGCGCAGCGATCGCGAACAGCAGCAGTCCGGACCCGGCAAGCCACAGCACGAACAGGTAGATCGTGGAGGTGTACAACCGTTTGCGCGGCGCCTCGATCTCCAGCACCCCACCCTCCACTTGGACCTGGATCAGCACCGCCCGCGAATTGGTGGTCCAGTCCATCACGTAGGGCCGGCGCACCTTGCCCGCCAGCGCCGCCGCGAGGTCGTCGTCCATCGGTCCGAGCAAGTTCACGTGCCGGTTCGGCGGCAGTGTCGCGTCCGGCAGGTAGCGCATCGGCACCTCCAGCCGCAGCCAGGCCGAGCCGAGAATCCAGTCGCGGTTGTCCACGCCAGGGAACCGATGCATTAGTTCTATCGTCAGCGCGATCTCGCCGGCGATGGCGAAGGACAGTCGCCGGGACACCAGATCCAAGTAGCTACCGTAGAAGATCGAGAACGCCACCGCCTGCAGCATCACGAGCGGCAGCAGGATGATCAGCAAGCTACGGCCGAGCAGCGAGCGCGGCAGCAATCCTTTGATCGACGCGCCGGGGCTCACGCTAGACGCCGGGCTTCAAGACGTAGCCCCGCCCGCGAACCGTGTGCAGAAAACGCGGCTCGCGCGGATCGGCCTCGATCTTGCGCCGGAGCCGCGTCACCTGCACGTCGATCGCCCGCTCGCCGGCCTCGTCCATGCCGAGCGCCTGCGCGATCGCCTCGCGCGACAATACGTCGTGGGGCGTGCGCGCCAGCAATCCGAGCAGTGCCGCGTCGCCGTTGGTCAGGTGCACCACCCCGTCCGGGCCGCTCAACTCGCCTCGCTGCACGTCGAATTGCAGCGGTCCGATCTGCAGTGGTCCCGCTGGGACGGGGGGTGCGACCCGCCGCAGCAGGGCCCGAATTCGCAGGACCAACTCGTACGGGTCGAACGGCTTGCCCAGGTAGTCGTCCGCGCCGGCCTCGAACCCGGCGATGCGATCCTCCGGCGCGCCACGCGCCGTCAGCAGCAGCACCGGAACCCCCGCCTTCTCGGCCCGCAGCGACTCCGTCAGCGACAACCCCGACTCGCCCGGCATCATCACGTCCAGCACGAGCAAGTCCGGTTGCAGGAACCGCATCTTCGCGCGGGCGTCCACGGCGTGCTCGGCGGTGGTCACGCGGAAGCCATTCTCCGAAAGGTAGCGCTGCAGCAGCCCGCGCAGGCGCAAATCGTCGTCCACCACCAGCACGTGGCTTTCGGCGGTCATGGGTTTTGGTCGAGGTATGCGCGCGCCGCCGGGTCGGCGATGGCGCGCATGACCCGGCGGAAGCCCTCGACCGACGCGCCGCCCGCCTCCCGGTAGGCCGCCAGCAACCGGCTCCGCTGGCGCTCGAACAAGCGGCGTTCCAGGGCCGACCCCTCCGTCGTCAAGGTCAGCAGCCGCTGTCGCCGGTCGCTCTGCCCCGCGGCATTCACGACATAGCCGCGCGCGACCAATTCGTTCAGCACGCGCGCGAGGCTCTGCTTGGTGATCCGCAGGATGGCGAGCAGGTCGCCGACCGTCATGCCGGGGTTGCGTCCGATGAAATGCAGGGCCCGATGATGGGCGCGGCCCAGTCCGAGCTCGTCCAAGATGACATCGGCCACGCCGGTGAAATCGCGGTAGGCGAAGAACATCAGGTCCTGGGCCACGCGCATCTGGTCTTCTCGGAGGAACAGCAGGTCGGACCCGGCGCCGGCCTGGGCTGCGCCGCGCTCACGGAGGTCGATGGCGGCTGATTTCACGTCCGGCATGGCAGGCATTCCGCTGGGTTACGACAGGGTTCTTGACGCAACAAACCACTGATTATAGAATTACCTCTTCTGAAGCAATAATATTTCGCGGGAGACCCCGGATGGCGCTTGTTCCTTTCGATGATCGTGACGGCCTGATCTGGTTCGACGGCGTCATGGTGCCGTGGCGCGACGCCAAGCTGCATGTTCTCTCCCATGGCCTTCACTACGCCAGCGGCGTGTTCGAAGGCGAGAGGGCATATGGCGGCAACATCTTCATGCTCCGCGCGCACACCGAACGGCTCATCCAGTCCGGCCGCATCCTCGGCTTCGACATTCCGTGGCGCCCCGAGCAGATCGACGCCGCGTGCCAGGAGGTGATCGAAGCCAACGGGCTGGTCGACGCCTACGTCCGGCCGATCGCCTGGCGCGGGACGGAGCAGCTTTCGGTGTCGGCCCAGCAGACGAAAATCCATCTCGCGATCGCGTGCTGGGCGTGGCCCAACCTGTTCGGCGACAACCGCATGAAGGGTGTGCGCCTCGCCATCGCCGATTGGAAGCGCCCCAGCCCCGATACCGCGCCAACCGCCTCCAAGGCGGCGGGGCTCTATATGATCGGCACCCTCGCCAAGCATAAGGCGGAAGCCGACGGCTACGACGACGCGCTCATGCTCGACTGGCGGGGGCAGGTTGCCGAGGGCACGGGAGCGAACGTCTGCTTCGTCATTGATGGCGAGGTGCACACGCCCACGCCCGACTGCTTCCTCGACAGCATCACCCGGCGGGCCGTGACGGCGCTGGCGGACCATCACCAAATCAAGGTGATCGAGCGCGTAATCATGCCGGAGGAGATGGCCACCGCAAGCGAGGCCTTCCTCGTCGGCACCGCAGCCGAGGTCACGCCGGTGCGCGAGATCGGACCCTATCGCTTCACGCCGGGTCGCGTCACCGAGACGCTGCTCACGGAGTACGAGAAGCTGGTGCGGATGAGCCCGGCGGAGGTCGCGAAGATCGCCGGCTGACCATCAGGCGCCCTCATCGGACTCGGTGTCGGCGATGCCATCCCACGATGTCGCAGCCAGCGTCGCCTCGCCGCCGATCGGGGAGCCGGTCGCGTCGCCCTGCTCGCCCGGCACTTTCCCGGCATCTTTGTTTGGGTCATCCGACATGGGTCGCTCCTGCTGATCGGGCCCTCACGCGGCGCAGGGGGGCAGCGTTCACGAGGGCCATGACGGGCGGGAGCAGCACCAGCCAGGCGATGCGGGCCTGGTAGCGGTCGTGCGGCCCCGACAGCGCGCCGGTCGCGCATGCGTTGGCGACGACCCCGACGAGAACGATCGCCGCGAACCCTCCCACGAGGCTGTCGCGCCGGCGCCAGGCTCGCCACAGCGTCGCCAGTATCGCGACCGCTCCCACCGCCAGCAGCGCCGACTGCAGCGGGGTGAGCCGCGCCGCCACGCCGGCCAACGCGTCATGGTCTTGCAACGACGCCTTGAAGCGCGCTGCCTCCGCCGTGGGCAGGAATTTCTCCAGCCGGGGCAGCACCGTCAGGGCGAGGTAGTCGGAGCCGAGCGTGTCGCCCACCTTCGCCCGCCCGAGCTGGCGCAGCGTGTTCCCCACCCCTAGTTCCAGTACCGCGAGAGGGTAGGTTTGCACGGTCTGCCGCACGATCTGCGCCATCTCGGAGGCAATGAGCGTGGGGCCGCTATCGTCGCCCCAAACCGGCCCGTTCGGGTCCCAGAGGAAATGATCGCTGTCCATCGGCAGTTGGTCCGCCCAGGCGCACAGGCGGTATCCGGCGCCGGGGCAAGCCGACCGCAGGTAGTCCGCCGCCGGTCCATCCGCCTGTAGCCGGGCCAATGCGAACACCGAGCCGAACGGCGACACCCCCAGCACGCCATTGCCCACCCAGTTCGTGGCCAGCAGCAACCCGAGCGCCAGCCCGAGCGGCGCCGCGCACACCGCCA
>JAABUX010008481.1_pt1 | contig 11841 bp, 9 predicted proteins | sample 5561851 | NCBI WGS metagenome assembly JAABUX01 (sample SAMN10711883, study PRJNA513361) | rock metagenome | isolation source: Antarctica rocks | place: Antarctica: Victoria Land, Richard Nunatak red sandstone | collected 2016-01-03 | reverse complement strand
TTTGACACCAATTTCCCCCCCTGCCTAAAATGAATTGACACCACCAATTTCCTGCCAATTTCCTGCCTGACACCAATTTCCTGCCTGCCTGGCGAAAATGGTGGTGGCGAAAATGGCGGGCGAAAATGGGGCGAATGGCGGGCGAAAATGGTGTCAATTCATTTTTCGCTAGGGAGGCGAAAATGGAATGGGGCGAAAATGGTGTCAGGCGAAAAGGCGTGGGCGAAAAGAAAATGGTGTCAATTCATTTTTCGCTATGGCGAAAAGGTATGGCGAAAATGGTGTCAATTCATTTTTCGCTATGGGGCGAAAATGGTGTCAATTCATTTTTCGCTATGGCGAAAAGGTGGCGAAAATGGTGTCAATTCATTTTTCGCTAGGGAGGCGAAAATGGGAAAATGGTGTCAATTCATTTTTAGGCGAAAATGGTGTCAATTCATTTTTCGCTATGATCTGACATGACACCAATTTTGACATGATCTGACACCAATTTTGACACCAATTTGTCATTTTTCGCTATGATCTGACACCATGACACCAATTTGTCATTCTGATCTGACACCAATTTGTCTGACACCAATTTGTCATTCGCGTTCGATCCCGAGTGGCCGACTGGTTCTTGGCCGTGACCCCTCGATGAGAATGCCAACCAGTCTCCTCGCTCGACTTTCCCAATCCGGGCTGTCATCCAGATAGGCAACGCCGACGAGGGCGTGAAGTAAATCGATTGCGTCAATATTTTGATCAATCGAGCCGTCTTCGATCGAACGCCTCACCAGGGTGCGGATCGCGTCCCTCGGGAGCGTGCGGATTTCCTCGATCACCTCGGACGGGAAGGCGACCGAGGCCGCCAAGGCCGGGGCGATTAGCTTTTTCGTAGCGAAGTAATCGATGAGCAACAACATCCAGGCCCGCAAGGCACCGATCGGAGGCAACTCCTGGATGAGCCTTCCCGCCGAAGCCGACAGCTTCTCGACCTCGGAGCGATAGACGGCCTGGAGGAGTTCATCGCGGGTGGGGAAGTGGCGATAGAGCGTCCCCGGCCCAACACCCGCCCGCTTAGCGATCTCGTCGAGGCTGGCGTCGGCTCCCGATCGCGTGAACTCTTCTCGTGCCGCCACCAGGATGCGATCGCGGTTCCGCTGGGCGTCGGCCCGCTGCTTCCGCCCGGTCGATCGCGGTTGTTCCTCGGCCATGCCAAAACCCCTTGCAAACGGAGGATGTCTCCGCTATAACAGGGAAACCGAGTCGATCTCCGTTTTAGCAGGGCCGCAATCGAACTGCAACATCGGACAGGTCGAGCGATCGGGCTTTCCATCGAATTTATGTGGAGCATACAGGATGCGTATCTTTGTCACGGGGGCCACCGGCTTCATCGGCTCGGCGGTCGTGCGGGAGTTGATCGACGCGGGCCATCAGGTGATCGGCCTGACCCGAAGCGATCAGGGTGCCGCGTCGTTGGCCGGCGTTGGGGTCGAAGTCTATCGGGGTGATCTGGGTGACCTCGACAGCCTCCGCGGTGGCGTCGCCCGGTCGGACGGCGTGATCCACACCGGATTCGTGCACGATTTCTCGAATTTCGCGGCGTGCTGCGAGACAGACCGGCTCGCCATCCTGGCGATGGGTTCCGAGCTGGCCGGCTCCGACCGGCCGATGCTCGTCACCGACGGTATTGGGATAGCAGAGGCCGGTCGCCTTCGGACGGAGGACGATCCGCCTATCCCCCCCTCGCCCATGCTGCCTCGCGTCAGCAGCCAGACGGCAGAGTCGTTGCGGGGGCAGGGCGTGCGGATCTCGGTCGTGCGGGTTCCCCAGGTTCACGACCGATCCAAGTCAGGGGTCTTCACCTACGCCGTTGCGGCGGCTCGTGCGAAGGGGGCCTCCGCCTACCTCGGCGACGGGAGCAACCGTTTCGCCGCGGTGCACGTGCGGGATGCCGCCCGCCTCTTTCGGCTCGCCCTGGAAGGGGGGGCGGCCGAGGTCCGGTATCACGCGGTGGCCGAGGAAGGGTTGACATTCCGCGAGATTGCAGAGGCGATCGGCAGGGGAACGAAGCTGCCGGTCGTTTCGCTGTCGCCGGGAGAGGCGGTCGAGCATTTCGGCGTCATTGGCCCGTTACTCGGCCTCGACCTGGCTGCATCCGGCCAGTGGACCCAGGAACGGTTGGGTTGGCGTCCCACCGGGCCGGGCCTGATCGCCGATCTTGATTCAGTCGACGAGGTTTTGGCAGGAAGTTGATACGGGTTTATGTGGGTCAGTCTAAGATCGGCCGGCCTTACCGTCGAGGGTAAGGGTCGGCCGATTCAGTGGGCGAGCCGCGACCGGAGCGGAACACCGACCGGCAACGCTACCCCAAGGTCAACCGGGTTAGGCCACGTTGGTTAATCACGATTAGATCAATAGGTCATAATGCCCTTTATGTAATACAAAATGGAGGAAGGCAAGAGGGGAAAATTGGGACGAATATAGGGATTGAGAAACATTAACGAGTTTGGGGGTAGGCAAATCTTCTAGTACTGATCGGAACAAACGAATAGGATAGTTTCCAGAAATGAAACTCGTTGTCAGTTCTTATTTCTGACCGCAAAATAAGAACTGACAACGAGTTTCCCGCTTGACCGCAAAATAAGAACTGACACCGAATTTCGCTTATTTCTGACCGCAAAATAAGAACTGACAACGAGTTTCCCGCTTGACCGCAAAATAAGAACTGACACCGAATTTCCCGCTCAAAATAAGAACTGACACCGAATTTCCCGCTATGTAGGGGGTCAACCGGTTGAGGCGGTTTTGATAAACATGAGTGCATGGTCGTTTCGAACGGAGCGTGGAACGTCTCGACGGCTGAGCCACGCCCCACTCGGAAATGAAACTCGGTGAAACTCGGTGTCAGTTCTTATTCGAATATGAAACTCAGTGTCAGTTCTTATTTCTTGAAACTCGGTGTCAGTTCTCGAATGAAGTGAAAATTCGGTGAATATGAAACTCGGTGTCAGTTCTTATTTCTTGAAACTCGGTGTCAGTTCTCGAATGAAGTGAAAATTCGGTGTCAGTTCATGAACTGACACCGAATACTCGAACTCGTACTCGTACCGAATACTCGTACTCGTACTCGACTTAAGGGAAAAGGGGACATTCTACTTTACAAGAAAGAGATAGGAGTCACGCAGTTGACGGGTTTTGTCCACTAGATGCAGATTGGTCGCTGCACAATCTGGGCAAGATGGCTCCGAGCCAGCAGGGTCATACTTGACCAATCCAGTGTACAAAAGCCATCAACTGCATAACTCCTAGATAGTTCAAGTATCCAAGGATGCTTCGGGCCGGGATCGGATCAGCGATTTGATCCGGTCCGCGTCGGTCGGCGTTGCCGGGGTGTAGATCACCAGGCCAAGATTGGGCCGGCCGTCGACCGCGAAGGCCGAATAGTCCAGGGCGATCGGGCCGACGACCGGATTGCGGAGATGTTTCGTGCCTTCGCCATGCGTGCGGACGTCGTTGTCACGCCAGATCGCGACGAACTCCGGGCTGATCCGGCTGAGTTCGTCGACCAATTTTTCCGCCCGCTCCGAGGCCCCGGCTCGCGCCGCATCGGCCCGGAACGCCGCCACCGCGAACCGCGCGACGCTTTCCCAGTTCGGGTTTGTCACCCGAACGCGGGGATGACAGAAGAGAAGCCGGAGGATGTTGCGTTGTTCGGGCGCGAGCTTCCCGTAGTCGGTCAGCACCACCGAGGCGGCGTGGTTCCAGGCGACGATGTCCCATGTCGACGTCTTGACGAGGGCCGGGCTGAACTCCAGCGAGTCGAGGACTCGCTGGAGTCGCGGCGTGATGCCCTCGGTCGCCTCGTAGCGGACCTCCGGCGGCCGGCCCTGCGCCAGGAGGAAGAGATGCTCGCGCTCGACCGCCGTCAACGTCAGCGCGCCTGCGATCCGATCGAGCACGTCGGCCGAGGGTGCGCCCCCTCGGCCCTGCTCGAGCCAGGTGTACCAAGTCGCGCTGACGTTCGCGCGCTGGGCCACCTCTTCGCGCCGAAGCCCGGGAGTCCGCCTCCGCGTCGAAGGGAAACCGAAAGCCGTCGGATCGAGCTTGGCGCGGCGATCCTTGAGATAGGTGCCAAGGAGGTTGGTGTCGGTCACGGTCACGCTCAGCCTGTTAGTTGTCACACCGGTATAACGCCACGGCTTCTCGATGATAACGTCGCGGCTTACGATGATCGAGACAGAACCGATCAACCTCCTCCGATCCACCAGGGGACCAAAACATGCGTGTCTTCGTCACCGGAGCTACCGGCTTCATCGGCTCCGCCATCGTCCAGGAACTCATCGGCGCGGGCCATCAAGTCTCAGGTCTCGCTCGCTCGGACGCAAACGCCGAATCGCTCGTCGCCGCGGGCGCCGAGGCGCATCGAGGCGATCTCGAAGACCTGGAAAGCCTGCGTGGTGGAGCGGCCGCGTCGGATGGCGTGATCCACACCGGTTTCATCCATGACTTCTCGCGGTTCAAGGAGGTTTGCGAGATCGATCGCCGCGCCATCGAAGCCCTGGGCTCCGCGCTCGCCGGCTCCGAACGCCCGTTGATCGTCACCTCCGGGACCGGGCTGCTTGCGCCGGGCCAACTCGCGACCGAACAAATCGAGCATCCCAGCTTAGACTCTTATCCCCGCGTTTCGGAAAAGGTGGGATTGTCGGTGGCGGCGCTTGGCGTGCGAGTGTCGGTGGTCAGGCTGCCCCCGTCGGTTCATGGCGACGGCGACCACCACGGCTTCGTCCCGATCCTCATCAAGCTCGCGCGTCAGACGGGCGTTTCGGCCTATGTGGGCGACGGACTCAACCGTTGGCCCGCCGTGCACCGGCTGGATTCCGCCACCCTGTACAGGTTGGCGCTGGAGAACGGTTCCGCGAAAGCCCGGTATCATGGGATCGCCGACGAAGGTGTCGCGTTTCGAGACATCGCCCAAGTCATCGGCAAGCGCCTGGACGTGCCGGTGCTCAGCAAGACCCCCGAGGAAGCCGCCGACCACTTCGGCTGGTTTGCGAGCTTCGCGGCGATCGACTGCCCGGCCTCGAGCGCGCGAACGCGGGAACAGCTCGGTTGGCGCCCGACGCACCCGGCGCTGCTCCCCGATATCGACCGGGCGAGCTACTTCGAAACCTAAAAAGAGAACCGCCGGCGCTTCCGCCCTGCTAGCTCGGGGCCGGGCGGGACGGGTTCGGTACTCCGACACCGTGGGATCGGGCCGCGATCGCGCCGGCATCGAGGGATCAAGCCGAGCCGCACGGGGCCGGAGTGCCGAACCCGTCACGCCCGACGCAAGATCATCTGGCAGATACGTCGTCAGACTTGACCATTTTTGACGATTTAGCCGTTGTTTTGGATCGTCGGACCTTGTATACTTGTCTTTTAGCTAGCATTTTGTACAGGTTCAAAGGGGGGGTTCAAGAAAGGGGCACCAATGGTCCAAGTCGTTGAAGTGGCGCGGTATTTGGTTCACTTGGCAGCGAATTGTAGCGACGAACCAGACTATTTGACGCACCTTCGTTTACAAAAGCTTCTCTACTACGTTCAGGGCTGGTCGCTTGCCCTTCTAGGTCGCCCGATGTTCTCGGATCGGATCGAAGCATGGGCTCATGGTCCCGTTGTCCGAGATGCTTACCGCAGGTTTGCCGATAAGGGTGGTCGCGCCATTTTGCCAAGCGACTTCGATGAGACCGATGACTTTGCATTAGACGATGTCGAACGGGAATTGATCGCCTCGGTGTGGGAGATGCTCAAGGATCACTCGGCACTCAGCCTGCGAAAGATGACCCACGAAGAGCCGCCTTGGATGGATGCTCACCGAGGCTACGGTCCCGCCGATCTTTGCCAAGAAGAAATCACGAAAGACGCCATGAAGGCTTATTTCGAAACCTTAGCCGAGTGAGATGGTGGGCAAACCGAAGCCGAGCAAGCCTTCCCCAAGACCGCCGGGAAAGCCAACCCCTCATCCACTCCACGTCCCCATCAATATCTCGTTTAGGTTCTACAAGCCGGGCACCGACTACTGCTTGTCCAACGCTCGTCAGGATCAAATCAAGTCGATCCTGGATAGCCTGCGGGTCTTCACGACCATGACCTGGCAACCAGTCCGCGACCAAGGCGGTAAACCGGGCAAACAAGGCCGGATTGGCTTACACCTTGTATCCCGACCACCTCCTGACCGTCGAGAGACCGACCAATATCAGCTTGGATTTGAGGATGGCCGCCTTCCGAGCCGGGAGCGGCGAACGAGTTTACGGCGTCTCGATCGACAGCGTGTTCCACGTCATTTGGTTCGACCTGAATCACGAAATCTGCAAAGATTGATTGCCGTAGAATAGGGTAATTCTTTTTTATCGAGATGTCTTCAACTGAGGATATTATCCCAATCCTTGATGGTGGGACACGCTGATGTCTGCGGATCGACCAACCTGTTGTCACAAGTTGACAAGTCCACTTGTCCCTGTAAAATCGAACCAGCCGGTGCGGGACTTTTGATTGGCGTTGAGGTCACGTGCCAAAGGCATGTTGCGCCCTGGCGGTGGTGGAGCCATCTGCCCAGCCGGGTAATGGGATTTGGGTTGCGGTCGTAAGACAACTTGGGGCCTCGCCAAGTCTTGTGCTTGGCGAGGCCCTTTGTCTTTCGAACTCGGCTGGTGAGTTAAAACGGTTGCAACTTGGGCTTTTGGCCGGGCAAGATTGATCGTACTGGGCTCCGCTCCATCGTCGCCGAACTCGATCCCAAGAATAGGTCAGGGCCGACATCATGCTTGCCAAGCGGATCATCCCTTGCCTGGATGTCAACGAGGGGCGGGTGGTCAAGGGGACCAACTTCGTCAACCTTCGTGATGCGGGCGACCCGGTGGAGGTGGCGGCCCGGTATGAGGCGGAGGGGGCCGATGAGCTGGTCTTCCTCGACATCACGGCGAGCCATGAGGGGCGGGGGATCTTGCTCGACGTGGTCCGGCGGACGGCCGAAGTTTGCTTCATGCCGGTGACGGTGGGCGGGGGGATCAGGACCTTGGAGGATATCCGGGCGTTGCTCAACGCCGGGGCGGACAAGGTGTCGATCAACTCGTCGGCGGTCCGCGACCCGGGGTTCGTCGAGCGGGCGGCGAAGCGGTTCGGCCGCCAGTGCATCGTGGTGAATATTGATCCCAAGCGGGTTATTCGCGACGGGGCGGAAGTCTGGGAAGTCCACGTCAACGGGGGTCGGGTTCCGACCGGGCTGGAGGCGGTGGCCTGGGCCAAGGAGGTCGAGCGGCTCGGGGCGGGGGAGATCGTCCTCACGAGCATGGACGCCGACGGGACCAAGGCCGGTTACGACCTGGCGATGACCCGGGCGGTGAGCGACGCCGTGGAAGTTCCCGTGGTCGCCTCGGGCGGGGCGGGGCACCCGGAGCACCTCCGGGCGGCCTTCGAGGAAGGGGGGGCCAGCGCGGCCTTGGCGGCGAGCATCTTCCACTACCGCCAGTTCACCATCGCCGTCACCAAGGATTATCTTCACGATCGAGGCGTTCCGGTCCGACGGGTCGCATCCGGTTCGACCGCGCGGTAAGCTAAAACGATGGAAGCGGCCACGGATGGAACACGGATCAGACTTTTCTGAAAAATCTGATCCGCGTTTCATCCGTGGCCAATGAAATCACATTTCTCGGGAGGAGTGCATCAATGGCGACCGCGCACAAGCCAGCCACCTCGACCCCGTTGAGCGGAGGCCCGATGGCCGACCCCGCCGCCGAGCCGATTTCCACCAGCTCGGGCGGGTCGACGATCGAGGCGATGCCGAGCGAACCCGAGGCCAACAAGCTGTTCCGGATGGTCATGAAGCACAAGGGGTCGGACCTCCACTTGAAGGTCGGCCTGCCGCCTTGCATGCGGATGGGCGGGGTCTTGCGGCAGATGGCCTTGCCGCCGTTGACGACCGCCGAGATGGAACGGCTCATGTACCCGATCATGACCCCTCGGACCCGGAAGATCCTCGAAGACGAAGGCGGGGCCGACTTCGCGCACATCGTCTACGACGGCAAGCTCGAGACCCGGTTCCGAGTCAACCTGTTCCGCGCCCGGGGCAAGCTCAGCCTGGTCGCCCGGCGGGTCAGCAACAGCATCCCCAACTTCGAGCAGCTCGGCCTCCCGCCGATCATGGCCGACCTGACCCAGTACGAGCAGGGGATCATCATCCTCGCGGGCGTGACGGGTTCGGGCAAGTCGACGACCATCGCCTCGATGCTCCAATACATCAACGAGCGCGAGCGGATGCACATCGTCACCATCGAAGACCCGATCGAGTTCACCTTCACCGACGACAAGTCGATCATCAACCAGCGCGAGATCGGGATCGACGTCATGGACTTCCACAAGTCCTTGAAAGACGCCGTCCGCCAAGACCCCGACATCATCCTCGTCGGCGAGATGCGGGACCAGGACACCTTCTCCGCCGCCCTCCACGCCGCCGAGACCGGCCACTTGGTATTCGGGACCATCCACGCCTCCAGCGCCCCGTCGACGATCAGCCGTATTCTCGACCTCTTCCCCCGCGAGATGCACGCCCCGCTCAGGCAGAATATGGCGTTCAACCTCAAGGCGATCGTGGCCCAGAAGCTCTTGCCGACGACCAAGGAATACACCGAGAAGACCGGGTCGAACCGGGTCCCGACCAACGAGATCATGCGGTCCAACCCGATCATCCGCAAGCTGATCTTGAACGAGGACGACAACAAGCTCGGCGACGCGATCCGGATGGGCAAGGAAGAAGGGATGCAAGATTTCACCGAAAGCCTGCGGCAACTCGTCGTCGACGAGAAGATCGAACGGGCCACGGCGTTCGAAGTGGCCCCGAGCGTCGAGATCCTCAAAATGGCGCTCAAGGGGATTTCGCTCGCCCAACCTGGTATCTTGTAATCTTCATTCGTCCGTGAGCGAAGGGAATTCATCCCGCGTTCCGCTTGGGATCGCCAAGAAATCAGAAAGTTGCCTTCTTGGCGATCCTGAAGGGATGAAACCGAATCTTGCTATTTCCGGCAACAACGCCATGCGCTTGTGTTAACATACCATCGAAGCGTCGCAAGACGTGATCAGCTTCCCGGCACGCCTCAAACCCCCGCACCGACTCCACCCCTCAAGAGTCATTGTTTGGGTGCCGACGTCCTGGCGGGATGTGGGCTAACACCTCGTTTTTCTCTTTAATCTTTGAAATGCTCGGAGCAAAAAAACAACTTGACTCGATGAACACAAGCAGTTATCTTCTCGTCTCACTGTGCTTTGGAAACGATGACGCGCTTTCCAGGTTTTGCCACTCCCAATGAAACAACAATCGAATCTTTCTCGGATCGCTCTCACACGAAGGGTCGCGGTCGTCACCTTCCTTGTTGGGCTGATCGGTGGTTGCTCTCGGCAAAACCCCAAGCGGCACTCGCCCGACCAACTGCTTCTGCCCATGTCGTTCGGCCGGACCAGCTATGGCGGTTCGACCGGGTATGGTCTTGTTGACGAGTATCCGGTTGGCGCATTTAGTCGACATTTAGAGCGACCATGCAAACTTGTGGACATCACCGATGGTTTATCTTCGACGATGTTGCTGACGGAGTGGAATCTTACCTCGATCGTTCCCAACGACAATGATCCCGAGAGCGCCACCTTCGAGACCGAAGATTTTTTGCAAGATACCGAGTACGACCAATTCCTCGCCGCATGTCGGCAACTTGATCCGCGGACTGCGCCCCTCGGGGCGAGAAAAGAGCAGAATTGGATCTTGGATGGACTCGGAGAGACTTTGCTCACGAGCGACCTGACCCCCAATGGCCATTCATGCAACAACGGTAACGGTCAGGGTGCTTACACCGCCGGAAGCGGCCATCCCGGACGGACGAACGTCCTCTTCGTGGATGGTCATGTGAGCTCGGTATCGACCTCGGTCGCCATCGCCAATTGGCGTGCCCTCAGCACCAGGGCCGGCGCCGAGATTATCGATAGCCTCCCGGATTGAAACGCCATCGTGGGCGTTACGATCCACATCCCTGGACGACAACAATTGAGGGATTCGGAATGCCGAGACATGCTTCATCGGCTTTGACGACTTTGTGCCTGACCCTGATCACCATTGGTTCGGCCGTAACTGATTAGCGGCAAAAGCATCCGTACAGGTTGATGTCAACAACCCAAAAAGGCCATGAAACAAGCTCTTCTCGCGTTTTTCGTTCGCATGTTAATATGGAAATTAACGAATATCGATTTGGGAATCGACTGTCATCTTCTAATCCGCGGTTCGACTGCAACTCGGACTTTGCTTGAAACAAGGGAAATCGGAGCCGGTTTGCCCAGTGAACATACGCTTTTTGCCGCTAATCAACTACGGTTGCACACTCAGACGATCTTGCCAATTCAATCCTTACCCCTTTCCCACTTGATCTGATCAGCCCGTTCCCATCCTCCCGAGGCGATGATCGACCGTCACTCAAGTCCCCCAAGCGTTGGGTCCCTCTGGAACGGGGAACTCGGCGTCAGTTCTCGTTTCGATCTTCCGAAAGCGAGAATCGACAACACGTTCTCCCTCCAAGAAAACCTCCCGAACTTGATTCCAGCCCGGCCAGAGGATAGGCTCGATCCGACGCCATTTCGATAAGTTGGTTTCTTGGCGATCCTTCACGACCCAGGAAAGGCTCGCGATGACCCGTCCGCGATTCCCTCTCGCCGTCCCCTCGATGCTCGCGGTCCTCGTGTTGGGCGCCCTGTCGAGCGTCGGCCAAGGGGCTGATTTCGCCCTCGGCGACCTGGGCTTGCTCGCGCAGTCGCCCAATGTTTCGAGGGGGCCGGGGTTCTACCTCAACCTGCTCAAGCTCGTCCCGGTCTTCCTGATCTACCTGCTCTGGACCAAGACCACCGCCTGGGTCGACGACGACTGCCGAGAGCTGCAAAACGTCCGGTTCGAGATGTGGAACTCGATCGTCTTCGGCGTCGGGGTCCTCGGCCTGGCGCTGGTCTGGGCGATCCCGATCTACGTCATCGGACTGATCTTGCTCCTCCTGGCGTACTTCGTGCCGATCCTCAGCTACGTCTACGTCAGGAACCAGACCGTCCCCGACAACGACAAGGTGTTGACGCCTTACCACTTCGGCGAGGTCGCCAACGCCTTGATGAACAAGATGGGGATGCACGGGGTCTTCAACAAGGGGGACACCGAGGCCAACCGCGAAGGGCCTCCGATCGAGTTCGTCGGCAAGTCGCAGGGGGCGGCCAAGGGCGACCCCACCCGGGTGGCGCAGGCCGAGCAATCGAAGTCGTACATGGCCGCCAAGGAGCTGGTGTACGACGCCGTGATCCGACGGGCGACCGACATCCACTTGGAGCCGAACCCCGAGCAACTGTCGATCCGATACCGGATCGACGGCATCCTCCACGCCGCCGAGCCGTTCGACCGCCCCACCGGCGACGCCGTCCTGAACGTCTTCAAGGTCCTCGCCGCGATGGATATCTCCGAGAAGCGGAAGCCGCAAGACGGCTCGTTCGGGGCCAAGCTGGAGTCGCGAGGGATCGACTTCCGGGTGGCGACCTCGGGGTCGAAGTCGGGCGAGAAGATGGTCATGCGGATCTTGGACAACGCTTCGAGCGTCGGCAAGCTCGAAGAGGTCGGACTGCGGTCGAAGATGGTGGCCGAGGTCCGGAGCGTCGTCACCCAGCCGCACGGGATGTTCCTTTGCTGCGGGCCGACCGGCTCGGGCAAGACGACCACGCTTTACGCTTGCCTCCGTGAGATCGATAAGTTCCAGAAGAACATCATCACGGTGGAAGACCCGATCGAATATCACATGGACAACATCACCC
>JAABUX010008479.1_pt1 | contig 11843 bp, 10 predicted proteins | sample 5561851 | NCBI WGS metagenome assembly JAABUX01 (sample SAMN10711883, study PRJNA513361) | rock metagenome | isolation source: Antarctica rocks | place: Antarctica: Victoria Land, Richard Nunatak red sandstone | collected 2016-01-03 | reverse complement strand
GCCGGCCAATTCGATCAGGCGGCGCGCCTTGCGGTAGCCCTCGGGGCGCGCCATGCCGAAATTGTGGCGCACCCGGCTGTCGGTGTCGGTGCCCTTCTCGGTGCCGATCACCATCACCGGCCGGCCGTTGAACCGGCCGAGGCCGCCGACGACGGCCGCATCCTCGGCGAAGGCGCGGTCGCCGGCCAGGGGCATGTAGTCGGTGATCAGCGCGCGGATGTAGGCGAGCGCCTTGGGCCGCTCCGGATGCCGGGCCACCTGTGTCTTCTGCCAGGCGGTGAGCCGCGCGTAGGTCGCCCGCAGCTGCTTGTCCGCCTTGTCCGTGAGCCGGGCGACCTCCTCGGCGATGTTGAGGCCGCCGGGCTCCTGCATGTGCCGGAGCTCTTCGATCTTGCCTTCGAGTTCCGCGACCGGTTTCTCGAAGTCCAGGAAATGACGCATACGCGCCCTGTAGCATGGAAACTGGACCGCGCTAGTGTCCTGCCGCCGAAGTTCGCCGTTCTTCGCGGCGGACGTAGGGGATCAGCAGGCCACTGAAAACAAAGGGCTAGTGTCCCGATTCGGACCGCAACTCGATGCGACGAGCTTCAGAATCGGGATACTAGGACCGCCGCGCGAGCGGGTGGTGCGCTTCGACCAGGCGCTGCAGGCGTTCGGCCAGGACGTGGGTGTAGATTTGCGTCGTCGCGATGTCGGCGTGGCCGAGCAGCGTCTGCAAGCTGCGCAGGTCGGCGCCGCGGGCCAGCATGTGCGAGGCGAACGAGTGGCGCAGGACGTGCGGCGACACGCGCGCCGGGTCGAGGCCGGCGGCGAGGGCCACCTGCTTCAGCAGCAGGCCGACGCCCTGCCGCGTCATGGCGTGGCGCGGGTCACGGCCGGGGAACACCCACTTCGTCGTGTCGGCGCTGGCTGCGACCAAAGCCGCGGCCGAGCGGCGCGCCGGCTCCGACAGCGGCACCACCCGCTCCTTGCCCCCCTTGCCGCGGACCAGCAGCACCTCGGCGTCCTCGGACAGCGAGCGGCGCGGCAGGCTCAGCAGCTCCGACACGCGCAGGCCGGTGGCGTACAGCATTTCCAGCGCGGCGGTGGCGACCAGGCCGGGACGCCCGGCCCGCGCGGCGGCGGCGGCCAACAACGCATCGACCTCGGCTTCACCCAGATATTTGGGCAGCGGCTGCGGGAGCTGCGGCGCGTCCAGAAGCTGGGTCGGATCGTCGGGGCGAATTCCTTCGCGGGCAAGGAAGCGGTGGAACTGCTTCAGGCACGACAACCGTCGCGCGGCGGTGCGCGGCGCCAGCCCGGCATCGTGCAGGCTGGCCATGTATGCGCCGAGCGCCGGGCTGTCCGCGGCCGCGACGCCCTGTCCGCAAGCGGCGGCGAACGCGGCGAAGTCGGCGAGATCGGCGGCGTAGGCAATGAGGGTGTTCCGGGCCGCCCCGCGTTCGGCCGCCAGCATCTCCAGGAACGCCTCGACGTGCCGGTCCAAGGCGGCTCAGTGCTGCTGGAACCGGTCGAGCGGGACGACGTGCTGCACTTGCTGCGTGTGCGGCGTGGGCGGGAATGCGCCGAGCAGCACGACGCCCACGCCGAGCGCCAGGATGAAGATCAGGCCGATGACGAGGAACAACTGACGCATCCGCCACCCTTGGCCGTTATCAGGAACGATGTGCTAGCCTTCACGGTCATGACACGCAACAACGTCCGGAGCGAGTCCGCTCACGCCATGCCGGCGCAACCGCGTGCTTCGGCCGTGTCGCGCAGCATCGTGCTGGTGGGGATGATGGGCGCCGGCAAGACGTCGATCGGCCGGCGGCTCGCGGCACGGCTCGGCCTGCCGTTCCGCGACGCCGATTCGGAGATCGAGCTGGCGGCCGGCCTGACGGTGCCCGAGCTTTTCGCGCGCTACGGCGAGCCGCATTTCCGCGCCGGGGAGCGCCGGGTCATCCGCCGCCTGCTGGACGGGCCGCCGTTGGTGCTGGCCACGGGCGGCGGCGCGTTCATGGACGACGTGACGCGGGCCGCGATCCGGGCGCGCGGCGTGTCGGTGTGGCTGCGCTGCAGCCTGCCGGTGCTGCTGCGCCGGGTGGCCTTGCGCACCTCCCGCCCGCTGCTCGCCGGCGGCGACCCGGCGGAAATTCTGCGCCGCCTCATGGCCGTGCGCCATCCCATCTACGCGGAGGCTGACGTGATCGTGGATTGCAGCGACGAACCGCCCGACTCGACCACGGCCAAGGTGGCGCGCGCGGTCGAGGCTTGGTCGCCCCCGCGCATCCTGCCGGTGCGCCTGGCCAGCACTCGCTATGACGTGGTCGTGGGCGATGGCCTGCTGGCGCGGGCCGGTGCGCTGCTGGCCGCGGTGCTGCCGCAGAAGCGATGCGTGGTGGTGACGGACACCACGGTCGCCGTCCTGCATCTGTCCACGCTGCTGGAAGGCTTGTCGCAGACCGGCGTCCAGGCCGCGGTCATCACGGTGCCGCCCGGCGAGGCGTCGAAGTCGCTGGACAGCTTCGGCCGGGTCATGGACGCGCTGCTCGGCGAGGGCGTGGAACGGGGCACCACGGTGGTGGCGCTCGGCGGCGGCGTGGTGGGTGATTTGGCGGGCTTCGCGGCCGCGACGGCGCTGCGCGGCCTGCCCTTCGTGCAAGTGCCGACGACGCTGCTGGCCCAAGTCGATTCGAGCGTCGGGGGCAAGACCGGCATCAACACCGTTCGCGGCAAGAACCTGGTCGGCGCGTTCCACCAGCCGCGCATGGTGCTGGCCGACACGGCGACGCTCGCGACCCTGCCGCCACGGGAGAAGCGGGCGGGCTACGCGGAGATCGTGAAGGCCGGGCTGATCGGCGATGTCGGGCTGTACCAGTGGTGCGAGGCGAACGGCGCCGCCGTGGTCGCCGACGACCGGGCGGCGCAGGCCGAGGCAGTGCTGCTGGCGTGCGCGTTCAAGGCGGAGGTGGTCGGCGACGATGAGCGCGAGGAGCGGCCGAACGACGGACGCGCGCTGCTCAATCTGGGCCACACGTTCGCGCACGCCATCGAGGCGGAGCTGGGCTACGGCGGCGCCATCCTGCACGGCGAGGCGGTGGCGATCGGGCTGGGCCTCGCGTTCCGGCTGTCGGCCAAGCTCGGCCTGTGCGACCCGGCGGTGGCCGAGCGGGTGATCGCCCACGTCGCGTCGGTGGGGCTGCCGTCGGAGCTGGCGATGCTGAACCGGCGGTTCTCGGCGTCGCGGCTGATCGGGCTGATGCGGCAGGACAAGAAGATGCGCGACGGAAGGCTGCATTTCGTGCTGGCGCGCGGCATCGGGGCGGCATTCACCAGTCCGGACGTGCCGCCCGAGGCGGTTACGGACTTGCTGCGGGAGGCAGGTGCGGAGGCGTAGCGGCGAGGCAGGATGGAAGGCCGTGGCTCTGCCCTGGACAAGCTGCGGCCCGAGGCCCCAGACCCGCCTTTGTTTGGGTTTCCAAAGGCATCATGCCTTTGGCGGTGTTTGAGGCAGAGCCTCAACCTTTCGCTTGCCTTCTTGCCTTCGGCGGTCACACCGACGAGCCGCTGGTATTATGGGATGCCTAACGCATTCGATTTGATCGAAACCCGCGAGAGTGAACCTGCCGCTTTTCTGCGCACAGACCGTTCTGTCCGACTAGGGATTGAGCAGAGGCGGCATGTCCAATGCGGGACACGCGAGACGAGGTCTGGCATGGGCTTTGCCTCTATCAAGCCCTGTCGGTAAGGGCACTCAGTGAGTCAGATCAGGAACATCCCCCGCGGGACGCATTCGTCAGGATGCGGCTGCGGCGGAGGCGTTTTAGCGTGCGACGGGGCTGACGCCGAGGCGATCGGCAGCACGGCCATCCGCACGGCGGTCGAGCGCGCCGTGTTCGGGGGCGAGGCAGGCCGCCGGCGCGTTCTGAAAGCCTTGGGCGCTGCGACCCTGACGGCCGCGCTGGACCGCACCTTCCCGATCCTGCGCGCGCAGGAGGCCTGGGCGGAGACGCCGGGCACGCCGGAAAAGAAGGACCTCAAGGTTGGCTTCATCGCCATCACCTGCGCCACGCCGATCATCCTCGCGGCGCCGATGGGCTTCTATGCCAAGCAGGGCCTGAACGTGGAGGTCGTGCGTACCGCCGGCTGGGCCCTGGTGCGCGACAAGACGCTGAACGGCGAATACGACGCGGCCCACATGCTGAGCCCGATGCCGCTCGCGCTGACCTTGGGCGTCGGCTCGAACCCGGTCCCGTTCGCGGTCCCGGCCATCGAGAACATCAACGGCCAGGCAATCGTGCTGGCGATGAAGCACAAGGACAACCGCGACCCGAAGACCTGGAAGGGTTTCAAGCTCGGCATCCCGTTCGAGTACTCGATGCACAACTACCTGCTGCGCTACTACCTGGCCGAAGCCGGGCTGGACCCGGACCGGGACGTGCAGCTGCGCGTGATCCCGCCGCCGGAGATGGTGGCCAACCTGCGGGCGGAGAACATCGACGGCTTCCTGGGGCCCGATCCGTTCAACCAGCGCGCCGTGTACGACGGGGTCGGCTTCATCCACCTGCTGACGCGCGAGCTGTGGGACGGCCATCCGTGCTGCGCGTTCGGCATCTCCAAACAGACCGTCGCCGAGCGGCCCAACACCTACCAGGCTCTGCTGCAGGCGATCGTGGACGCGACCGCCCACGCCAACAAGGCCGAGAACCGCAAGGAAGTCGCCGGGGTCATCAGCGCCCAGAATTACCTCAACCAACCGGTGACGGTGGTGGAGCAGGCCTTGACCGGCACCTACGCGGACGGGCTCGGCGGCGTGAAGCGGGTACCCGACCGGGTCGGCTTCGATCCGTTCCCCTACCCGTCGATGGCGGTGTGGATCATGACGCAGATGAAGCGCTGGGGGCAGGTCAAGGGCGACCTCGCCTGGCGCGACGTGGCGCAGCAGGTCTATCTCACGACGGACGCCGCCGCCCGGATGCGCGACGCCGGGCTCGTGCCCCCGGATACGCCCTACAAATCCTACACAATCATGGGCAAGACCTTCGACCCGGCGCAGCCCGACGCCTACGTCGCCTCGTTCCCGATCCGCCGCGCATGAGCCAGCGGCTGCGCTCGCTCACGCTCATGGTCGCGATCCTGGCGGTGCTGCTGGGCGCCTGGCAGATCGCCGCCACGCCCACGACGGGGCCGCAGACGGTCGATCCGGACTACGCGGCCCTGGTCGGCGCGGCGGCGGCGCAGGGACAGAAATCGCCGATGCCGCGCCCCTCCGACATCGCGGTGCGCGCCTGGATCTTGCTGCGCGACCCGTTCTACGTCCGCGGCACCAACGACCAGGGCATCGGCATCCAGCTCGGCTGGTCGCTGCTGCGGGTCAGCATCGGCTTCGGTCTCGCCGTGCTGGTCGCAATCCCGCTCGGCTTCCTGATCGGCATGAGCCCGCTGCTGAACGGTGCGCTCGACCCGATCATCCAGGTGCTCCGCCCGGTCAGCCCGCTCGCCTGGATGCCGCTGGCGCTGTACACCATCAAGGACAGCTCGATCTCGGCCATCTTCGTCATCTTCATCTGCGCGATCTGGCCGATGCTGCTGAACACGGCGTACGGCGTCGGCTCGGTCCGGCGCGAGTGGCTGAACGTGGCGCGCACGCTCGAGGCCGGGCCGTGGCGGACGGCGTTCAGTGTCATCCTGCCCGCCGCCGCGCCCACCATCATGACCGGCGCGCGCATCTCGATCGGCATCGCCTGGCTGGTGATCGTCGCGGCCGAGATGCTCGTGGGCGGCACCGGGATCGGCTACTTCGTCTGGAACCAGTGGAACAATTTGTCGATCGCAGACATCGTCGTGGCCATCCTGCTGATCGGGCTGGTCGGCATGGCGTTGGACCAGGGCCTCGGTTGGCTGTCGCGGGGGCTGGCCTGGCGTGAGTAGGTCGTGGCTGTCGGTGGAGGGCATCGCCCGGCGCTACGGCGACCAGGCGGTGTTCCGCGACGTGTGGTTCGGCGTCGACCGGGGCGAGTTCGTCGTGCTGATCGGCCATTCCGGCTGCGGCAAGACCACGATCCTGAACATCCTGACCGGGCTGGAAGCGCCGGACGCCGGGTCGATCGTAATGGACGGGCGGGAGGTGTCGGGCCCGGCGCTCGACCGCGCCGTCATCTTCCAGTCCCACGCCCTGCTGCCGAGGCTGACCGCGCTCGGCAACGTGGCGTTCGCCGTCCGCTCCCGCCATCGGGCCTGGCCGCGGCAGAAGGTCCTGGGCCATGCCGGCGCCGTGCTGGACCTGGTCGGGCTGGCCGAGGCGGCGCATCGCAAGCCGTCCGAGTTGTCCGGCGGCATGAAGCAACGTGTCGGCATCGCGCGGGCGCTCGCGATCGCGCCGTCGCTGCTGCTGATGGACGAGCCGTTCAGCGCGCTGGACGCTCTCACCCGCGGCACCTTGCAGGACGAGGTGCTGCGGCTGGTGTCGGACAGCCAGCAAACCGCGTTCATGATCACGCACGACGTGGACGAGGCGATCCTGCTGGCCGACCGCATCCTGCTGATGACCAACGGCCCGGACGCGCGGGTGGCGGAAGTGGTGGTGAACACCCTTCCCCGGCCGCGGATGCGCCAGGACATCCACCACACGCCGGGTTACTACGACCTGCGCAACCACATCGTCGACTTCCTCGTCAGCCGCAGCCGCGCGCTGGCGGGGACGCGCCCGGCGGGCTGGACCGGCAAGATCGTGCCGGAGGTGCGCCCGGCTGAACTCATCCACTCGTAAGGACACGCGCTTTGAACGACGAGAAAACCGCACTTGGCCGCAAGATCATGAAGCTGAAGAAGGCAAAGGGCTGGACCTGGCCGCAGGTCGCCGAGAAGCTCGGCTACGCTCCCGTATGGACCTGTGCGGCCTGCATGGGCCAGATGTCGATGACGTCCGAGACCGCCGAGAAGGCGGGCGTGCTGTTCGACCTCGACGCCGACGAGGTCGCCCTGCTGCAGGAAGCGCCGTATCGCGGCAGCCTGCCGAACGCCGTCCCGACCGACCCGTTGATCTACCGGTTCTACGAACTGGTCAGCGTGTGCGGCACGACGTGGAAGGAGATGATCCATGAGGAATTCGGCGACGGCATCATGAGCGCGATCGACTTCGACATGACGATGGAGCGCCAGCCCGATCAGAAGGGCGACCGGGTCAAGCTGACGATGAGCGGGAAATTTCTGCCGTATAAGCGGTACTGAGTTCAGGTCCGGCACGGGAGAGGAAGGCCAGGGATCCGCGCTAGAGGCGCCAACTTCATCATCGACGGCTGGAATCCGTTGGTGATTCGGAGGAGGTGCGCACGACGTCCCCCTCGACCTTACGGCCCCCGCGCAGGGGCGCTACGACGACGGCGTGCGATCGCGGATGTGGCCTTGATGAAACGGCTGCGCAGGGCGGAATCGCCTGGAGTCACGCCGCTCGCCGGACGATCCCCGCGCATCGTGGACGCCAACGCGACCGCGCAACCGGGCAGTGCCGGCACGCACTGGCGGCGGCACGCCACCTACGACCCAAAGGCCGCACGCTTGGTTCATCTGGCGCCGTCCGATGCACACGCAGCGGAGGGCTCGCCCGCGCGCCGCTGCAAGCGGGCGACGTGTTGCCTACCATTGCACGCAGCTCCGACACATCTCCGGCCCGCCCAGGACACCAACGTCACAGGCAGCACAGGCCCGCTGTCATGTCATCAGGTGACGTTAGCGACGATGGGTGTCGACCCCTGGACCCCGTCAAAGGCGAGTCTTTGAAACCCTCCACTAACAAAAAGGGGTCTGAGGCCTCAGACCCAGCGGGCTCAGGGCAGCACCCTTGCGTTCACTTCTTTCGCAGCCTGTTAAAACTTGGCTACTCGATCCCGTCCGCGAACTGCGCCGTGTGCAGCGCGTGATACGCGCCCTCCGCCGCCAGCAGCTCACGGTGGCGGCCCTGCTCGGCGACGCCCGTGCCGTCCACCACCACGATCCGGTCGGCGTTGCGGATCGTCGCCAGGCGGTGGGCGATCACCAGCGTCGTCCGCCCGACCGACAGCGCGGCCAACGCGAGCTGAATCGCCCGCTCGGTCTGCGTGTCCAGGGCGGAGGTCGCCTCGTCCAGGATCAGGATCGGCGGGTTCTTGAGGAACATGCGCGCGATCGCCAGGCGCTGCTTCTGCCCGCCCGACAGCTTCACGCCCCGCTCGCCGATCGGCGTGTCCAGCCCGGCGGGCAGCCCGGCGATCACCCCGTCCAACTGCGCCCGGCGCGCGGCGTCCATGATCTCGGCTTCGTCCGAGTCCAGCCGCCCGTAGGCGATGTTCTGCCGCATCGTGCCGGCGAACAGGAACACGTCCTGCTGCACGATGCCGATCTGGCTGCGCAGCGACGCCAAGGTCATGGCGCGGATGTCGATGCCGTCGATGGTGATGCGGCCGCCATTCAGCTCGTAGAACCGGGGCAGCAGCGAGCACAGCGTCGTCTTGCCGGCGCCCGACGGGCCGACGAACGCGACCGTCTCGCCGGCCGCGATGTCGAGGTCGATGCCGTTCAGCACCGGGCGGCCCGGCGCGTAGCCGAAGCGCACGCCGTCGAACCGGATGGCGCCGCGCAGGCCGGCGACGGCGCGGGCGCCGGGCGCATCGACGATGTCGGGCTCGGTGTCGAGCAGCTCGGTGTAGCGGCGGAACCCGGCCATGCCCTTGGGGTAGGTCTCGAGCACAGCGTTGATCTTGTCGATCGGGCGCAGGAACACCGACACCAGCAGCAGGAAGCCCACGAAACCGCCGTTGGACAGCTCGCCGTGCAGCACGAACCAGGTGCCCGCGACCATCACCACCATCTGCGTCAGCCGCATGCCGAGGTAGCTGATGGAGGTGCTGGCGGCCATCATCCGGTAGGCCTCCAGCTTGGTGGTGCGGTACTGCGCATTCTCGACCGCGAACAGCCGCCGCTCGTGGTCCTCGTTGGCGAAGGCCTGCACCACGCGCATGCCGCCGACGTTCTCCTCGATGCGGGCGTTGAACCGGCCGACCTGGCCGAACAGGGTACGGAAGTTGCGCGTCATCCGGTTGCCGTAGCGCGAGGCCAGCACGGTGATGACGGGGACCACCGCCGCGGTCAGCAGCGCCAGTTGCAGGTTCACCGCCGCCATCAGGGCGAACGCGCCGGCGAAGGTCATTACCGCGAGGAACAAATCCTCCGGGCCGTGATGCGCCACCTCGCCGACGTCCTCCAGATCTTTGGTCACGCGGGCGACGAGATGGCCGGTCTTCACGTTGTCGTAGAAGGTGAACGACAGCTTTTGCAGATGGTCGAACGCCCGGCGGCGCATCTCCGTCTCGATGTTGATGCCCAGCATGTGCCCCCAGTAGGTCACCACCGCGAGCAGCCCCGTGTTGAGCAGGTAGATCGCGAGCAGTGCCGCCGAAGCCAGCAGGATCAGCGCCCAGTCGCGCCCCGGCAGCAGCTGGTCCACGAAGCCGCGGACGGCGATGGGAAAGCCCAGTTCCAGCAGGCCGGCCAGCACGGCGCAGCCGAAATCCAGCAGGAACAGGCGGCGATGGGGACGGTAATAGGCGAAGAAGCGCTTCAGCATCGGTGTGCGGCCCAGGAGCAGTGGTCCCCGTCATATAGGGCCGGCACGCGATTTAACCGGCGTCGGCGCGCCACCGCTCCAGCCAACCCGGCACCGCCACCGCGGGCATCGGTTCGGCCAGGAGGTAGCCCTGCACCTCATCGACCCTCAACCGCTCCATCCGTTGCCAAGCCGCGAGGTCCTCGACCCCCTCCGCAACGACCCATAGACCGTGCTGCTTGGCCGCATCGACCATGCGCTGCAGCGGCGCTTGAGCCGAACCCTGGACCACGCTCCTGTCCAGCTTGATCGCGCTGAACGGCAATTCGAGCAGGCGGGCCAAATTGTGGGTATCGGGGACGGCGTCGTCGATGACGACCGGGAAACCAGCTCGACCCCACCGGTGCAGGGCGTCTGCGAGTTCGCCGAGGTCGCTGACCGGGAGACCCTCCATCAGCTCGATCACCACTGCGCCGGGTTCCATCCCGGCCGCCCGGCACGTCGCCTGCATCCGTCCCCGCGTGGGTGGATCGAGAAGGGCGTCGAGCGGCACGTTGACCGCGAGGAACATGCGCTGGTCCTGGAAGAAACGGGCGCCCAGGCTTCGCAGGGCGTGGCGCGTCACCGTCTCCACAAGCTGCACGCTGAGCCCGGCCGCCTCGATCTGCGGCACGAAAGACGCCGGGGCCAGCAGCCCGGCCGTAGGATGATCGAACCGGGCCAGCGCCTCGACGCCCATCACCCGGCGGTCGCTGATCCGGACGATCGGCTGGAGATCGCAGACGATCTGGTCCTGTGCGAAGGCGGCGAGGATCTCCGGCGTCGAGGGGACGAAAAGCGGCACCTTAACCGGCGGGCTTCGGCGCCGTGATTTTGCTGGCAACGGGCGCCTGGGCGTCCCGCCGCAGCCGGTTCTCGCCGAGCAGCAGCAGGATCGGGGCGGCGATGAAAATCGACGACGACGTGCCGACCACGATGCCGAACAGCATTACCCAGGCGAACCCGGACAGCGACGCGCCGCCGAACAGGGCGAGCGGCAGGCTGGCCAAGAACACCGTCATTGAGGTGCCTAGCGTGCGGTTCAGCGTCTCGTTGATGGAGAAATCGATCAGCTCCCGCAGCGGCATCGACTTGTACTTGCGAAGGTTCTCCCGCACCCGGTCATACACGACGACCTTGTCGTTGGTGGAGTAGCCGATCACGGTCAGGATCGCGGCCACCATCACCAGGTCGAACTCGATCTGGGTGATCGCCAGGAAGCCGATCGCCTTGGTCACGTCCAGCAGCAAGGTCACGACCGCGCCGACCGCGAACTGCCATTCGAAACGGAACCAGATATACACCAGGATCATCAGCAAGCTGATCCCCAGCGCCAGCAGCCCGTTGCGGAACAGCTCGGCGGACACGGACGCGCCGGCCGCCTCGTTGCGCTCGATGCGGGTCCCGGGCTGCGCCTGCTCCAGGGCGGCGCGCACGCGGCTGACGGCCTCCTGCGTGGCGGGCTCGGTCGGCTGCCGGTCCATGCGGATCAGCACCTGGCTGTCGCTGCCGAAGCGCTGCAGCCCTGCCGAGGCCACGCCGTGGGCCGCCAGCGCCGCCCGGATCGCGTCGAAATTGGCCGGGCCCGGGGTGCGGACCTCCATCACGATGCCGCCCTTGAAGTCGATGCCGAGGTTCAGGCCGGGGTAGAAGAACAGCACGACCGAGAGGGTGGACAGCACCGCCGACGTCATCAGGCCGATGAAGCGGCCGCGCATGAACTTGATGCGCGTGCCGTCGGGGACCAGCCGGAACATCGGGCGAAAGAACATGGCTTATACCGGCAAAAGGGCAGGGCGGCGCGCGGCGTACCACCGCACCATCAGAAGGCGCGCGAGCACGGTCGCGGTGAACAGGGTGGTCACGATGCCGACCGTGATGGTGACGGCGAAGCCGCGGACCGGCCCGGTGCCGAACACGAACAGCATGACGTGCGCCAGGAAGGCGGTCGCGTTGCTGTCGATGATGGTGCCGTAGGCCCGGCGGAACCCGGCCTCCAGCGCCGCGACCGGCTTGCGGTCCAGCTTCACCTCCTCGCGGATGCGCTCGTTGATCAGGATGTTGGCGTCCACCGCCATGCCGAGCGTGAGCAGGATGCCCGCCATGCCCGGCAGCGTCAGCGTGGCTTCGAGCAGCGACAGGATCGCCAGCATCATGACCAGGTTCACCACCAGGGCGATGTTCGCGAACCAGCCGAACAGGCCGTAGAACGTCCCCATGAAGCCGATCACGAGCAGGAAGC
>JAABUX010008478.1_pt1 | contig 11843 bp, 9 predicted proteins | sample 5561851 | NCBI WGS metagenome assembly JAABUX01 (sample SAMN10711883, study PRJNA513361) | rock metagenome | isolation source: Antarctica rocks | place: Antarctica: Victoria Land, Richard Nunatak red sandstone | collected 2016-01-03 | reverse complement strand
ACATCGTCGAGCAGTCCGGCGCCAAGATCGACATCGAGGACGACGGCACCATCAAGATCGCCGCCACCACGGAGGAGGCCAGCCAGAAGGCCATCGACATGATCCAGGGGATCGTGGCGGAGCCGGAAGTGGGCAAGATCTACAACGGCAAGGTGGTCAAGACGGCCGACTTCGGGGCGTTCGTGAACTTCCTCGGCGCCAAGGACGGGCTGGTGCACATCAGCGAGCTGCAGCAAAACCGGGTCAACAAGACGACCGACGTGGTGAACCAGGGCGACACCGTGAAGGTGAAGGTCCTGGGCTTCGACGACCGCGGCAAGGTCAAGCTGTCGATGCGCGTCGTGGACCAGGCGACCGGCGCGGACATCACCGAACAGGTCGGCAGCAAGCCGGGCCGCGAGGGTGGCGGGCGTGAAGGGGGCGGTCGCGACTTCGGTGGCCGTGAAGGCGGCCGTGGGCGTGGCGAGCGGACGGAGAGCGACGCCGCAGAGTAGCTTGCTTTCCTGAAACCATCTGCAATAAAAAGCGAGGGCCGGGTCTGGAATAGCCAGGCTCGGCCATTATTATGCATGGTCATGCGGCAGCATACGGAAGAAGGGGCGGAGCGGGGATGAAGACGGTCAACGCGATCAGGATGGGCGGCGCCGAGGTGTTGCCCTTGATCGAGGGCGGCAAGGGCATCGGGGTTTCCACCGGCGTCTCCTCCGGCCACTGGGCCGCCGCTGGCGGGGCCGGCACGTTCAGCGCCGTCAATGCCGACTTCTACGACGCGGACGGCAACCCCGATCCACAGTTCTACAAGGGCCGCACCCGGCGCGAGCGGCACGAGGAGCTGATTGACTTCGGCATCAAGGGCGGCATCGACCAGGCCCGCCGCGCCTACGACATCAGCGGCGGCAAGGGCCGCATCCACGCCAACCTGCTATGGGAGATGGGTGGGGCCGAGCGCGTCATCACCGGCGTGCTGGAAGGCGCCAAGGGCCTGATCAACGGCCTGACCTGCGGTGCCGGGATGCCTTACCGCCTGTCCGACATCGCCGCGCGGTTCGGCGTCCACTACTACCCCATCGTGTCGTCCTCACGCGCGTTCAGCGCTCTGTGGAAGCGCGCCTACTCCAAGGCTGCGGCCTTCCTGGGCGGCGTCGTGTACGAGGATCCCTGGCTGGCTGGCGGGCACAACGGCCTGTCCAACGGCGAGGACCCGACCAAGCCTGAGGACCCCTTCCCCCGCGTGCTGGCGCTGCGCAAGCTGATGCGGACGTTCGGCCTTGACCAGACCCCGATCATCATGGCCGGCGGCGTCTGGTGGCTGGAGGAGTGGGAGGACTGGATCGACAACCCCGACCTTGGCCCCATCGCGTTCCAGTTCGGCACCCGTCCGCTGCTGACCAAGGAAAGCCCGATCAGCGACGCCTGGAAGACCCGGCTGCTGAGCCTTAAGGAGGGCGATGTTTTCCTCAACAAGTTCAGCCCGACCGGCTTCTACTCCAGCGCCGTCAACAACGGCTTCATCGGCGAGCTGCGTGAACGCAACGAGCACCAGGTGGCCTATACGACCGAGCCGGTCGGGGAGCACGTCGCTGTCCTAGGCATCGGCCCCCGCAAGCGTGCGGTGTACCTGACGGCGCAGGACCTGTTCAACGTCGAGGGCTGGATCGTCCGCGGCTTCACCGAGGCGCTGCGGACCCCGGATAGTACGCTGATCTTCGTCACCCCCGAGCGAGCGGCGCAGATCACCGACGACCAGGTCTCCTGCATGGGCTGCCTGAGCGTGTGCCGGTTCAGCAACTGGAGCCAGCACGAGCCCGACTACTCCAACGGCAAGAAGGCCGATCCGCGTAGCTTCTGCATCCAGAAGACCCTGCAATTGGTGCGACGCGACGATCAAACTCCGGAGGCCATCGAGCACCAGCTCATGTTCAGCGGCCATAACGCCTACCGGTTTGCGAGCGACCCGTTCTACTCCAACGGCTTCGTGCCGACGGTGAAGCAACTGGTGGACCGCATCGTCAGCGGCCGCTGACCCTGCTGCGCAAACGGATGCCTGGGTGACGGTTCGGACTGGTTGCCTGGGTGACACCGCCTCGTCCCCGTTGCGAAGGCTGAAGCCGTAAACCCCGTCAGGTCCAGCCTGTTGCAGCACGATGCTCTGCCCCGCACCCTTGAGAGGCACGGTATTCGTGCCCGATCCGCGATGGAGAGTTGCGCATGGACCTAGAGCTTGCCGGCCGACGCGTGGTGCTGACGGGCGGGACGCGCGGCATTGGACGCGCCATCGCTGAGCTGTTCGTCGCCGAGGGCGCAGGTGTGTCGTTCTGCGCCCGCGACCCGGCGCAGGTTGAGGCGACCGCGTCCGCCCTTGGGGCCGCCGCCCACGGCACGACGCTGGACGTCGCCGACGGTGCGGCGGTACGTGGCTGGGTGGCGCAGGCTGCGCAGGCGATGGGCGGCATCGACATCGTCGTCTCCAACGTCAGCGCGCTCGCCATCGGCGACGACGAGGCGTCCTGGACCGCGGGGTTCCAGACCGACATGCTGGGCAGCGTGCGCGTGGTCGATGCCGCGATGCCCTTCCTGGAGGCGTCCGGTGCGGCCAGCATCGTCATCATCTCCAGCGTCTCCGGCCGCGAGATCGACTTTGCCGCTGGTCCCTACGGCGCGTTCAAGGCGGCGCTGATCCACTACGCCCAGGGCCTTGCCTTCAAGCTCGCCGGCAAGAACATCCGCGCCAACACGGTCTCCCCCGGCAACACCTACTTCCCCGGGGGCGTGTGGGAGAAGATCGAGCAAGGCAACCCGAAGTTGTTCGCCGACGCCATGGCGCTGAACCCGACGGGGCGCATGGGCCGCCCTGAGGAGATGGCCAAGGCAGTGGTGTTCCTCGCCAGCCCCGCCGCCAGCTTCATCACCGGGGCCAACCTTGTCGTCGACGGCGCGCTTACACGCGGCGTGCAGTTCTAGACCAACACCAGGACCATCCACCGCCTTGTTGTTGCCTGTCCAAGTTCGGCTTCACCGGGACACGCCGCAGGCACCTCCGACGTCGTAGGCTCCACCAATCAGGAGTCTTCCATCGACCGTTGGTCAGACCGCCATCCTGACCGGCCTTGCCGCCCTCGCCGCCGCCGGGCCCGCCACTCCAACGCCGGTCAGGACCGGCAGCCGCCGTCCTACTTTCCCCGCACCGCCGCCAGTCCCAGCCCGGCGCCAACCAGCAGACCGCCGCTGATCCGGTTCCGCAGCCGCCCGTGCCGGGCCAGCAGCCCGCGCGCCCGGCCGGCGAGCAGCGCCCAGCAGCCGTCCACCGCCACGATCACCACCAGGAACGTCAGGGACAGCAGCACGACCTGCGGACCCGGCGCATGCGCCGCGCTGATGAACTGCGGGAAGAACGCCGCGAAGAACAGCAGCGTCTTGGGATTGGTGAGGGACACGAGCGCCGCCCGCGTCACGATGGCGCGCGGGGACCGAGGCTCCGGCCGCACCCGCGTCAGGTCCACCGCCGCCGCCCGCCATTGCGAAATGCCGAGATACAGCAAATAGAGCACGCCCACCCACCGCAGCACCTCAAACGCCGACCCGGCGGCCCGCAGCAGCTCGGCCAGCCCCAGCCCCGTCACCGCCAGTTGCAGCATCGTCGCCGTGCAGGTGCCCGCGACCGTGAGCAATCCGTAGCGCGGCCCCCAGGCGACGCTGTTGGCGACGATCAGCGCCACGTTCGGCCCCGGCAACAGGCCCAGCGCAGCCGTTGCTCCGATGAAGGCGAGATACAATCCAAGGTCCATGGCTACGCCCCCTCGCCCGTTGCTAAAGCCGTTCCTGCCGTTGCGAGGAGGAACGCCCCTTCCATCATCGTGAGCCGGGCGCTGCGAAGGCAGCAAGGTTCAGTGCGCGCCCACCTGCATCTCACCCAGATAAGCCTGCCGGATGTCCTCGTTCTCCCGCAGCTCCGCCGCCGTCCCGGACAGCACGACCACCCCGGTTTGTAGCACATAGGCCCGGTGCGCGATCTGCAGCGCCATCGCGGCATTTTGCTCCACCATGAAGATCGTCGTGCCCTGGCGGTTGATGGCCTGGATGATGTCGAACACCTGCTCCACGAACAGCGGCGACAGGCCCATCGAGGGTTCGTCCATGCAGATCAGCCGCGGCCGGGCCATCAGCGCGCGGCCGATGGCGACCATCTGCTGCTCGCCGCCCGACAGGGTGCCGGCCAATTGGGTGCGCCGCTCCTTCACGCGGGGGAACAGCGAGTAAACCCGGTCGAGGTCCTCGTCGAAGCTGGCGCCGCGAGGCTGGGTGTAGGCGCCCATCTCCAGGTTCTCGTAAACGGTCATGCGCGGGAACAGGCGGCGCGACTCCAGTACCGGGGCGATGCCGCGGGCGACGCGGGCGCTGGTCGGCAGGCGCTCGATGGGCACGCCGTCCAGCAGCACCTGGCCGCTGGTCGGGCGCACGACGCCCATGATGGTCTTCATGGTGGTGGACTTGCCGCAGGCATTGCCGCCCAGCAGCGACACGATCTCCCCGGCGTGGATCGTGTAGTCCACGTTCTTCAGGACGTGCAGGTCACCGTAATGCGTGTTCACCTGCTTGAACTGCAGCAGCGGCGCCTTGATGGAAGCGCCATCATCGGACTTGCGCCAGTCGGTCCCGTCCACGATCACTCCCGACATTGCGAGGTGCGGAGCGGCGCGGCGATCCAGCAGCCGCCAGCGCACGGCAAACGGCCGGAGGGATCAGGCGACACGGTCCGCCTCCATCACGGCCGCGCGGGCGGCGCGGCCAAGATACGCGGTCAGCACCTGCTCGTCCCGCCTGACCTCCTCCGGACGGCCCTCGGCTATTTTGACGCCATGGTCCAGCACGACCACCGTGTCGGCCAGCGCCGTCACCACGTCCAGCTTATGCTCGATGATCAGGATCGTCAGGCCCATCCCGTGCAGGGACTTGATCTGCTCGGCGAGCTCCAGCGTCTCCGCCGGGTTCATGCCGGCGGTCGGCTCGTCCAGCAGCAGGATGTGCGGGCGGGACGCGAGCGCACGCGCGATCTCGACCCGGCGGCGGTTGGCGTACGACAGCCCGCCCACCGCCTGCGCGATGCGCGGCGTCAGGCGGTTGCCGAACATGGCGATCAGGTCCAGCGCAGTGGTGCGGGCCGCGGCCTCCTCCCGCCGGTTGGCCGGGGTGTGCAGCACGGACATGACGGCGCCGCTCCGCAGCCGGGCATGGCATCCGATCAGCACGTTGTCCAGCACGGACAGGGTCGGGAACAGCCGGATGTTCTGGAACGTGCGCGCCACGCCGCGCCGCAGGATCTCGTGCGGGGCCAGGCCGGTCAGCTCCTCGCCGCGGAACTTGATGCTGCCCGCTGCCGCCGGCACCAGGCCGGTGATGACGTTGAACAGGGTGCTCTTGCCCGACCCGTTCGGGCCGATGACGGCCACCACGCCGCCCGCGGGCACGGTCAGGTCGATGCCGTCCAGCGCCACCAGTCCGCCGAACCGCACCGTGAGGCCCCGCACGTCCAGCCCGCCCCGCGCTGCCTCCCCCGCCCCGTCCCAGCGCGGGATGCGGTCGGTGTGCTGGAAGCCGCCGCGCACGACCTCCGCGTGCTGCGCGGCGAAGGCCAGCGGCGCCACCTTGCGGGTCGCCGGGATCAGGCCCTGCCGCCGGTACAACATCATCGCGATCAGGATTAGCCCGAAGAACAGTTGCGTCCACTGCACCAGGTCCAGCGTCGCCAGGAAGTGGTTGCCGACTGCCTCCCCCAGCGCGTTCGCCCATGCCGTGATCTGCGGCAGGAACATCGTCTGCATCAACTGCAGCAGCACGGCCCCCAGCACCACGCCCCACACGCTGCCCATGCCGCCCAGCACCACCATCACCAGCAGCATGGACGACACGTTGAAGTTGAACATCTCCGGCATCGCAGTCTGCAGCTTGGCGACGAAGAACACCCCCGTCATGCCTGCGAACGCCGCGCCGATGGCAAACGCCAGCAGCTTGAAGCGTACCGGGTTCACCCTCATCGCACCGGCGGCGGTCTCGTCCTCGCGTATGGCCATCCAGGCCCGCCCGACCCGGCTGTCCCGCAGGCGCCTCGATACGAACACCAGCAACGCCACCAGCCCCAGCCCGACATAATAATACGGCGTCGAGTCCACGCCGAAGTTGTAGCCCAGCAGCCGCGGCGCCTGGATGCCGTTCAGCCCGGCGGCGCCGTTGGTGATGCTGTCGGTGTTGCGCGCGACGATGGGGACGATCTCGCCGAAGCCCAGCGTCACGATGGCCAGGTAGTCGCCCCGCAGCCGCAGCGTCGGCGCCCCGAACAGCACTCCGAACAGCGCGCTGACGATGGCCGCGGTCGGGAGCGCCAGCCAAAACGACAGGGTAAAGTGGACCAGGTCCGGCCCGCCCTGGTTCATCTTCTCGACCAGGCCCAGGAACGCCAGCGGCGCCCAGGCCTCGCTCCAGTGCGGCATCACCTGGAAGCTGGTCAGGATGCCGTAATAATAGGCTCCGATCGCGAAGAACGCCGCATATCCCAGGTCCAGCAGCCCGGCGAACCCCACGACGATGTTCAACCCAAGCGCCAGCGTCGCGTAGGACAGGGCGTTGGCCGCGCTGTCCACCATTGCATCGTCGTCCAGCACGACCGGGAGCAGCAGGAGCACGATGGCGAGCAGCAGCAAGCCCAGCGCCTGCCGCCGGGCCGGCGCCATGTCGCGGAGGAAGGCTGGAAGTGCGATCGCCATGCCGCCCCCTCAGGACTTATTCGGCGCCAGGCGCCCCAGCAGCCCGGCAGGCTTCACCACCAGCACCACCACCAGCAGCCCGAAGATCACCACGTCGGTCCAGGCCGCGCCGAACGCCTGGCCGCTGAGCGCCTCGATCAACCCGATCAGCACGCCGCCCAGCATGGCGCCGGGCACGTTGCCGATGCCGCCCAGCACTGCCGCCGTGAAGGCGCGCAGCCCGGCGGCGAAGCCGATGTCCACCTTGGCCAGGTTGTAATACAGCCCGAAGATCATCCCGCATGCCCCGGCCAGCGCCGAGCCGAGGAAGAAGGCGGTCATCACCACCCGGTCCACCTCCACCCCCATCATCCGCGCCGCCTCCGGGTCCTGCGCGGTGGCGCGCATCGCCTTGCCGAGCCGCGTGTAGCGGACGAAGTAGGTCAGCGCGGCCATCAGCAGCAGCGCCGTCGCCCAGGTCAGGATCTCCCGCAGCCGCAGCACCGCGCCGCCGATGTGGAAGGCGATGGGCGGCAGCGGATTGGGGAAGTTCTTGCTGTCCGACCCCAGTGTCAGCAGCACGACGTTGAACAGCACGTAGGACACGCCGATCGTGGTGATCATCGCCGCAGGCCCCACGACGTCGCGGAGCGGGCGGAGCAGGCGCTCGATCCCCACGCCGATGACGCCGCACACGACCATGGACACGGCGAACCCGGCGGCCAGCACGCCAACCAGCGGCAGGCCGCTCAGGACGGTTTCCTGGCCCACCAGCCCGAACGACTGCAGCGTGAGCATGGCGACCATCGAGCCGACCATGAAGACGTTGAAGTGCGCGAAGTTGATCAGCTCCGCGATGCCGTAAACCAGGGTGAAGCCAAGCGCCAGGAGCGAGTACATCGCCCCCAGGCTCAGCCCGTTGATGACCTGCTGGAGCAGGAGGTCGGTCGCGGTCATGCGGGCCAGGCCTGATGACGGGTCACGGGACGGTGCGGCCTCTGTCAGGCCATCGGCGCCACGCCGACATACTTGTACTGCGCGTCCGGGTCCCCCAGCGGCTTCTCGGCGTCCTTGGTGATCTTGAACACGCTGATGATCTTGTTCTTGAGGTCCCCGTACTCGTCGAACTCGATGGGGCCGAGCAGCGTGTTGGGCAGCTTCACCCCCTGGATCGCATCCCGGACGGCCACCCGCGTCACGTCCTTGCCGGTCGCCGCCACGCGCTTCACGGCCTCGATGATGACCTCCGCACCGACGTAGCAGGCGATGGTGTAGTCGTCCGGGCGCTGCTTGAAGCGGGCGAAGTAGCGGTCGCTGAACCCCTTGGTCTTCGGGTCCTCCGTCACATGCGGGGAGGCGACGGTGGCATACCACCCCTCGACGGCCGGGAACCCGGCGCCCGTGAGGAAGTCGGAGCTTTCGATGCCGTCCCCGCCAGCCTTGATGGCGTCCGGGATGATCTCGTACGCCTGCTTGGCCAGCTTGACGCCGGCCTGTGCAACGCCGCCGTAATACAGCGCCTGCGGGTCGAGCCCCTTGATCTTGGTCAGCACGGAGGCGTAGTCCGCCGCCTTCGGGTCCAGCCGGTCCCGCCCCAGGAGCTTGATGCCCTTCTTCTCCGCCTGGCCCTGGAAGGCATCGGCCAGGCCCACGCCGTAGGCGCCGGAGTCGTCCAGGATGTAGATGCTTTTCACCTTGAGCGTGTCGGCCATGTAGTTGGCCATGTTCGGCCCCTGGAAGGCGTCCGTGGTCACGGTGCGGAAGTAGATCGCCTTGCCGGCGGGCCGGTACTGGGCGGCGAACTTCGGGTCGGTCAGGTCCGGGTTGGTGGAGGACGGCGTGATGATCGCCAGGTTTCCCTGGCTCAGGATCGGCGCCATCGCCTTGCCGGCGCCGGACATCTGCGGGCCGAGGGCCGCGACATAGGCGCGGTCGGACACCATCGTGCGGGCGTTGGTCGCGGCCTGCGCCGGGTCGTATTGCCCGGCGGTCGCCGTCGCGTCGTCCAGCTTCACGAGCTGGAACGTGTAGCCCTTCACCGGCTTGGCGGCGTTCGCGTCCTCGAACGCCAGGATCGCGCCGTTGCCGATGCGCTCCGCATTGGTGCCGTCCGCGCCGGTGAAGGACAGGTCGATCCCGACCTTCACGACCTTGTCGGCGGCGAGGGCGGCGCGCGAGGCCAGCAGCGTGGGCAGCGTGGCAGCCGTGGCGGTGAGTGCTGTGCGACGTGTGATCATGCGGACCCGCTCCCTAAGATGTGAGTGTGCGTCGCTGCAACTATGCATGGCTCATGCCAGCCGCCGTCAACTGCAAGCTTGTCACGCAGTCATCCTGAAGCTGTTTTCCATGCGCTTGAGCTATGGCGAAGGGGTTCGTCGAATGCCGCCGCATGCTCAACCGTGCAGCCCGGCGCCCGTGAGCCGCATCGTGCTTGCCGCCCGACCTGTTGATTGCCGCGGCTGCACCGTCCGGGCCAGCGTGCCCGGGACTGGCGATGCAGGCGGGCGCCGGTGCGGCATGCACAGCCATGCCCCCCGTTCTACAATCAGGTTGTTCTGCCAGCCCCTTTTGCAACCTGGGACCCTGGACCCCGGGGTATGATCGTGCGAACCGAAAGGCATGGCGCCACCTGACGGTCAGGCATGAACGACTCCGCCGGCGGCGGCCTGTCCTCACCGGGCAACCGGCATCTGGACGCCCCAGCCGCCGACGGCAGCGCCGGGACCTGTCCGGGCACGCCCTCCCGGTCCCGTGTGGTCGTCATCACCGGCGCATCGTCCGGCATCGGGCGCTGCACGGCCACGCTGTTCAGCCGCAAGGGATGGCAGGTGGGCCTGATCGCGCGAGGCAGGCCAGGCTTGGACACGCTGCGCCGGGAACTGGTCATGGCCGGCGGCCACGCGGTTGCGTCCGTTGCCGACGTGTCGGACGGCGCCGCCCTGGAGCGGGCAGCCAGCCTTATCGAGGCCACGCTCGGGCCGATCGACGTTTGGGTCAATTGCGCCGGGAACGGCGTCTATGGCCACTTCATGGACGTGACCGAGCGCGAGTTCCGCCAGGTGACCAACGTCACCTACCTGGGTGCGGTGAACGGCACCCGCGCCGCATTGCGCCGCATGCAGCCGCGCGGCGCCGGCACCATCGTGAACGTGTGCTCGGCCATCGCCTTCCACGGCATGCCGCTGCTCTCGTCCTACTCGGGCGCCAAGTACGCCCTTCGCGGCTTCACCGGCTCGCTGCGCTGCGAGCTGAAGCGCGATGGCAGCCGCATCCGATTGACCACCATCTACCCGCCAGCCGTCAACACGCCGTTCTTCAGCCACGCCGCATCGCACATGGCGAAGCCGCCGCGGCCGATGTGGCCGGTCTATCAGCCGGAGATCGTGGCCGACAGCATCCACCTTGCGGCCACGTCACGCCGGGGGGAGATGCAGGTCGGCGGCGTCACCGTGCTGTTCGCGCTGGGCGCCAGGCTCATGCCATGGCTGGTGGGCAGGGCGATCCTGCGGCTCGGTCCGGCCGGGCAGATGACCGACAGCCCCGAGGCGGCGCGCCTGCGGGAGCCCACGCTGTTCGCACCCTCCCCGAACCCCTCCGGCGCACGAGGGCCATTCGACGCCGGGGCGCGAGGGTTCAGCGTGCAGATGTGGGCCAACCGCCACCGGGCGGCCCTGGCCACAGGGTTTGGGCTGCTCGCCATGGGCGTCGTGGCGGTGCGGTGGCGGCGCCGTGCGGGCAGGCGCCCCTAGCCGCCTCCCACCAGGCGCTCGGTTGCGCGCCAGACCTGTCCGGCCAGCACCGGGTCCCGCGCCAGCCGGTTCGGCTCGACGATCCGCCGGTCCTTGAAGTACTCGCCCGTCGTGCCTGCCAGCTCAGGCGCCAGCGCCACGTATGACGGCGTGTCGGCGCCCTGCTCCTCGCTGCGGACCCATGGCGCCATCAGTCGCCACGCCAGGCCGATGACCCCCGGCGTCCGCACTAGCCCTGTCGCAACGGTCCCGGGATGCACGACGTTCGCCACGACGCCGCTGCCGTGCAGGCGCCGTGCCCACTCGAACGTCGCCATCATCACCGCCAGCTTGGACCCGCCGTAGGCGCGCACCATGCCCCACCGCCGTTCCAGATCGAGGTCCTGCGGGTCGATGTGGGCGCGGTCGGAGGTCGATGAACCCACGGTGACGATGCGGGACGGGGCGCCGGCCTGCAGCGGCCCTTCAAGCTCGCGCGTCAGCACGAAGGGCGACAGGTGGTTGACCGCCAGCACCGTGTCGTGCCCCTCGGCGGTCCGCTCGCGGCGCGCCCTGAACACGCCGGCGTTGTTGACGAGCAGGGATATGCGGGGATGCAGTGCAGCGATCCCTTGGCCGAGCGCCCGCGTGGCGGCCAGGGAGGATAGGTCGGCCAGCATCAGCTCTGCCGCGATGCCGGACTGCTCGGACACCCAGGCCTGTGCCGCTTCGCCGCGGGTGCGGTCGCGGCCAACCAGCACGACTGGGTGGCCCGCCTGCGCCAGCAACAGGGCGATCCAGCGGCCGATGCCCCCGGTTGCGCCCGTGACGATGGCTGTCCCGAGTTTCATCGTGCTCAAGCCGTCCCTCGTCCTCATTGCTGGCGATCAACAAGAGCAGGCGAACAGGCAACCATCAACGGCGGATCAGGGCAGGATCAGTCATCCCACCTAGCTGCCATTCCACCAAGTTGCGGCAGCATCGGACAGCGGGAGGCCCAAGCACGAAACCGGTTCTGTTATCTCCCTGCAGGCCCTAAGGCTTCTTAGCCGCATCGCCCGGCGCTTCCCGGGCGCGGGCCTGTTCCTTGCGGCGGCGCAGGTTCTCCCGCAACGCCGCCGCCTCTCTCTCCCTGCGGGCGGCGGCCTCGGCCTCGGCGCGGGGCGTGGCGGCGGGTTGGGGGCGGGGCGTATCCGGCATCGCCCGAGCAGGCCACTCCTGCCCCGGCGGCGTCAAGCAGTGCTGCCACAACCGCAGCAATTCTAAGTGGGCCTCTGGCGCGGGTGTCACTTGGTGATCTGGGCTGCGATGTTGGGCGGTGGTCTTGAGTCGATCAGGGTTTGCATGAGGGTGGCCCAGTCTGGAAAGACCAGGTAGG
>JAABUX010008477.1_pt1 | contig 11844 bp, 11 predicted proteins | sample 5561851 | NCBI WGS metagenome assembly JAABUX01 (sample SAMN10711883, study PRJNA513361) | rock metagenome | isolation source: Antarctica rocks | place: Antarctica: Victoria Land, Richard Nunatak red sandstone | collected 2016-01-03 | reverse complement strand
CGGCACATCTGTGCCACCAACAGCGGGATATCATCCACCCGCTCCGTCGTAATATCTGCTCTCTCGGTCATGCCGAGAGCCTACCGCAATTCGTCCATTACAGCCATATTTGAGCGAACCGAGAGCTATTAGGCGCGGATTTACTTATCGGCCAGCACAGGCATCCTCTGGGTGCTCCGCACCGCGGTGCCCTGGCGCGAGATACCGGCCCGCTTCGGCAAGTGGGGCACCGCCTATGCGCGCTATCGCTTGTGGTGTAAGTAGGGCCTGTGGCAGCGCATCATTGACGCACTCGGCCCAGCTCGCGCCACTCCCCATCAAGAACGAGCGCCCACAGGATCCGAAGTGTCGCTGTATGGCCTCGCGACGTGCGTACTCCGCGGCAGAGACGTCGGCACCTCACGGCCACTCCCGTCTCGGGGACGCGCGGTCAGCCGTTCCGTCGCCCACGATGCCGTTGACCGGCGCTCACGTCGCTGTCCCTGGGACGGGAGCGGCTGGTGTATGATGAATGGACCAGAACCATGGCGCGGGCGCGGCAACCTGGCGTGCGGGAGAGCGGAAGGTGCGATGGACGGATGACCACAAGGATTGTCCTGCGGGAGAGCGGACAGGCAGCTCCCCCCCGGCCGTTGCTGCGTGGCCAGTCGCATGGTCTCGCGGCGGTCGGGGCGCTTGCCGCGCTCGTGCTGCTGCTCCAGGTCGAGGACCTCGCTGCGCCCCAGCGTCTCTCCCTGCTGGTCTACGGCCTCGGCGCGGTGCTGCTCTTCGCCGTCAGCGCGCTCTACCACATGGGTCCCTGGCCACCCCGTCCGCGCGCCCTGCTGCGCCGCTGCGACCATGCGCTGATCTGCGTCATGCTCGCCGCCGGGTACACCCCGCTAGCCGCCACCCTTCCCAACCCCGTGTGGCGCGGCGGCCTGCTCGCCGGCGTCTGGGCCGTGACCGGGGGCGGCGTGGTGCTGGTCGTATTCACGCCACTGTCGCGCACCGCGCGCGTGACCCTCTACCGCACCCTGGCCGCGCTCGCGCTCCTGGCGAGCGTCCCGGCGCTCGCGCGGCTCGGGCTCACCGGCCTGCCCCTCCCGGTCCTCGCGGGGGTCCTATGTCTCGGGGGAACGCTCGTGTACACGCGGCGCTGGCCTGCGCTCTGGCCGCGGGTCTTCGGGTACCACGAACTCTTCCACCTAGCCGTGATCGCGGCACACGTCGTCTTCTTCATCTTCGTCGTGCAGGACATCGTGCCGCTCCTGCGCCGTCAGATGTGAGCCGGTGGCCACGGTGGGACGTGCGGGTAGACATCCCCTCGTGCAAACAAGCTCCATTATCTTTCATTAGCTATACTATGCGGATTGCAGTGACCGCCCATGCTCGCAAAGCCATTACAGTCGTCGTGGGATGACGCGAACAAGTCTACAATCGCATGAGATTGCAGATAGTTGAATACTGCTCGATGTCTTGAAGCCAACTCCGTGTACTCCGTGTCTTCAACTGCGACCGGACCCGCCGGATGTCGAGCATCTCCACTTCACGGCTTCAGTCGCCCGACACGCCTGACTTTGCCTTCTCCGTTGACAGTGCAGAGATAGTGTGTCGTGTTGATAAGACATTCACCTCGACGTTAACCGCCTCAATATGAGCGTACATCTCTGCCGTGGCGGCTCCCTTGTCATGAGTAGCGATAGCCGCGAGGATGCGTGCGTGCTCCTCGTTAGACACGGTGATTCGCTCGGGTACATTGACGACCAGTACACGGCGATACTCGTTTAACAGGCTATTCATCGAGGCAAGGATTCGTTCGAGCAGTCGGTTCCCCGACACAGCCGCAATCTTTGCGTGGAATTCCGTATCGTACGCAACGCGGCTATCCCAATCTTCACACGTCGATTCCATTTTTTGCAGTAACGCGGACAGTTCAACGATATCAGCAGGAGTAGCAGCTTCTGCCGCTAGTCCCGCAATCTCCCCTTCGATGATCTTGCGTGTCTGCTGCAACTCCCGGATCGTGATCTCTCCGCGTAACAGATATTGTGACAAGGGACGAGTCAACAGCTTGTGGCCCGCGCTGTTAGCAACATACCACCCTTGACCATGTCGTACCTCGATGAGCCCAATGATGGTCAACTCGTGAAGCGCCTCTCGTAGGAGTGGTCGGCTGACGTTGAGTTTTTGTTGTAACTCACGCTCGGGGGGGAGCTTGGCACGAGGTGCCAAGCGACCATCTCTGATACGTTCTTCGATTTGCTGGACGACGCTCGCACGCAAATTCGGCTTTTCGATACGAATAAATGAATCGTGCATGGACGAACTCTACTTCACTTATTTTCACCCACTCTACCCACCAATTGATTCGGGTGTGTTTCATTTGAGTTAGAGCCACAGGTGAGGTGGCCGTCGCAGTCAGGCCAACCAAGGGTCGTCCCAACTCAAATGAAACACACCCAATTAATTCAGCGTTAATGAATCCCTCAGATCCGCAAGTGGTTCTGAAAAACGTACTAAAGGCGCGTGGATGGACTTGACAAGGAGCTGTGACGTCCGCGCTTTGACGCAGAACGATGCTAGCCTTACAACATACGAGGCCCACTTTTTGACTACAGCGGGCACGGCTCAACCCCAGAGGGTGCGTCGCCGTCCGACGTCAAAGCGCGTCTACACGGTCAGACCTCTTACCCTCTGTCGTGATCACTATTATACATGTTACCGTGATTGCTAGTTCATGTTAGCGTAGGTCAAGGCCAACACGGAGGCCGCGACCTTGAGATCGAAGCCCGCGTTGGTGCGGGCACGCAGGCGCTGGAGGCCCATCGCCTCGGCCTGGCTGTTGACGGTCTCGATGGTGGTGCGGAAGGTGCGCAGGCCGGCACGCTCGGCGGCCGTGTTCGGGGCCATGTTGGCCTTACGGATGGGCACGAGGTGGACACAGGTGTCATCCAGGACGCTCGCCTCGTCGGGGGCGCTGTTGTAGGCCTTGTCAGCGTAGACCCAGGCGTCGGGCGGCAGGCCATAGAGGAGTTCGTGGATGGGGGTGAGGTCGTGGTAACTCGCCGGGAGCAGCGCGCAGGCGACGGGCACACCGTCGGTGGTACAGATCAGGTGCAGGCGCCAGCCGAAGACCTTCTCCTTCTTGGCGGCGCAGTAGCCGCAGTAGGCCCGCCCGCGCACCTTACGGCAGCGCCCGGCCCGCACGCGCCGGCACACTGGCAGCGGCAGGCTATCGATGACGAAATCGCAGATGGCCGCCTGCCTCCGCACGACCAGGTCGCCCATCAGGTCGCGGAAGAGGTCCAGCCACTCCGCCAGTGCATGCAGACGCCGGTTGAAGCGCGAGGGCGAGATCGTGCGCGGGAAGTGGGCGGTGCCGGTGAGGTGGCCGCCCGCCCGCGCGTGATGGTTGCCATAGTAGCGCGCGGCGAGCACCGCGACGGTGAGCACCTCCGCGTCGCTCAGGCCGGCCAAGCCGTGGCTGCGATGCCCCAGCGCCTTCGTCGTGTCGTCAATCATCACGTAGATCGTTACAATCAAAGCGTCGTCCATGGGTCCTCCTCTGGTCTCCACTGTCCTCAAGCAACAGTCGTGTCCAGCGTCGGACCCATGAACGGCAACTAGCAATCACGGTATGTTGTCCAGTCCGAGAGCAACACTTCCGGCAAGGGAGACTATTGCACTTGTCGCGCAATGGTTATATACTACCTGTCAAGCGGTAAGAGGTCCGACCATGAACAGGGAGGTCGGTCTCGTCGGTGCCCCCCTGCCATGTCAAAAGGCCTGAGTGCCACGCCTGCCGCGCTCGTGAGAGGAGCCTTGCTATGTTGGCTTACGTGATCCGCCGTTTAATTGCGATTCTCCTCCTGGCCTTCGGCGTGTCGATCCTTGTCTTCCTCATCCTGCGTTTGATTCCCGGCGACCCAGTCGCGCAAATGCTTGGGACGAGCGCGGGATCATCTGCCGATGTCGCCCGACTGCACCACGAACTCGGCCTCGATCTGCCGATTCCACTCCAGTACATCCATTGGCTGGGCGGGGTGCTTCACGGAGATCTCGGCTACTCGTACACGAACACGCTTCCTGTCACGAGCCTCCTCGCCCAAAATATTCCGTATACCCTAGAATTGACCGTGTCGTCGCTCGTCATCTCTATTCTCATTGGCGTTCCCCTTGGTGTTGTCTCGGCCTATATGCGTGGGCGACTCGTCGATACCGTGTCCATGGTGCTCGCGCTGGTCGCGCTATCCATGCCAAGTTTCTGGCTTGGGCTTCTTCTTATTACCCTGTTCAGCGCGACGCTGCACCTCGTGGCTGTTTTCGGTGGAACCTCTCCGCAGAGCTTGATCTTGCCGTCTCTCGCCCTGGGTGCGGGCGTGGGCGGCGTGACCGCTCGTTTCGTCCGTGCCAGTGTTGTTGAGGCGATGCAGCAGAAATATGTCACCACCGCGCGTAGCAAAGGCTTGATATCGTTTCGGCTATTTCGCCGCCATGTGTTGCGCAATGCGCTTCTCCCGATCACGACGCTCATCGGCCTGCAGGTCGGTTATCTCCTGTCCGGCACGGTCGTGATTGAAACAGTGTTCTCGCGCCCGGGGCTTGGCCGCTTGCTGATCGACTCTATCCTCTCCAAAGACTACTTGACCGTCCAGGGGTTGGTGCTGCTGATCACGATCATCTACGCCTTCGTCAATCTCGTGGTTGACCTGACCTACCCCTTTATTGACCCACGGATCGTTTACTAGGACCGACGGATGTCGCTTGACGCGGCCGAGCGAGCTGGAACTCACTGTTGACGGGGTGACTCTCGTCAGATGGATGACTCCGAGCATCATTGGACGTTGCATGACATGAAGGGAGAGAACAATGCAGCCAAACATCCAGACAGATGCGGTTAGTCTGCCTGTCACCGTGGAGGGTATCGATGACATTGTACATCGGCGCCGCTTCCCGCCGATCTGGCGGCATAGCAGCCTTGTCGTCGGCGCGGTCATTCTCCTGGTTATCCTGGTTCTCACCATTGGCGCATCGATCTTCACTAAAAGCGACCCCATCCTGCAAGATCCGAACGCTACCTTCCTGAGTCCTTCCCTGGCGCACCTCATGGGCACCGACGAACTCGGACGCGACATGTTCGCGCGCGTTCTGTACGGGGGCCGTTGGACTATTGCCGTCAGTGTGGCCGCCATTGTGATCGCGACCTTTATCGGGACGGTGATCGGACTTGTTGCCGGGTATGTAGGCGGCCTCGTCGAGACCATCGTGATGCGCGCGATCGATCTCATGCTGGCCTTTCCGGGGATCTTGCTCGCCCTTTCGATCGCGACCATCACGGGACCCGGCCTGACGGGTATGACGGTCGCCATCGGGGTGTCGCTTATCCCAGGCACGGGCCGCATTATCCGTGGGGTGACGTTGCAGGCGCGTCAACTTGGCTACGTGGAAGCGGCCTATTCTCTCGGTACCCCGCACGCCTCTATTTTAAGGAAGCACATTCTCCCCAACATCATGCCCCAGGTTGTGGTCCTGGCAACGACCGGCCTGGGTATCGCCTCTCTGTCGGTTGCAACGCTCGGTTTTCTAGGATTGGGCTTACAGCCTCCAACCCCCGAATGGGGAGCGATCCTCAACGATGGGCGGGAATACGTCACGATCGCATGGTGGATCACGCTGTTCCCAGGAGCAGCGATATCGCTCTACGTTATAGCCGTCAATCTCCTCGGTGACGGGTTGGGCGAGATACTCGACCCGACCATCTCTATCGGTTTACGCTAGCCAAATTTACGCTCACCAGAAAGGGGGAGTTGCTGCCCGACCGCTATCCCAGGAAGGTTCGTTATCGTCGATCGTGTAGGCCGCGCCCAGTCGTTCGGCGCCGGCAGGAGGTATGATACTGTGTGGTTCAGGATTAAGACATGTCTACTGGTTGCGGTTCTCACTATAATTCCCCTCGCGCCCGGTGTCGTCGGACGCGATAGAGTGTGGGCATCGCGGGCTAGGGCCGGTGGTGGAACGCTGACCATCGCGTACGGAACGGTTCCCGATACCTTGAACCCGGTGACAACGGGGTACACCGCTGTTTGGATCATCGACCGCAACCTCTTCGATAGTCTGACCTATGTTACCCCCGACGGTAAGGTGACGCCATGGCTTGCCACGCATTGGCAGATCAGCAATGGCGGCAAGAGATATACGTTCTACCTGCGCCCAGGCGTCAAGTACCACGATGGTACGTCATTCGACGCTGCGTCCGTAGTGGCGAACTGGACGTACATCGAGAACCCGGCTACCCACTCGGTCGAATCAATTACGCTCCTGGGACCCTATCTCTCCTCGCACGCGGTCGGCAAGTACGAAGTGGTGCTCGATCTGAAGTCGGCTTTCGCCCCGTTGTTGAACTATCTCTCCATGCCCATCATGGGTTTCCAATCGCCAGCAGCGATTAAGAAGTACGGCGCGCAAGTGGGGGACCATCCGGTCGGGACGGGACCGTTCGAATTTGCCAGCTACGTCCGGCCCACGACCCTGACGTTCCAGCGCAATCCCGCCTATAACTGGGGTCCGCCTGTCCTCCATACGACGGGACCCGCGAAGATCGACAAGATTGTGTACGACATCATCACGTCGGGTAAGGTGCGCGTCGACGAGTTGCAATCGGGACAAGCGCAGATTGCCGCCACCGTCCCCCCGCTCTTCTTCAAAACGTTGAAAGGGACCGGCGCCTATCAACCCCTCTATGTGCCCATCGACGGATCGGGCGTCTACTCTATCATCAACAATGCTAAATGGCCGACCAACGACGCCGCAGTGCGCCGGGCGATCGCCCTCTCGATCGACAAGGTGGGGCTCATCAAGCTAGCCGATGCCGGGCAATACCCGCCGACGTGGGGACCATTGCAGCAGGGGACGATTGGCTATGATTCGGCTCTCAACAATATGTACGCCTACAATCCAACAAAAGCGGCACAGATCCTGACCGCCGACGGATGGAAGAAGGTCAGCGGGATCTGGACCAAGGGTGGCAAAAAGCTGACGCTACAGATCACCTCTATCGCTCAGGCCGGCGATTTTACTGACATGGCCACGGCCGAGCAGGGCTACTTACAGAAGGCGGGCATAGTCGCGACAGTCCAGGCGCTCGCGGGCACCGCGTGGGAAGCGAGCAATACCAGCGGGACGTTCAATCTGACGGGCCCGCTCCAGTTCTCGCTGGACGACCCCGACCTTCTGCGCGTCATGTTGACGCCGGGTAGCTTCTTCGACTGGGCGCGTTTCGGCGATCGTCAAGCTCAGAGCCTGATCCTGAAAGGCGAAACGACGCAGGATTTGAACCAACGAGTTGCCCTGTACCATCAGGCCGAGAAGCTGATTATGGATGACGCATCCATGCTGCCCATTCGCTATAACGAGGATCTTGAGTTGACGGCCAAAAATCTGCACGGCGTCGTAGTGACAAAGGGCGGTTTTCTGGACTACTACACCGCGTACTTCCAGTAAGTCGGGTAGCAACCCGTACGGATGAACGAGTCGGCGTGGGCGGGATCGCGAGGACGTATCGCTCCCGCCCATGCTAGTCAGCGATCGAGGTGTGATGACTGGCCGCGCCTATCAGCGACCACGGCCGATCGCATTGTATCGACCGAATATACAGGCGCACGCGGTGATCGTAATCGTAGGGCTTATGAGGGTGTGGGAAGTGTGTAGGAGGAGGCGTTTGTGGTGGACACAATGATCATCAAGGCAGCTCGCTTGATCGATGGCTCGGGCAGTCCCCCGTTGGACGATCCCGTCATCGTGATTCGCGATGGGCGTGTCGCCGGCATCTTCCAGGGGGACGTTCCCGAGGGCTGGGATGATGTGGCACAGGCCACATATCTCGATCACCCAGGAGCTACCGTGCTCCCCGGACTCATCGACTGTCATGTCCATCTCAACCTTCCGGGCGATGGGACGCCGTTTCCCGTGGCCGTCGAGGAGTCGGATGGCGTCCTGGTTGCGATCTCGGTACGCAACGCCCACAAAGCGCTGCGATCGGGTATTACGACCCTGCGCGACTGCGGTGGGCGCGGAGCGACGACGTTTCAGGTTCGCCGAGCGATTGAGCTAGGGTATGCCAGTGGACCCCGGCTCGTGCTGTGCGGACAGCCGATCACCATCACGGGTGGGCACTGCTGGTACTTCGGGGGTGAGGCCGACGGGACCGAGGACCTGCGCCACAAAGTCCGCGAGTTGGCGAAGATGGGGGCGGACTTTATCAAGGTTATGGGGAGCGGGGGAGGAACGCCCGGCACCATGTCATGGCAACCGTCGTACAGCCGTGAGGAACTCACGGCGCTGAAGGATGAAGCGCACCAACTCCTGCGGAAGATCAGCGTGCATTGTCTGTGCGGCGAGGCTATCATGCGGGCATCCGATGTTGGTGTCGATCACATCGAACATGGCTGGTTTATCTGTGACGAAGCGGGCCATCAGCGCTACATGCCCGAGGCCGTCGAAGCGCTCGCGCGCAGTGGGGCGCGCGTGTCGGCCACCCTGTCGGTCGGCTACCACGTCATCAAAGCGCTGACAGCGCTGGAGCATCGCACGCGCGCGGACCAGGCGAACCTGGATCGCTGGCACGTCATGCTAGAGGATAACCTGACGCATTTTCGCGCGTTGGTGGACGCGGGCGTGCACTTTGTCGCGGGGACCGACGCGGGGTGGGGCTATTCGCCATTCCCCGCACTGGTCGATGAAATCGAGCTCATGCAACAAGGCGGCCTATCGTCGATGGACGCTATTGTTGCCGCGACGAGCCGGGCCGCTCACGCACTGGCGATTGATGGGACAACCGGGACGATCCGCGACGGATTGGCCGCAGATCTCATCGTGGTAGACGGTGATCCTCTTGCAAACGTACGGGCGCTGGACACTGTGAGTCTGGTGATGAAAGATGGAACGATTGTGGCCTGATCACCGACGCATCGCCGAATTGGGACAGCCGGCATGTGCATCTCGTCGATCCCTGGGACGCCTCACTCCGATCACCATCGGCGCGTCGCCCGTGACAGACGAGTCATGTCCGTCGATATTCGAGTTGTGTAAGCGGGCGGAACAGATGTCGCGCGACGCAAGAATGAGATTGACCGGCTCGATATCCTCTATGGGCTGGGTATTCGGATGATGGGCATCGCGTACAGTGAGAGTAATGCCCTAGGATCAGGCTTGCGTGAGCGGCACGATGGCGGCCTGACCGTCTTTGGCCGGCAAGCGGTCCGGCGCATGAACCAACTGGGCATGGCCATCGACGTGTCTCATGCGGGTGACCAAACAGCATTGGACACCATCACGGTCAGCACAAAGCCCATCTTTATCAGCCACGCGGGAGCGCGTACGCTCTGGGGCAGCGCGCGGATGAAACCCGATACCATCATCCAGGCCTGTGCCGCTGCAGGGGCCGTCTGCGGTATCGAGGCCGCGCCGCATACGACCCTCACGCCACAGCATCCCCAGCGCAGCATTGACGCGATTATGGAGCACGTCGAGTATTGCATCGATCACGTGACGTTGGGCCCTGACACGCTGTTCGGCGATCATGTCGGGCTCCATCATGCCTTTGACGCGCGGCTCTCCATTGGTGAGGAAACGGGACCCGCGTACGAGGAGGTTCCCTTTGTCGATGGCATCGAGAGCCCCGCCGAAGCGCTCCTCAACTGCACGCGCTGGCTCGTCGCACATGGCTTTGCAGACGACGATATCGCGAAGTTGATAGGCGGCAATACGGCGCGCGTGCTCCAGCAGGTCTGGTGGGGATGAGCACGGCATGGTAGATCGGGTGGCGCCGGGCGTGCATGGGGCACCTGGTCTCCTCCTCTCCCGACATACCGGGGGTGACCTGTGCGGTTGTAGGCAAGAATGCCAGAGCCGGGGATGTGATCGACGGATGCTGCTGGTATAGATTGATAATCAGCGTCACTGCCCCTGTATTCGCGCCTCTGTGGCATCTGATGGAGTATCTACATAAGGGGTCCTGCTGCTATCTGGTAGAGCGGCGTGTGACCTGGGGTTAACAAAGGGGGCGCACTGTATGAGACACGAACCTGACGCCGTGGAGGAACTGCGGCGACTCTTGGGCCGACAGGGCTTTGATCTACCGGACGCCGAGCTCGATGAGATCGTTCCTGAAACCCAACGGTCTGACCGCGCGGGCGATATCGTGCGGATGCCGGCGATGGCGACCGACGAGTCGGCGGCGCTGTTCCGGCCCCTATCACGACCTAATCGGACCCGGGCACATGGGGAGCTGACGAATGACGCCCGATGACGTCGCCTTTGCGAGTATAAGCGCCCTCCTTGCTCTCCTGGCGCGGCGCGAGGTGACGTCGCGGGAGGTGACGCTGCTTCTGTTAGAGCGTATCCAACGCTACGACGCCCGGATCAATGGCTACATCACTGTGATGGCCGACCAGGCCCTAGCCGACGCCGACACGGCCGATGCGCGGCGGACCGCGGGGGAGAGTGGGATAGTGCTAGGAGTGCCCATCGCTCTCAAAGATCTGTGCGAGACGGCCGGCGTTCGCACGACAGCCGGCAGCCGCATCCTCGCCGAGTACATCCCCGCGCGCGACGCCACCGTCGTGACCAAGCTGCGCGCGGCGGGAGCCGTTGTACTAGGCAAAACGCACATGGCCGAGTTTGCCTATGGCTTCTCCCACCCTGACTATGGTCCGAGTCGCACACCGTGGGACACGAACCGCTCGGCCAATGGGTCGAGCGGGGGCTCCGGCGCGGTCGTGGCCGCGGCACTGGCGTACGGCGCGGTGGGCAGCGATACGGGTGGTAGCATTCGAGCGCCGGCGGCGGCCTGTGGGATCACAGGCCACAAGCCGACGTACGGCCTGGTCAGCCGCGCGGGCGTGGTGCCGCTGTCCTACTCACTGGACCACGTTGGTCCCATGACGCGTACGGCCGCCGATGCGATGGTGATGCTCGAAGCCATGGCTGGGACCGATCCACGGGATCCCTCCTCGACGACGATGATGCGCTGGCAGGCCCCACGAGAGCCGTTGCGGGACTTACGCGGCCTACGTGTGGGGTTCCTTGTCGAGTTGCTTGAGGGGCTGGAGTTGCCCTATCGCCGCGGCGTCGAGGCTGCGGCGGCAACGGTACAGGCGTTGGGCGCGACCGTGGAAGCGGTGACATTGCCCGGCCTCGACACTGTGAGCGCTATCCTGCTGGGGATCATGGACCCGGAGGCCGGCTCGTATCACACGCACTGGTTGCGTGAGCGACCCGGGGACTATGGCCCAATCGTCCGTCGGTACCTGTTGGCGAGTCACGCGATGCCCGCGACGCAGTATGTTGACGCGCAGCGGATGCGTGCGCGGTTCAATCGTGGCATGAGCGACCTTTTCGGCCGTTATGATGTGCTCATCGGCCCAACGGACACGACGGTGGCGCGCTCCATTGATGAGGCTGAACGAGAGGGGGTGGACGACTGGGATTTCCGCTATACGGGTGTCAGCAATGTGACAGGTGGTCCGGCCGTGGCGCTACCGTGCGGGTTCTCCGATGACAACCTCCCGTTAAGTGTGCAAGTCCTCGCGCCTCCGTTTGAGGATGCGTTGGCGCTGCAGGTCGCGGAGGCATTCCAAATGGTCACGGACTTTCACACTCGGCGTCCCCCCGACTTCCTGGCAAGGTAGAGGATCGTGAGCGTGGTTCCAGGATCTGACCCACGAGTTGTGCAGAGACGCATTGCCTCACGGGAGAAGTAACCCAGGGAGAGATGTTGCCTCACGAATAAGGTAACCCGAAGCAATTGTGCCAAAGGCGCAGCGGAGGGGGCAGAAGAGTGAGGTCCAGCATGAGTTTTCAGGC
>JAABUX010008476.1_pt1 | contig 11844 bp, 7 predicted proteins | sample 5561851 | NCBI WGS metagenome assembly JAABUX01 (sample SAMN10711883, study PRJNA513361) | rock metagenome | isolation source: Antarctica rocks | place: Antarctica: Victoria Land, Richard Nunatak red sandstone | collected 2016-01-03 | reverse complement strand
GGACCGCCGGAGGACGGTCAGGCGACCAGCAACGTGCCGGCGTCGCGGCATGCCGCGGGGACCGCTGCGGTCCCAGTGGACACGCCTCTCTCCGACAACACGAAAAAGTGGCGCGCACCCTCCCGACGCTGCTGTAAGGTCGCTCCTTGCCCTCCGGCCCGTCTCCGTGCTACCATAGCGCCATCGCGGCAGCGACCGCGCCCCATGGTTCCCGGCTTGCGCTACCCGGCGACCCCGGCCCCCTCGCATCCCCGATCCCCGCCACAGTCGACTCAACGTAGCAAACACGGTACAAACGCCGTAAAGACTCCCCGTAGTCCTTTTGGGAGGTGACGATGCTGGCACGGGCGCTCTCATGCGCGGTTGTGGGACTCGATTCGGCGCTTGTTGAGGTTGAAGTGGACCTCTCACAAGGTTTGCCCGCGTTCACCATCGTCGGGTTGCCCGACACAGCGGTCAACGAGGCCAAGGAGCGCGTGCGCGCCGCGATCCGCAATAGCGGGCTATCGTTCCCCATGCGGCGCATCACGGTCAACCTGGCGCCGGCGGACTTACGAAAAGAAGGGCCGAGCTACGATTTGCCAATGGCGGTGGCCTTGCTGGCGGCCAGCGAGCAGGTCGCGCTCGACCCCGCGCGGCATCTCTTCCTGGGCGAACTGGGCCTCGACGGCACCCTGCGCCACACCACCGGCATCCTGCCCATGGTGTCTCTGGCCCGCGAACGCGGCATCCCCACCGTCTACGTCCCCGCCGTCAACGCGCTCGAGGCGGCCCTGATCCGCGAGGTCGAGGTCATCCCCGTCAGCACCCTGACCGGCCTGGTGGCTCACCTGCGCGGCGAGGCCATCATCCCGCCCGCGCCCGCCGCCGAGGACCTGCTCGACGCCGCGACCCCGCTGTACCCGACCGACTTCGCCGACGTGCGGGGGCAGGAGCACGTCAAGCGCGCCCTGGAGGTGGCGGCGGCGGGCGGGCACAACGTGCTGCTGGCGGGGCCGCCCGGCTCGGGTAAGACGCTTTTGGCGCGGGCGCTGCCCTCGATCCTGCCGGCGATGGACATCGAGGAGGCGCTGGAGGCCACCAAGGTCTACTCGGTGGCGGGGCTCTTGCCGCCGGAGACGCCGCTGGTGCGGCAGCGGCCCTTCCGGGCGCCGCACTACACCATCTCGCACGCGGGGCTGGTGGGCGGGGGACGCTGGCCGCGGCCGGGAGAGATCAGCCTGGCGCACCGCGGCGTGCTGTTCCTGGACGAGTTGCCGGAGTTCGGGTCGAACGGGCTGGAGGTGCTGCGGCAGCCGCTGGAGGACGGGGTGATCATGATCAGCCGGGCGCAGGGGTCGGTGACGTTCCCGGCCAAGGTGATGCTGGTGGGGGCAATGAACCCCTGCCCGTGCGGCTACCACGGCGATCCGACGCGCGAGTGTACGTGCAGCGCGGGGGCGGTGGCCAAGTATCAGAAGCGGCTGTCGGGGCCGCTGATCGACCGCATCGACGTGCACGTGGAGGTGCCGCGGGTGGCGTACGAGAAGCTGGCGGGGGAGGCGCGGGGGGAGAGTTCGGCGGCGATCCGGGGGCGGGTGCAGGGGGCGCGGGCGCGGCAGGTGGCGCGGCTGGCGGGGACGGGGCTGGTGAGCAACGCGGAGATGGGGCCGAAGGAGGTGCGGGCGCACTGCGCGGTGGCGGAGGAGGCGCAGGGGCTGCTCAAGGCGGCAATGGCCCGTCTCCAGTTGTCAGCGCGGGCGTACCACCGGGTGCTCAAGCTCTCACGGACGGTGGCGGACCTGGCGGGCAGCGACATCATTGGCGCGCCGCACCTGGCCGAGGCCCTCCAATACCGCCCGCGCTCCTACACGCCGTAAAGAACTTGGGTCCTCTACCGGCGCCTTTGGGCCTCGATACCCCTCATCGGAGGGAGCTTTGTGGATAGGAGGGTGACGAAAACAAGGGTCGCGCTCCAAAAAGAACTTTGGGATTTGTACCACTTCTTTGCCGAGCGTATCGATCATGGGATTGGCTTCGCCGCGCTCGATTTCCCCCCGCGGGTCCTATCCACGTTCGCGTCGTGCGCAAGCGCCGCTCGTTCGGTATGCTAAGAGACATGATCTGTCCTGACCTTGCTCCGGCCCCGCGGTCGCGGGTCCCCCTACCATGACCGCGACCGACTCGGGTTCCGACCTCGGCCTTGGCCTCGGCGCGCTGGCCGCCCGCGCCCATGCGCTGCTCGACGCCCATGGCCGGCCCATGGCGGCGGACCGGCTGGCGCTGCACGTCTTCGGCCTGACCGGCATGCACAAGGAGAAGATAGGCTTCTGGCTTGGCCAACTGGCCCGCGTGCTCTCCCCGCATGACCTCTTCACGCAAGGGACTGATGGAACCTGGGGTCTGGCCGTGTGGGCGCGGAGCACGGAGTCGTTGCGCGGGCTGTGCTACGTGGTGGTGGACGTGGAGACAACCGGTCTCTCGCCGCGGACGCACAGCCTGATCGAGATCGGTGCGTTGCGCTGCCGCGGTACGGACGTCGTTGAGACATTCACGACCCTGGTTGATCCCGGCCGCCCCATCTCCGCCTTCATTCGTCGCTTTACCGGCATCGACGACGAGATGGTGGCCGGCGCGCCGAGCCCCGGCCAGGCCATCGAGGCGTTCCTGCGCTTTGCCGGGGACGACGTGTTGGTGGGCCACAACGTGCGCTTCGACCTCAACTTCCTGGGCGAGGCCGCGCAGCGTCACCTGGGTACAGCCATCGTCAACGAGAGCCTCGACACCATTGCCGTGGGCCGCCTGCTCTTCCCGCGCCTGGGACGCCCCTCGCTGGACCGCCTGGCCGAGACGCTGGGTCTCAGCGCGCCGACGCGCCACCGCGCCCTGGCCGACGCCGAGCTGACCGCGCATGCCTTCTGGCAGTTGATCGAGCGCGCCGAGGGGCAGGGCATCGGATCGCTGGAGCGCCTGCGAGGCGCGCTGGGCCTCACCGGCGGCGAGGGCCGCGCGCGGCGCGTGTCGGCGCGGCGCGCCGGCCAGCGGCTACTTGACCCCGCGCTGCGCGCGGGGCTGCCGGACACGCCCGGCGTCTATTTGATGAAAGATGAGCACGGCGAGATCATCTACGTGGGCAAGGCCAAGAACTTGCGGGCGCGCGTCTCGTCCTACTACAACCAGCCCGCGGGCTATAAGCGCAAGATCGACGGGCACCTGGAGGCGGTGCGCGAGTTGGAGACGATCTGCACCGGCTCGGAGTTGCAGGCGCTGATCCTGGAGAACCAACTGATCAAGCGCCACATGCCGCGCTACAACGTGCAGCAGCGCAGCTACGCGCAGTATCCCTTCATCCGGGTCGACGTGCAGAACGCCTTCCCGCGCGTCTCTGGCACGCGCGAGATCGCCGCCGATGGCGCGCGCTACTTCGGACCGTACCGCTCGGGTACGGCGGTGCGCACCATGGTCGACCTGGTGCAGCGACTCTTCCCCATCCGCACCTGCACGCGCCAGCTGTTCCTGGACGAGGAGAGCGGCGCGGTCAGGGCCGGCCGCTCGGGGAGCGGCAGGGGCAAGGGCAAGAAGGAGGGCGTGCACGGCAGCCCCTGCCTGCGCTACTCGCTGGGTCGCTGCCTGGGGCCGTGCCACGGCGCGGTCGCCCCGGCGCGCTATCGCGAGACCGTCGACGCGGTCTGCGGCTTCCTGGGCGGGACGGGCGACGAGTTGCTGGCCCGCGTGGAGGCCGAGATGAACCGTGCGGCGGAGCGCCTGCGCTTCGAGCAGGCGGCCGTGCTGCGCGACCTGCTGCGGCAGGCGCGACGGGTGCTGGTCTCGCAGCAACTCCTGGCCGGCGCAATCGAGCGCCACAATCTGCTGATCGTCTACCCCTCCAGTGAGGCGAGTCACGCCGAGGTCTTCGGCGTCCGTCACGGGCGGCTGCACGAGCAGTTGCGCCTCGACGCGCGCCGGCCGCTACGCGAGTTGCAGGCGGAGTTGCGGGCGCTGTGCCTGCGTCTGTTGGCGTCGCGGGAGCCGCCGACGCTGATCGGCCGTGAGGAGGTCGACAGCATCAACATCATCGCGCGCTGGATATACCGTCACAGTGACGAGCGCAGTTTTATCTCGCTGCACGAGCGGCACGTGCCGACGGTGGTACAGGCGCTCGAAGCCGTGCGCGCCTGTCGGGAGCAGTAGGCAGCAGGCAGCAGGCAGCGGGCAGCGGGCAGCGGGCAGCGGGCAGCAGGCAGCGGGCAGCGGGCAGCGGGCAGTGGGCAGTGGGCAGTGGGCAGTGGGCAGTGGGCAGTGGGCAGTGGGCAGTGGACAGTGGACAGTGGACAGTGGACAGTGGACAGTGGACAGCGCCGCCCCGCCCCGCCCCGCCCCCTCTCCCGTGCGCGGGAGAGGGGGCGGGGGTGAGGGGCACCCGTTTTTCCGGCAAAACAGGACGCAATCCGGTGATTCCTGCCTTGAAATGGGGCGCCGCCATGCCGTACGCTACGTGGTAAGTGGTGCGGTTGGGTGGCGTGCTGTACTCATTTCATATGGCGGTCATGCCTGATTAGCATTGCCTTTCCGTGGTTTGGGGACGAAGGGGTAACGGTGTCCGGCCCCGTATCCGCCGCGCCGCTGGGCTCTGACCGACGCCATCGCTATCCCAGCGCCCATCGTGCCAGCCGCGCAGCCTGGAGGACCTGCCGGCCGGGTAGCAGCACAGCAAGGCAACAGAGTGGTTCTAGCGCACGCAACAATCCAACCAGTGACCGCGACGCACTCCTTCCCGCTTGTTTCCCGTTTCGAGGCTCCTGGTTTGGGAGCCTGACTCGCACGATGCCGTGACTTGTATGTAATCGAGGATGACGACAACTATGCGTATTCCTGAGCTGGAGACCCTCGCCGCCGAGCTGCGCGCCGGCCGCATCAATCGCTTCGACTTCCTGCGCGCGGCCGCCGCGCTCGGCCTGACTGCCGCTGCCGCCGCCAGTGTGCTCGACCCCTTCAACGCCCTGTCGGTGATGGCCGCGACCAACCCCAACGTCACCCCGGCGCACCCAATGAAGAAGTCCAAGTACCTCATTGGCTTCTCGCAGAGCGAACTGACCAACGGCTTCCGCTCCACCGAGTCGGCCAGCATGAAGTCCGAGGCGGACAAGCGCTCCGCGAAGTACAGCTACACCACCACCGTCGCCAACAGCGATAGCAACAAGCAGGTCAGCGACGTGGGCGACCTTATCACCAAGAAGTGCGACCTGATCGTGCTGACCCCGCTGCAGAAGGACCCGCTGCGCGCCGCCACCAGCAAGGCCATCGCCGCGGGCATCCCTGTCATCGAGATCGACCGCACCAGCACCGGCGTCCCGGGTACCGATTACGTCACCGTCATCGAGTCTAACTTCATCCAGCAGGCTGAGACGGTCGCCAACTATTTCGTCAAGAACACCAGCGGGCCGATCAACTACGTGGAGTTGCTGGGCACGACCGGCGCCTCGCCGGCCATTGACCGCCACAAGGGCTTCCACAACGTGATCGACAAGGTGTCGCGCTTCAAGCTGCTGGCCGCGCAGGACGGCAACTTCCAGTTGCCGGGCGGCAAGCAGGTGATGACCAACTTCATCTCTCGCTTCGGCAGCAAGATCGACCTGGTCTACGCGCACAACGACGACATGGCTGTTGGCGCGCTGCAAGCCCTCCGCGCGGCCGGCGTCACCAAGTTGCCGTACATCGGCTCCATCGACGGCACCAAGCGCGCCATCCAGAACGTGGCCAACGGTATCTTCCAGGTCTGTGTGTCGTCCGACCCGCACTTCGGGCCGATCACCTTCAACACGATCGACCAGTACTTCGCCGGCCAGGCTATTCCCGGCTTCATCGCGGTCCATGACCACACCTATACCAAGGCGAACGCTGCTAGCCTGATCTCCACCGGCTTCTAGATGAGTGGCTAGTGGTTAGTGGCTAGTGGTGATTGAGGAGTTAGGGCACGACCCGGCGTGTAGAATGAAACTATGCGCTGATGACAATGAGGCCAATCATCTCACCTCACTCGTCACTAACCACTAGCCATTAGCCACTTGAACTCATGAACAACGAATCTGACACGCTCGACACCCTATTGGAGATGCGCGGCATCAACAAAGGCTTCCCCGGCGTCCAGGCGCTGGATGGCGTCAACTTCGATGTGCGGCGCGGCGAAGTCCATTCTCTGGTGGGCCACAACGGCGCCGGTAAGTCGACGCTGATCAAGATCCTGACCGGGGCCTACTCCCGCGACGGCGGCAGTATCACGCTGAATGGCCGCCCGGTCTCGTTCGCCACCCCGGCGGCGGCCCAGGCCGGTGGGATCGCGACCATCTACCAGGAGGTCAACCTGGTCCCCTACATGACCGCGCCCGAGAACATCTTCCTGGGCCGTGAGCCGCACACTGGATTCGGCCGCATCGACTGGGGCGGCGCTCTCCAGCACGCTGTGGCACGTCCACAACGCGGGCCGCACGCCGGGTTCGGCCTCATTGACCGGGCGCGCATGCGCCGCGAGGCACGTTCGCTGCTCGATGGATTGGGGGTGCGCGTCCCCATCGGCGTGCCGGTGATGCGCCTCAGCGTTGCCTTGCAGCAGATGGTCGCGCTGGCCCGCGCCGTGTCGCTGCAAGCCAGCCTGGTGGTGATGGACGAGCCGACCTCGTCATTGGACACGGCGGAGGTACGCGTGCTCTTCGACGTGATCCGTCGGCTCAGGGAAAGCGGCGTCGGCATCGTCTACGTCAGCCATCGCATGGAGGAGATCTTCACGCTGTCCGACCGCGTCACCGTGCTGCGCAACGGCCAACTGGTGGCCACGCTGCCCATCGGCGAGACCGACGAGTTGAGCCTGGTAGCCCTGATGCTGGGGCGCCGGCCCGAGGAGGTGCGCCACTCCGGCCTGACCGCGTTCAGCGCCGCGACCACGGACATGAATCGGCCGACGGTGTTGGACGTGGAGCACCTGACGCACGGCCATATGCCCGACGACGTCAGCTTACAGGTGCACAAGGGCGAGATCGTTGGACTGGCCGGCCTGCTGGGTTCGGGGCGCACCGAGTTGGTGCGCACCATCTTCGGGGCCGACCGCGCCAACGCAGGCACGATCGCGGTCGACGGGCAGCGGCGGCGCATCCGCTCACCGCGCGACGCCGTGCGGGCTGGCCTGGCGCTGGTCTCGGAGGACCGCAAGACGGAGGGCATCGTCCCGGCGCTCAGCGTGCGCGACAACCTCCTGCTGGCTGCTCTACCCCTGTTCACGCGCCTGGGCGTCCTGGACGGGCGGAGGCAGCGCGCCGTGGTCGACGAGATGATCAGGCGGCTGGACATCAAGACGCCGCGGGCGACCACGCCGATCCGCAATCTCTCCGGCGGCAATCAGCAGAAGGTGCTCCTGGCGCGCTGGCTGGTGCGCAACCCCAAGGTGTTGATGCTGGACGAGCCCACGCGCGGGATCGACGTGGGGGCCAAGGCCGAGATCCAAAAGCTGATCGACGAGTTGGCGCGCGAACAAGGGATGAGCATCCTGATGATCTCCTCCGAGTTAGAAGAGGTCATCGAGGGCAGCGACCGCGTGGCCGTGATGAAAGAAGGGCGCAAGCTGGGCGAACTCTCGCATGATGAAGCCAGCGAAGATCGCGTCTTGGCGGCGATTTCCGAGGGATAGGGATAGAGAGGGAACGATGGACATCGGCAGCGTGCCCTCGACCGGCGAGGTTCGTCCACAGGGGGGGACAGTGTCCACACCGGAGGGGCCAGGACCTAACCTCGCGTCCCCGCCGACCGTCGCACCGCGCCGCGACCCGTTCAGGATACGCGCGCTACAGTGGCTGCAGCAATTCGGCGCGCTGGCCGCGTTGGTCATCCTGGTCATCGTAGCCTCGATCTTGAGCCCCACCTTCCTGACCGGTAACAACATCCGCCCGCAGTTGCAACTGTTCGCCGTGCAGACGGCGTTGATCTCCGCCGGGCAGACTCTGGTTATCCTGACCGGCGGCATCGACCTCTCGGTGGGCTCGCTGCTGGCCGTTGGGTCGACCCTGGCCGCTCAGCTGGCCATTGCCGGCGCTCCCTTGATCCTGATTATAGCCCTGCCCATCCTGCTGTGTGGAGCCATTGGTACGATATCCGGCGCTATCATTGCCCGCACGCGCATCCAGCCCATCGTGGTCACGCTGGCCATGCTGATCGCGGTGCGCGGCGTGGCGCGCCTGATAGGGGGCAACCACCAACTGGACCTGAGCCAACTTCCCGATACCACGTTCGCCGGCAACCTCAATACCGTCGTCCCTATCCCTGGTATCGCTACCATCCCACTTGGCCCAGTCCCACTGCTCGGCGCGATTCCCCTCTCTGTCGCACTGGTGGTGATAGTCTACCTCGTGGTCAGCCTCTTTCTGGCGCGCACCGTGGTTGGTCGCTACGTTTTCGCCGTGGGCGGAAATGAGCGGGCGGCTCGGCTCTCCGGCGTGGCGGCGGACCGCGTCAAGATCACGGTCTACGCCATCAGCGGCCTCCTGGCGGGGTTGGCCGGCGTGCTCTTCGCCTCGTCCTACCAGAACGCTGACCCCGCCAATGACGCAACCCTGTTCGAGCTCACCACCATCGCCGCGGTTGTCGTCGGCGGCACCTCGCTGCTCGGAGGGACCGGCGGCGTGTGGCGCACCCTCGTCGGCGGCCTGATCCTGGTCGTGCTCAACGCGCTCTTTACCCAACTCGGCCTGCCTCAGCCCACCCAACTCATCGCGCAGGGCCTCATCATCGTCGGCGCCGTGGCCCTCCAGGCCGGTAGCAGTTCGTAAAGGAATCCTCGTGCAACCCGAAGCGACCACGCCCGAGCCCGTCCCGTCTCCCGTCGAGCCGCCGCGCGCCGCGCGCCTGCTCTCAGTGCTGCAACGTGAGGTGGCGACGGTGCTGCTGGTGGTGCTGGTCGTGGCGTGCGCCCTGCTCTCGCCCACCTTCCTGAGCGGCTCGAACGTGCTCAACCTGGCCCAAACCGCGCCGGTCTTTGCCATCCTGGCCACAGCGCAGATGCTGGTGATCCTTAGCGGTGGCATTGACCTCTCGGTTGGTTCGCTGCTGGCCGTCGGCGCCTTTTTCGCGGCGGTGATGTCCTTCAACAACGTCGCGCTGGCGGTCGTCGTGCCCATGCTGGTCACTGGCGCGCTTGGCCTCGTCGACGGGACGCTTGCCGCCTACACTCGTGTCCCGCCGTTCATCATTACGTTGGGTATGCTCTCCATTGGACGCGGCATCGCCCAGCTAGGCGCGGACATCTACCAGGGAGTGTCTATCTCCGGAGCCGGCGCCCAGCCAGTCAGCGCCAACAAGACCGGCCTCTTCCAGGGCATCAGCGATGGGACGCCTTTTGGCAGCGCCTTTGCCATCCCCTTCGGCGCGCTCGTCGCCGTCGCCGTCTTCATCGGGTTGGGCTACACCCTGCGCTATACGGGCTTCGGCCGCCACGTCTACGCCATTGGCGGCAACGAGGCCGCCGCGGGTCTGCTCGGCGTGCGGGTACGACGGGTCAAGATGGGCATCTACGCCATCAGCGGCGCCCTCTCCGGTCTGGCCGGCGTCTTGCTGGCCTCGCACCTGACTTCGGCTCCGCCAAACGCTGGCCAGGGCTACGAACTCAACGCTATCACCGCTGTCGTAGTGGGCGGGACGCTGCTGACCGGCGGCGTGGGCACGGTGCGCGGCACTATCGTCGGCCTGCTGGTCATCGTCATCCTGCCCAACATCTTCAACCTGTTGGGGCTCGGCGACGAATGGCAGCAGGTGGTGCGCGGCGGGGTCTTGCTGGCCGTCGTGTTGCTCCAGTTGGTCATCGTCCGCGATGGCAGCATCGGCGGCCTACGCCTGCGGCGCCCTCCATCGCCTCCCCCGCAAGGCGCGCCGCCGTCGGCGGCGCGCATCGTCTGACGTGAAGGTGAGCCTGCGGCCGCGGTCGCATGGCAAACGACACCGACCGCGGTCGGTTGTGGTTCGTAGGAGCGTATTGCAAGGTATGCGGCGTAGCGGGCGGGTGCCTCTGCTTCTCGGGGGTACAGTGCTGGCGGTGCTGGCACTGCTCGCAACCGTCCTCGGAACCGTCGCGTTGCGCGCGGGAGGCAATGCGGCGACGGGTCCGCTGCTGGCCATCGTGCCGCTGGGAGGGATTGCCGGCCAACAGAATGTCATCGTGGATACGACGAGCGGTCGTGTGATCGTCGGGACCGTCGGCCGGATCGTGTTCGGGCACATACAGGGCCGGGTGACGATCATCGATACCCGCACGGGCGCGGTCCTGCGTACGATCTCCACGGCCGCGCCTCCAGTGCTGCTGGCCTTGAATCCAGGGGACGGCCGCATCGTCGTGGTAGCGCGGGCGGGCGCGGCGATGAGCCAGGTCTACCTGCTCGACCCCACGTCCGGACTGGCGTCGCGCGGTGTGCTGATCGGGACGCCTCCTGGCGCCATGGCGATTGACGGCCGCGCCAATCGTGCGTTCATCGCCGGCGGCGGGGGGAGCGGGGCCAATGGCGTGTATCCCTATACCGTCCCCAGCCGCGTCGTGACGCTCGACCTGCGGACGATGCGCGTCCGGCGCACCGTGACTGTCGGCCCATCGCCAACCGGCGTCGCGGTGGATGACGTGAGCGGGCGCGTGGTCGTGGCGACCGCCTCTGGTCTGCAGATCCTGGACGCCGCGGGCAGCGCCCTCCCGCGCACATTCCCCCGGCTCACGCAACTGCTTGCCGTCGATCATCGCACCCATCGCGTTGTGGTGGCGGACGACGCCGGGCGCGTGCTCCTGCTCGACGCGCGGACGAGACAGCTCAGCGCCGCCGTCCCCATGGTCGGCGCGCCGCCCGTGCCGGGAGGCGTGGCCATCGACGAGCGCGACGGCCGCGTCGTGCTCGTCACGCGGGGCGCCATCAACGGGTCGGGGATCGTGATGACGATGGGCCTGGTGCGCGTCCTCGACGGGACGACGGGACGGGTCCTCCAGAAGACGCCCGTGGATGGACAGTCGGCCGCCCTGGCGTTGTGGGGGGACCGCGCGGTCATCACCGCGTACAACAGCGGCGCCAGCGTCACGCTGTTCGACCCGCGGCACGGCCAGACGCCGCGCGCGATCAGTGTGGGACTCGTGCCCTCATTCGTCGCCGTAGACGGCCGCGCGGGACGTATCGTCGTCGGAGGCAACGGGTCAGCGTCACCGGACATGCGCCCGCGCGACCATGACCCGTGGGGCTGGATGCCCGCGTGGCTGCGCCAGACGATCCCTTTCGCGCCGCCTCCTCCCACGCCGGCGCCATCCGGGTTCCAGCCGCCCGTACCCGGCGTGAGCGTGGTCGACCCCACGCGCTAGAGGTCTGTGTGATCGTGGGTATGATAGGCCCGCGATTGCTACGGTCGGCGCATTCCAGTTGAGGATATTCAAGGTCCGTACCCTGCCATGCGCCTTTCGGCACAGGCCGCCGCGTCGGAGGATTCGTCAACAGTATCAATCGTAAGGCGCCCCCTCATGTCGGCAACGGCCGGACGCGGTACACTGCTGCCTGATGGCTAACGGCTAACGGCCAACGGCCAACGGCCAACGGCCAATAGCATGGAGAGGCGGCGATAGAGACGTGGTACGGATGGACGGGATTGTTGGGCCGGAGCAAGGAAAACGGTTCACGCCGTCGAGCACGGCGCTGATCGTGTTGCTCGTGGCGGGGGTTATCGGCGCGGTCTCGCTGGCCAGGCAGCCTATCCTCGTCGCTCCGCAACCGCCGTCGCCGCCGGCCTGGTCCGTCCCCGGCTATGACAACGCGCGTAGCGGGCATTCGCGGGCTACACCGTTGGACACCCTGACTTCCGTGC
>JAABUX010008475.1_pt1 | contig 11845 bp, 4 predicted proteins | sample 5561851 | NCBI WGS metagenome assembly JAABUX01 (sample SAMN10711883, study PRJNA513361) | rock metagenome | isolation source: Antarctica rocks | place: Antarctica: Victoria Land, Richard Nunatak red sandstone | collected 2016-01-03 | reverse complement strand
GCTTGCTAAACGACGATGGGGGCGCGGATGGGACGCGCCTTGCCGCCGAGCGCGGCGCGGGCGTCACTACCAAGGTCGTCCGCATCAGCTGGAAGGATATGGTCCCGTCCGAAGGGACGACAAACGCGGCGTACATTGGCACGATGCGCGCCCGCTTCGACGCCCTGCGCGCAGCGGGCTTCGGCATCACCCTCGAGCTTGGCATCCAGGACACGCCGGGCTGGCTACACGCCGCCTACGCCGCCGCGAGCTACGTCGACCAGTACGGCGATGTCTACAGCGGCGGGGGCCAGCCCGATAGCGGCGACGCCAACGCTGTCTTCAACCTCACGGTGCGCCGGCTGATCGCCGACTACGTGCGGGATGTCTTCGCCGCCTTCGGGACCGACTTCGCCGCCGTGCGGCTGGGCGGCGGCCACTGGGGCGAGCTGACCTATCCGACGAACACCTATAACGGCCACAGCAACTGCTATTGGGCCTTCGACCCGAGCGCCCTGGCGCAGTCGCCGGTCCCCTCCTGGCATCCCGGCGACCCGTCGCCCTACGGCGAGTCCACGCGGTTCATCGCCTGGTACCTCGACGCGCTCACGGGCTACCAGACCTGGCAAATCAGCATGCTGCGCGCGAGCTATAGCGGCCCGATCATCATGCTGTACCCCAGCTTCGGGGTGCGTCCCGGCCAGCTCGACGGCGCCGTCAGGGGCAACCTCGACGGCGCCACGTCGGTCGAGATCAACGGTGAACTGCAGCGCGGCTACGACATGGCGCGGCAGGTCGCCGCCATCGCCGACCCCAACACGGTGATCGCCACGACATGGCTCGACTGTCCGTTCGGCGACGACGACAGCGCGAACCCCGACGATTGGCGGCCGGTCCACTACCTGGCCAGCCTTGCCGCGACCCACGCGCCCGCGCTGCGCGTGTTCGGCGAGAACACGGGTCAGGGCCAGCGCGCGCAAATGGACTTCGCGGCCGCGCAGATGGTCAGGTACGGGCTCGTCGGCATGGCCTGGTACGACGAGGGTGAGGTCTTCTCCGGGCAGTACGCTACCCTGGCCGACTACCAGAGCGAGATCGCCAACACACCGTCGCGGGCCATCGCCGCTACTCCCGCGGCCACGTCCATCGCCATACGGGCCGCGACGCCGACCAGCACGGCCACGGCTACCGCCGCACGAACCGCGACGCCGACTCGCGTCCCCACGGGAACAGGTATCCCGACCGCAACGAGTGTGTCCACCGCACAGCCGACGCCAACAGGGACGGCCTTCCCCACGCGGACGCCATCGCTCCCGCCGACCAGCACACCCATCCCGTCGCCGACCAGCACCGCACCCGCTCTTGCGACCGCTACCGCACCCGTACCGTCGCCAACGAACACGAGCGTTGCTCTTAACGCCACCACCACACCCAGATCGTCGCCGACCATGGCGGCGACATCGACAACGCCGGCTACCGGCGCCCCCCTTCTCCCCATGAGCGCGACCGTCACGCCCATCCCAGCCACCGTGGGTGCGACCGCCACGCCGCCGCCGATCCCGACATCGACGCGGCCCGCCACGGCCACGCCTCGTGCTGCGCCGGGTAGCGGGTTCGCATCACCTGGACCCGCCACGCCCACTGCCTCCCGTCACATCATCGGGCGCCCTGTCGGCGGCGCGCGCCACCCCGCCGCGCGGCTGGCGCGGTCGCGGATCACGAGCCGAGCACGGCCAACCGAGGCGCCCTCGGCGTCCTCGGCGTCCTCGCGCGGCATCGTTGAGCGGACGCTGACAAGCGCGCCCCTCGTCGTACCCGGGGAAACAGAAAGGTTCACGGTCCTGCTGCAGGCGCCTCGGCGGATTGGCAAGACGAGCGTAGGATCCATCGATCTCGCGGTCTATGATCGGATGGGGACGCGCCTGTGGCAATCGCGGCGCTATGCCATCGGAACCAACGGAGGACATGGAGGGACAACCGGCCGTGTATCGAGCGCGTGGCAGGTACCCCTATCCGTCGCCCCCGGCATCTATACTCTGAAGGTCGGCGTCCTCGATGTCGCGCTCACAACGCGAACTCGGGACAACCGCGCCGCGACCTTTAGAGTCGTCCCGCGGCCCAACGGCCACGTCCGCGCGACACGTCGACCGCGCGGGTGATCCCCCCGGCGATACCATCCCGGTGACCGCCAACGGCGTCCGGGCCTCGGCGTCACGCCAACGGCGGCGCCGACGGCTGATGGCCGATAGCTTCTTTGGCCGTGGCGACCACGCTCTCGGGCGTGAAGCCGAACTTCGTCTGCAGGTCTTTGAGCGGCGCGGAGGCGCCGAAGGTGTGCATGCCCACGCTGCGTCCGCCCGCGCCGATGTAGCGGCCCCAGCCGAACGTGGACGCCTGCTCCACCGAGACGCGCGCCGTCACCGCGGGCGGCAGGACGCTGTCCTGGTAGGCCTGGTCTTGCCGCTCGAACAGCTCCCACGACGGCATGCTGACCACGCGCGCCTTGACGCCCTCGGTCGTGAGCCGCTCGTAGGCCGTGACGCAGAGCGCCACCTCGCTGCCGGTCGCCAGCAGCAGCACCTCGGGCTGACCGTCCGCGGCGTCGGCCAGCACGTAGGCGCCCCGCGTGAGGCCGGAGGCCGCGGCGTAGCGGGAGCGGTCCAGCGTCGGCAGCGCCTGGCGGCTCAGGACCAGGATGGCTGGCTGATGGCGCAATCCCATGATCAGCCGCCAGGCCTCGGCGACTTCGTTGGCGTCGCCCGGCCGCAGCGTGACCAGGCCGGGGATGGCGCGCAGCGAGGCCAACTGCTCGACCGGTTGATGCGTCGGGCCGTCCTCGCCCACGCCGATGGAGTCGTGCGTGAAGATGTAGATGACCGGGATCTCCATCAGCGCGGCGAGGCGGATAGGCGTGCGCCCGTAGTCGCTGAAGATGAGGAAGCCGGCGCCGTAGGGGCGCACCTTGGAGAGCGAGAGTCCGTTGAGGACCGCGCCCATGGCGTGCTCACGGATACCGAAGTGCAGGTTACGCCCGGCGTGGTCGTCCGCCTCGAAGTCGCCCGCGCCCGCGAAGGTGAGGCGGGTCTTGGTCGAGGGTGCCAGGTCGGCCGCGCCGCCAATCAGCCAGGGCACGCGCGGGGCGATCGCGTTCAGCACCGTGCTCGACGCCTCGCGCCCGGCCAGCCCTTTGGCATCGGGCGGGAAGACGGGCAGGTCCGCGTCCCAAGCGTCCGGCAGCGCGCGGTGCTGCATGCGGTACAGTTCGTCGGCCAGATCGGGATACTGCTCTTTGTAGGCCTCGAAGCGGGCCATCCACTCCTCGCGCAGGGCATGGCCGCGCGCGCCCATGCCGTCGCGGATATGGTCGTAGACCCCGTCGGGGACCAGGAAGCGGGCCTCCTCGGGCCAGCCGTAGGCGCGTTTGGTCAGGCGGATCTCCTCCTCGCCCAGGGGCTCGCCGTGCGCCGCGCTGGTATCCTGCTTGTGCGGCGCGCCATAGGCGATGTGGCTATCCACGATGATCAGCGTGGGCCGGTCGGGCGTCTGCTTGAACGTCGTGAAGGCGCGTTCGAGCATCTCCAGGTCGTTGGCGTCGCCCACGCGCGTCACGTTCCAGCCATAGCCGATGAAGCGCGTGGCCACGTCGTCGCTGAAGGCCAGGCTGGTGTGGCCCTCGATGGTGATGCGGTTGCTATCGTAGATCCAGCACAGGTTGGACAGCTTGAGGTGGCCGGCGAGGGACGCGGCTTCGCCGGAGATGCCTTCCATCATGCAGCCGTCGCCGCACAGAGCATACACGTCGTAGTCGATCATGTCGAAGCCGGGGCGATTGAAGTAGGAGGCCATCCAGACGCCGGCCAGGGCCATGCCCACGCTGGTGGCCACGCCCTGGCCGAGCGGTCCGGTCGTGGTCTCTACGCCGGACGTCCAGCGATACTCGGGGTGGCCGGGGCACTTGCTGTCAAGCTGGCGGAAGCGTTTGATGTCGCCGAGCGTCACCGCCGGTTCGCCGGGGATCTCGTATTTCTCGTTGACCGCCCGGACGCCGGCCAGGTGCAGCAGGCTATAGAGCAGCATCGATACGTGGCCAATGGAAAGCACGAAGCGGTCACGATTAGGCCAGATGGGGTCCAGGGGATCGAAGCGCAGGGCGCGTTGCCAGAGGGTATAGGCCACCGGGGCCATAGCCATGGCCGTGCCGGGGTGGCCGGAGTTGGCTTGCTGCACCGCGTCCATAGCCAGCGTGCGGATGGTGTTGATGGTCAGTTGGTCGAGATCCGCGGCGGTTGTCGCGCTACTTGTCGTCGTCATGCCTCACCTCCATCACTCTTCATTGTCTTGGCCCCCCGATGTCTCCGGCGCGCGGCGCCGATCGCTCTCCTCTGCCGACGCCATCCGTGTCGTTACATTGTCTCGGATCGCGGCCGGACGTTACACGCGACCCGCGACCTGCGACTGACGTCGCATGGCAAACCTCGGACACTAAAGTGTCTTTGGCGTGATACCCCGAGCGACGTCAGTCGCCGTCTGTTTGCGGGTGCTCCTCGCGATTGCGATGTCGGACGCCACGCGCCTGCTAGCCAACTCCTATCGGCCCTCGGCTCATAGTCCCGCTGCCACGATCGCCTCGTCGAGCGACATCGGAAACCCCGCTTGCCATGCCGCGCCACAGCCTTCCGCGCCGGGCGCCTCTCGCGGCGCGCCCTGGATGCGGGCCTGTTCGTCCCGCTCGACGGGAGGGACCGGCTCGCCTTCGCCCTCAGCGACAGCGACAGCGGTGCGGGCACACGCGGCCCTCGCCGCGGACGTTAGGGCACTGCCCCGCCAAACGTCAGCGCGATCGCCTCGTCGAGGGGCAAGGTCAGCCCGCGCGCCCAGGCGGCCTGAAACCCTCCGGCGCCCAGCGCCGCCGTCGCGGCGGCAACACAGCGCTCATACGCCGCGCGTTCAGTTGGCGATCGGAGGGCGCCGAAGGAGTCATCGATCGCCGCTGCCGCTGCCAGTAACAGCGCACTCCCCTCAAGCCGCCCGACCGCGGCCGCCACGGAGGCCAACTCTTCGAGGGTCCGCCACATCTCGTCCCGGACGCCCACCGCTCTGTACAGCGTCAGCGCCTCGACGAGCTGGCGCCTCGCCTGGTCATGGTTGCCGCGCTGGCGGGAGACGCTCCCTCCAAGGGCCAGGAAACGGGCGATCGTGTCGCCGGATTGTAGCTCACGCGCCAGCGGCAGACCCTCGTCGGAGGTCGCGGACGCCCCGGCCAGGTCGCCCATATCGAGGCGGGCCTGGCCAAGGTTGCTCAGCACCATGGCGACGCTGTACCGATCGTTCAGTGCGCGCAGCACGATGAGGCTTTCCTCGCTCAACGCGACCCCGCGCGCATAGTCGCCCTCTGAGAAGGCGATCGTCGCAAGGTTGTTCAAGAGTTGCGCGACGCCCCGTGTCTCGCCGCGTTCCCGCCGCAGCGCCAGCCCCTCTTCATGCAAGTGACGCGCGCGCGCGTACTCGCCCAGGCGGCTCACCACGGCCCCAACATCGTTGAGTCCTACCAGCACCCCGTCGATGGCGCCATGCCTGCGCGAGAGGTCCAGGCCCTCCTCAAACAGCGCGAGCGCCTGCCCGTTGTCGCCCTGAATGTACGCGAGCCGCCCCGCGACGTGCAGCGCGCGGGCGCGATCCTGGGGTGCGACGTCGCCACCGCTGCTCCCCGTTCGCCCGAGCAGCCGCTCCACCCACCTCCTACCCTCGGCGATGTGGCCGCGGATGATCCAGAAGTTCAGCAGTAGCGAGGCCAGGCGCAGACCGCTTGCCACATCCTCGCCCTCGCATGCGTGGCGCAGCGCCGCGCGCACGTTATCGAGATCCGCCTCGATCCGCTCGAGCCACAGCGCCTGCCGCGGCCCCTCCAGATGCGGTTCGGCCTGCCGGGCGAGTGCTAGGACATAGGCGGCGTGGCGCTCCCGCAGCCGCGGCTCCTCCCCACTCAGCGCGAGCTGCTCCGCCGCGTACTCCCGGATCGTCTCCAGCATGCGATAACGCGTCGCCCCGCTTGCCGGCTCGTCCTGCTCAGCCCGCTCGATCCGCCCGATCCGCCCGATCCGCCCGATCCGCCCGATCCGCATCAGGCTCTGGTTCACCAGCGCCGCCAGTTCCTCCAACGTGGCGTCCTCGTCCGCGACGCCCTCCTCGCTCGCGCCTACCGCTGCCGCCACCTCGAGCGTGAAGCCGCCCGCGCACACCGCCAGGCACCGGAACAGCCGCCGCTCCCCCTCGCCGAGCAGGTCGTGGCTCCAGGCGATAGTGGCCCACAGCGTGCGCTGCCGCTCCGGCCGGTCCGGCCCCCCGCCCCCCACCACGCCCAGGACCCGCCCGCGCTCCAGCCGCGCGAGCAGCGCCGCGGGCGGCAGCAGCTTCGCGCGCGCCGCCGCCAGCTCGATGGCCAGCGGCAGCCCGTCCAGCCGTCGGCAGATCTCCGCCACGACCGGTCCGGTCGTCGCGTCCAGCGCGAAGTCCGGCGTCACCGCCCCCGCCCGCTGCGCGAACAGCCGCACCGCCGGGGCCTGCCGCAGTTCCTCCAGCGGGAGCGCCGGGTCGGGCACGGCCAGCGGCGGCACCGCGAACTCCTGCTCCCCCTGCACCCGCAGCGCCGCCCGGCTCGTCACCAGCGCCCGCACCCCGGGACAGGCCGCCAACACGGCGACGAGGTCGGTCGCCGCCGCGGCCACCTGCTCCATGTTGTCCAGCGCCAGCAGCAGGCGCCGGTCCCGCAAGGCCGTCGTCAGGGCCGTCACGGTTGGCTCGCCGGCGGTCTCGGTGACGCCCAGGGACCGGGCGATGGCCGGGAGCACCAGGGCGGGGTCGCGCAGGGCCGCCAGGGGCACGACCACGGCGCCGTCGGGGAAGCCGTCGCGCACGGTCTCCACCACGCGCAGGGCCAGGCGGGTCTTGCCCACACCGCCGGGGCCGGTCAGGGTCAGCAGGCGCGCGTCGGGGCGGCCCAGCAGGTGGGCGACGGCCGCCTCCTCGCGCTCGCGGCCCACCAACGGAGTCAGCGGGGCGAAGAGCAGGGCGGGGGGCTCGGCGGGGAGACCCAGGGGCGGGACGGACGCCGCGGCGCGATCCAACGGGCCGGCGGAGATTAGGGCGGTCGTCGCGGCGCTGGGTGGGCCAGGGTGGTCCGACGGTCCGGCAGACGGGGGGACGAGATCTGTGTGGTCAGGAGTTTCGCCACGGGCGATGGCGAGGAAGGCGGCGCGCTCGGGGTCCCGCAACTCCAGCGCGTCGGCCAACAGGGCAGCGGTGTCCAGGCGCGGCCGGCGCGCGGGCAGGCGTTCGAGGTCGGCCACGGCGCGGGCGCTCAGCCGCGCGCGCTCGGCCAGCCGCTCCTGGGTCAGGCCGGCGTGCAAGCGGTGGCGACGCATTAGGGCACCGAAGGACGCGCCCGCGACCTCCGCCCCCTCGCCCCTATCTCTGCCTATGTCCATGCCCGCATGCCCCTCCACTTAGACGGCCCGTGACACCGGCCAGCCCCATGGTAGCACAACGCGCGCCCGCGCCACGATGAGGAAGGGCGACTCGTTCCTGTTCTTGTTCCCTACCAATAAACGCGGTCAGCGACGCCTTTTGGTCTAGCTTCTTCCGAACGCATTAAGGGGGACAGAATGTGGGCGAAATGTGGGCGAACGTCCTGTTCAAGGGCCACGAGAGGACCCATACTGGGAAATAGGCTCGGGAGCCGGACCCACGGCTGGGGATGGGGACGCGCCGCATGGCTGAACGTCGATGGCCGGCCGCGGTTTGAGCCACGCGCTGAGATCCATCGACGTAGACGTAGACAAGGAGAGGGCAAGATGGACACGGTCGAGCAGAGGGTCGCGCAACTGGAGCAGAAGCTGGATCAGGTAGAAGGCGCGTTGGCGCGAGCACGTCGCCAAAAGCGAGCGGCATGGGCGGTCGGGGCCTGCGGCGTGGCTGCGACCATCATCGCCGCGACCGCCACAGTGGGGACAACGGCGGCGGCGCATGGTCCTCAAGGCCCCCAGCCGTTCACAGTTCGCGCTCCCTTCCGCATTGTCAACAACGCCGGCGCGCGCGTCCTCGAGATGGACAGTACGGGCATCCTCCGTCTCTACCAAGGCGGCGGACAGCCGGGGATCGAGATGAGTGGTGGACCCAGCGGTGGGGCGGTGCGCGTCCTCGACGCTCAGGGCGAGCCGCAAGCGGCGCTGCAAGCTCCTCCGAGCGGAGCCGCACTCGTCGTCCTTGGAGAGGACGGGCGCCAAGTGAGGTTGGGGACGACGCCCAATGGCTACCAATCGCTGAGAATCCTCAAGGGAGATACGGTGCAGATGCTCATCGGCGCCAACCGTAGTGGTGGTGAGGTGCAGCTGAATGACGCGGCGGGCAACAACATGGCGCGCATCGCGACAAATGGCAAAAGTGGGACGGTTGGGGTGTACGATACGGCTGGGCAGCCCAAGATCCTCCTCGCCACGGACCCGGCCACGGGTGAGGCAGAGCTCGATCTCCTCTACGCCGTGGGACGCCCTGCCATACAGCTATCAGAAGTGGCGGCAGGCGGCTACTTTGCGTTGACCAACCGGAGCGGCATCGCGCGGGTCGAGGCGGGAATCCTGCCCTCCGACCAAGGCATCTTGCGCGCCTTTGGACCGGGCGGCTTCGATTACATCAGGGGACGCAAGTAGGAGCGTCGTCAAGCGGTACAAAGACCTGATAGACCTAACGAAGGAGAGACGACCGTGACTCATCCTGGCATTCTGGCATCCGCCGCCCTTGCCGCCGCTCTCAGCCTGGACACCCTCTATCCCGCAACCGCATCGGCCGCCCCGTCTGCCAGCGCGGCTACCTTCCGCGTGACGGTGGCCGGCGCGGCCCGCGACAGCGGCGTCATCACCGTCCCCACGGGCCGGGTGACCGACGCGATCGGCGATCCCGACTTCAACGGCTGCGCCATCGTCAAGAATAAGGGCGTCAGTCCCCCGTTCGGCTCCTACACGTTCGCGATCCACGCGAACTATCTGGCGGGGGTCAACCTGATGCTCGCGGGCGCCACGCCCCACGTGAAACAGGAAGTGGACCTGGAGCTTTATGATTACCGTCCTGGCATCTCCTCATACACCGGATACGCCGGGGGCATCGGCCTCGCCTTTGTCATCGGTGGGCGGCTCTATTTCAGTTCGGCGCGGACAACGGTGCGCCCGCGCAACGGAGGGCTAGACGGGACCATCAGCGGCCAGGATGCCCTTCGCTCCTACCCGAGCACCGTCTCCGGCCTGACCTTTCAGGCGGGCTGGCATTGCCCGACGGTCTATCACGTTACAGCGTCATCTTGAGGGAGGAGAGAACAATGACGACAGCGGTTAGCGGCGTCGTCATGCGATGGCGGACGCCAGCGTTTCGCTCCTCGCGCGCACGGCCGCCCTCTTGCGCCGGGCCGCCTCGTCGATGAGGCTGGTGTAACCGGGGGCGTCGAGCTCCGCCGCGTCGATGGAGACGACGCTCACGCTCAAGCGGCCCACCGCCTCCGTCTCCGACCCCGACAACGCACCGCGGCCGTGCGCCGCGACGTGTGCGGCGATGGCTGCGCAGAGCGCCTGCGCCCGAACCGGCGCGGCCAGCACCACGAAGTCGTCGCCGCCGGTGTGCGCCACCAGGTCATCGTCGCACCCTGCCCCAGCGACGGCCTCGCCCATCAGCCGCGCCGTCAGGCGTAAGATCTCGTCGCCACGCGCCAGGCCCAACACGTCGTTGTAGTCGCGGAAGCGATCAGTATCCGCCAGGATAAGGCTTAGCGGCGCGCCCGCGGCCAGGCGCGCAGCCACCTCCGTCTCCAGCAGCGGCGTCCCCGGCAGCCCGGTCAGCGGGTGGCTGAGGCGGGCGCGCAAGAGGGTCTCGTCGTTGAGGTGGTCGAGCAGTTGCGCCACCGCGACGAGGCCGAGGTAGCGCCCGCCGTCGGTCACGACGAGCGGGTCGTAGCGGCTCTCCGCCGGACGCGCCGTGGCCCAGTGCATCGCCTGCTCCAGCGGCATGGCCGCGTCGACCGCGAGCATCGTCTCGGTCGCCACGCGCGCCGCCGGGCGGGTGCGATAGAGCGCATTGCCGTAGAGGCCGCTGAGCCTGGCCATCAGCCCGGCGCGCGTCACCAGGGCGACGGGGACCCCGTTCTCGTCGAGGGCAAGGGCCGCGCGCGCCGGTTCCCGCGCTAAGAGCTCGATGACCTGCGCGGTCGGCGTCCCCGGCGGGAGCAGCGGACCCGGGTCGACCAACGCTCGCAGTCCGAGGCCCGGCGCGTCCAGGGCCTCGGGGCCACCGGCGAGGGCGATGGCCCGTAGGCTCTCGCCAACGGTTGTCGCTCCCGCCGCGTCGCGGTCGTCGGGGAACCGTTCGCGGGTCCACTGCGCGGCGGGCAGCGGCCGGCTCAGGTAGTAGCCCTGGGCCACGTCGCAGCCCAGCGCGTCCAGCAGGTCCCACGCTACCCGCGACTCGATGCCCTCGGCGACGACCCGCAGCCGCAGCGCGTGCGCCAGGGCGATGGCCGAGCGCACGATCGCGGCGTCCTTGGCGCTCTCTTCCATGCCCCGCACGAAGCTCTTGTCGATCTTGACCTCGTGGATGGGCAAGGCGCTGAGGTAGGCCAGGCTGGAGTAGCCCGTCCCGAAGTCGTCGATGGCCAGGCGCACGCCGAGCGCCGCTAGGCGGTCGAGCACGGCGCGAGCGCGCTCCGGGTCGGCCATCAACGCGCCCTCGGTGATCTCCAGCATCAGCCGCGCCGGCGGGACCTCATGCCGTCGCAGGAGGTCGGCGACGCGGTCGGGCAGCCGCGCGTCCTGCACGCTGCGCATCGACAGGTTGACCTGCATGACGAGCGTCCGTCCCTCTTGATCCCATGCGCGGCACTGACGCAGCGCCTCGTCGAGCACCCAGTCGGTCAGCGGCTCCATCAGCCCGCTGTGCTCGGCCAGCGGGATGAACACGTCGGGCGGGATCGGCCCATGCTCCGGGTGCGTCCAGCGCAGCAGAGCCTCCGCGGCCGTGACGCGGCCATCGCGCAGGCGCGCCAGCGGCTGGTAGTGGACTTCCAGCGCGCCGTCGGCGAGTGCCCGGCGCAGGTCGGTCATCAGGCCCAGGCGCGCGGGGCTATGGCCATCCAGGGACGCGTCGTACACGCTAAGGTCTCCACGCCCATGTTTGGCGGCGTACATGGCTACGTCGGCGGCGCGCAATAGGGCGGCGGCGTCCGCGCCATGGGCAGGGTAGAGGGCGACGCCGACGCTGGCGCCCACGTCGAGGGCGTGCTCGTCGACCGGGAATGGCGCCTCCAGTGCGGCGAGGATCGCGGCGGCCACGCGGCGCGCCCCCGCCTCGTCGGCGTCGGGCAGCAGCGCGGCGGCCAGGCGGTCGAGCAGCAGGGTGCGGTTGGGGAGGCCGGTCAGCGCGTCGTGGAGCGCCTGGTAGCGCAGCGCCTCCTCGGCCGCGGCGCGCTCGGTCACGTCGCGAATATTGACGATGACGCCGCGGATGGCCGGGTCGTCCAGGCGCACGGTCGAGAGTTCCTCGATGGTGCGCCATCCCCCGTCCTTGTGGCGCACCCGGTAGGTCAGCGGCTCTCCCGGACCAGGCGTCGCGCGGCGGGCCGCGAAGTCCCGCCGCATGCGGTCCCGGTCATCGGGGTGCGCGAACGTGAAAGTGACCTGGCCGCGCAACTCGTCGGGAGCATAGCCCAGGATACGGGCGCTCGACGGGCTGACGTAGCGCATCACCGCATCCTCGCCCACGATGAGGACGAGGGCGCTGCTATGTTCCAGGAGGGCGCGGACGCGCGCCTCGCTCTCGTGCGAGGCGCGCG
>JAABUX010008474.1_pt1 | contig 11845 bp, 11 predicted proteins | sample 5561851 | NCBI WGS metagenome assembly JAABUX01 (sample SAMN10711883, study PRJNA513361) | rock metagenome | isolation source: Antarctica rocks | place: Antarctica: Victoria Land, Richard Nunatak red sandstone | collected 2016-01-03 | reverse complement strand
ACTAACGACTAACGACTAACGACTAACGACTAACGACTAACGACTAACGACTAACGACTAACGACTAACGACTAACGACTAACGACTAACGACTAACGACTAACGACTAACGACTAACGACTAACGAACGCCACAGCGCCAGCGCCAGCAGCGCCTCGCCCAGCGCCAGGGGCAGCAACGAGGGCAGGCCGCGCAGCCCGAACAGGAGCAGCCCCCAGTTGTTGAGCGCCGGTCCGCTCCACAGTCGCGCCAGGGCCACCGCGATGATGGGATTGGGGCTGCCGCCCTGGTCGAGCGGCAGAAAAATGATGACGGTGGCGCAGCAGACGGCGACGACCGCGATAGACAGCACGATCAGCGCCCGTCCCAGTCGCCACCAGCGCGGACGGCGCAACGCGGCGGCGACCGGGACAAGCAGGAATGGCAGCGCGGGACCAAAGTGGCGCGGACCCAGGCTGACTCCACCGTCCCAGAAGTAGTAGGCGCTGTTGAAGAGCAGCATCACGAGGGCCGCTCCGCCGCACAGCAACGCCAGGGGACGCCCGCTGGGGGCGCGCCACAGGATGAAGAGTCCGGGCAGCGCCAACAGCAAAAAGGGCGAGAGCGCGAACAGGCCGCGGTAGGGCGAGAACGTGATGCCCCACAGCGCGTCGAGGCGGGGCAGCCCGATTCCCTCGACCCCTTGACGCATCCCGCCGATGAACTGCGCCCGGCCCTGCAAGTGCGCGTAGCCCTGCGAGAGAGGGCTGCCGTAGACGGCGAGGTTGTAGAGCACCAGCGGCGCCAGCGTGACCAACCCGGCCCCGGCAAACAGCGCCATGCGCGGGACGGCGCCCGGCGCCCGAGAAGCCCTCACTCCCTGCCCCCTCTCCCTGAGGATCTGCGCATTGTCGGTCTGGGGGCGCGGGCGTCTCGCCCGTCCCGGCGTTGACCCTGGGGCGGGCGAGACGCCCGCGCCCCCAGAGATGCCCCTCCCATCGCCGCACCGGTGACTTTTCACACACCTTGGGGGATTGGGGGGTGAGAGACGCAACGCCGTGTAGGCGGCAAAGAGGGTCAGCAGCGCGGCTACGAGGGCTGATGGGTATTCGCACAGCACGGCAAGGCCGCACAGCGCACCGGCGGCGGCCCAGCGCCAGGCGCTCGCTCGTCGACCCACAACTCGCGAATGATCGAAGGGTAGCTCGCCGGTGGCACAGGGCTGGAGCAGCATAAATGCGCCGAAGAGGGCCATCGCCGCGATCATGTGGCTGAACAGGAGGGCGGAGAAGGTCCAGGCCATCGTACCCAGGGCATAGCCGAGCGCCAGGAGAGCGGCGCGGCGACGACCCAGCGAGGGCACGAAGAACCGCCACAACAGCGCGACGAACAGCGCGGCCGGGAGGCCCAGCACGGCCGAGGTCAGCAGGTAGCGCACCATGAAGAACAACGTGGCGGAGAAGAACGTCGCGGGCAGGGCCAACCGCAGCGCCGCGTAGACCGGGACGGCCAGGAGGGAGAGGCCGGGGTCCTTGTCGGTGTAGTAGTGACCGCGATAGCCCGAGCGGTCCGCCAGATCCGGCGGGGCGTAGCGGTCGATCCGCAGGGTGTGTCCCTCCACGATAGCGCGCGTGAGGGCGAGGTGGCTGTCGGCATTGGCCAGCGGCCCGCGCGGGATGTTGTAGGTGTACGCCAGCAGCGCCATCAGGGCCAGCAGCAAAGCGGGCCGGCGCAAACGGCGGTCGCCCCGCCGGACATCCCGGGGCGCGCTCGTCGTCGTGGTCGTTGTGGTCGCCGTCGCCGTCGCCGTCGCCGTCGCAATCATGGAGCCATACTACGAGACAACTGGTGGATAGGCAATAGGACTCTAGTCGCGCCACTGTTCTACAAGGGCGTCGAAGGTCTGTTCCAAGTCGTGCCGTGGAGGCAAAAGGCGTGTCACAGGTGTCGTTAACATGTATCTCCTCTATCGGTCAGTGTAGGGTAGAGCGATCTTCATCGCGCGCTACTGTAGCGTCATTATAGCCGCGCTATGGGCGTCATGAGGGCAAGTCGACGGCAGACGCTTGTTTGTGCCTGTCGGCTTCCCCTCATTTACCGCTTGAGCCAGGCCAACAGCGCGGGCAGCGGGCGGGCGTTGAGCACGTCGCGGGCTTCGGCCCAGCCGCGGCGGGCGGTGCGCACGCCATAGGTCATCAGGTCGAGGTCGGCCACCGAGTGGGCGTCGGTGTCGATGGTCAGCAGACAGCCGGCCTCGCGCGCCATGCGCACGTCGGTGTCCTTGAGGTCGAGGCGCGTGGGGTGCGCGTTGACCTCCAGCGCCGTACCGGTACGCGCGGCGGCGGCGAAGACGGCCGCGCGGTCCAGTCGCACCGGCTCGCGGTGGCCAATCAGACGCGCGGTGAGATGGCCGATGATGTCGACGTGGGGGTTCTCGATGGCGGCGATGAGGCGTCGCGTGGTGGTCTCCTCGTCCTGGCCCATCGCGGAGTGGATCGAGGCCACCACGAGGTCAAGCTCGGCCAGCACGTCATCGGGGTAGTCGAGCGTGCCGTCGGCGCGGATGTCGACCTCGCTGGCGCTGAGCACGCGGAAGTCCGTACCCTCGCCCTGGAGGCGCTGGTTGAGGTCGGCGATCTCGGCGATGCGCGCGCGCAGCCGCTCCACGGAGAGCCCGTTGGCCACGCCGAGCCCGGCCGAGTGGTCGGCGATGGCGATGTAGGCGTAGCCGCGCGCCCGCGCCGCCGCCACCATTTCCTGCAGCGTGTTGTGGCCGTCGCTGGCCGTGGTGTGCATGTGCAGGTCGCCGCGCAGGTCGCCTACCTCGACCAGGGCGGGCAGGGCGTGCCGCGCCGCCAGCTCGACCTCGTCGAGCCCCTGGCGGATCTCGGGGGGGATGTATTGCAGCCCCAGGTAGTCGTAGATGTCCTCCTCGCGCGCGAAATGGTGCTCGTGGCCGCTGGCGGTGTCCAGGATGCCGTACTCGCGCACCTTCTGGCCGCGCGCCACGGCGTACTCGCGCAGCTGGATGTTATGCTGCTGGTTGCCGCTAAAGTGCTGCAGCAGTGAGCCGAAGTCGGCGTCGGGGACCAGGCGCAGGTCGAGCTGGATGCCGGGCTCGATGATCACGCTTGTCTTGGTGCTGCCGTGGGCCACGACCTCGCGCACGATAGGCAGGCCGAGCAGCAGCGCCATGACCTCGTCGGGCGCGTCGGAGGTACCGATCAGGTCGAGGTCGCCGACGGTCTCCTGAAAGCGGCGGAACGAGCCGGCAGCGGTCAGGTTGTGCATGTGCGGCGAGGAGCGCAGCGCGGCCATGACGCTGCCGACGAGGGGGATGGCGGCGGCGATGGGCAGGCGTGAGCCGCGGCTGCGCAGGGCCTCGACGTTGCGCAGGATGTTGGCGGCCGTCTTGTCACCCACACGCGGCAGTTTGGCCAGACGCCCGTCGCGCGCCGCGGCCTCCAGCCCCTCGACCGAGTCGATGCCGAGGTCCTGATAGACGCGCGCGGCCAGCTTGGGTCCGACGCCCGAGACGCCAAGCAGGGAGACCACGCCGGGCGGGAAGGTCTTGTAGAGGTCCTCCAGCACGGCAACGGGCTGGCCGTCGAGGGCCTGCTCGATGGTCTCGGCCAACCCCGCTCCTATCCCCGGCTGGCCCACCAGTTGGCCCCTGGCCCGCAGCGTGGCCAGCGGCTGCGAGAGGCTGGCCACGGTCTCGGCGGCGCGCTGGTAGGCGCGGATGCGGTACGTATTCTCGCCCTTCATGTCCAGCAGCAACGCGATGCGGTGTAGCAGGTCGGCGACCCCGGCGTTATCCATCATTGTCGGACCAGGTTTGACAGTTTTGACCGCTTTAGGTCGGCGGCCGTCACTTGCACGGGATTCTCTTCCTGTAAGATATAGGCAATGGCTTCGACGGCCGTAATAATCCTATTAAACTTATTCTCGTGGCCAGGTAAATCCTTGGGAACTACCTTATACAGGCTTTCCAACGTCTTATGAGCGGATATAATCTTGTCCACGGCTTCGATTGTCTCTGCCGGAAGGATAGGCTCGATCGTTTCTGTTGGAAGGGTAGTCTTTTCAGAGAGCCGGCTGAGAACAGCTGCACAAAAGAGTCTTGTCCGATCCTGTCCGCTTTCGGAATCTTCAGCGGAGCTACGCGGCGCCTTTATTCCATGATGATGCGCGAGTGCCTCGATAGCCACGTCCACGGCCGTTTCGAGCTTGTGGCGCTGGTCAGCAAGGGAGGGAACGACAGTGGCTGTGTCAATCGCCTGCCAAAGTCGGCGCGGATCATCGGGCATTAGCTCGATATGGGCAAGGGCTATGTTTATCCGCGCATAGAAGCGAAAGTGGGCGCGTAGGAGCGAACGGACACCGTACTGGTTGAGCGTTGCGATACGATCGTGACGCGCTAGCTCTACCGCGTGGATGGGAAAGGCCTGACGGAAGTTGATGAGCCCTCCGGCGGGCAAATGCCCTGCTAGGCGCGGGAGATAGAGATTGGCAAGGGGGACATCGATGGGACCTCCGCCCTTAGCCTGATCTTGCCAACGCTGTAAGCGTTTATCGTCCGGGGCCAGGATCTCGACCGGGACAAGCATCCGTTCGGGCCCTCCCCCTTTTAGAGCATAATCGCAGGTGGCCGTCATGGCGACGGCAAAGGTAGGCGCTATGCGCACCCCTCCGTCAGGCTGAGGGTGTAGGAGGGGCGCGCCGGAGATGAGGTCGCCTTGCATGACAAGCCCGTCCCCTCGCAGGAGCGGAGGCAGGACGTAGTCGATGCTGCTGACGGACGACACGGTCTAGTGGATCAGATCTGGGAAGTCGGCGTGCGCCGCTGGCGCCACCTCATCCAGATGCAGGTTGGCAGAGGGCACGTCATCGACTATATCGTCCGGCGAGGTAAGCACGATCATGCCGGCAAACTGGTCGAGGTCGAGTTTTTTCATCTCGGCAACCGTCCAAGCCAGCCCAGCTACATCCCCCCTGGCCTCACGATCATCCGCATCTTGCCGCACCTCAATCCGGCGATCCTCGACCACGCCCCCCTGCGCGCGCATCGTCAGCCCGCAGCTGTGGAGAGCGCGTCGGACAAGTGAGGTGTCCTGACGCAAGCGCTTGGCCATGACCTCGGCAAGCCTCTCCTCGATCACATGCGAGGACATCTGGTAGCGATCACCCAAATAGAGCACGCCCTGCGGCGAAATGATAGAGCGCCGGCCGCGCCCTAGCCCCACGGGAGTGGTTTGGACGCGGCCCTTGCGGGCCTGTTTCGAGATCGTGCTCTTACTGAGGCCCAATATCCTGGCCGTTTCAGAAATGTCCGGCCATGCCTGACGATCGTCGAGTAGCGCGGTCTTCATAGCCCGTCCCCCTTATCTGCTTATCGTACACCAACCGCCGACCTTTGTCAACAATGGAAACTTAGTCAACTATTTCACATAAGGCCGATGCGAACAAGCGACTATGGCAGGCAGCCTGCCTCGCTGATTATGCGCACGTCGGTATCCTTGAGGTCGAGGCGCGTATAGACCATCCAGGCAATTGGGCTCTATGACTCATCCATGTTGACGACCAACTGATGTAGCGTATCATCAACGGGGAGCGGATAATAAGAGCAGGGAGATGAACAGGAGGGCACGGTGCAAACAGTGGTGCAGATTTCGCTCGACGTGACGACGGTCCCCGAGGCGCTCGACCTCGCGCGCGTCGCGATGGAGGCCGGCGTGGACTGGCTGGAGGCCGGGACCCCCCTGATCATCGCGGAGGGCATGCACGGCGTGCGGGCGCTGCGCCAGGCCTTTCCCGCGGTCCCCATCGTGGCCGACCTGAAGACGATGGACGGCGGCGGGCTCGAGGCCGAGCTGATGGCGCGGGCCGGGGCGACCCACGTGGTGGTGATGGAGCGCGCGCACGAGGAAACGGTCAAGGAGGTGGTGCGCGCCGGCCGCGAGTTCGGGCTGCGCGTGATGGGCGATACCCTCGCCGCCCCGGATAAGGTCGCCGCCGCGCGGCGGTTGGAGGCGCTCGGCTGCGACTACGTCATCCACCACATCGGGTACGACGAGCGCCGGGGCCTGGCCGCGGCGGGGCTGCCCTATCCCAGTCCGCTCGACGAGCTGCGGGCGGTGGTCCGGGCGGTGGGCATCCCCGTGCAGGCAGTGGGCGGGCTCTCGCTGGAGCAGGCGATCGGCACGCCTGCCTACGGGGCGCCGCTGGTGGTGCTGGGCGCGCCGCTGACCATCGACGCCGACGCCTTCAAGGCTGCTGCTGGCGACATCGGACAGGCCTTGCGGACGATCTGCGAGCGGGTGCATAGCTACGGAGATGTCGGGCCTCAGCCCAGGTAGTTGCCCACCGGATGCCGCTCGAAGCCGTCTCTGTATCCGTCCATCGTACTCACCAGCTTGGCCCTCAGATCGGTCGTCCATTGCGGTTCCCCGGGCGCCACGCCGTCCGCGACCGAGCGGTGCAGACGGGCGAACCAGTAGAGGTTGTGCGCGCGCGCGAACAGGGGCAGGAGCCGCAGGTCATCCTCGGGCAGGGAGCGCGCCGAGCGGTAGCCCTCCACGAACAGGCGCAAGCGCCTGTCCGTCAGATCGATCCGCTCGATCCGGTCCTCGTACAGGTCGCGCAGCGCATACGCCACGTCGGCCGCGAACGGGTAGCGCGCGCAGTCGTCGACGTCGAACACTCCCGGCACGCCATCCTGCCAGCGCATGTTGTCCGCCTCCATGTCGAAGTGGATCAGGCCAAAGCGCGCCGCGTCCAGACGCAGCGCGCCGAGCGCCCGCGCCACGACCGCCAGCTCCGCGTGCGCCGCCTCTTCGGCAGCGGGGATGGTGTCCCGTGCCCATGCCAGGTGGTCCCGCCAGTCGGGGCGTCCCCGGCCCTCGTACCCTTCCGCCGCAATGTGCAGGCCGGCCATGGCTCGTCCCCAGGCGCGCAGGGACGGCTCATCCAGCTCCATCAGTTCCCGGTCCTCGCCGGGCATCGCCTCCAGCAGCACGGCGTGGAAGGTACCCATCACCGTCGGCACGTTCTCCACAAGCGCGCCCGCCTTCGACCGCACGGGACGCGCGACCCGTACGCCGCGCGCCGCCACGTGCTCCACGAACGCAAGTTCCGCGGCATAGTCGTCCACAGTGCGCTCGCTCTCGTGGTTGAAGCGCAGGTAGTATGTGTGCCCCTCCGCCGCCGTCACCCGACACACGATGTTGGAGCTGGCCGGTCCGCAGCGCACCAGGGCGTCGGCGTCGAACCACCGCGCGGCTATCCGCTCCGCGATGGGACTCCGCCGCTCCTCGTCCACCCTGTCGAACCACTCTTTCATCAACGTTAAGCGGATCACGGCCGTTCCCCTTCCTGGAACACGCGGCGCCTATCGTCCCGGAGCATCATGAAAGGCGGAAGGCGATTACGTGATATGCTCACGGGTGCAGGCGCGCGGCGAAAAACTCCGTGATGCGGTTGTAGCAGCGCACACGGTTCTCGAGCTTGAGCACGTCATGCCCTTCGTCGGGGAACAGCAGGTACTCAACCGTCTTGCCCTGCCCGCGCACGCGTTCCACCACCTCGCGCGACTCCCGCTCGATCACGCGCGGGTCGTTCTGACCCTGGATGACCAGCAGCGGGCACGTGATCCCGTCGATATAGGTGCTCGGCGAGCGATCGACCAGGAAGTCATGGTCTCGGACCGGGTCGCCGAGCGCCTGGGCGAAGTAGGGCTTCCAGGTCTCGGGGATGCGGTTGATGAAGTCGTCGAGCTTGTAGGGGCCGAACATGTCGACCGCGGCGGCCCACAACTCAGGGTGGCGCGAGGCCAGAGTCAGCGTCATATAGCCGCCGTACGAGCGGCCCATCACGGCGGCGCGCTTTGTATCAACGCGGCCGTCGGCCGCCAGCACGCCCATGGCGTGGACGTGGTCCAGGCGGTCGTTTCCTCCCCAATCGCGATCCACCCTCTTGGTATAGGCCAGACCATAGCCGGTGCTGCCGCGCACGTTGGGCACGAAGACGGCGAATCCATTGAGGGTCAGGAATTGGATCAAAGGCATGGAGAACCAGGCGAAGTCGGGGCGCTCCTGGCCCTGCGGGCCGCCGTGGATATAGTAGACGAGCGGGCGCTGTCCGCTGAAGCCGAGCCGCGGCGCCGGCAGGTAGAGGCGAGCGGAGACACGCGTGCCATCGAAGGAGGTGAACGAGGCGTCCTCGCCCGGCGAGAGACTGTCGCGCGGGATGCCCAGCACACGCTCATAGGTCCGCTGCAGCGGCGTCTCATACCGCGGACCCTCAGCAATGTAGAGCTGCGTCGGCGCCGTCGCGGTGCAAAACGAGAGGGCGTAGCGATCGGTCGCCTTGTCGTAGTAGGCCGCGTCGAGCACGCCAGCGGACAGCAGGTCATGGCCGCACATCACCGTGTCCAGGGTCATCGCGCGCGGCATTGTCGAAGCGGCCCGCGTAGAGCCAGGAGCACCCGTCGATGTTGTACTCCACGGAGTAGCGGTCGCCGTCCAGGTGGTGCAAGCCCACCAACTCGCCGGAGCCCTGGTGGATGGCGCCGGAAATGGCGACCGGTTCAAGCTGTCGCGGTCCGTCCAGCGGGAGGTAGCCCAGGCCGTAGGCGTCGTCGAACAGGGCCGTGACGCACAGCACCCCACGGTCGCCCGGCGTGAAGTGGCAGTTGAAGATGCTGTTGAGCGGCACGCTCTGCCCCTCGGCGCGCTCCTCCAACGGTGTGCCATAGAGCAACTCGCGGCCCCCTCCGCCCTCACCGGCATCGCGCGTCCAGAGATAGAGCACGTGGTCGCCGGTGGTGTACGAGTCGAGCCTGATGGCGCGGGTGTGTTCCTCGTCGACGCCGTCGACGACGCAGCCCCAGGGGCTCGCGCCCAGTTCTTGGAGCGTGCGCGTCGCCAGGTCGGCCTGGTAGGCCCGGAAGCGCTGTGCGCGCCGGGCGCCGGCCACGAAATAGGCGATGTCGCGCTCGGGGTCGCAGTGCGCGCACTCCACCCGATCGTCGGCGAAGCGGTCGCCGAAGGCTGGCTCGGGGAAGCCGCCGTCGATGGGGATCAGCATGGGCTGGTAGTTCTCATCGCCGTCGCGGTCGACCATAACCAGGATCGAGCCCAACCGCGGGAAGACATAGTAGGGCTGGCCGCCCAGCAGCTTGGGGTTTTGCAGCGCAAGGTCCGGCGGCAGCAGCGGCTCCGGCACGCTGCCCTCCGCGTCCATGACGTAGAGGCTGAGCCGGCCGCTGAGGTTGCTGATGAAGTAGAGGCGCTGCCCCACCAACTGGGGCGCCACGAAGAGGCGGGCCGAGAGCAGCGCCTCGACGCGCGGCGCGCGTTGAGGTGTCGAGGCGGTAGAACTGGTGTTGCTCATGCCGGTTGCTCCGTGGCCGTTGAGGGCGTCACCCGCAACGCCTGGGGCGTCACATGCGCCCGCAGGTAGGCGACCACGTCGTTGGTGTCGGTGCCAGGGGTGAACACCTCGGTCACGCCGGCGGCCTTGAGCCGGGGGATGTCGGCGTCGGGGATGGTGCCGCCGGCCAGCACCATGATGTCCGCGGCGTCCTGTTCGCGCAGCAACTCCATGATGCGCGGGATCAGGGTCATGTGCGCGCCAGAGAGGATACTGATCGCCACCACGGCGACATCCTCCTGCACGGCGGCGTTGGCCACCTGCTCGGGTGTCTGGCGCAGCCCCGTGTAGATCACCTCGAAGCCGGCGTCGCGCAAGGCCCGCGCGATCACCTTGGCGCCGCGGTCGTGGCCGTCCAGTCCCGGCTTGGCCACCAGCACGCGCACCGGCGGCGCGCTGGCCTGCGTCTGTGTCATCTTGCTGCTCCCACGCTACGCTCTGACTCTTCCATGCGCGCCCGCTGCGCAAAGTCCATCGGATCGGGCAAGGCATCTCCATCCGCGCGCGCGGCGTCGACCCAACTCTCCAGGGCATCCTGGCCCTGTCGCACGGCCTCCGCATAAGTAGCCCCGTGCGTGCGGCATCCCGGAAGCTCGGGGACGGTGACGATAAAAGCCCCGTCCTCCGCACTCCACTCAATGATCATTAGAGTAGCGAGGATAGATGTGTGATTTATACAAACGGTGGTTCCTGGTAGCGGCCAAACACATGGGTCAAGACGCTCACGATCTCGCCCTCGGTGGCGTCGGCCTTGAGGGCGTCGATGATGGGGTACATCAGGTTGTCGCTGCCGCGCGCGACGTTCTCCAACCGCCGCAAGGACTCGGCGTGGGCCGCGGCGTCGCGGCGGGCGCGCAGGGCGCGCACGCGCGCGATCTGGTCGCGCTCGAAGGCCGGGTCGATCTCCAGGATGGGAATCTGCTGCTCGTCGGGGTCCACAAATTTATTGACGCCGACCTGGACGCGCTCACCGCGCTCGATCTGCTGCTGGTAGGCGCGCGCCGCCTCGTGGATCTCGCGCACCAGGTAGCCGTTGTCGATACAGGCCAGCACGCCGCCCTGCTCCTCGATGCGCTCAAAGTAGCGGTTAGCCTGCTCTTCCAGGTGGTCGGTCAGCGCCTCGACGAAGTACGAGCCGGCGAGAGGATCGGCGGTATTGACCACGCCCGTCTCATAGGCGATGACTTGCTGCGTGCGCAGGGCGATCCCGACCGCTTTCTCGGTCGGCAGCGCCAGCGCCTCGTCCATGGAGTTGGTGTGCAGGCTCTGCGTCCCGCCCAGCACGGCGGCCAGCGCCTCCAGGGCCGTGCGCGTAATGTTGTTCTCTGGCTGCTGCGCCGTCAGCGAGCAGCCGGCCGTCTGCGTGTGAAAGCGCAGCAGCCACGAGCGCGGATTCTTGGCGCCGAACCGGTCCCGCATCACGCGCGCCCAGATGCGGCGCGCGGCGCGGAACTTGGCGATCTCCTCGAAAAAGTCGATGTGGCTATTAAAGAAGAACGACAGGCGCGGGGCAAACTCGTCGACGTCGAGCCCGGCGTCGATGGCCGTCTGCACGTAGGCCATGCCGTCGGCCAGGGTAAAGGCCAGCTCCTGCGCCGCTGTCGAGCCGGCCTCGCGGATATGGTAGCCCGAGACGGAGACGGGGTTCCAGCGCGGCATGTGGCGCGTGGCGTAGACGATGATATCGGTCACCAGGCGCATGGAGGGCTCGGGCGGGAAGATGTACTCGTTCTCGGCGATAAACTCCTTGAGGATGTCGGTCTGCAGCGTCCCGCCGAGGGCCTCGGGCGGGATACCGCGCCGCTCGGCCATGGCCACGTACATCGCCAGCATGATGATAGCCGGCGAGGAGATGGTCATGGAGGTGGTGACCTCGTCGAGCGGGATGCCGGCGAAGAGCGTCTCCATGTCGTCCAGCGAATCGATGGCCACGCCGCAATGGCCCACCTCGCCCAGGGACATGGGGTCGTCCGAGTCCAGGCCCATCAGAGTGGGCAGGTCGAAGGCCGTGGAGAGGCCGGTCTGACCCTGGGCCAGCAGGAAGCGGAAGCGTTCGTTTGTCTCGCGGGCCGTGCCAAAGCCGGCGAACTGGCGCATTGTCCAGAGCTTGCCGCGATACATGGTGGGGTGGATGCCGCGCGTGTAGGGGAACTGTCCGGGGTCGCCTAGATCACGAGCGTAGTCCAGGTCGCGCACGTCCGCCGGCGTATATAAAGGAGCGATCTCGTCATCGGAGACGGTCGTGAAGCGCGGCGAGCGTTGTGTGGAGGACGCCTGCGTCGCCGCGCGCGCGGGCGCGGGCGCCGCTGTATCGCTCGACGGCGCCAGTCGATCCGTGATCATGTACTGCTTCTCCTCGTTCCAGGCCCCATTGCCCGCGGGCGGGAGCATTCGTCCAATCTCCACATAGTATACGCCTCGCATGGCAAGCCGC
>JAABUX010008472.1_pt1 | contig 11846 bp, 10 predicted proteins | sample 5561851 | NCBI WGS metagenome assembly JAABUX01 (sample SAMN10711883, study PRJNA513361) | rock metagenome | isolation source: Antarctica rocks | place: Antarctica: Victoria Land, Richard Nunatak red sandstone | collected 2016-01-03 | reverse complement strand
AGACCTCAGGGCGAAGGGACATGATGCTGACCTCGGGAGGAATGCCGCGACGTCGCCGTCAACCAGCGTCTCGCCCCCAGGTTCCAGCGCCAAACCGCCCCGATGAATTCGCCAGCAGTATCTAAAGTGGCCAAGAGCCCGACCGTGCGCCGGAAACCACGCTTGATTGCGCGTCGAGGCGTACATCATTGCGCGCCGCTATAGCCAGGGCTGCCCAGGACGGGCCGGGGCAGCGCGAGGGCCTGGCCGGGATTGGGCGGGCGCTGGCGGCGTCGGGCGAGGGCCAGCGAGCGCACGCGGCGGTGCAGGACCGGGCGCGCGAGGCCGAGCGGGAATGGCTGGGGCCGCGGCAAGGGCCGCGGATGGGGATGTGACGACTTGCAGATTTAGGATCACGCCATGAAACGTGGCATGACCCCTATGCGCCCGAGCGGATTGAAAATACAATTAGCATGGGACGTTACCGTTATGAAGGACAGCGAAATCGAGGGCTTGCTTTCGTCTCAGCCTGTAACTTTGCCAAGCACCTCAAGGCGCTCCGATGGAAGACTCCCTTCGAAGCCGTCTGTCATGCCTGGACAACGACGCCCGGCCTCTTCAAATTTAACCCGCGGCACCTCATCCCGGGACCAAGCACCTAACCAGGAGGGAGGCTGGTGCGGTGCCGCTTATCATGACCGGACCGCCTGGGCCGCCATCGCCGGCCGATGCGGGAGGTCCGCGGTCTCCGACTGGTTGAAGAAAGGCAGCCGCTTGGTCTTTTGCAGCACGATGGGAAACATCATCAGCAAGAAGCCGGTCACACCGGAGATGACGACGGTGCCCGTCGAGAGCACACCATCACGCCAGGCGCCGTAGTACGCCCAACTGCCAATCGGCATGAACAGGATGACGGCTGTGAACACGCCCGGCGAGAAGATGCGTGTGACCAGGACTGGCGCGATATGGAACAGGATAGCGTTCACAAGCATGAAGGCCGGAAATACCAAAGCCGCCGCCGGCTGGCGCCAACCAACCATCGCGCAGGAGATGCCCAGCACGATGACAAAGGCGTTCACCACATAGAACTCGTTCCACTCTGAATGTAATTTAAGAACCCGCCTAACCCAGCCTTGCCAGTCGTACATGGTCTCCTCAATCATATGCACCGCATAGGCGGCTGTGGCGATCCAAAGAACGTATTCATGAGACATTTGACCATGACATCCTTGTTCGAGGCACAAAGGGGCAACTGTAGTGTGCCAGCCATACCTATAAGCCGCGCAAACGCCATGCGGCAGCTCTTGCCGGGACCCTATCTTCAAGCACCCCACCACCTGCCTGTCGCCACCCTGACCACAGTATCGTGGTCAGAGTAGTACTTTCCGCCGCAAGGGATAGGTTCGGAAAACACCTACGTGTAGCGGCTTGCACTTATCCGGGGCTGGGCGCGCACTTATCGGCCTGAGCTGGCTCACGCTCGCTGGGATTATCGGCGGCGCCTGGCTCACGCTGCGTGGGTTCTTGGCCACTTTCGATGATTCAGGGCTGGAGCCGCAGGGAGCGCCGCAGGGCGGTGCCACGTTTTCGCTGGCGCCATTATCTAAAGTGGCCAAGAGCCTGCCCTTGATTGCGCGTCGAGGCATACGCCATTCGCGCCGCTACACCTGAGCGGCCAATCCCTGAGCGGCCATCCGTGCGACAGGCCGCGCAAGCCTGCTCAGCCGCGGCCGATGAACGGCATCGCCGTCGCCATCACCGTGACGAACTGGATGTTGGCGTCCAGCGGCATCCCGGCCATCAGCACTAGGGTGTCTGCCACGTTCTGCACGTCCATCCGCGGCTCGATCATGGTGGAGCCGTCGGCCTGTGGGACGCCGGCGGTCATGCGCTCGGTCATCTCGGTGGCGGCGTTGCCGACATCGATCTGGCCGCAGGCGATGTTGAACGGGCGGCCGTCCAGCGACAGGGAGCGGGTCAGCCCGGTGATGGCGTGCTTGGTGCTGGTGTAGGCCACCGACCCCGGGCGCGGCACATGGGCGGAGATGGAGCCGTTGTTGACGATCCGCCCGCCACCGGGCCGCTGCCGCCGCATGAGCGCAAAGGCGGCGCGGGCGCACAGGAAGGAGCCGGTGAGGTTCACGGCCACGACCTGCATCCACTGCTCCACCTCCAGCATGTCGGGCGTCAGCGGCGGGGTGCCACGGCCGGCGTTGTTGAACAGCAGGTCGAGACGGCCGAACCTTGCTTCCACCTCGGCGAACACCGCGTCCACGGCGGCGGGCTGCGTCACGTCGGCAGGCAGGACGAGGCTTTGCGCGGGGTCGGCCACCGCGGCGGTAGTTTGCAGCGCGTCGGCGCGGCGGCCGACGAGCGCCACGGTCCAGCCGGCACGCATCAGTCCGGCCGCCGCGGCCCGGCCGATGCCGCTGCCGGCGCCGGTGACGAGCGCGATCTTTCTGGTGTCAGGCCGGGTATCAGACATGGACGGTCCCCGTTGCTTGGTGCGGGCAGCCTCCCACAGGGCGGCGGGCGCTGCCAATCCGCCTTGGCGCCGTGGGCCGGCTTGGCGCGGCGGGCCGGGGTGGCTACACGCTGCCGCATCCCCTCCGGAGGCCCCGCCGATGACCGACCTGCCCGACCGCTTGTCCACCAACCCGAGCAGTCCCTACCACGACGCCGCCCTGCTGCAGCGCGGCATCGGCATCCGCTTCAAAGGCGTCGAGCGGACCAACGTGGAGGAGTACTGCGTCAGCGAGGGCTGGGTGCGGGTGGCGGTGGGCAAGACGACCGACCGGGCTGGCAACCCGATGACGATGAAGCTGCAAGGCCCGGTGGAGCCCTATCTTCGCGACGAGGTTGCGGAGTAGCTGCACCCTTGCTCCTTCTCCGGGAGAGGGAGCTAAGCCGGTGTGGTTCTTAGGCCACCTGCAATCACCCCGCTACGCCCCCGGCGGCGTCCAGACGATCCGGCGCACGTCGATGGGCGCTGGGATGATCCGCAGCCGCGCGAAGGTGTCAGCAATCCCCTGCTGCTGGGCGGTGATCCCGGCGTCCATCGGCTGCACCGCATAGACCCCGCGTGGGGCTGCCACGCGCTGCACGTCCAGGGGCACGCCCGTCACCTCCGCCATCATGCCGGCCAGCTCGTCCGGGTGCGTCCCCGCCCAGGCGGCGGCGGCGTTGATCGCGGCCAGCAACGCCGTGACCTGGTCCGGCGACTGCACCGCCCAGGCGCGGCGGGCCAGGAAGAAGCTGTTGCTGGGCGCCACGTCGGTGGCCTGCACCAGCACCCGGGTGGCCGGGTCCGCCTGGGCGATGGCCAGGAACGGGTCCCAGATGGCCCAGGCGTCAACCGCGCCTGCCCGGAACGCCGCCGCCGCGTCCGAGGGCTGCAACGGCACGGATTGGATGTCGGCCGGCACCATCCCGGCCCGCGCCAGCGCCTGCACCACCATGTTGTGCGCGCTGGACCCGCGGGTGTAGGCCACCCGGCGGCCACGCAAGCCCGCCAGGTCCCGCACCGGCCCGCCGTCGCGCACGATGATGGCCTGGTTGTCCACCTGCACCGGCTGCGCACCGACGTAGAGCAGGTCCGCCCCGGCAGCTTGCGCAAAAATCGGCGGGGTGTCGCCCGTCGCGCCGAAGTCGATGACCCCAGCGTTCAGCGCCTCCAGCAAGGGCGGCCCCGCCGGAAATTCGACCCAGGAAACCGCCATGCCGCGGCGGGCGAACAGCGCTTCCAAGGTGCCCTGGCGCCGCAGGATCACCAGCGAGCCGTTCTTCTGGTAGCCGATCCGCAGCGGCACGGCCGCAACCGCCGGCCGTGCCGCTGCTGCAACCATCAAGCCTAGCAGCGCCGCGCGCCGCCCCAATGCCAAGCCCATCATGCGACCTCCTCCACGACGCCGAGGGCGCCCAGCAACTGCCGCCGCAGGCCGGCGCGGACCGGCGAGGCCTCCCTCGGGCGGGGCAGGTCCACCGGCAGGTCGGCGGCGATGCGCCCGTCCTCCAGCACCAGAACGCGGTCGGCCAGGGCGAGGGCCTCGTCCACGTCGTGCGTCACCAGCAGCACGGCCGGACCATGACGGCGCCACAGGTCCAGCACCAGGGCGTGCATCCGCAGGCGGGTCAGCGCGTCCAGCGCGGCGAACGGCTCGTCCAGCAGCAGCAGCCGGGGCGCGCGCACCAGGGCGCGGGCCAGCGCGACCCGTCCGGCCTCGCCGCCCGACAGCGTCAGCGGCCAGGCGTCGGCGTGCCGGGCCAGGCCGACTTCCTGCAAGGCTTCCGCCGCCCGGCTGCGTGCGCCGGCGCCGTCCAGACCCAGCATCACGTTCTGCCACACCGGAGCCCAGGGCAGCAGCCTCGCCTCCTGGAACACGACGGCGGTGGGGCGTGGGACGGTGACGCCCTCCGCCGGGTCCAGACCGGCCAGGGTGCGCAGCAGGGTGGTCTTGCCGGAGCCGCTGCGGCCGAGCAGGGCGGTGAAGCTGCCCGGCGCCAGGTCCAGGTCCAGCCGGTCCAGCACCGTGCGGGCGCCGAACTGCCGTGTCAGGCCACGGACGTGCACGCCGGATGGCGCGTCGTTCATTGTGCGCCCTGCTGCGCCAGGCCGGGCCGCCAGCTTAAGGCCCGGCGCTCGACTGCGCGCACCAGGGCGTCGGCACCCAACCCTAGCAGCGCATAGACCAGCAGCCCCACCACGATCACATCCGTCCGCAGGAAGTCCCGCGCGTCGTTGATCATGTGGCCGATGCCTGCGCTGGCGTTGATCTGCTCGGCCACCACCAGGCTGAGCCACGACACGCCCAGCGCATAGCGCAGCCCCGTCAGCAACGACGGCAGCGCGCCGGGCAGCATTACCCGGCGGATCAGCGCCAGCCGCCCCAAGCCGAACACCCGCGCCGCCTCCACCAGCTTGGGATCGACGCCGCGCAGGCCCGCGAACAGGTTGAGATACACGGGGAACACCGCCCCCAAGGCCACCAGCGCGACCTTCGGCAGCTCGCCGATGCCGAACCATAGGATGAACAGCGGCACCAGCGCCAGGAAGGGCAGGGTCCGCAGCATCTGCATCGGCGCGTCCACCACGTCCTCGCCCAGGCGTGACAGTCCGGCCAGTGTGGCGAGGACCACGCCCGCAACCGCTCCGACGCTGAACCCGGCGGCGACGCGGGCCAGCGACACCAGCAGGTTGGCCGGCAGCTCCCCGGTAACGGTCAGCGCCCAGGCGCTGTCGAGGATGGCGCTCGGGGCTGCGATGGTGCGGGCCGGGATGACGCCGGCGCGCGACAGCGCTTCCCAGGCCAGCAACAGGGCAACAGCGGAGGCGTAGCGGCGCAGCGCCGCCCATTGCGGTCGCCAGACCTGGTGTGAACGCCGCAGTGGCGCCGCGAAACCTAGAGTTTGGCTCACAGGTGCGGCCCTAGTGCGCCGCCACAGGCGGGGCGAAGCCGTCGTGCATGATCTCCGTAGGCTTGGCGGCGATTTCTGCAGGCCTGGTAGCGCCGGGACTTGGACCCGTGGTCATGAAGGAGCCGCCGCCGGTCAGCAGGGTCGGCCCACCCTGCGGGGCGCCGGGGCGCTGCACGCCGAGCACGGGAAACAGCAGCTCGGCTACGCGGTGGGCCTCATCCAAATGCGGGTAGCCGGAGGCGATCACGGTGTCGATGCCCAGCGCCTTGTACTCGCGGATGCGCTCGGCGACCGTCGCCGGATCACCGACAAGCGCGGTGCCGGCGCCGCCGCGCACCAGGCCGACGCCGGCCCACAGGTTGGGCGCGACCTCCAGCCGCTCGCGGGAGCCGCCGTGCAAGGCGAGCATGCGGCGCTGGCCCTCGCTGTCGCTTTCGGTGGCGAGCTTGCGCTGGGCGGTGGCGATGGTGTCGTCGGACAGGTGGCGGATCAGGTGGCGGGCGGCGTCCCAGGCCTCGCCCTCGGTCTCGCGCACGATCAGGTGCAGGCGGATGCCGTAACGCAGGGTGCGGCCGTGCGCGGCGGCGCGGGCGCGGACGTCGGCGATCTTTTCGGCGACCGCGGCGGGTGGCTCGCCCCAGGTCAGGTAGCCGTCGGCCTGCGCCGCCGCCAGCGCATGGGCGGCGGGGGAGGAGCCGCCGAAGAACAGCGGTGGGTGCGGGGCCTGCACGGGCGGAAACATCAGGCGACCGCCGCGGGAGGACAGGTACTGACCTTCGTATTGCACGGTGTCGCCGGCCATCAGGCCGCGCCAGATGTGCAGGAAGTCGGAGGCCTGGTCGTAGCGCTCGTCGTGGCCGAGGGTCAGGCCGTCGCCCGCGAGGTCGGCCGGGTTGCCGCCGCAGACGACGTTGACCATCAGGCGGCCACCGGTCAGCCGGTCGAGCGCCGCATACTGGCGCGCGGCCTCCCCCGGGGTGACCTGGCCGGGACGCAGGGCGACCAGGAAGCGCAGGCGCTCGGTGAAGGGGGCGATGCTGGCGGCGGTGACCAGCGCATCCTCGCAGCCGTTGCCGGTGGGCAGCAAGATACCGTGGAAGCCGAGCTGGTCGGCGGCCTGGGCGACGCCGCGCAGGTAGCGGTTGTCGGCCACGCGCTGCCCGGCAGCAGAGCCGAGATAGCGGCCGTCGCCGCCAGTGGGCAGGAACCAGAGCATATCGGGCGGGGGCAGGCTGGGCATGGCAGCAGGGCGGGCGGGGATGGCGTTCATGCTGCGGGTCCGGTCCAATGTTCGCGGGGCTTGCGCCGTGACGTGGAAGCAACGTCCATGGGAGAAGGGGACCATGGCAAGCAGGAAACAAGGGTTGGAAAGCAATAAGGTGGGATTGGCTAAATATCGGCGGCGGTGTGGAAAACCTGTGCTGCCAGGGAGGGCGGGCAGGAAATCCCCACCTACCGAACTGGCCCCTGTCCATCGTACTGGTTAGGAGAGCAGGTCGGGCGTGCCACTGGGCAGCACCAATGCGGTCTCGCCAGCAGCGGGACGGAACACCATCCGCGTCACCATGGGACAAGGCCGCTCGGAGAAGGTTCTGAATGTCCTCGTCATTGCCGCGCACGGCAAGAGACCCGGCGACCAGCGCCCCAGCAACATCCGTGTTTCCACGACGTTGACGCAGGGACGTTGACGCAGGCTGTCCCGGTCTGGGTAGTTTCCATCCCAGGTCTGCGGCACGCGACTCCGGCGGGGGAGTAGCGGGCCGCCGGCAGCCATGCTTTGAGCCAACGGCCATGCACGAGGAGGCCTCATGGACGCGAGCTACCAGTTCGGCATCGAAGAAGAGTACTTCCTTGCGGATGCCGCCACGCGCGGCACGCCGCGACGGGGTGTGACGGCGTTCCACGCTGCCGCCCGTGCCCGCCTGCCGGCAGTCGAGCGCGAGCTGCTGCAGTCGCAGATCGAGGTCTCAACCCAGCCCTCCACCAGCTTCGAGAGCGCGCGGGACACCTTGGGCGGGTTGCGCGCCGGCCTGGCCGAAGTCGGCCGCGGCTGCGGCGTCGCGGTATTCGCAGCCGGCACCCACCCGGTTGCCCGCTGGTCGCGCCAGAGCCTCACGCAGAAGGAGCGGTATGAGGGCATCATGCGGGAACTCCGGATGCTGGGGCGGCGCAACGTGGTCTGCGGCATGCACGTCCACGTGGAAGTGCCCCGGCCCGAGGCGCGGGTGGACCTGATGAACCGCCTGCTGCCCGCCATGCCGCTGCTGCTCGCGTTGTCTGCCTCCTCCCCGTTCTGGCAGGGGCAGGAGACGGGGATGGCGGGCTACCGACTGTCCGCCTTCGGCGAGATGCCGCGTACGGGGTTGCCGGACCTGTTCGCCGGGCCGGAGGACTATGCGCGCTACGTCGAGGTTATGACCCGGGCCGGGGCGATCACCGATGCGAGCTTCCTGTGGTGGACGCTGCGCCCGTCCGTGCGCTACCCGACGCTGGAGCTGCGCGTGGCCGATAGCTGCACGCTGCTGGAGCACACGCTGGCCATTGCCGCACTTTATCGCTGCCTGGTGCGCCTGGCCGACCGGCGGCCCGAGTGGAACCGCGGCCTGACCGGCGCCTCGCGGGCCATCGTTGCGGAGAACCTGTGGCGTGCGCAGCGCGATGGGGTCCGCGCCGAGCTGATCGACGTTTCCTCCGGCGTCGCAATGCCGTTCGCATCCTCCCTCGATGCGGTGCTGGCGCTGGTCGCGCAGGACGCGGAGACGTTGGGCTGCGTAGGCGAGGTTGGGGAGGCACGGGCGATCGCGGCCGGGGGCACGAGCGCGGACCGGCAGCTTGCCGTCTTTGCCGAGGCGCGCGGGCGCGGGTTGGCCGAACGCGACGCCGTCAGTGCCGTCGTCGATTGGCTTGCCGGGGCGACGGCCGGCAGCCAACCGTGAGGCGGCCCAGGACCGTCCCCGTCGCGCGCCGCCCCTGCTTCCGCCAGGCTGGCCCGGCGTCCCGGCGCCATGGGCCAAGCTCGGCGCCGCCGACCTGCTTGGCCGGCTGCTGGCCCGATACCGGCGTGCCGGCGATCAGGCCGCCGGTCCAGGGTGGGGATGCTCCTGGAAGAAGCGCAGCATCTCCCGGGTGGCGTCCGGACCTTGCGGGTCGGTGTAGGAGCCAGCGGCCTTGCCGCCGGACCAGGCATGGCCGGCGCCATGGACCAGCCACTGCTCGCTCACCGGCCGGCCTGCCGTGTCGGAGCGGATCGTCCGGCTGTAGGCGCGGCCGCCCGGAACCTGCCCGGTCTGCACCTGCGACCGCACCGCCGCACGCTGCACCGACTGCTCGACGACATCGTCGCCATTGCGAGGGCTGACGGTGGTGTCCCGGTCGCCGTGGAACACGATGGACGGAACGAGGCGGCGAGGCGCGCTGCCGTGCTGGAGCGCGACGGCCCCGCTACCGCTCCGCATCGCCGCCATTGCCGAGGGTAGGTCACGCGCCGCGCCGCATGCCAGGCCCGAATGCACGCCGATTGCGGCATACAGGTCCGGGTAGGTCCCGCCCATGATGGCAGCGGCAGCGCCGCCGGCGGACAGCCCCGCGACATAGACGCGCCGCGGATCGACCGCATAGTCCTGCATTACCTGCCGGGTGATGCCGGCGATCAGGGACGGCTCCCCTGAACCGCGCTGCTGATCGTCCTCGCTGTACCAGTTCCAGCACTTCTGCGCGTGCGCGCTGCTTGTCTGGCCGGGATAGGCAACGAGGCAGGTCTGCTCCTCGGCCGCGGCGTTCATGCCGGTGCCGGCGGCGAAGTCGTCGGGCGATTGCGTGCAGCCGTGCAGCATGACGATCAGCGGAACGGGCTGTCCCGTGTAGCCGCTGGGCACGTAGAGCTTGTAGGGACGGACGCCAGCCGGGTTGCTGAACGTGCGCGACAGGAACTGCGCCCCGTCCGGCGCCACAACGTCGGACGATCCACGGGAGGGAAGGCCGAACCCGGACGGCAGGGTGACGCCGGCTGGCATGGCGAAGTCCGGCAATCCCGCTGGCAGGTGCGATTGAACCAGGCCGCGCACCGTTGTGGGTACGAAGCGGAGCCAATCCGGGCCTGGAGGGGTCTCGGCCACACCTTCGAGGCTGGCTGGCTGTGCCCGCAACGTCGAGCCGGCTGCTGCCGCCTGGCTTTGACCGAGGTGCTTCATCGCGGCGAGAGCTGCGGCGAGCTGGCCTGCGTGCGGGGCGTTGGGCATGCGTGCGGAAGTGGTCTTGGTCATGGTTTTGGCTTTCATCTGGGAACCCTGTCAGGCATTCCCGTTCGGACCCGGCATCGGCGTCCGTCTTCCCGTCGGTGCGGTCCGTTACCGCATCCGGTCTGCCAAGGCGGCGCGAACCTCGGGGGTGGCGTGCAGCGCGCCCAGCACCGTGATCTCGGCAATGACCGCGCGCGCCAGCTCCGGCGTGACATCCCGGGCGATGGTGGCGAGCCCCAGGACCTTGACCTGCAGCGTCTCCCCGGCGTCCCGCACCGCCTCAAGCTCCTGGCGGCTGTAGGTCCGCAAGCCCAGGTCCAGCGTTTTGCGCGCCACGGATTGCCGGACAACCTCGGCGTGGCGGTCAAGCTGGTTGCGGATCGCAGTGCGGATGAAGTCCGTCCGGTTGGAATAGAAGCCGTCCTGGACCATCAGGTCGATATGGCCGAGATCGACGAAGCCCAGGTTGATCGTAATCTTCTCACTGTCGACAATTCTGGACCGTAGCTCCTGCACTGCGCGCGTCATCACCACACCATCCTAGGGCCATCCGTGTGGATGGTCATATCGGGTAGGGATCAGCTCCTTGCAAGGCCGGCTTGGGGGCGTCGTCGGCATGATCTCGACCGCCACGAAGAAAAGGCCTGATCGGCGTGGTTGCCAGCCCGTGTGACTGCATCAGCCTCGGCCGCTGAGACGATCTTGTTCCTTATGCGGGAGGGGCTGTCTGTGGCCTGCCCGGCCCCGCCGTGCTTGGCCAGGGCAGCGACGGTATCACCTACCGCACCGCCCGGCCTCGTGCTTCCCGGCCTTCGTGCTGATCGCAGTACCCCGTTCAGGCCAACTCGACTTCGGCAGCCTTGGCTGGAACACGCGCGCGCAGTTCGTCCACGAGCACACGGGTGTTCTCGGTGTAATCGATGGGGACCGCGACCAGGTGCACGCCGCCGCCCTGGAACGCCGCCTCCAGCGCCGGGATCAGCCCTGCGGTGCTCGTCACCCGGGTGCCCTTGGCGCCGTAGCTTTCGGCGTAGCGCACGAAGTCCGGGTTGCCGAAGGTCAGCCCGAAGTCGGGGAAGTCATCCACCGCCTGCTTCCAGCGGATCATGCCGTAGGCGCCGTCGTCCAGCACCAGCACGACGAGGTTGAGGCGGAGCCGCACGGCCGTCTCCATCTCCTGGCTGTTCATCATGAAGCCGCCGTCGCCGCACACCGCCAGCACGCGCCGGTCCGGGTGCAGCATCGCCGCCATCATCGCCGAGGGCAGGCCCGCGCCCATCGTGGCCAGGGCGTTGTCCAACAGCAGGGTGTTGGCAACGTAGGTGCGGTAATTCCGGGCGAACCAGATCTTGTACATTCCGTTGTCCAGCGCCACAATGCCGTCGGCCGGGATCACCTGGCGCACGTCGTGCACCAGGCGCTGCGGCGTCGGCGGCCAGCGGTCCTCCTCCGCCCGGTCGGCGATGCGGGCGAGGATGCCGTCGCGCAGGCTCAGCAGGGCGCCGGCGTGGTGCAGCCTGCCCTCCACGCGGTCGGCCAGCAGCTCCAGGCTGGGGCCGACGTCGCCGACCACCTCGGCATTCGGGAAATAGACCTGGTCCACGTTGGCCGGGGTGTAGCCGACGTGGACCACCTTCGGCCCGCCCGGCCCCATGATGAAGGGCGGCTTCTCGATGGTGTCGTGGCCGATGGCGATGATGAGGTCGGCCCGGTCCACGGCCTCGTGCACGTAGTCGCGCTCGGACAGAGCGGCGGTGCCCATATACAGGTTGCCGCCGCCCGGCACGGTGCCCTTGCCCATCTGCGTCGTGAAGAACGGGATCTGCAGCCGCCGCACGAAGCCGGCCAGCCCGGCGGTGCTGCGCGGGCGCGATGCCGCGGCGCCCAGCATGATGAGCGGGCGCTCGGCGGCCAGGATCATCCCTGCCGCCCGGTCGAGCGCCGCCCGGTGCGCGACGGGGATCTCGATCGGATGCACCGGCACCATCGGCACGTCCTCGCACCGCTCCGCCGCCACGTCCTCGGGCAGTTCCAGCAGCACGGGGCCGGGCCGCTCCTCCAGCGCGATGCGGAAGGCGTCGCGCACCAGGGTCGGGATGCTGCCGGCGCTGACGATCTGGCGCGACAGCTTGGTGAGCGGCTTGAAGGTGGCCACCACGTCCACGATCTGGAACCGCGCCTGGCGGCTGCTCATGATGCCCTTCTGACCCGTGA
>JAABUX010008471.1_pt1 | contig 11847 bp, 11 predicted proteins | sample 5561851 | NCBI WGS metagenome assembly JAABUX01 (sample SAMN10711883, study PRJNA513361) | rock metagenome | isolation source: Antarctica rocks | place: Antarctica: Victoria Land, Richard Nunatak red sandstone | collected 2016-01-03 | reverse complement strand
GCGGCGGCATACAGGTACAGCCCGTGCCCGCCCTCGTCCTGCACCTTGGCCAGCAGCGCCGCCTTGCGCCGCAGCGATGGCGCCCGCGTGAGCCAGTTGCCCTCGGGCAGCATGCCCACGATCTCGGAATGCGCGTGCTGGCTGATCTGGCGGATCAGGGTGCGGCGGTAGGCCGCCGGCATCCAGTCGTTCGGCTCGATCCGCTCCTCGGCCGCCAGCCGCGCATCGAAGCGCGCCAGCGCCTCCGCGTCCTCGTCGGCCGCCACCGTCTCGCCTGCATTCAAGGCCTGGGTGTACATGACGCCGCTCCCGCTCCCTGTCGCCATTATATATTACCGCATCGCTGAAAACTAACGAAAACGGTAATACGACTAGACCACCTCCCCCAGCAGCCCCGCCCGCCGCAGCCGTGCCCCACGCGCCCACAGCACGATCTGCGCCGCCACCAGCAGCGCGCTGGCGATCACGAACGCGCAAGCGATTGGCCGCTCGAGGAACACCGTGAGGCTCCCCCGCGACAGCAGCAACGCGCGGCGGAAGTTCTCCTCCACCAGCGGCCCGAGCACGAAGCCGAGCAGGATCGGCGCGGCCGGGAAGTCCAGCGCCGCGAACACCGCGCCGACGACCCCGAACCCCAGCACCTCCCAAACCTGCGCCAAATTGTGGTTCGTGCTGAACACGCCGACCGCGATGAAGAACAGCGCCGACGGATACAGGAACCGGTATGGCACCCGCAGCAGCCGCACCCACAGCCCGATCAGCGGCACGTTCAGCACGATCAGCAGCACGTTCCCGATCCAGAAGCTCGCGATCAGCCCCCAGAACAGGTCCGCGTGCTCGGTGATCAACTGCGGCCCCGGCTGGATGCCCTGGATCAGCAGGGCGCCCAGGATCAGCGCCATCACCGCGTCGCCCGGGATGCCCAAGCTCATGGTCGGGATGAAATCGACCTGCGTCTTGGAGTGCGACGCCGCTTCGGGCGCGGCCACCCCCTCGATCGCGCCCTGCCCGAACCGCGACGGATCGCGCGCCAACTTGCGCTCGAGCGCATAGGCCAGGAACGTCGTGATCGTCGGCCCGGTGCCCGGCATCGCCCCGAACAACACCCCCACGCCCGTCCCCCGCACCATCGGCCAGAACGACTGCCGCAATTCCGCCCGGCTCGGCCGCATGTCCCGCAGCCGCAACACCGTCCGTTCGCCCACGGCCGCCATCCGGTTCACGCTGCGCAGGAACTCCGCAACGCCGAACAGCCCGAGCGCCAGCGCCACCAGCTCCACCCCGTCGTCCAGCACGGTCAGCCCCAGCGTAAACCGTTGCGTCCCCGTGCTGACATCCGTCCCTACCACGCCCAGCAGCAACCCCACCACGGTCATCGCCACCCCCTTGAGCGGCGAGCCCCGCGACATCGTGCCCCCGGCGAGCAAGCCGAGCAGCATGATCGAGAATATCTCCGCCGGGCCGAACTGGAACGCGATCCGCACCAGTAGCGGCGAGGCCACGATCATCACCACGATGCCGACCGAGGCCGCAAAGAACGAGCTGATCATCGTGATCCCGAGCGCCGTCCCGCCCTTGCCCTTGAGCGTCAGCGGATACCCGTCGAGGCACGTCACCGCATGCGGCGGATGGCACGGCAGGTTGAGCAGGATCGCCCCGATCGCCCCGCCGTATTGCGACCCGTAGAAGATCCCGGCCAGCATCAGGATCGCCGGGATCGGCGCCATCGTATACGTCAGCGGCAACAGCATCGAGATTGCCGAAAGCGCCCCCATCCCCGGCAACACGCCGATCAGGTTGCCGATCAGCACTCCCACGAACGACCACAGCAAATTCGACGGCAGCAGCGCCACGCCGAAGCCGTGCCCGAGATCCTGCAGCGACTGCCAGATCATGATCTCATCCCCATTGCAGCAACGGCAACGGCACCTGCAGCAGCCACCAGAACACCGCGACGCATACCGCCGTCATGACAGCCGCCAGCGCCGCCGCAACCGCGACACTGTTCTCCCGATCGCCCAGGGCCGCGATGAACACCACCGCGAAGGTCGCCGGCATCAATCCGCCGAAGCGCCCCAGCACCGCGAATGCCGCGATCCCGCCGCAGATGCACACCCACCCACGCCACTCCGCTACCGCCGGCGCCGCATCGCCTCGTTTTGCCGTCAACACGATCATCCCGCCGATCGCCGCCAGAATCACGCCCAACCCCAACGGAAAGAAGCCCGGCCCCATCCGCCGCAAGGTGCCCTGCGGATAGGCGCTCGCCTGCCACACCGTCGTGAGCCCGACCGCGAGCATCAGCAAGCCGCCCAGCAGATCTTTACGCTCTTCGAACCGGAAGGTCACTCGAACCCGCTCTCCCGGCGCAACGCCGCACTCTGCGCCCCGGTCAGCAGCGCTACCAGCGCCCGCGCCGCGTCTTTGTTCACCGCGACCGCGCTCACGGCGGCCGCATACACCGTCGCTAGATCGAACTCCGGCGGCAACGGCCCCACGAGCGTAAGCCCCGGCGTATACCGGATTTCGGTCACCTGCGTCGTCCCGATGCTGCCCGCCAGCCGCGCTTGGGAAAGCTCCCGCATCGCCGTCTCGCCATTGGCGAACGCCCGCAGCTTCGCGCCCACCACCGCCGCCAAACCCAGGGTGTCGAACACGCTCCGCACATGGATCCCTGCCGTGCTCTGATACGGATCCGGCATGAACACCGCGCTCGCCGCCCGGATCGCAGTCGCGAACGCCGCCCCGCTCGACACCTCCGGCACCGCATGGCCCGCAGGCACCGCCACCGCCGTCCGCACCGTCCCGATTGCGGCCACGTACTCCACCTGCCCGTCCGTTGCCAACGCCGCCAACTGCGTGGCCGTCAGGATCAGCACGTCGCACGCCTCGCCCGACAGGAACCGCTCCCGGATCGCCCCCACCGCGCTGAACGACCCGGCCACCGCCTCCCCGCTCGACTCCGTGAACCCCGCCTGCAGCGCGCCCACGAGCCCCTTCGTGGCCCCCGCGCTCAACACCCGAACCGTCATGCCGCCCCCACACCCGCATCCATCGCCGCCACCACAAGCTCCGCCCGCATCGGCATCGTCCGCACCCGGACCCTCAACGCGGCCGCCACCGCGTTGCCGATCGCGCCCGCCGTCGGCCCGAGCGATGCCTCGCCCGCCCCGACCGAGGCTGCCGCCGACGTCACGATATGCACCGAAACGGCCGGGATCTCGCTGAACCGCAGGATCGGATACTGATTCCAATCCGTGCTGGTGACGCGCTCCCGATCGAATCGCACCGCCTCCTTCAGCACGAAGCTGGTCGCCTGGATCGCCCCGCCCTCCATCTGGTTGGCGACCCCATCCGGATCGACCACCACGCCCACGTCGCACGCGATCACCAACCGCCGCACCCGAATCTCCGCCGCCGCCTCGATCTCGGCCACGACCGCGCAATAAGCGCCCGTGTTCTTATATCGCGCGAACCCCAAGCCCCGCCCCTGCCCCTCCAGCATCGCGCCGCCCCACCCCGCCCGCTCGGCCGCCAGCTCGAGCACCGCGCGCGCGCGGGTCCTGCACATGACGCAACCGATATGACAGCGCATCCTCGCCACCCGCCTCGGCCAACGTGTCGATCATCTGCTCGGCCGCGAACACGTTCATCAGCGCACCCAGCGAGCGCATCGCCGAACTGCGCAGCGGCATCGCCAGCACCCGATGGCTCGTCACGGTCCAGGCCGGGAAGTCATACGACGGCGCCGCGTTCCGGTCCGCCCCGCCGCCCACGGCCCGCGGTGCATCGATCGCCGGCTGCCGCTCGAACGGGCGCGCCATCGCCCACGCGCCCAGCAGCGCCGGGCTGCTCGCGCGACCCGGCCGCGTGCCATGCCCGTTGCTCCAGATCCGGTGCCGCCACCCGATCACGCCGCCGCCCGCATCTACATCCGCCTCGATCTCGACCGCCATTGTCGGCCCGAACGGCGCCGCCCCCAACTCGTCCGCCCGCGACCACTGCACCCGCACCGCCCGCCCCGGCACCGCCAGCGCCAGCCACGCCGCATCGAACGCGACGTCGTCGGCCGGATTATGGCCGTAGCAGCCCGCACCCTCGACATGCTGGAGCACGATCGCCGCTTCGGGCAACGCCAACGCGAGCGCCAGGTCGCGGCGCAGCGGAAAAATCGCCTGACTGTGCGTCCACACCGCAAGCTCGCCACCATCGTAACGCGCCAGCGCGCAGGACGGCCCGATCGACGCATGCGCGAGATACGGCTTTTCGAACTGCGCCGTGAACGTACGCGCCACCGGGCCATGATTGTTCGGCGCCGGCGCCCGCTCGTCCTGCGCGAACACGGTCGTGACCGCCGGCTGCGCCCGCAACCAACCCGGCAATGCCGCCTCGTCCGGCAACGCCTCCGCCGGCGCCTCCCACCGGCAAGCCTCGGCCAGCGCCGCAGCCTCCGCGACCGCCCCGCTCTCGCTGCCGGCCACCACCCCCAGCAACGATCCGTCACGCACGACCGTGACCCCGCACCTCTCCGTATCGACCGCCACCAATGTCGCCGCCGCATTCGGCGGACGCACCATCCGCCCGTGCAGCATCCCCGGCAACACCATGTCGTGGATGAAACGAGCGCGCCCGAATACCTTGTCCGGCAAGTCGATCCGCGCCGCCCCACGACCCGGCCGCGCCACCGCCGCCGGCGCCCCCGTCACCACCCGCCCCAGCAACCGATCGTCAGCCAGCGCCCAATAACTGGTCCGCCCTGCGATCACGCCCTGCACCACCTCCAGCGCCGCCTCGCCCAACACCTCCGACGCCCGCGCCAGATAGATCGCCCGCGCCTCCGTGCACACCTGCCGCAGCGCCGCCCCCGACTCCTGCACCGACAGGCTGCCCGACGTCACGCCCTCGTTCGGGCTCTGCGCCGTCGACGCCGGCATCATCCGCACCTGCCCGATCTCGACGCCCAGCGTCTCCGCCACGATCGCAGCCAACGCGGTCAGGATCCCCTGCCCGAGTTCCACCTTGCCCGTGAACACCTCGACCCAGCCGCCCGCCCGAATCCGGAGCCACTGATCCAGACGCGGATGCGCGACCAACGCGCCGGGCAGCGTCACGCCGCCGCCCGCAGCACCGCGCGCACGATGCGATTATGCGCCCCGCACCGGCACAAATTGCCGTCCAGCGCCTGCCGCACCTCCGCCTCGCTCGGCCGCCCCGTCCGCCGCAGCAGCCCGGCCGCACTGATCAGCATGCCGGATAGGCAATAACCGCACTGCCCCGCCTGCTCGTCCAGGAACGCCGTCTGCAACGGATGCGGCCGCGCCGCGTCGCCCAACCCCTCCACCGTCGTGACCGCCTTGCCGGCCACGGCCCAGAGCGGCAGCGTGCAGCCCGGCTGCGCGAACCCGTCAACCAGCACCATGCACGCGCCGCACTGCCCCGCGCCGCAGCCAAACCGCGTCCCCATCAGCCCCAGCGTCGACCGCAGCGCATCGAGCAGCATCGAGCCCTCCGCCAGATCGAGCGCCACCGCCGCCCCATTGAGCGTGAACGCGATCAACCGCCTACTGCCCCGCCGTGGCGCCCGACAGCTTCACCACCTGCGCCCACTTGGTGATGTCGGTCGCGAGATAGTCGCGGAACGCCGCCGGGCTCATCACCATCGGCTGCGCGCCATCCTTGCCCCAGGCCGCCCGAACCTCCTCGCTCGACGCGATCCCGCCCACCACCTGGTTCAGTCGTCGCACGACCGCATCCGGCGTGCCCTTCGGCGCCACGATCCCGAGCCAGATCAGCGCCTCGTAACCCGGCACCGTCGCTGCCACCGTCGGCAACGACGCCAGCACGTCCGACCGCGCCTTGCCCGTCGTCGCCAGCGCCACCACCTTGCCGCCCCTGATCAGGCTCGCCATCGTCGTCGTCGCGTCGAACATCATGTCGACCTGGCCGGCGATCACGTCCACCCGCGCCGCACTGCTCGCCTTGTACGGCACGTGCAGGATGTCGACGCCCGCCATCTGCTTGAACAATTCGCCGGCCATATGATACGGCGTTCCCGGGCCCGACGACGCATAGCTCAGCCCGCCCGGATCGGCCTTCGCCTTCTGGATCAGCTCGGCCACGGTCGCGACCCCGAGCCCCGGCCGGGTTACCAGCACCAGGTCGGACGCATTGATCGGCGCGACCGCCACGAAATCATCCATCAGCTTGAACGGCTTCTTGGCGAACAGCGTCTCGTTAACCGTGTGCGTATTCGAAATGACCAGCAGCGTGTATCCGTCGGCCGGCGCGTTCTTGACGAACTCGGTCCCGATGATCGAGCCCGCGCCGGGCCGATCGTCCACCACGAACGCCTGCTTCAGCGCCGCCTGCAACCGCGGCGCCAGCAGCCGCGCATACACGTCCGCCGAGCCGCCGGCCGCGAACGGCACGATGAACGTCACCGCCCGGCTCGGATACGCATCCTCCGCCCGAGCTCGTCGCGTCAGGGCGGCGTCGGCCAGGGCGGCGGCGGCCACGGCCATCGCGGCCCGTCGGGTCCATATCTGCACCGGCGTTTCTCCCTCACTCAGTTCGAGACGGTGTTGGTCAGCGTCCCGATCCGGTCGATGCTGATCTTGACGACGTCGCCGGGCTTGAGGAAGCGCGGCGGCTTGAACCCGATCCCCACGCCCGCCGGCGTCCCGGTCGCGATCACGTCGCCCGGCAGCAGCGTGATCCCTGCCGACAGCGTCGCGATGATGGTGGGGATGTCGAAGATCAGGTCGCGCGTATTGGCGTCCTGCCGCAGCTCGCCATTGACCCAGCAGTGCACGCCGAGATCGGCCGCATCGCCCACCTCGTCGGCCGTCACCGCCACCGGGCCCATCGGGCAGAACGTGTCCATCGACTTGCCGATGAACTATTGCCGATGCCGCTGCTGCAGGTCGCGCGCGGTGACGTCGTTGATGATCGTGTAGCCCCAGACATGCTCGAGCGCCTGCGCCTTGGCGATCCCCCGCCCCGGCTTGCCGATGATCACGGCCAGCTCCGCCTCGTAATCGAGCTGCTCGGTCAGGTCCGCGAACGCCATCACCGCCGCGCCATCGGCCACCACAGCACTCGCCGGCTTGGTGAAGATCACCGGAAACTCCGGCGCCAGCTCGCCTTTGGCAGCCGACGTGTCATAGCCCGACTGCGCGAACTCCCGGGCGTGCTCGTGGTAATTCTTGCCCACGCAGAACACGTTGCGCCGCGGCCGCGCGATCGGCGCCAACCGCGCATGCTCCCCGACCGGCGTCCACGCCGCGACCTCCGGCACTGCCGCCCCTTGCGCGATCAAATCGACCAGATCGCCCGAAAATCCCGGCATCAACGTCGAGACCGGGCAAAAACCAGCCCCGTCCGCCGACAGCACGACCGGTTGCGCACGCCCATCAAGCTCCAGCGTGGCAAACCGCATGACGTTCTCCCGGATCGATTGGCGCGACGGCTATCCGACGTGTCCAAGGCCGTCAAGCAGGGCCGGCCCAAACCGAGGCGCCTCCGCCTCACCCCGCGCGGAACCGCTCCTCGAGCCGGATCGAAGGCGCCGGCAAGCGCCCGTTCGCGTCCACCCCATGCGCGTCCAACCACCGTTCCGACGCCGGCACCAGCTCCCGATACAGCCCGGCGCACAAATCTCGCGCCGCATGCCCCGGCCATCCCGCCTCCAACAACGCCTCCGGCAACATCGGATCATGCAAGACCAGCCGGCGGAACGCGTGGATCAGCAGCAGCCGCGCCAGCATCGCCTCCAACCCCGCCATCTCGTGCCCGCGCACATGCGCCGCCAACGGCCCGAACGCCGCGAGAAAACGCCGATACCCGTCTCCCAATCGCCCCGTCGGCCAGACCTGGGCGGCCAACGCCCGCGCGCTGGCCGGGTCCGTCTCCGCCCGCAGCAGCACCGCGCCCGCCACGCTGACCGGCCCCGCCGCGATCAACACCCCCGGCGCCAACGCGGCAAACCCGGCCGCCTCGGGCGCGATCGCAATGCGGAACGCCCCGTCCCAAGCCGGCCGCACCGGAGCATAGATCCGCACCGCCGCCTCGGCGAAGACCTCCCGCCCCTTCTCCGCCAATTGGTAGAAACTGTTCCGCCCGACCCGGCGCCGCTCGAGCCACCCATCGGCCGCCAACCGCGACATCGCCGTCCGCACCACGTTGCCGCCGATCTCCAGCCCCTCGAACACCGCCAGCGCCGTCCCGAGCCACACCTGCCCGCCCCGCGGCACCACCGCATCGCCGAACAGCGTCACGATCAACGACCACGTGCGCGACGGCTCCGCCCGCCAATGCCCCAACACCGGCGCCCACGCCGATGCCGACAGCACCTTGTCTACGCGGCCCCCCGCCACTGCCAGCCCCGCTCCGCCGCCCACTCCGCCCCAAGCCCGGCGAACCGCCCCAATCGCAACGGCGCCAAATCGGCGAACGAACACCGCCCCTCCGTCACCAGCTCCGCCACCGCATGCCCCGACGCCGGCGACAGCCCGAACCCGATGCTCGACAGCGTCGCCACCACCACGTTCGACGGCTCCGCCAACCGATCGATCACCGGCCGCCCGTCCGGCGTGTTCTCGATCACCCCGGCCCAGCTCCGGATCACCCGCGCATGCGCAGCCTTGGGAAACAACTCGACCAGCCGCCCCGCGATCGGCCCCATCAACGGCGTGCTCATCCGCGGCGGCACGCTCATCCCCTCCGCCTCCTCGAGCCACTCATGCGGCCCGCCGCCATAGGCCAGGTTGCCCCGCCGCGTCTGCCGCCCATACAGCCCATTCCCGTCCGCACCCCCCACCGCCATCAGCGGCAACGGCTCGGTCACGATCATCTCCGCCCGCGCCGCCACGACAGGCAGCTCGACGCCCAGCGCCGCCGCCAGCTTCCCGCTCTGCGGCCCGGCCGCCAGCACCAGCTGATCGCACCCGATCCGCCCCCGATCCGTCTCCACCGCGACGACCCGGCCGCCGCGCACCTCGAACCCGTGGACCACCGTATGCTGCAGCAGCCGCCCGCCATGATCCTGCATCGCCCACGCATACGCCTGCACCGTCCGATGCGGATTGGCATGCCCCCCGAAACGATGCCAGCACGCCCGATACACGTTCTCCCCCGCATACGGCACCATCTCGCGCAACTGAGCCGCATCGAGCATATCGGTCGCGAAACCATGCCGCTCGCCGTTGCGGATCATTCGCTCCGCCCCCTGCCACGCCCGCTCGTTCAATTCGATCCGGATCCGACCCGAACAGAACTCGGTCGGATACCCCAACAACGCGTCCATCTGCGGCCACAACCGCTGCTCCTCGGCGAACAACGGGCTGAACCCATGCGTGCACCCGCCGCCGTTGCGCCCCGACGCCTCCCACCCCACGATCCCCTTCTCCAGCACCAGCACGTCCACCCCCGACCGCGCCAGCCACCACGCCGCACTCAACCCCGTCGCCCCCCCGCCGACGATGACGACGGCGGACCCCGTCGCCTCGCTCACGTCTCGATCTCCCAATACGGCGTCACCTGCCCCTCGATCCCGAACCACACGTCCCACTCCCCCGTCACCGCGAGCGACCCGGCCACCGCCAACGGCAGCGGCCGCACCGGCGCCCGATACGTCGCCAACGGCACCGCCTCGAGCCCCTGCCCCGCCCCCAACGCCAGCAACGCCGCCACCTGCTCGCGGCATCGCCGACCCTGGCACAGCCCCATCCCCGCCCGCGTCAACCGCTTCACCTGGTCCGGATTCGGCGCCCCCTCCCCCAACAACGACGCCAAATCCGCACTATTCCGCCGCGGCCGCTCCCACCCGAGATACCGCGGCGGCCGCACCTCGAGGATCTCCCGCGCCGTCACCTCCTCGCATTGGCACACGAACGCCTCCGCCCCCACCGCCTCCACCACCGCCCGCCGCACCCACTCCAGCCGATAGGCCCCCAGCCCTCCCCCCGTCGGCGCCTCCCCGACCTCGGCCACCCCCCCGACGACATGCGCCGCCGCCCGCGCTCCCTCCGCCTCCGCCACCACCCGATCCATCGACTTGGCCGCCCAAACCCCCGCGCAATCCCCCACCGCATAGATCCCTGGCACCGACGTCATCTGCGCCCCATCCACGACAGCCACATACCCGCCCCGCTCGTCCGACCACGCGGTCCGACACCCCGCCGCATCCAGCAACTCGATCACCGGCACCGCCCCCACCCCCAACACGATCGTATCGCACCCGATCGTCCGCGCCCGTGCCGCCACCCGCTGCCCCTGCGCATCGAGCCCCACCACATGCGCCCCCGAAACCCCGTCCAGCCCGCCCTCGGCCGACGCGATCACGTGCCGCGTCAACACCTCGATCCCCGCCGCTCCCACCTGTTCGAGCAACGCCACCGGCCCCACCGGCGCCGCCACCTGCTCGACGACGACCACGTCGACCCCCGCCCGACGCATCGCCAGCGCCGCCAGCAACGCCTCCGCCCCCGTCCCCAACACCACCGCCCGCTTCGCCTCGAGCGCCCCGTAGCGCGACGCCAATCGTTCCGCCGCCGTCGCCCCCATCACCCCCGGCAACTCCCACCCCGGAAACGCCAGCCCCATGTCCCGCCGCCCCGCCGCCACGATCGCCGCCCCGCACCCCAGCATCGCCGAACCCACCCCATCCGCCAGCCCGGCCACCATCCCCGGCAACCACCCCACGCTCGGCCCATTGGCATACAACCCCCACACCACGGTCCCGAGACGCACATCCACCCCCGCCTCGACCGCCGCCTCGAGCAGCGGCTCGCTCGCCAGCATCGCCTCCATCATCGCATTCCGGTTCCGCACCGACCCGCCCATCCGCTGCCCGAAATGCAGCGGCACATCGTCACCCATCACCTCCGCCGAGACCGGGTTCTCGTCGGCCAGTATAACCGACTTGCCCGCTTCGGCCGCCGCGATCGCCGCCGCCAACCCGGCCGGCCCGCCGCCCACCACCAGCACGTCCACCCGTTCGGCCACCTCGATGCTCGTCGTCGCCGTCGAACGCGGATCGATCGTCATTTTTTCATCCTTCAACCGCAACGGGTTGTCCAACGCTCGCCCTGACCGGCAACGGCCCGCCCCGCCGCCCCAAGGCCTCCACCGGCAGATGGCAGCGCACCTGATGCCCCGTCTCCATCCGCATCGCCGGCTCCTCCGTCTCGCAGATCGCCCCCAGCTTCCTCGGGCACCGCCCATGGAACACGCAGCCCGGCGGCGGCGCCAACGGGTTCGGTATCTCCCCCTCCAACCGGATCCGCCCCATCCCGCCGATATCAGGCACCGCCGACAGCAACGCCTCCGTATACGGATGGTGCGGCCCCTCGAACACCTCCTCCGCCGGCCCGACCTCCATGATCCGCCCCAAATACAAAACCGCGATCCGGTCCGACAAATACCGCACCACGCCAAGATCATGACTGATGAAGATGTAGCTCACCCCCGCACTCGCCTGCAGCTCCGCCAGCAAGTTCAGGATCGCCGCCTGCACCGACACATCCAGCGCCGACGTCGGCTCGTCGCAGATGACCACCCGGGGCTCGCCTGCAAACGCCCGCGCGATCGCCACGCGCTGCTTTAGCCCGCCCGACAACTGCCGCGGCCGCATTCCCAAATGCCGCTCCGTCAGCCGCACCGCCGCCACCAGGCTATCCAGCCGCTCCACCTTCTGCCGCCCGAACAAGCCGGCCAGCCGCGACAGCGACCGCCCGATCAAGTGCCGCACCGTATGCGCCCGGTTCAGCGCCGAATCCGGATTCTGGAACACGATCTGCAGCGCCTTCTGGTCCCCGCGCGACCGCCCCCGCGCATGCCCCGCCACCG
>JAABUX010008468.1_pt1 | contig 11849 bp, 14 predicted proteins | sample 5561851 | NCBI WGS metagenome assembly JAABUX01 (sample SAMN10711883, study PRJNA513361) | rock metagenome | isolation source: Antarctica rocks | place: Antarctica: Victoria Land, Richard Nunatak red sandstone | collected 2016-01-03 | reverse complement strand
CGGGGGGACCCTGGCCTATGACCTTGACCATGCCCTGGTTAGTGGTACCCTGACGAATGACCTTGCTATGGCCCTGGCCCTGGTCCATGACCGTGGCCTTACCCTTACCCTTGCTCATGTACTGGCCCACGACCGTGCTATAACCCTTACCCTTGACCGTGACCTTGACCGTACCCTTGCTCTAGCCCTGGCCCTGGTACATAACCATGCTATAAACCTTAACCGTGCCATTACCCTTGAACTTACCCTTGAACTTGCCCTTACCCTTGACCGTGCCCTAGCCCATCACCGTGTCCTTGCTCCTGATCTTGAGCGCGATCTAAAACAACTCAAAGCTCAACTACCCGATCTGGATAAAGACACAGAAAGATTTCAGGCATGGTGGAAAGCGTTCGGTGGGGCTTGGACTGAAAAATTAAGAGCTGTGATGATAAAGCATCGCCACATCGGTCACGATTGGCGGTTTAGCAAGAAACAGCAGGATAAGCTTCGGCAGTACTACGATACCAACAAGTTGCTGGTGGACTGCCTGAATAGCGATTGTTATGTGAGTCGGGCAGTGCGGGATGAGATTTCAGAGACGTTGTTGTTGCCGCTAAAAGAGCCAGTGCGCGAGGCGATTAATCAACGGCTTGAATCAGCAGCCGACATTTGAAAAAATGGAGGTGTTAAACAAATGTTTGTTTGCATCTGTAACCGCTCTCAGCGGGTTGAATCCCAACGCCATCAACCACAGATATACAACACCACCGAACTGAGTTCTGCCACTTAAGAGCTGCCCTCGCTGCAAGTGCGTGTTCGCTTTTGTGACATCCTCCTACGGCAAATCAAAGATTATGCCGTAGGCTTCCTAACCTATCTCAAGAACCTTGTCCAATAATTTATTTATTTTTTCTAGAGAATTAGCGTCTATTGCCTGCTCGTATTCTTCAGCAATTTCAAGCTCTTTAGATTTATACAGTTTCTGCGAAAAATTTATAGGACTTACGCATTTTATGTCCTGGCTAGCCACCTGAGTACTAGGTATAGCCTGATATGGTCGATGGAAGGAACCGTGGCGTAAGTTCTGAGTTACTACTTGCTTAAGATTGCTGGATTTCACTTTTTTATACCAAAGTATATATTCTTACTAATACCTCTTTGGGTAGATGGAAAAGATGAATTTATTTAAAGGGCACAGGTGAAAAAGATGAATTTATGTGTAGAGCGACAGGGGTCTGGCCTTCGCTCATCTAGCTCATACCTGTTGCAATACCTCTGGCGACGGGGGCATTACTTGCTTTCATTGCTGGTGCTGATCACTTGAAGTGCCACTACCCAGGCAGATACATTGCCGAACTATCAGAAGGCCGTGCGTGGAGATAGCGCCCAGTAGTTGCTACTGTTGCATGACCCAGTGTTGCTTGTACCAGGTGAATCGGAGCGCCATGCTCCAGGGAGTGTGAAGCGTGAGCGTGGCGTAACCAGTGGGGTGATACCTTGCCCTGGATGCCAGCTCGTTTGGCCGCAGCTGCAACAATCTGGTAGACGCGGACCCGATCCAGATGACCGCTGTTGTTACCCTTACGGGACTGGAACACCGGATCTGAATTGCCAGCATCTCCCTTGATCTGGCACAGTTCAACCCAAAGGGATGCTGGCAGCAATACCGTGCGAGTCTTACCGCCCTTGCCGTAGACTGTGACCTGCCCCTGGTTGCCACGCACCTGTAGATCGCGCCATTCAAGCTGGCACAGTTCACTCACCCGCAATCCCCCAAGATAGAGAAGCCGCAGGATCGCCCGGTTCCTTTTGTTGGTTTCCAGGGCAATCATCGTCTGGACTTCCAGCTCAGACAGAATCCGCTCATTCAGGGTGTCCTTAGCCTTGGGCGGGTTTACTGGCGCTCCCACGTTCACAGCCAGCACCCCGATCTTATTCCCGAAACTCAGCAGGGACTTGATGTATGCAATCATGTTGCGTTGAGTGCTAGCAGATAGACCGGCTTCTGCAAGGGATGTGGCGAACGCCTGGACTTCTGCTAAAGTGACCAGGTGGAGGGGCTTGCCCACAAAGGCCAAAAAGCGACGGGCAGCAAGCCTGTAGACATCGGCTGTCTGTGGCGATTTCCCATGCACCCACATCTCAATCAGCTGGGCCTGAGCGTCTGCCGGTTTAAGTTCGGTAGAAGGGGAAATTTGGGGCAAACGCACTTCCACGCGCAACACAATTGAACCTTTTCTTTATTCAACAACAACCCTGGATGAATTTATCAAAATATAACTTTTGTAAACTTGGTCTAATGCACCAGAATTACACAATTGAAAAGTTACCGCTCAGATCAAACGCCGCGACGGATGCGAACATGACCAGGCGCTTCGGACGGTGAAAGCTCCCGTCACCTCTGACAGGTGTTGCTTGATGGCCTCTGCGACTATCTCTGCCTTATTTACTGGAGATAACCCAGCTAACCGGATAAGCACGACTCCTATAGCCAAACGTTGCTGGCGAAACACGAGTTCGCCAAAGTCCTTATCTGCTGTCAGCAGCAAGGCACCAAGCTTGTTTGCTATGTCCAGTACGATGTCATCAGCGATGCTTGGTTGCATTTCGGCTACGTACCAGACGCTGTGACCTTCAAGACGTAGGCGCTCAACAATCGGTCTGTCTACTCCCTCATCAGCTACAAAGTTCACGACGCGGGCGATTTAATAGGGTAAACCACATCGGCTCGCAGGGCAAGAGCAGCAAACATCAGGGCTGCCTGTATCGCCTCGCGGTCTAGCCTTGGGTGAGCTGACAAAATCTCTTCAGTGGTTTCACCCGCTGCCAACTTTTCTAGGATGAGTTCAACGGTGATGCGGGTTCCAGCAACAACGGGTTTCCCCATCATGACAGCTGGATCAGAAATGATTTGTTGTTGCATTGATGAAAAGCTCCCCGATGTCCACCCCTCATTGTCCCATTGTTTATGTAATGAACGCGAAAACATGATACTAATTATACTAATTAGCATAGTATAAATGATTGTACTTGAGGCCAAGTTACAGGGAACAGACGGGCAGTACCGAGCGCTAGATGAAGCGTTGCGTACTGCCCGTTTTGTTCGTAATAGCTGCCTGAGATACTGGATGGATAATCAGGGGCTCAACAAGTATGACCTGAATAAATATTGCGCTGTATTAGCGCGTGAGTTCGAGTGGGCAGATAAACTGAACTCGATTGGCTTGCACAAGCTAGTGCTGAAAGAGCGTGGTCTGGAATTGCCCGCTTCTTTGATAACTGCAAAAAACAAGTCCCTGGAAAAAAGGGGTTCCCCCGATTCAAAAAGCACCAACAGAACGAGAGCGTCGAGTACAAGACATCTGGCTGGAAGTTATCAGAGGATAGGAGAGAAATCACTTTCACGCTCTGGTTTCAATGCTGGGACTTTCAGAATGTGGGGGACTCGTGACCTACACTACTACCAGGTAGAGCACCCTTTCGCGAGTACGTGTTGTGCGTCGTGCCGATGGGTATTACACGCAATTTTGTATTGATGTAAAGCGAACGGAAAACCATGAGTTAACAGGTAAGAATATCGGCATAGATGTTGGTCTAAACCATTTCTTGACTGATTCGGATGGGCAACAGATAGAGAATCCACGCTTTTTAAGAAAAGATGAAAAAGCGCTTAAAAAGTCTCAGCAGCGTGTATCTCGGAAGAAAAAAGGTTCAGCCAATAGAGCCAAAGCTCGTAACCGATTAAGCAGGAAGCATCTCAAGGTTTCAAGGCGGCGTAAAGACTTTGTGGTGAAAACTGCAAGGTGCGTAGTCCAGTAAGCGCGACTTGGTAGCCATTGAAGACCTAAAAGTGCGGAACATGGTAAAGAACCATCATTTAGAGCGAGTTTGCGGTGTAGCTGTGCTTCCCGCAAAACTCGCGTGCCAAATCAATCAGTGATACAGCGTGGTCGCAGTTTAGGGAATGGCTAGAGTATTTTGGTAGACTGTTTGGTGTACCAGTAATAGCTGTGCCACCTCACTATACTTCTCAAGACTGCTCAAAGTGCGGTGTAGAAGTTAAGAAAACTCTGTCTACGCGTACTCATAGTTGCTCGTACTGTGGGCACATTCAAGACCGGGATTGGAACGCCGCAATCAATATCCTCAAGAAAGCATTGCAATACTGGGCAAAAAATACCGTGGGGCACACGGAAATTAACGCCTAGTAGCGAGAACGACCTCTGCGCTGTGCGGGAAATCAAACAGGGTAAGCCGACTCGTGGAAAGAGGAAACCTAAAGAGAAATCTTTGGAATCCCTACCCTCAATTTAAGCAGGGTAGGGAGGATGTCAACCCTTTTCCCAAATGATTGGTTTGGTATAACTTTCAGGCTATGCCTTGCTTTGCTAATAGGAGCGCTTATCGGCTTTGAGCGCCAACTTAGCCATAAACCAGCTGGATTAAGAACCCACATGCTAGTGTGTTTTGGTTCAGCTATCTTTGTTCTAGTACCTCTACTGATAGCTACAACTCAAGAAAGCCGTGAGGCTGCTGTTAGCCGAGTGATTCAAGGTATTACAGCTGGCGTTGGTTTTATCGGGGCTGGGGAAATATTGCGTGCATCTCAGGAGGAAGCCAAGCAGATTCAGATTCAGGGACTTACCTCTGCTGCCGCCATTTGGGTCTCAGCTGCCTTAGGCATTGCTGCTGGCTGTGGGTTATGGCAGCTTGGATTAATTGGCGCTGTGTTGTCTTTGTTTGTCCTCAGTGTTTTTCGCAAACTAGAGAAACGTATTTAACGATGGATATTCAACCGCAGACGATCTGCCCTGCCTGGACTGAGAGAATTTGGGAGGCTTTCAGCCACTGGGAATCAAACGAACCCAAATGAGTGGTAGTAATAAGAGTCTGAAACCGCTCTTGAATCGCATCCAGTAGTTGATTTTGCCGGTTGGGGTCTAGCTCGGCTAACACATCATCAAGCAGCAATAGTGGCGGCTCACCAACGACTTCTTCAATCAGTTTTAGCTCGGCTAACTTCAGCGCCAATACCAGCGTTCGCTGCTGCCCTTGAGAGCCGTATTGACGAGCGGGCGTCTGGTTAATCGTTAACTCAACCTCGTCCCTGTGGGGACCGACAAGGGTGGTACCTTGGTGTTGTTCGGCAACAGCTCTCTGCTCAATTTTCTCCAAAAAGGCTTGCTGCACCGCTTCTGGATTATTTTGCTCCAACGGCACATTAGGTACGTACTTGACTTGCAGAATTTCTGTACTACAACTAATGCTAGAGTGCCAAGCCTGAGCAATGGGAGCCAACCGTTCTATGGCTCTTGAACGACGCCGAATGACTCGCGTGCCCGTAGTCGCTAATTGAGCATCCCAAACAGCTAGCTCTGATTCTTGACTCCTGACTCCTGACTCCTGACTTTTGAACGCCAGTTCGGCGGACGGGACAACGCCACTGCCCTCAACGGGGATAACCTCCGCACGGAGGTGCCTTCCCCCCCGCACCCTGGCTCCTCCTAACTCCTGATTCCTTTTCAAAAAGGCATTGCGCTGCCGCAATACCTGGTTATATTGCTGCAAAATATAGGCATAGACGGGCTCGAGCTGGATTAACAGCGTATCGACCCAATTCCGGCGTTGCTCAGGTCCCCCGCGCACCAGTTCTAAATCTAGACTAGAAAACTGCACTGCATTCAGGATGCCCAAAAAATCCATTTGACGACGTAGGGACTCGCTATTTAGGGCAACAGTGCGGCGTCCATTGCGGCGTAGGGTCAAGGATAAGTCACTAATGCCAGTTTGTCTCTCAATGATGGCATTGATTTGTCCAATGGGTTCTCCTTCTTGTACCAAGTCGCGATCGCGTGTCATCCGGTGCGACCGCAGTGTCGCCAGCAATTCCACTGCCTCCAATAAATTTGACTTTCCCTGAGCATTATTACCCACCAAGATCGTTTTGGGAGCGATAAATTCAACCCGCTGATTCTGGTAGTTACGAAACTGTCGCAGATGTAGCGTTTTGAGATACATAATTCAGATTAGATCAGCTATTACGATAGAAACTCAGCTTTCTTTACAGCCCCTATTGAGCAAATTTTATGACTGCCGCTCCATCAACTTTCTCACCTAGCCAGTCATCCTGGACACAAATCATCAGACCACTTGGTGCTGCTGCACTACATGGCATTGCCTTTTTAGGAGATAAGCTCATCGCCATTGACTCTATCAAAGGCCATCTGCTGCAGATTGATCCAGCCACTGACAACACCACAATTCTGAACCCTCTTCAGGTGGCAGACTTTTTAGACGTGACTGGTATAGCCCTTTTGGGAGACACTCTCTGGTTTACACGGGAAGACAGTGTCTACTTCTGCAATCTGACAAATTTAACCCCCCAACCTTTTGTTACATTGCCATACCCAGCTAATGGTGTTGCTGTTCAAGAATCGACAGTTTACGTTACCTGTGAAAAGGCAGGATACATTCTAATTTTTGACCGCACCACCCGTCGTCAAATCACAAGATTCTATGCGCCTGGGGTCGGACTAGAGAACATTACAGTAAATGGAGAGGAACTCTGGGTTTGCGATCGCACCGAGCAATCTGTTTATTGCCTCGACCGAGCCACTGGGGAAATTCAGTTTAGCGTTTTGACGCCCTTTGATTGTCCTACAGGTTTGGCAATATATTCTCATCCCGAAACCGGGCGGGGAACTCTCTACGTCGCCTATGCCGGTGAGGAGCCTTATATCCGTGATAACCCGAACGCCGAACCATCTCACGAGCTGACCTACCGCGATCGTACCTTCATTCACCCGCTCGATTGTCACTACGACTCAGCCGGACGCTATGCCCTATCCAATGGCTACTTGATTGAGATGTCCTACGCCGAGGAAATTTCTCCTTTAGAAGAGGTTGATTTGGCACAGTTGGAGTGGCGGATTGCACTTCCATCTGAAACTGACCGGCAGAAGGTAAGACACGTTGAACCTATTGGTCTACCTTTCACACAGGAAGAAATAGAAGGACAGCGCGTAGCGTTGTTTAAATTTGACACCCTTAAACCAGGCGAGCAGCATCTCTTTGGCTGGAAAGCGCTCATAGAAGTTCGAGGGATTAAGTACCGACTCATACCAAAAGACGTGGAAAACATTCCCGAACTCTCACCAGCGTTTCAGAAGCGCTACCTTGTGGATGATGACGAATTAGCGATGGACACTCCTATCGTCCGCCGTGCTGCCCGTGAAGCTATTGGTACTGAAACCAATCTCCTACGGAAAATCTTCAAAATTCGCAACTATGTCTACGACCAACTCTCCTACGGCATCAAACCCCACATTGATGCACCAGATGTGGTTTTAGAACGAGGCGTCGGCTCCTGTGGCGAATACTTGGGCGTTTTGCTGGCTTTAGCGCGGTTGAATGGTATCGCCTGTCGCACCATCGGTCGCTACAAGTGTCCGAGCTATGCAGAACAACAGCGGGTGCCGCTGCAACCAGACTTTAATCATGTTTGGCTTGAGTTCTACGTGCCTGGGGTTGGCTGGCTACCCATGGAGTCGAATCCTGATGATGTGGTTGAGCAAGGTCCTTATCCATCACGTTTTTTTATGGGATTAGCCTGGTATCACATTGAAATCGGCAAAGGAATTGCATTTGAAACCCTCAATAGCCAATTACCACTATCAGAAGATATATCAATTGGTAGCTTGGCGCTCAATCACATTCGTTTCACAATTCTCGAAGAACTACCGCATTTTTAAAGTTGGAGATTAATATCAACTTTGGTGCCACAAATCAATGCTTTCTTAATCAAATTTCATCATGCTAACCTTGGGGTTAGACGAGCCATAGGCAATGGTTTTGTGCTAGAGTGTCAGCCGTGAGTCAGATTCGGTTGAAGGCTTTGTTTTTTGCTACAGAACCTTTTCTTCTGGGCCGACGGGCATATCTCCGAAACTGGAGCCTTACACTATTGATTTGATTTCTGGAGATATTCCATGTCGATTTACGTAGGTAATTTATCCTACCAAGTCACGCAGGATGACATCCTTGCTGTTTTTAAAGAATACGGAACAGTTAAGCAGGTGCAAGTCCCTACTGATCGTGAAACTGGTCGCCCACGTGGTTTTTGTTTTGTGGAAATGGGAACCGAAGAAGAAGAAACTGCTGCCATTGATGCCCTAGATGGAGCAGAATGGATGGGGCGCAGCCTCAAAGTTAACAAAGCCAAGCCTCGTGAAGATAGAAGCGGTGGTCGTAGCGCTAGCCGGAGTGGCGGCAATGGCAGGTTCTCTCAAAGACAAAGCTATTAAGCCAAACCGTGCTTAGGTTGTCTAGGTTGTCAATTTAAAGTTTGGATAGCAAGCAAGGGCCGCCTCGCACAACTGTCTTTACCTCGATTAAAAGCGGGGACTGTTGTGGTAAAACTTGAGGCGATCTTACAATTAAACCAATCATTGTAAGGAAGCAGCAAGCAATGACCCAAGTGGTTTTAGGTGAAAACGAAGGCATTGATTCAGCTCTACGTAGGTTCAAACGCCAAGTTTCAAAGGCGGGGATATTAGCCGATGTGAAGTACCATAGGCACTTTGAAACCCCCCTGGAAAAACGCAAACGTAAGGCAGTTTCAGCTCGACGTAAAAGGCGTATGTGATAACAGAACGATTGGATGTCTGCTTTGCTTGATCACCAAAGTCATGCAAGAGACTAGGCCATTTATTGATTAGGAAAGGCGAGCTTTGCTCTAATTACAAAGTCCGCCTATTTATTTAACACAACATATCTAAACGGGGAGTGGGGAACTCGGGGCATGGGGAGTAGGGAGTAGGGGAAGAAACAACAGCCGCATAATCTCTATGTTTTCATCACTCCCCATTGCCCATTTCCTACTCCCCTTTAGTTGTAAAGATTCATAGCCTTTTCTACTCCCTGCTTAAGGCTCAGTTCCACAGCTTCAACTACAATTTGGAGAACTTTAGACATCAGCTGGGTTTCATCTAGGGAAAATCGCCCTAGCACATGAGAAACCGCAGTTGAATCATCTCCTATAAGCTTACCTTGAGGTCTGCCAATGCCGATTCGCAAGCGGGGAAAGGTTTGAGTGCTAAGGTGTGCGATCGCGCTTTTCATGCCGTTGTGCCCTCCAGCCGAACCAGATAGGCGTAGGCGAATCTTCCCCAGCGGCAAATCCATATCATCATAAACCACCAGCACCGACTCTGGGGAAAGTTTAAACCAATCCGTCACGGCTCGCATTGCCTGCCCAGAGCGATTCATATATGTTTGTGGCTTCAGCAAGCGAACTTTGTCACCTTGTGGCCCCCAACCTTCCCCAAATACCCCCTGAAACCGGCGATTTTCTGATAGGGAAATGTGCCAGGAACGCGCCAAGGCGTCAACAGCAGCAAAGCCAATGTTGTGGCGTGTTTGATCGTACTTAGACTCTGGATTCCCAAGCCCCACAATCAGCTGAGGAATTACCAAAGCTTTTGCAGCGATTTCTATCATCATGGCGCCTTTATCCAACAGCTCGAGCGCTTCCTAGTGGGGCGACGTAGGAGCATGATTCTCAGAGTCAGCGGCTGCTATCTGCTTAGGCTCAAGCTCGGCAGTCGTCTTCACGGCTTGCTCTATCTGCTCTGCTTCGCGCTTAAACTCGGACTCGAACTCCTTAGACGCTTCCTGAAAGCTGCGAATTGCCTTGCCCATACTACGACCAATCTCTGGCAACTTTTTAGGACCAAAGATTAAAAGCGCCACTACCATGATCAGACCCATTTCCGGCAGACCAACGCCAAAGATGTTCACCTCAAGTCCTCCTACAATTCAAAAACCGCACCGTTGCGATTCTAGTACAAGAACCACAAAAAAACCTGGTCGAGCCGGGAGTTAGAGGGGCAGGGGGGACTCGGGGTCCCCCCTGCCTCTTCGGTCGATTAGCCGCCTAAGCTCTGCCAATCAGGAGTTATGTCGAGCCTCTCAAACAGTAGTGAGGAGTTGTAGATCTGGAGAATAATCACCAAAAAAACGAAAAATAGCAGTATAAAGACGGCCATTACTGGTGTTGTGCTCCACCCCGGAGCAACTTTACCATACTCTGAGTTGAGGGGCTTGAGGATGTCTCCCAGCCAAGTGCGTTGTGCCATGGGTCACCAATGATGAGATTACAACAGCATTTTTTAATGTTCTGTAATATTCTATAGGAATAGTACTCATAATCTCTCTAACCTATGGAACCCGCAACAGTTCTTAGCATTTCTGTATGTGCCGTTGTGATTGCGATCACCGGTATGGCGATCTACACGTCTTTCGGTCCTCCTTCCAAGGAATTGAGCGATCCGTTTGAAGATCACGAAGATTGAAGCAGCTCAAGATTATGAGAGAGGGGGAGCGGAGTAGGGGCGGTGCCTTGTGCCCGCCCGGAGCAGGGGCAGAGGGGCAGAAGAAGATGCTAATTTCCTCCATCCCCCATCTCTATTGTTAGGATGCCGCAAAAGCTTGAAGGTCCGAGATTGGAAATTGTGTTTTTCGTCACCCGTGTTTCTAGTTGCGTCGGTGTCTATATTTGATTTTTATAATACGTATAAACACGAAGTTTGACTATAAATAACGCTAGTATTGACATCCTTAAACCAGCGGAAGCACTCTTAGAGAGTGAATGAGCTCAGACCGACGTTAACCTCAAGGATTGCTTCATTAGGTGCAGATTCTTACCGAATAACGCAGATCTTATCCATAAAACATACATATAAATAGCATAACATCTACAGTAAACAAACAAAATCATAAGCATCTATGCAAAACTGTGAATAGTCTAAATCAAACTTTAATACGTAAAGTTCAGTTTTGTGTTTAAACTGAGAATTTTTAGGTAATAAGTTAACTGCATAGCAAGCCTACATAAACTATTAAATTCAGTTTTTCGACTAAACCAATTGAGGACAAAAGCCATCTTGGAAAGTTATAAAACAATATTTAACCAATTGTTGTATTTTTGTTAGAGCTTAATTATCAAATTGTTGATTACAGAACTTGGCAAAAATTACGCCTGCTAAGTTTGTTAGCACACTGAATCTAGTTGCTATTACAGTCCTCCTATACAAGCATCCTGCTAACTAACGCATGACAAATTTTAGGATTCCAACCATACCAACTTACTCTACTCGACAGAAGCAGCAAGATAATCACATCCCGAGCTGCACGTTCAAGTGGCGACAGAGAGAGCTGTTAGTGAGTCTCGAACAGCAGGTTAAACAGCCTCACTTGCCCTCACTTGAGAGTAAGCAATGGTTAGTGGAGTGCTTAAAGCACTCTCCAGTACAGTTGATATGCATCGAGCCAGAGCTGGGTGAGGCAGGCTTGAAGTTTTGGGCAGATGCGTGTGAGCAAGCTAATAAGTCGGTGTTCCTGCGCTTACCCGCCGCCTATAAACTGCCAAGCAAGCGTTGTCCGCGAAGTTGGTGGCTGAAGCGGGTGATTGACTGGAGCGCTGCCGCCTTATTGCTACTAATCCTAAGTCCGGTCATGCTGGGACTAGTTGTTCTGATGCTCGTTCATTCGCCACAGCCAATTTTCTACCAGCAATGGTGTGTTGGGGAGCGGGGGAAACTATTCCGACTCCTCAAGTTCCGTACTATGGTGATGAATGCTCAAACGCTTCACATTCAACTGATGGGTAATCAAAAAAGTCTGCAAAGGCACAAATATGCTCAGAACATTACACCATTCGGGCGTTGGATGCACAAGTACAGGCTTGATGAACTGCCGCAGTTGTTCAATGTGCTGTGGGGCGAGATGAGTTTGGTGGGACCGCGTCCCTGGGCTTTATATGATGCAGCGCGAATTAGCCCAGAAACACGGCAACAACTGAATGCGTT
>JAABUX010008467.1_pt1 | contig 11851 bp, 10 predicted proteins | sample 5561851 | NCBI WGS metagenome assembly JAABUX01 (sample SAMN10711883, study PRJNA513361) | rock metagenome | isolation source: Antarctica rocks | place: Antarctica: Victoria Land, Richard Nunatak red sandstone | collected 2016-01-03 | reverse complement strand
GCGACCCGCTCGATCCACTCCGGGACGTAACTCGGCAGGTTCTTCTGCATGAACGCCTCCTGCCCGCGGTGCACCCGGATCACGGAGAGGGCCCGGTCGCGCAGCACGGGAAGGAGGCGATCGGCCACACCGTCGAGGTAGTCGACGAGGTCCCGCTTCGTGGCACCCGCAGCCTCGAACAACGGATTGTCGAGGTTGGTCAGCGGAACGCCCTCCCGCTCATCCCTGCCAGCGCTCGGTGCTGCTGCCATACGGGACATCTTCCGCCGCGCAGAGCTCCTGTGCCCGCTATTCGCGCGGCGGGCCCCGCTCACGCAGGTTCAACTCGCCGCGGTGTGATGGGGTGCGGCGACCGTGGTTGGAACGCTCCACCACACGACTATGTCGAATCGGCCGATCCAACCGGAGCCTGTGCACGGCCCCCCGTCACCGGCATGAACGGCGCCTCGATCGGCATCCATCCTGCGGCCGCTGGCGATCGCGGGAGTCCGAGCTGGTTCACAATCTTGTACCCGGAACCATGGATCCGTCGAACGACCTCCTCCTCCGCCGAAGCCCGGCACGACCTGACTGACACTCAGCCTCGGGGTGACGTCGAGCGCGTGGGCAGTTTGATCGTCATCGAGAGGAAGAGCGGGGGAGCTCAGCTCGGAAGAAGCCATACTCGGCCGGGTGGAGACGATCATCCTCGGTCACGGCGCATCCGGAGACGCAAAGTCGATGCAATCATGGATCAAAGCGCTAGCGGACCAAGGTATAGGTGCAGAAGCCATCGACCTGCCCAAGGGCAAGGCAGAACGCGCGGTCGCTGTATTCGCAACCGGCCTCGCGGCCAACCCTGGCGCCGCAATCGGCGGTCACTCTTACGGCGGCCGCGTTGCCAGCATGCTGGCGGCACAGGCTTCCTCGAGCAAGCTCGTACTCCTCAGCTATCCGCTCCATCGCCCCGGTCATCCCCAAGAATTGCGCACCGAACACTGGTGGAAAGTCAACTGTCCGGTCCTCCTGATGTCAGGCGAATCAGACCCCTCCGCGAACATCGACGTGCTGCGCCGCGAAACAGAGAAGCACAGGAACTTCGAGGTAATTACGTTCCCGAAGCTGGGTCACGGATTGTTGTCAATTCGAGAACAAGCGGCGCCAATCATCGCAAGGTTTCTGAGCTCGCGATCATGAACACGGAGACGGTGTCGCGCCTCCACCGAGGAAAGGAAGAAGCCGACTGCCAGCACCGGTGGCGGCCATCAGGCCGTAGGCGAAAGCAGCGCGACGCGCCGGGGGTAACGCCACCGACGGCACCGGTCAGCCCAGCGAACGAGCGGGTGCGTGACCTGCGGTTCGACCCTTCCGACACGGCGCCCGGCTAGGCGGCCCGCCGTAGTCGCCCTACGGATGAGCGCGACTGCGGTGGGGGATGGCCGTGTTGCCTCCCTTGGCGGGCGCCACATCAGGTACCGGGAGCGGTCCGCCATCGCGGCGTCGCTCCCGGCAGGCGCTACCTGTGGACGTTGCCGAGCGGCACACCAACCCGGCGCCGACGGCTGCCTCCAGTTGGCAATCACGGTTGGACTGGCACAGCGACGTTGTTCGATGCAGTGGCTCGGGAGAGGGAGCAGGCGGCCAGCAGGAGATTCGAGGTGGCAGCCGTGGTGGACGTTCGCCAGCGCTGCCATGCGTGGCGAAGTGATCGGCTCACGGCGGAAGTCGCGCGAGGGCAAGCCCGCGGACTCGACTCACAGCCAGAGCCCAGCCTTTGCTCATGGGTTCCCGATGAACCGGGCCGAGCATTACCTCATCAGACAATCAACGGAGCGCCCGACAGATGACCACCTCTCGATCCGTCTCAATCGGCCGGACCCTCAACGCATCTCCGCCAGGCGGTTCACACGCAAAGTTGGGGGTGCACGCCATGTGACCGCACTCTCCATCCAGACGTGTTCCTTCAACCATATCGACCACCACAAGGAGACCATCGTGAACAACGAACCCGCCGGGCCGCCCCGCTGGCCGCAGCCTCGGCAACCATTGTTCGGCCGCGCCGGACGGCGTATCGCGACAGCGGCCACCGCCGTCGGACTGATGACCGGTGCGTTCGCCGGCGGCTTCATCGTCACCCTTGCCGCCGCCACGGCAACAACCCCGAGCGCCAGCGCCAGTGCCGGAGGCGACTCCCTCGACATCAGGGACGTTTCACTCCAACGAGAACGTCACCCACGAGGCGGGTGAAAGTGCCGCTCGCGAAGCTCAGGAGAGCGCGGGACAGCTCCCCACAGTCCCATAGCCGTTCAGGCCTCGCACAATGAAGGGCCGGCTCGCGCCGGCCCTTTCTGCGTCCCTCGCATGGCCTCACGCACCGCCGGTTGGGCACCCCACGATGGCGCATTGCGAGGTCCATAGGAATTCCCCAGCCGGAAGGTGATCTCCGTTGACGACGACGCTCTGGCGGGCGAAGCAGGCACCGCGAAAACTGTTACACACCCAGATGAATACGTTGCAATGCCTCGCCACACCGCGCCGGCTCCATAGAACGTAGGCCGAGACTGATCGGACAACGGCGGGCGACATCAACCTACTGGACATGCGGGTCACATCTGCCCGGATCGGTTGGCTGCCAGCACGAGTGTGAGTCGCTCACGAGGGACCGACGGAGGTGCAGGTCGCGGTGGGATGAAGGCCAGGTGCGACCCCGCCACCACAGGCCCACAACCGGCCGCCTGCCACCGCCCCCTCCCATCCGTGGCGGGGCAACAGCATCGGAACGCTGCCCCAAGACCTACCTGTGAGCCGCCACAGCTCGCTGGTCATGGCGCCACGCTCACTGGCCATTTCACCGCCGCCCACGACAGGGACTCCGTCCAGGGTTCCCGCCCCGGCGCCACTGGTTGCGTCAGGCAGGGCGGGCCCCTGCGTCCAGACTCGGCTCACCGGGTCCACACAGTCCACACGGGCCGTCGTCGGAGTCCGGCCCCCGGCAAAGCACGCCACACCACCGCGCATGAAGCCCGCGAGATGATCGCGAGGCTGCGGCAGCATCCCGAGCTCGTGCCAGCTGCTGTCGCCCGGCGTCCACCCCTCCACGGCAAGAACTTCGCCGCCGCGCCCACGACCCCCCGCTGCGATGAGCATGTGCCCGCTCGAGAGCAGCGCAAGCGCGCCTCGAGGCTGAGGCAGCGGCGGGACGGAAACCCATGTTCCATCGCCATTCCACGCGACCACGCCGGCTCGCGGAGCACCGAAGCTGAATCCTCCGGCGACGTACATGGTTCCTCCGATTGTGGCCGCGGCGGGATGATCGACGGGTTGGGGCAGCGGCGGCCCGGATGACCACGTCGCACCGCTGAGCACCCACACCTCGGCGCGGTCGTGCCCAGTGCCATCCAGCCCTCCGGCCACAACGAGGTGACCGCCAGCCACGCCAGCCGCACTCTCCTCGATGGCCATCGGCAGAGCGGGCTCGATCCGTTGGCCGAGACCGAGCCGGGTGGCAGACGGCCCCGGAGTGGTGGTTTTGCCGAGGCGAGGTACCGCGAACGGGGCGATGGATGAAGGTGTGGGTGTGGTTGAACTACGCGCAAGGGGGCCGCCGCAGGCGGCCAACTGCCCGAGCACCGCGGCGGCCACGAGCAGGCTTGAGGTGCCTCCGCCCTTCTTCGGCATCGACAGTATGTTCGCGGACAGTGCTGCGCTCGTAGACTTGCGTCGTGAGCAATGCCCCTGCGCATCCGCCCGCAATGAATCAGCGACGGTCCACGCTGGTCGGGGCGATCCTCATCATGCTCTTCATCGGGAGCTGCGGATCCGCCCGCACGACCTCAGGGGGATCGACATCGATGCTACCCGAGGGTGCATCGAAGCCAACTGCGATCGCCGCCGCATCCCGTGGAGCCGCTGGTGCAGGTCCCTTGGCAGGCGTCAACGTCTACGCTTCGACGATGCTGGGCTTGGCCCCAGCGGTGGCGGGCATCAGGCCATATGTCTACGTCCCTGACAGCGGCGCGGGAACCTTGACCGTCATCGATCCCATGACCTTCGCGGTAGTGTCGCAGATCCCGGCCGGGTCCATTCCTCATCACGTGGCCCCAGCATGGGACCTCAGCAAGCTGTACGTCGACGAGGAGCGCTCCGGCGTGCTGATGGTGATCGACCCCCGCACCGCGCACCCGACCGGCGTGGTTCATGTGCCGGATCCCTACAACCTCTACTTTTCGCCCGACGGCACCACCGCCATCGTGGTCGAGGAGGGCTTCCATCGCCTCGAGTTCCGCGACCCCACGACATGGGCCCTGCGCGCCAGCACCGCATTGGGACCGGGAATCGATCACCTCGACTTTTCAGCCGATGGCAGCTATTTCCTGATCACCGCTGAGTGGAGCGGGGAAATATTCAAGGTGGATTCCCACAACGGCCACGTGCTGGCCGCCTCGTCCGTCGGCGGTCTGCCGATCGATGTGCGTCTGTCGCCCGACGGCTCGGTCTTCTTCATAGCCAACCAGGGCCGCATGGGCGTCTCCGTCTTCGACGGGGCCACGATGCGCGAGGTGAGCTTCATACCCACCGGCCGTGGCGCGCATGGACTCTACATCTCGCGCGATACGCGGTCGCTCTACGTGAGCAACCGGATGGAGGGAACCGTCAGCGTCATCGACATTGGCCGCCGGGCAGTAACCGAGAAGTGGGTGGTCGGGGGCAGTCCTGACATGCTGCAGTTGAGCCCCGATGGCACGCAATTGTGGATGTCCAGCCGCTACGACGGCAGGGTCATGGTGGTTGACACGCGAACCGGCCGAGTGCTGGCCCGGATCGCCTGCGGCAGCGGCGCGCATGGCCTCACCTACTTTCCGGCGCCTGGGCGACACAGCCTGGGACACAACGGCGTCTACCGCTGATCGGCGTCACTGACTGACAACCTCGACACCGGGGTGCAGGCGCTGCGGGGCCCGATGACACCCCAGATGGCGCCGCCGTTCACCCGCGGTGGCATCTGAGGGTCGGTCCCCGGCTGTTCCCCCCGGTACTCATCACGCTCGTGGTCGACTATCGTCGCGTCATGGCTGACGATGCAGTTCTGGTGGAGGCTGCCGGGCACCAGGTGTCGATCACCAGCCCTGGCAAGGTCTTCTTCGCGGAGCGCGGAGACACCAAGCTCGACCTGGTCCGCTACTACCAGGCGGTGGAGGAGCCGCTGCTTCGTGCCATGGGCGGCCGTCCGGTGCTGCTGCAACGGTTCCCGAATGGTGCCGGCAGCCCTTCCTTCTTCCAGAAGCGCGTTCCGGAAGCGCATCCGGACTGGCTGCAGACCGCTGTCGTGAGCACACCCAACGGCACCACGTCACAGGCGCTGGTCGCGGCAGACCTCGCCCACGTGCTCTGGGCCGTCAACCTTGCCTGCCTCGGGTTCCACGTCTGGCCGTACAAGGCGGCCGATCCCGACCACGCTGATGAGGTTCGCATCGACCTGGACCCCACGCCGGGTGTCACCTTCGGCATGGTGCAGGAGGCGGCACGCGAGGTGAAACGGCTCCTCGATGAGCTCGCCGTCGTCAGCATGCCGAAGACAACAGGCAACCGCGGCATCCACGTCTACGTGCGCCTCCAACCACGGTGGAGCTCCTACCAGGTGCGTGCCGCGGCGGTCGCCATCGCGCGCGAGCTCGAGCGCCGCAGGCCCGACCTGGTGACGGCTGCATGGTGGAAGGAGGAGCGCGGCCGCCGTGTGTTCATCGACTTCAACCAGAACGCACCGCACAAGACGATCTTCGGCGCCTGGTCGGTGCGCGCTCGCCCCGGCGCGCAGGTGTCGACCCCCTTCATGTGGGAGGAGCTCGACACCATCCACCCCGATGCGCTCACCATCGCCACCGTCCCCGAACGCCTTGCGCGCGCGGGAGATCCCTGGGCGCCGATGTCGGGCTCGCCTCAGTCGCTGGAGCCGCTCCTTGCCCTGCACGAGCGGGACGTGGCCGCCGGACTGGACGACGCGCCCTGGCCTCCCCAGTACCCGAAGATGCCTGGGGAACCTTCGCGAGTCGCCCCCAGCAGGGCGCGCAAGCCCGCCGACGCATCCGCCCAGTCCGAGGGCTGACACCAACGCGCACCGTGTCCCGCCGCGAGGGTCATCGGTCCGTTCGAGCAGCAGCGCCGTAGCCGTCCGGCAGTGACTGCGGCGGCGGCGGACCGACATACAGCGCTGACGGCCGGATCAGTCGGTTGTTGGCGGCCTGCTCGGCGATCGCCGCGGTCCAGCCCACGGTGCGGCTGCAGGCGAAGGTGGGCGCGAACATGTCGCGTGGGATCCCGACGCTGTTCATGACCACGCCGGCATAGAACTCCACGTTCGTGTACAGCCGCCGTCCTGGCTTGAGCTCCGCGAGGGTTTGCAGCGCGGTCTGTTCCACGTGGCGGGCGAACGCGACCTGCTCGCCACCGAGATCGGTGGCGACGTCGCGCAGCAGCGTCGAGCGGGGATCGTCGGTCTTGTAGACGCGATGTCCGAATCCCATCAGCCGCTGCCCCGCCCCGATCTCCTCCCTGAGGTGCTCCGCCGCACGGTCGGGACTGCCGATGGCGTCCAGCATCGCCAGGGCACGAGACGGCGCCCCGCCGTGCAGCGGCCCTGCCAGCGCGCCGATGGCACCTGTCAGCGCCGAGCCGATGTCAGAGCCGGTCGAGGTGATCACGCGCGCGGTGAAGGTCGAGGAGTTGAAGCCATGGTCCATGGTCAGGATCAGGTACTGCTCCAGGGCCCGGGCGGCCCGCGCCGTCGGCCGCTCGCCGGTGAGCATCTGCAGGTACGACGCTGCATACCCGAGATCCGGCTCCGGGTCGACCGGCGAGAGCCCCTGGTTGTGGCGATGCAGTCGCATGAGCAGGACCGGCGTCAACGCCGCCAACCGCAGGCACTCCGCTCTGACCTGCTCGGCGGAGAGGTCGAGGGTCGCCTGCAGGCCCAACGCCGCCCCGGTGAAGGACACCGCCGACCGAAGCGCCACGAGCGGCGCGTAGTCGGGCAGCAGGGCCAGCGCGCGCAGCAGGTCGTCAACACCGGCTGGGAGGCCGCGTGCAGCCACCGCGCGCTTGGTGAAGGCCGCCAGCTCAGCATCGTTGGGAAGGCTCCCCTCCACCAGCAGGTGCCACACCTGTTCGAAGGAGCAGCGCCGCGCCAGCTCCACAGCGTTGTGCCCGCGGTAGTGGAAGAACCCCTCCTCGCCGCGCACGTCGCCGACGGCGGTCTCCGCGACGGCGACGCCTTCCAGGCCACGCGGAGCGAGCCCGATGGGGGCGGATCCTGCGGGCTGGACGTCCTCGATGTGCGCCACCCGGACCACGTGGCGGATCGAGAGGATGCCTGCGACGCGGCCACCGTCGAGCACGGGCAGGTGACGGAAGCGGTGGTCGCGGAAGATCTCCAGGGCAGAGGCCACCGGGTCCGTGGTGTCCAGCGCGATGGGGTCGCGCGTCATGACCTCGCCGACGCTGGCGCTGCCCGGATCGATCCCGATCCCCACCGAGCGGAGCAGGTCGCGCTCACTGACCATCCCCACGAGACGTTGATGGCCGTCGAGCACCGCTGCGGCGCCGACCTTGTTGGCGTCGAGCACTCGCGACGCGTCGGCGAGCGTGATGTCCTCGCGCACCACGACCGCGGGCTTGTGCATCAGATCGGCAATGGACAATGCAGCACTCACCGCGCGAGTCTAAGCGGTCCACCGTGAGTGCGTGGCAGCCTTTGTCCTCGGGGCGTGGCTCGTCGTCCGGGTCCAGGACAACGCTGCCCGAGCGCGCGCGCTTCCGTTCTCCCAGGTGAGGTGGCAGAGTTCGGGTGTGTCCACACCCCTGCGCTCCCGCGTGGCCGACCGCCTTCGTGGGACCCTGGTCAGACCCGGGCGTCGCCCCGGCCTGCGCACGGCGAAGTCCACGGTCGCCGCAGTCCTCGCATACGTCCTGGCCCAGCGTCTGCACACCGGCCAGCAGCCGATGCTGGCGCCTCTCACAGCTCTGCTCGTGATCCAGCTGACGATGTATGAAACCCTGACCAGCGGGCTTCAGCGCATCGCCAGCGTGCTGGTCGGAGTGCTGGTCGCCGTTGCCGTGGCCAGCTTCGTCGGCCTGACCTGGTGGAGCCTCGGTGCCGTGATCGCCGTCTCACTTGTCATCGGCCGCCTGCTCCGGCTCGGCAGCCAGCTGCTCGAGGTGCCGATCTCCGCGATGCTGGTGCTCGCCGTGGGCGGCGCGCAGGATGCCGCGGCGGGACGCGCGCGTGTGTACGAGACGCTCATCGGCGCCGTAGCCGGTGTCGTGGTGAACGTGATCATCGCTCCGCCGCTGCACCTGCAGCCCGCCGATGCCGCTGTGAGAGACCTCGCCGACCGGATGGCGCGCTTCCTCCGAGACCTGTCGGGCGCGGTGCGGGTGGAGTGGTCGCGAGGGGCGGCGTTGCACTGGCTCAACGAGGCCCGTTCCCTGGGGTCCGAGGTGGCGCACGCGGACCGGACGCTGGCACGAGCGGAGCAGAGCACGCGGTTCAACCCGCGGCGCGTGGCGGCGCGCGAGACGCTCCCCCGTCTGCGCGTGGGGCTCACCGGCCTGGAGCACGCTCAGGTGACTCTTCGGAGCGTCTGTCGCTCTCTGCTCGACCGCACCTTCTTCGTGCCTCAAGAGGAGGAGGCGACGGTGTACGACGACGCGACCCGCGCCGCCCTCTCCGACGTCCTCCACGCCGCCGCAGACGCCATTCGCCGTGTGATCCCGGTGACATCCGCACTCGGTCCCGCTGACGCCGCCCGGGACGAGGTCGGGGATGCCCTCGTCGAGCTCGTTCGTCGGCGCGATCGTCTTCGTGAGCTGCTGTTCGTCGTCCCGCACAGCGACGCGGCTGCATGGCAGCAACACGGGGCACTGCTTGCCGATCTCGATCGCCTGCGCGTGGAGGTCGAGGCCGCGGTGCGGCCGCCCCAAGGCGAGTGGCAGCCTCCGACCGTGGTGGACCGGCCCCGCGAGGTGGTCAGGCGCCTCCTGGACACGCGCGTGAGCGGAGCCAAAGAGCGCCGGCATCGCCGCGGAGGGCGACGATAGATCCGCGCGGCGCCGGCCTACTCCGCCTGAGATGGCTGGCGCGCTGCCAGCTGTTGCAGTGACCAGCGGTTGTCCTGTGCGGTGTTGAAGGTCGGGCTTCAGGGTATCGGAACCGGCAGGCTCGCGCGGGGCGGCGCATCTCCGGGAGCATGGATGCTGGACAATCGACATCGCTGTGGCCGTCCTCCTGGCATTGATCGCTGCGCTGGCGTATGGGATATCGGATTTCGTGGCCGGCCTGATGGCACGCAGGGCCAGCGTCTTCTTGGTGACCCTGATCGCCCAGAGCGCGTCCACGGTGGTCGTCGGCGCGGCGCTGCCCTTCACCGGAGGGCTGGTCGACGGCGCGTCCCTCATGTGGGGTGGCGTCGCGGGCCTTGGAGGTGCGGGCGGGGCCCTGTTCCTCTATCGCGGTCTGGCCCGCGGCAGCATGAGCATTGTCGGGCCGGTGAGCGCCGTGGTCACCGCGGCCGGTTCCGCGGTGGTCGGGGTGGCCCTCGGTGAGCGTCCCGGGGCGCTCACGGCGGGAGGTGTCGTCCTGGCGTGCATCGCCGTTGCCCTCGTCTCACTGAGCGAGCCGACCGCGGCGGTCCCGGCCGGTGAGGCGTGGCGCGCCCTGCTGAACGCGACCGGCGCCGGCTTGGGCTTTGTCCTCCTCTTTGTGGCGCTGAACCGCGCCGAGTCGGGCGCCGGCCTGTGGCCGGTGGCTGCCGCGACACTGGTGGGAGTCCTGGTCGCGCTGCTGGGATTGAGCGTGGCGCTGGTGCGCCGCCACGAGCGGCTGGGAAGCATTCGGAGCATCGTCGCCGGTGGCGTGGCAACCGGTGTGCTCGGCGGCGGCGCCACCGTCGCATACTCCCTCTCCACCCACCGCGGCCCGCTGACGGTGACAGCGGTGATCACGTCACTGTACCCGGCCGCGACCGTGCTGCTGGCGTTGGGCTTGCTGCGCGAGCGACTGCGTCGGGTGCAGGCGGCGGGGGTCGCACTCGTCGCGGTGGCGGTGGCGCTGCTGGCAGCGGCACCGAAGTAGGTTCAGTCGCACAACCCACCGTTCAGGCGATACTGCGACAGATGGACCCGATTGTTCGAGAAGCCATGAGGATCGACTGAAGCCTCTGCTGTAGTGATCCCGTGGGTTCAGAGGCCGCCAACCTGCACATGGATCACGGTGACCCCATGGTTCGATAGGCACGCGCCACGCCGCCATCGAGCACACGCGCCCACAGCGCATAGCCCCTGTCGCTGGGGTGGAACAGGTCGTCCGAGAAGAGCGTGCCATCCGCGGCGAAGGCGGGACCCGTCTCGGCCGCAAGCTCGACCCGCACCGCGTCCGCAGCTGACGTCTCCTCCCGCCAGACCCTGTCGAGGCGGTGTGCCACGAGGCGGATGAGCGAGCGCAGCGGCTCGGCCACCCGACGCGTCGTTCCCATCGCGGGCACACCCGCGACGACCAGCCTGGCCCCGGTTCGCGAACATCGCTGGATGACCTCACGCAGGTCCCGCCGCGCCGAGCTGCGACGGGTCAGGTGCACGACGTCGTTGCCCCCGACAACCAGCAGCACGAGGTCGGGGTTCAGCGCCACAACGTGCTGGAGTTGACCGGTGAGCACGTCTCCGACACGGGCACCACTGACGGACAGGACACGCAGCTCGACCGGCCGGCCTGCCTCCGCCGCAAGCATCCTGGCCACCAGGCGCGGGTAGGCGTGGTCGACATCGCTCGCGCCCACCCCCGCGCCGGTGGAGTCGCCGAGAACCACGAGCATGAGCGGGCCACCCTCACCGGTCCCCAGGAGACCGTCGGGCGAGCCATCCGGGGGCGTGGCCGAGCCCCCTGACAGACCAAGCAGCGCTTCCCCAACAAGCACTGCGGTGAGACACGCCGTGAGCGCGGAGATCACGACGAGCGCCGGCCGCCGTCCAAGGGACAGGAGAGGTGGAGCTGGGGCCACGCACGGACGATGGCAGACGCGAGGTCACACATGCCCGGCGGCACGTGGGGTGCGGTGGGACTGGCGGCTCCGCAGCAACCTCACTCGCCGGTGCTGGCGGCCCAGCTGTCAGGTGGTCGTGAGTGAGAGCGCGAGAGTGCGTCCGCGTGGGGTAGCCTCTCCGCCATGGCGCTGACGCGCCCGTGGCAACGGCCGCGAACCGCCAATCAATGAGGATGCGTCATGGTCACCGTTGGACTGCTCGTCACCCTGACAGCCAAGCCAGGCAAGGAACAGGAGCTCGCCGATTTCCTCGCTTCGGCGCAACCACTCGCCGAGGCCGAGCCGGAGACGACCGCGTGGTTCGCGATCAGGATCGATGACTCCACGTTCGGCATCTTCGACGTCTTCCCCAGCGCCAATGGACGCCAGGCGCACCTCGACGGTCCGATCGCTGCGGCCCTCATGAGCAAGGCCGGCGAACTTCTGACCTCCGCACCGGACATCAAGAGCGTCGACGTGCTCGCGGCGAAACTCTGAGCGCAGCCATGCCCCGCGCCACTCCCGGGGGCGGACGTAGGGGACTCACCGCCACGTTGGCCCTTGTCCTGGCCCTCAGCGCCTGTGGGGGAACCGGGCAGGGTGGTGGCTCGGGAGCCAGCGGTGGGTCGGGGCAGAGTGTGAGCGAACGGATCACCACGGCAACCGCTTGCCTGCAGGCCGCATCCGCCGTCAGTGACGCCGCGTCGATCGCGGTCAAGCTGGCGGCGTCCACCATCACGCCGGCGGACGCTCAGCAACAACTGGGCACGATCCAGGTGAGAGTCGACAAGCTCGCGAGCCAG
>JAABUX010008466.1_pt1 | contig 11851 bp, 8 predicted proteins | sample 5561851 | NCBI WGS metagenome assembly JAABUX01 (sample SAMN10711883, study PRJNA513361) | rock metagenome | isolation source: Antarctica rocks | place: Antarctica: Victoria Land, Richard Nunatak red sandstone | collected 2016-01-03 | reverse complement strand
TCGGCTTCGCGGGAGTGGCGCAGTTGGGGGCGGCGCGCTCGTTGCGGGTGCTCGTGCGCCGGTTCGGCGAGCGGCGGTTGATCGTAGTCGGCGGCTCGATGATGGGCGCGGGATACATCACGGCGGCGCTGTGGCCCGTGTGGCCGCTCTTTCTCACCTCCATGCTGCTCGCGGGGGCGGGGTTCGCACTCTGCCACTCCACCCTGCAAACGCGCGCCACCGAGACCTTTCCGCAGGCGCGGAGTACGGCGGTCGCGCTGTTTGCCTTCTCGCTCTTTCTCGGTGGCGGTATCGGCACCGCGCTCACCGGGAAGATCACTGATTTCCTGACGTACAACGCGACGCTGCTCGGCTCCGGCACGCTGCTCGTGGCTTTTGCCTTCACCGCATCGCGCTTGCTGCTTAGCCTACCAAAGCGCGTCGAAGCCGCCCCGGAATCGGTCGTTACCGAGTTGTAACCGCCTTGCGTGCATGCACTGTTTTCGTGGTCAAGGGCACAGTGCGCGGGGGGAAGAGGGTTTTGCCCCCGCTCTCGACTTGACGACGTTTGCGGGAGCAGCGCCATCCATAGGTCATACTGCCCTACGCGTTTGCAACCAAACGATGCGATGTACGTTCTACAGCGTGAGTAGCGTGCGATACTGTGTGGACACCGCGCGATTTCCCGTCGTTATGGTCCGCGAGTAGGAGAAACCACGATGGACGACTGTGTCTCCACAGACGAGGTAACGCGCCGCGAAGCTATCAAGACGGTACTCAAGAGGGGAGCATATGCCGCTCCCGTTTTCTTGAGTGTGGTAGTACCCATTGCGGTCGCTGCCGTTACGCCCCCTCCCGCAACCGTTACGCTCCCTCCCGCAAGTAGTGCGGACCTCGCGCTCACCAAGACGGCGAGTAGCGCGACTCCGATCCAGGGAAGCCCGGTGACCTTCACGCTGACGCTGACGAACAACGGCCCAAGTCAGGCGACCGGGGTGACAGTCACGGATGTGCTGCCGGCTGGATTGACGTTTGTCAGTGCGAATCCGGGCACGGCGTATACGAGCGCGACCGGGGTATGGAGTGTGGGGACGCTGGCAAACGGGGCGAGTACGACCCTCGTACTGGTAGCGACGGCGAGTGGCGCCGTTGGCACGGCGGTCACGAACACGGCGAGCGTCAGTCGCAGTGACCAGAGTGACCCGAACACGGGGAACAACAGCGCCAGTGTGGTCGTGACGCCGCGTGCGGGGACGACTTTGACCTTTATCCCCGCGCCCGCTTCGCCGTTCGCGGTCGGCGCGCTGCCAACGAGCATTGTGGTGGGGGACTTCAACGGGGATGGTAAACCGGACCTTGCCATCACCAACGAATTTGGCAACAGTGTGAGCGTGTTGCTGGGCACGGGCAATGGTGGCTTCACTCCCGCCCCCGGCTCCCCCATCGCCGCCGGCAACGGCAGAAGCCCGGACGGCATCACAGTCGGAGACTTCAACGGGGATGGCAAACTGGATATCGCCTTTGCCAACGAAGACAATACGGTGAGTGTATTGCTGGGCACCGGCAACGGTGGCTTCACGAACGTCCCCGGCTCGCCCTTCACTGTTGGTGGTGGCACGACTGGTGTTGCGGTGGGGGACTTCAACGGCGATGGCAAACCGGACCTCGCCGTCACCAATGCGGGTGACAATACGGTAAGCGTGCTGCTAGGCACCGGCACTGGTACGTTCACGAATGCTCCCGGCTCCCCCTTCGCCGTTGGTAGCACCCCGAATTACCTCGTGGTAGGGGACTTCAACGGCGATGGCAAACCGGACCTCGCCGTCACCAATGCGACCAGCAACAATGTGAGCGTGCTGCTGGGTACCGGCAATGGGAGTTTCACCAACGCCCCCGGCTCTCCCTTCGCCGTCGGCCTCACTCCCGTTCGCATCGCAGTGGGAGACTTCAATGGGGATAGTAAACTGGACTTGGTCGTCGGCAACGCGAACGGCAACAGTGTGAGCGTACTGCTAGGCACCGGTAATGGGAGCTTCATCAACGCTCCCGGCTCTCCCTTCGCTGCCAGCAACCCGGATGGCATCGCGGTGGCGGACTTCAACGGAGACGGCAAGCTGGATCTCGTCGTCGCCAACGCGGTTGCCAACAACACAGTGAGTGTGCTGCTGGGCAACGGCAATGGTACGTTCACCGCTGCCCCTGGCTCGCCGTTCGCTGTCGGCGGGAACCCCCAAGGCGTCGCGGCGGCGGACTTCAACGGGGACGGTAAACCGGACATCGCGGTCCTCAACGGGGACGACAGTACAGTGAGTGTGCTGCTACAGCAATAGCCCCGCACGCGACCACGGCTGTACACTTGTTGCCTGGCCTGCCAAAACGCGCCGAAGCCGGGCCGGAAACAGTCGTTATCGCGTTGTAGCCGTCTCGCGCGCACGCGCCGTTTTGGTGGCCGCGTGCGCGGTGCGCGGGCGGAATATGCGCTCGCCGATGCGGGCAACCAGCGGGCGCGGTGAGAACCGGGGCGCCTGCGCGAGTAGCGCGTTCAAGGCATTCGGGCCGGAGATGATCGAGCTACGCCCCCGCTCCAACCCCTTCAGGGCCACGACCACGACATGCTCCGGCGTATCCGCCGGCCCCACCTGTGGCTCCGATGCATCCACGACGCCAAAGAACGGCGTCGCAGTGTTGCCGGGACAGAGGGCGAGTACGCGAACGCCCCGCGCGCGGTTCTCCGCCCAGAGCGCCTCGCTGAACGAGAGCACGAACGCCTTTGACGCACCGTAAACCGCCATGTACGGCACGGGCTGAAATGCCGCCGTGCTCGCCACATTGATGATCCCGCCCGCGCCCCGCGCAATCATCTGCGGCAAAAAGGCGTGCGCCATGTCCACGACCGCCGCGACATTGACGAGCACTTCTTCGTGGTCACGCGCGGGGTCAAGTGTATCGAAGGGGCCATAGGTGGCGAAGCCCGCGTTGTTGACGAGCAGATGCACGCGCAAATCGCGCGCCTGAGTTTCCGCGAACACTGCCTGCGCCGCCCCCGACCGGCTCATGTCCGCTGTGATTACCTCGGCGCGAATGCCGTGATCGCGCACGAGGGCCGCCGCGAGGGTTTGGAGCTTGTCCTCCGAGCGAGCGACGAGCGCGACGCTCATGCCGCGTGATGCCAGTTCGCGTGCGAACGCTTCCCCGATCCCCGACGACGCCCCCGTGATGAGGGCCATACCACCACGATAGTCAAATATCACATCATGCTCCTTTGGCTGTGAATCAGCTGTTTCGTGCGATGCGAGAACACGGCGCACCTGTTCCATGTGCTGGTCGAAATGCCCGATAAGGCTATCCTGAAGCCGAACGCCGAACGTGGTCTCGCCACGAAAAGGCGCCTGATGTGGACGGTCGAGGTCAGAATCCGTGAGGGTATCGAGTTGGCGCAGTGCATGATCAATCGCGGCACGAAGCTGGATAACGGATGCCGCGACGGGCTTGCGCGCGTTTGCCCGCGCAGTGACGAAATTGAGCGCGTGGATGACCCGGTCCGATACATTGCGCTCCTTGCCCGCGCGCACCTTTGCGATCACGCCTGCGGTGAAATCGGTGGCGATGGCGAGGTGTGCCACCGTCGCTGCTACCGTCCAGCCGATCTCCGTTTTCGTCGCTGCTTCGGCGAGGGTGAGGGCGGCGAAAAACGCCGCCGCTTCTTCCGTCTTCGCCGCCACGTCCGCGCGCAGTTGCCGCACGCGCGGTTGCGGCTGTTCCTGTACTTCTGCTCCCGCTTCCATGGTTCGCCTCCTGTTCTCGGCTCTCGGTCGGTTCCGTGCTCTATGCGGTGCGCTCGGTCACGCGCAAGCGGATGCCATTTCGGGGCGCGCCCGTGACCTCGTAGTACTGCACGATCTCCTGCCCCGGCGCGATGCTGATGTCGTAGTGGCGCAAAATCTCCGTCATCATCGCTTTGATCTCGATCTTGGCGAAGTTGATGCCGATGCAGATGCGCGGGCCGCCACCGAAGCCGACGAGCGCGTACGAGGTCTTCTTGTGCTCCTCACGCGGCGGGGCGAAGCGATCCGGGTCAAAGGTTTCCGGCGCACTCCACACCTGCGGCAGCAAGTGTGAGGCGGCGATGGAGTAAAAGAGGGACGCACCGGCGGGAATCGTGTAGCCGCCGATCTCCACGTCTTCGAGTACGCCACGCGGGCCGTTCGGCACGGGCGGGTACAACCGCTCCGCCTCGCTCAGGGCGTTTTCCAGCGTTCTCATCCGCCGCAGGGCGTCGAGCGTGGGGGGAACGCCGGGGGCGAGCAGTTCGTCTTGCTCGGCGCGCACGCGGGCAAGGTAGTCCGGGTGGCGCGCGAGCAGGTAGAGCAGCCACGCGGACAGGCTCGTGCTCGTCTCATGTCCCGCAATGAGCAGGATGTTCGTGTGTGCGATCAGTTGCGCGTCGCTCAACGGTTGTCCCGAACTGTCCCGCGCCTGCACGAGCATCCCAAGCACATCGTCGGTGGGGTGCGCACGCCGCTCCTGAATCTTCGGCAGGAGAAGATTCGTCATTTCTTCGCGCATCACCTCGGCTTGCCGCATGAAGTCTTCCTGGTCCGTCGCCTCGATGCGCAGCATCTTGAAGTAGACATCGCGGAAGCGGGCGACCTCCTCACCTGGCTCCAGCCCCGCCAGCGTTTCCGCCGCGATATCGAAGGTGATCTGACGCGCCTCGGTGTACACATCCACTTCGCCCGCCGCTGCCCATGCCGCCGCGCGCTCCCGGATCACGCGCTGCATGATCGGCAGGTAGCGATCCATATACGCGGCGGCAAAGGCGGGGTTCATCATGTGCCGCTGCTCGTCGTGTTCCGCGCCGTCCATCGTCAGCAGACCGTTGCCGAACAGCGATTCCACACCGAAGATGCGCGCCCAGCCGATGTAGTGCGAGAAGGCCGTGCGCCGCGACAGAAGCACGGTGCGGTTCGCCTCCGGCCCGACGAGAAAGACGAACTCCCGCCCCCAGAACCACGCGCGAAAGACCGGGCCATGCGTGGCGTACGCCTCCGCAAGCACCGGCCCCATGCGGTACTGAAAGTCTTCCGGCAGGGTCACGGCGGGCAGGTGCGAAATATCGAGCGGGGAAACCACAGTGCTGGCCATTGAATGCCTCCTGACATGAAACGCGGGACAACCGTTATTCACTACGAGTGAACGTCACTCAGCACATACACAGAAAATGTACCTACTGCGGCACCACTTCTGAAATCGTACCTCACGCCGTGTGGGAGCAAACCATCCGAATGGCGGGGAGCATCGCCCGCCGATGCGCGGGGAATTACGCCACGCCCGATTTACTCCACGTACAGGGTGCGGCTGAACATGCGCACCATCAGGTCTACGTACGCGCCCTCCTGCTCCGTGTGCCCGCCCACGATCACGTCTTCCATCGCGCGATCCACAGTACCGAGGATCAACCGCGCCATCACGTTGAGGTCCACACTGCGCGGGATAAACCCCGTCGCCTGCTGCTGGGCGAAGAACTGTTGTAACTGCTCGATGAACTCGCCCGATGCGTCCCCCGGCGCGCAGGGGTCGGCATGGGTGTACTCGCGCAATTCCACCGTCAGGGTAAAGGCACGCATCAGGTCAGCATTCTCATGTGCTGCCGCGAAGGCGCCTTCGAGCATCGCCCGCACGAGGGAGCCGCCCTGCATTCCCGGCGTCGCATGGGCAAATGCGCCCGCCATGATCGCTCGCATCGCCTGATCTTTCAGAGTGGAAACGATGGCGACCTTGGATGGAAAGTAGTTGTAAATGGTGCCCTCAGAGATGCTCGCGCGCTTGGCGATCTGCGCCGTCGTCGTGCGCTCATACCCCTGCTCCGCGATCAGTGACCGCGCCGCCATGAGAATCTGCGCCCGACGCACCTCCTCGCTCTGCACTCGCCGCTGCTTGCCCGCTGCCGTCGCCGTCCCCGTTACCATGCCGTGCCCCCTCCTTGTACTGAGCCACACTCAGCGTACGTCGCGGGCGCACCCCTGTCAATCCCCCGTGCCGTCCTCTATCGTCGTTTCGCGGTACACTAATGTGAGATCGCTCGTGTCCCGCGTTTGGAGGAGTACCCTGCATGACCTACCGCCCGCCATACGAACCGCCCGCCGACCCCGTTGCCAGCGAAGCCGATGAGGCGTATCTGCGCCACCGCGCTTCCGGGCAGATGTTGCCCGGCTTCGATCTCGACCCGCGTGAGCGGCAAGTGTGGATGCGGCAAACGCGCCGGGTGAAAACGGTGCAGGCGCTGGTAGTGTGCTGGCTGTGCGCGTCGCCTTTTCTGGTCGTGCCCCTCGTGTTCCGCCATTCACCATGGTGGTTCGCGGCGGTGGTGGCGGGCGTGGTGGGCGCGGTAGTCGGCTACCTGCTGCCCACCAATGTGCCGCCGCCCCGCCAGACGCCAAACACTGGCGGCGCGTACGGTGTGTACGACCCGCGTGGCCCTTATGGCCCACGGTCGTAACGGATGGCCTGATTCCCCCCTCGATGAGCGACCGGTTTTGACGCCACCGGACGCGGCGCGTATGGTGCAGCGAATGCGGTGGCACCGATTTCGCATTTCCGGGGGCATTGCAGAGTGTATTGATGGCATTGATGGATCGGGAATGCCCGGTCAATCTTGACGGTATCGAGAGAAAGCGAACAAACAGTATGGTTACGTCTTCCCCCTCTTCCCCCGCTTCGGCGGCTCGCTTGCCTCGCGCGGGTAACGACCGCACCCTGCTTCTCGCCACCGCTGCGGCGGCGGGCGCGATTGCGGTGTGGGCGAACGTCAAAGGGCGCGAATACGCCCGTACGGGTGAAACGCCCGGACTGATTAACTGGGATCGCGTCCGCAGCATCGCCCTCGCGATGAACCGCGCGGAGGACGTCGCCGTATACCCAGCGAGCGTACTCGCGGAGTACCGGGAGATGGTCGCGCGCTGTGAACCGTTGATCGCCGAGTACATGGGTGCGCCGCTCCCGCAGGCGATGGAGCAGGTTTACGTGTTCAACCGCGCGGACTGGATCGAGGCGAACATTCGCGCCTTTGCCGATCTTTTCGCGCCGCTCGAAGGGTTGAACACCGCGCGCAACATGACTTCGCCCACGGCAATGGCGCTCGTCAGCGGCTTCAACCAGACCGTGCTTTCGGCGGAGGTCGGGTTGCTGCTCGGCTATCTCGCCCGCCGTGTGCTGGGCCAGTATGACCTCGCGCTGCTCGGCAAGGAGCCGGTGACCGGCGGCAAGCTGTACTTTGTCGAGCCGAACATTGCCGCGTCTGCCGAAACGATGGCCGTAGACGACCATGACTTCCGCCTGTGGCTTGCACTACACGAGACCACGCACGCCTTTGAGTTCGAGGCTTTTCCGTGGGTGCGTCCGCACTTCAACATGCTGCTCGAACAGTACATCACGCTCGTCACGAATGACCTGCGTGCGATGACCGGCGGGGGCATCAAGGCATTGCTCGAACGGGTGCAATCGCGGAGCGGCAGCAGCCGGAACCTGATGGATATCGTAATGACGCCGGAGCAGAAGCGTCTTTTCGATCAGATGCAGGCACTGATGAGCGTGATCGAGGGGTACTCAAACCATGTGATGAACGCCGTGGGCAAGCAGGTTCTGCCGACGCTGGACACGCTGCAAAAGGCGTTTGAGTCGCGGCAACGGCAGCGTTCGCAGGCCGAAGCGATCTTTATCAAGCTCACCGGGCTGGAAATGAAGATGGAACAGTACCGCCTCGGTGAGGCCTTCATTGACGCGGTGGTGCGAGAGCGCGGGCATGACTTCGCGCTGAAAATCTGGCAGGGGCCGGAAAATCTGCCGACCCTCGTGGAACTGCACGCGCCACGGCAGTGGGTAGCGCGCATGGAGCGGCACGCCGAAGTCATGCAGGCGGACTGAGAAAATAACGCGCGCCGTTGTACGGCGCGGCGGTGGGAAGTGAGCGGGCATTTGCCCCTCGTTTCCTGCTATGCGCGCAGAACTGGACGACACCGAAAGGAGCGCACGATGCCAACACCGGACGAAATTGATCGCCTGATGCGGGTGGACAAAGACCTGTATACACCCCGCGAGATCGCCGAAGTGTTCACGTCCGTGTCCGTAGACGAAGTGACGAACGCGGTTTTCAGCGGCGAACTCCCCGCAGTACGTCAGGGGGAAAGCATCGTCGGTATTCATCGCGCGGACTTCCTGCGCTGGATAGAAAACAACGCCTGACGCGGATTGCGGTATCGTTCGCCCGGTTTTCCTAACCCCCGGCCCCTTCGGGCGAAGGGAAGGGGAGTGAAACCGGGTAAGGTTACTGCGTTCCACATAAGCCGCGATCTCCCAGTGGTACCCTCCCCTTCCCTTCGCCCGAAGGAGCCGGGGGTTAGGACGACCCGCTCCTGAACTTATCGGGAGTGGCGAATGGCGGGGCGTTTGTGCTACACTTTCTCGACATAATGCGGAAAGTGTGCGGGGCGCGTGGGAAAAGGAGCGAGTGTGGAACGGGCGAACGGTGGCGCACGGGCATGGCAGGAGGCGGGCAACGGATCCGCGCCGCAAGGCGGCCCGGACGCCTTTACCGCCGCGTTCACCCGGCTCGCGCCCGGGCTGTACGATTTTCTCGCCCGCCTTTCCGGCCGTCCCGAAGCGGCGGATGCCTTGCTGCGGCAGGCTGCCTCGCAAGCAGCAATGAGCGTGGCGAGTGCCCCTCAGTGGCCCTCGGTGCGCGCGTGGTTCTATGCCCGTGCAGTCGCGGTGCTGCCTGCTGAGAGTAGCGGCGCGAACGCCGATCCCGCCCCCTTCAGCAACCCCGATCCCGCGCGTCTGCCCGCCGTACCGCCGGACAGCGGCCTGTCGGACATGGCGCGTGTCGTTTGGCGCGCGGTCAGCGCCCTGTCTATCGAACAGCACGCGCTTCTGCATCTGTGCAGCCGTGAGGGGATGGCGCCGGGCGAGGCGGCGAGCGTTCTTGGCATTACCGCCAGCGAGGCGACAGGGCGGCTGGGTCGCGTCGTCACCGCCGTGGAGGAGACGAGCCGCGCGCTCTTTCTGATCCGTTATGGCCGTACCCGCGACCCGCACCTCAACGAATTGCTCGCAGATCGCAACGTGACCCGCCTCACCCCCGAATTGCGCGGGTTTCTCGATACCTACCTGCGCACCTCGCCCTCCGCGCAGGCGATGCTGCACGCAGTGCCTGCCCCACTGGCGATCTACACGGCCTTTCGCCCGCTGCCCGTTCCCGAAGGACTGACGGCATCGGCGGCATCAGGCGCGCTTCCCTGGCTGGCCGCCGCGTCCGCATCTCCCCCCACAGTCGGCGCGACCAACCAAACCGGGGTCATGCCCGATGGGGGTGGCGGGACGCCGTACCTTTCCCAGACCGCGCCGTCTGCCTTCGACCCCCGTGGTGCGACGGCAGTGAACGGCGCATACGGTTACGGCCCCGATGGGCAAACAGTGTACACGCCCGCCGTTCCCCCGGTCGGGTACGATCCCCAGACGTATGGCGCGGGCGCGTACGATTCGTACGGCTATGGAGCGAGTACGGGATACAGCGCCCCGCCCGTTGGGTCGGGACAAATCGAAGGCACGCAGTCGCTTGATATTCCCGTGCGGCAGCGCGTGGTGGCGAACCAAAGCGCAATGTACATGCCGCCGTCCCGCCCGCAATGGGGGATCAATCCCCGCGCAATCATCGGCGGTGTCGGCGGCGCGCTTGTGGTCATTATCGGCGCGCTGATCATTTTCCTGTCTCGTGGCACGGGCCAACCGGCGGCGCTCGTGACCGCCAGTACGGGCGCGACGATGACCTCAACCGCGCTCCCGGTCGTTTTCAGTTCGGACGTGCCCGAAGCCTTGCTCACCTCGACCGCGATTGCCGCGAACCGTTTGCTCACCGCGACGGCGATGGTCGCCGTCACGCCAACCGCGATTGCCACGTCTTCGCCCCCGCCACAATTGATCCGCACGGCTGCCCCGGATTCCGCGACTGCTACGGCCCTTGCATCAGCGATGGCCTCCGGTGAACCGTCCACGCCTTTTCCGACGCCGATGCCTCGTGTCACCCAAGCGCCGGTTGATACTCAGTCGCCGCGCGTGACCCCAATACCGACACATGCGGTGCCGACAACGGCCCCGACCGCAATGACGACTGCCACCACGGCAGCCACAGCGCGGGCGACAACCGGGGTAATCAATGCGACCGCCACAAGAATTGCTGTCACTACCTCCGTTGCTGCCACGCTGACCACCGGCACGACGATGGCAGGCATCACGCCTCCACCTACCATCGCGGCGACGGCTGCCGCAACGGCATCGGCTGCACCCGCAGTGGTTTCACCGACCGCTGCCGCGATCACCGTCCCGACCGCAATCACGATACCGGCCCCGGCGCCCACAATGCCCGCGTCGGCCCCGGCCCCTTCCGTGGTGGTGACATCAGTGGCGACGGCAAAGCCCGTGACGCCTGCCGGAACCCCGGTACCGGCGGGGGCAACAAAGCCTGCCACACCGCAAGCGTCACCGCCGCGCTGAACTCGCGCCATGCAGTAGTCACACCCGTACGTGGGAACGATACCGCATCGCGCGTCGTCTCCTGTTTGGGAGGCGCGGCGGCTTGCCATGCCCCAGCGTTTCCCCTATACTCACTTCCAGTCGCTTTGCCGATTGCTATAATGCGGAGATGCGTCCATGAGCGAAAATGCGACTGCGTATCCACCGGAACCGCTCCTGCTCGACCGCTACCGCGTCGAGGGGGCGCTCGGTGAGGGCGGTCTCGGCACGGTGATCCGGGCATATGACACGCGCCTCAAGATCACGCGGGCGATCAAGACGCTGCGCCGCGACATCCTCACGAACGATCCCGCGCGCAGCCAGAGTCTCGAAGAACGCTTTGCCCGCGAGGCGGAGGCCGGTGCGCGCATCGGCAACCATCCGAACATCGTCGCCGTCTATGACCTCGTGATTGCCCCCGACCGCACGCTGTACCTGATCCTCGAATACATCGCGGGCGGCACACTTGCGGACCGACTAAAGGCGGGGCCAATCCCGCGCGCAGACGCCCTGCGCTTCACTACGGACGCCGCGAAGGGGCTGGGCGCGGCGCATCGCGCAGGCATCGTGCATCGGGACGTGAAGCCCGCAAACCTCTTTCTCGCCACGGATGGGCGCGTGCAGGTCGGGGATTTCGGCATCGCCCAGATAGACGACATTTCCGGGCGCACGCATACCACGATGGGGCATCCCGGCACGCCCCTGTACATGGCGCCGGAGCAGTCGAATAGCACGGGCTACATGCGCCCCACCGCAGATCAGTACAGCCTCGGTCTCGTGCTGTTCGAGATGCTCACGGGCACGGCGTACAAGCGGTTGGGGGCGCGCGAGCTTGCAAGTACCTTGGGAACGCTGTCGCCCCCGGTCGCCACGGTGATCGAGCGCATGACGGCGCTCGACGCGGACAACCGTTACCCCGATATGGATGCGGTCATCGCCGCCCTCGTGGCGGTGAATGCCGACGCGGACACCCACGATTTCAGCGACGCGAAAACGCGCCGCGCGGAGGTATTGCCTCGAGCCGATGCGGTTGCCGCCGTCACGGGCCGACTTGGTTCTGCGCAAGAGGGGCAAGGGGAGCCGACAACGCCGCCAGCACCGCCGGCGATCAGCCGACGCGCGGTGCTTATCGGCATTGGTGGCGTGGTTGTCGCGGCGGGCGGCATCGGTGGCATGATCGCGTCCGCGCGCCGTGCCTCGGCTCCCGTGGCGACCGCGACCGCGACTGCAATAATGCAAACGGGAGGCACGCTCGCGTTCGCCGCCACACCGACAACGGTTGTCGTCGCCATTGCTGGGAGTGCAA
>JAABUX010008465.1_pt1 | contig 11851 bp, 13 predicted proteins | sample 5561851 | NCBI WGS metagenome assembly JAABUX01 (sample SAMN10711883, study PRJNA513361) | rock metagenome | isolation source: Antarctica rocks | place: Antarctica: Victoria Land, Richard Nunatak red sandstone | collected 2016-01-03 | reverse complement strand
GCAGCAGAGAGTAGGAAATGCTGCGCCATGACACCCGCCAGAAAGTCGGTCCTGCAACCTTGTTCCCACAATCGGCCGCCACGTACAACCCCCAGCACGTCAGTGGCGGTTGCTACATAAGACCGTACGATCGTGCTGGACTGGTGGCACGCGGCCGTGCGCTTCGAGCACGCGCTGCAGGCGGCCCGCGGCCTCGGCGCAGGCCTGGCCGACACGCACCTCGCGGACCAGGCGGTTCGCGGCCTGGAGCGTGCGAAGTGGCGCTTGTGGCACGGGCGCTGGGCAGGGTGCCGGCGCAAGCTCGCCGCCCTGTGCCGCTGGACGGAGCGCAAGCCGCTGCGTGACGTGGCCGGCATCGGCCGCCTTCAGCGGCACGCAAGCGAGCTGCTGGGCTACCTCGAGCGCAACGAGGATGCGCTGGTGCACTACGCCGCCCGGCGTCGGCGTGGCGAGCCGATCTCGACCGCGTTCGTGGAAAGTGCGGTGGGCGAGATCGTGGCCAAGCGCATGAACAAGAAGCAGCAGATGCGCTGGAGCCGGGCCACGGTGCAGCCCGTCCTCGACGTGCGCACGGCGGTGCTGAACGACACACTCGAGGACGCCTTCCGCTCTCGCCACCCCGGCTTCCGGCCCGCCAACGATGATCACAGGGCGACAACAGCCGCGGCGTGATCACCCCCACGATTTTGAATGCTCTCCGGACGCACCGTCTCGACTGCCGCCTTCTTCCCTGCCGCCATGATGTTGAGCTGCCCCGCCTCTGCTACGTCCGGACGGCCGAACACGGGTGCCGAGACGTAGCCGATGCCAGCCGCCTCATGCGCGGCGCGCAGCTCATCGGCGAAATCGACCGAGATCGTCGCCGTCACCGCATGCACGGCGCCGGGACGCGCCTGCTTCAGCACGCCCGGCGTGAGCAGCACGTCGCGGATCGCGGCGTCGTCGGACAGCATGGTGAACACCACATCGGCCTGAAAGGCATCGACGGGTGAGGCGGCTCGCTCCACTCCCTCGATCGCCTCCTTGGCATCGGCCGAGCGGTTCCATGCGACGACATGGTGGCCCGCCTTGGCGATGTTGCGCGCCATGGCGCTCCCCATGCGGCCCAATCCGATAAAACCGACTTGCATCGTTGTGCTCCCGCTTTGATCCAAACGTTGGGTGTTCGTGTCGGCACCATGGAGTGCCGGATCAGGCGCGAGTCAGGAATTCCATAACAAGCTTGTTCAGGGCGTCAGGCGCCTCCTCCGGAACCCAGTGCCCGCATGCGTCGATGATGTGGCCTTCCACGTTGTCCGCGTAGTCCTGCATCTGGTCAATCTGGAACTGGCCCATGCCGCCATGACCACCGCCGCCCACAGCAAGCACCGGCATCCCAAGCTTGGTCTGCGCTAGTTGGGCGTTGCGACGTGCTGTCTCATTCAGGGAGCGGTAATACTCGAAAGACGCGTTGAGGCTACCGGGCTTTGCGAACGACGCCGCGTAGAGGTCCAGCAGCTCCGGCGTGAACGCGGCCTTGTTCACTGCATGAACCTTGATGAAATGCTCCAGGAACATGCGCTCATGCCCGGTGACCAGCGTTTCGGCCAGACGGTTGCCGGCGGCGAAGAAGCTGAAATGCCAAACGAGTGACTCACCTTCCGGCGTGAAGGCGGGAAAGTCATAAAGCCGATGGTCCGGGATCGGGGCTTCCATGTAGATCAGCCGCCTGATGTCCTTCTGATGTGCTGCGACCATCGGGTAGGTGTTCCAAATGCCGATGTCGTGCGCGACCAGGTCGAAGCGGCCGTCCAGGCTGAGGCTCTTGGCCAGGCCATGCAGATACGCCGACACGTCCTGCCCGGCGTAGGAGGTCTTCGGCGGCTCAGACAGACCAAGGCCCGGCAGGTCCGGCGCGACCACGGTGAAGCGAGTGGCCAGCAGCGGCATGAGCTGGTGCCACTCGTACCATGTCTGCGCGAAGCCATGTACCAGCATCACGAGCGGGCCGGTGCCGCCGGTCACGTAATGCAGGCGAACGCCGTCGATCTCGCGAAAGGCGCCGGTGAAACCTTCGGGCAAGGCAAACTTCTCGGCATCCGCGCCGGGGAAGGGTGTGGCGTAATCCATGATGGTTTCCAGAAAATAGGGTTAGGCAATTGCCGCGGCGAACAGGGCCCGGGCGTTGCCGTTGTTGATTGCGGACAACGCCTCCGGCGACAGCCAGGCATAGTTGTCCAACTGCGCGGTGAACGACGCGCCGACTGCGGCTGGGGCGTAAGGGAAGTCGCTGCCATACAGAACGTGCCCCGGCCTCGCGAAGGCCAGGAGGCTCGGCAGCACCGACGGGCCGGCCGACAGCGCCGTGTCGAAGTAGAAGCTGCGGAACGCATCCATCACGTCGGCAACCCTGGGTTTTTCGGGCCGCACGGCCGACGCCAGCTCCGCGAAGCGCAGCGCGGCATATGGCAGGAAGCCCCCGCCATGCGACAGGATGACCCGTACTCGACTGAACCGCGGGATGATGCCGTTCAGCACGAGCTGGACTGCGGCACGGGTGGTGTCGAACGGGTAATCGACGATCGGACCGGGGATGCCGTCGATAGTCGGGATCGCGGGCTTGCCGGGATGCACGAACACTGTGGCGGCACGCCGGTCCAACTCCGCCCACAGCGGCTCGAACAGCGGGTCGCCGAGGTAGTGTCCTTCGTAGTTGCTCAGCAGAATAACGCCGTCCGCCTTCAGCACGTCGAGGGCGTGCGCCAGCTCGATCAGTGCGCCGTCAATGTCAGGCAGCGGGAGGGTGGAGAAGCTGCCGAACCTGTCGGAATTTCGAGCTGCCAGGTCGGCGCCATACTCGTTGACCCGCCGCGCCATATTGCGTCGTTCGGCCCCCTGCCAGCCCGACACGCCGGGTGCCGTGAGCGACAGAATGCCTTTGCGGATGTGCTGGCCGTCCATGAAATCCATTGCGCTGTCCGGTGTCCAGTCGGGGCTGCGCCACCCGGAAGGATCGCCGCCGTGGTCCACAAGACCCGCCGCCCAAACGGGCGGAACAAGGTGCTGGTGAACGTCTATGCGGTCGGGTGAAGCCACGGAGTGTCTCCTGTAGGGAAAAGCTAGGGCTGGGCCCGGCGTATCGCGACGACCGCGCCCGGTGCAGGACAGCTTAGGTGCCGGGCAGTCCAGCCATATGAGGAACGGGATACTACTGCGTGAGCCCGTTCGGCGAGAGGGTCGGAAACTACCCACGGACCTCGTCTCGAAGGCTAGGTGTCACCGCGTCAGGGTGGGGCCGCCGCGCGGTCCGGGCGGAAAGCCGTGCTTGTTGGAGCGCCACACGACCGCGATCGCAGCAAGCACCGCGATCAGCATGGCGTAGGCGAAAGACGCCGGACCGAACCGGTTCAGGAGCAGGCCGCCAACGATGCCGCCGCCGGCGATCGCCATGTTCCAAGCAGTCGTCACCATCGCCGCCGCGACATCGACCGCATCGCCGGCCGTGTCGGCCGACGCTGTGTTAAGCAGCGTCGAGGCACCGCCAAAGGTCAGACCCCAGACCGCCACGGCGCCGAGCAAGACGGCCGGCGCGTGACCGAATGCCGCCAGCACTACGCAGACCAGCACAAACACGGCCAGGCTGATGAGGACCGATGCACGGAGCCAGCGGTCCACAATCAGCCCGGTGACCCAGATGCCGAGGAAGGCGGCGACGCCGAAGACGAGTAGGACCAGATCGACCCGGCCGCCCAACCCGGCGCGGGCTACAAACGGCGCCGCATAGGTGTAGAGCACGTTGTGCGCCAGCATCCAGGCGAAGACGACCAGCAGCACCGGGAGGATGCCGGGTATGGCGAGCACGGCGCCGATGCTGCGGCGCTTGCCGGTTTCCTGCCCGGGACGGTCGGGCACGGCCCAAAGCACCCAGCCGGCCAGCAGCAGCGTCAATCCAGACATCACCAGGAACGCGGCGCGCCACCCGGCCAGGCCACCCAGCAGCGATCCGGCCGGCGTCCCGATCGACAGCGCCAACGGCGTTCCGACCATCGCCAGCGCCAACGCGCGGCCCTGCAGCTCGGGCGCCACGAGCCGGCGCGCATACCCGGCGATCATGCCCCAGGCTAGCCCCGCCGCGACCCCGGCCAGGAAGCGTGCGGCGAGCGTCAGCGTGTAGAAGCCTGACAGCGCCGTGACGGTATTGAAGGCGAACAGGCCGCCGATGGCCAGCAGCAGCACCGGCCGGCGACGCCACGTCTGAGTGGCCGCGATCAGCGGGATCGCCGCAACCAGCGAGCCGGCGGCATACACCGTGACGAGTTGCCCAGCCATCGCCTGGGACACATGCAGTCCTTGTCCGATGAGCGGCAGCAATCCGGCCGGCAGTGTCTCCGTCATGATTGCGACAAACCCTGTCATCGCCAACGCGAGAAGTGGTGCTAGCGGCAGGCGATCCTTGGTCGCGGTTCGTTGCCCTTGGGGGTGCGATACGGCTGCGCTCATCTCGGGACTCTTCCAGATCAACTGATCCATAAATCGGGAGAGGCGAGTGCCTTTACAAGACATCTGGACCGACCAGTTGTAAAGTCGTTCAGGAGACACCGCCATGCCGCGTACGGGTCGCCCCCGCAGCTTCGACAAGGATGAGGCCGTCACGAGAGCGATGCAGTTGTTCTGGGAACGTGGCTATGAGTCGACCTCGCTTGCGGACCTTAAGGCCGCTATGGGCGACATATCCGCTGCAAGCTTCTATGCGGCCTTCGGCTCCAAGGAGGCGCTGTTCCGCGCGGTCCTGGCCCACTATCTCGAAACCCACGGGCAAGTGGTCGCCCCGCTTTACGATCCCGCCTGCGACCCGCGGGACGCGATCGAGCAGACACTCCGCGCGTCCGCGCGGATGCAGACGGATCCGGCGCACCCGTTCGGCTGCCTCCTGGTGCTGTCGACGGCCACGTGCTCTGCCGAGAGCCGGCACATCCAGGCTTCGCTCGCCGAGGAGCGGGAACGGAACCGCGCCGCGCTGCTCGCCTGTGTGTCGCGCGCCGTCGCCGCCGGGCAGTTGCCGCGTGCCACCGACCCAACGGCGCTTGCCACGCTGTTCGACACCTTCCTCGTGGGCTTATCGATTCAGGCCCGCGATGGTGTCCCGCTTGCGACGCTGGAGGCCAGCATCTCCCAAGTCATGCGGGTCTGGGACAACTTGCAACATCGACATCGCGCCTGAAGCGCTGCATCCCAGCAGTTGCATTAAACGATGCCGCAAACCAGGGTTTCCGGCACGGTAGCAGGGGAAGCTGAAAAGCGTCGGTTTTCCGGCCTGAAATCGTGCCGCAACCCTGTTGCGGAGTCAGCGTGCCGATGCGACCGTCACGCATGGCTTCCGACACGAAACGGCGCGCGTCTCCTGCACCCTCCCCCGCTGCCGGCATGATAGACAGCTTGCGCCTGCCCGCCGCTCGGCCGGACACGATCCGTCAACCGCCAACCAGGGAAGACCTCTAGACGTGGATGCTGCTCTCCCCCTCTCAACCAAGTCCCACATCGGGATCATCGATGACGAGGGCGAGCGAGTGGTGGCGACCGGCACGGTGCATCTGCGCCTTGGCGTCGGCGGCCTGATCCGGCTGCACGCGGACGACTACACCCTGTTGGGCCAGGCTGGACGCATGTTCGTGCATTTCAACCTGGAGCGGACCACGAACCGCGTCGGAGCACGCTATGCCCTGGTGCCGATTTGGCGAGCTGGTTTCAGGGAGCGGAACGGCGGCGAGGTACTTCCAATTGTTGATGTCAGGCGGTTCCGGACCGGAACCTGCACCGAGGTGCTACAGCACGTCTCTTTGGCCAGCGTCACGGCTGAGCAGCTTGCCCTTTCCCTACAGGGCATACGCAGCACGAAACAGTTGAGGGCAGCGCTGCTCCAGCGCTACGGCGCGATGTTCCCCGGCCTGGACGAGACGCAGGTCGTAGCGCGTGGCTGCGCGATCACGCGATTGATCCTGGACGGGTAAGTGGCTGTGCCTGGCGCTGACTGCCGCGCTGCCATGATGGCAGCCCCATCTAGGCCCACTGGCAGCATCTATGCGGGCATTTACGGTAAGGGTCTGATTGGCGCTGTGCGCGCTGGCGGTGGCGTCCAGCTCACGCCAAACACTTCTTTATCGTGAGTGTATGAACTCTAAACCCAGAGACACTGATGGCGAATTTACCAGATCCACCCGCAGTGGTCCGCAGGTGGCCGCCAAGGGGCCAAGAGTGGCCGTGAAAGCGAGGCTGCCGACCTCCGCCGTCCGTGAACAAACGGCCAATTCTGAGTTCGCCACCATTGTCCCCAGAGATAGAGTGCATACACCTTGCAGCACCGCAGAATGTGCGTTTTGGCCGCAGCGTCCAACACAGGCAACAAGCGGCTCGCTGTCCGCTAGGGTTCGTTTGACGGACACCCCTGGTCCTGGCCGCCGGTCACGATGCTACGGCGTCAGATGGTTAATCTGCACGGCTTCGTGGTCATTGGGCCTGATAGGGGTGGTCATGGCGGGATGCTGGGTGCCAGCGCACGTTGACGAACGTCAACGTGTCAGCGCGCACTCCTACATTTTGCTCCGAAATGATGCGACGTGCCTCGTCCTTTCGATTAAGTACTAGGAAGCTTTATTCCGCCCAGATACGTGCGTGATCTTCATTCTACATGGGAAGCATCCTCAGTGTTTTAGGATTGGCACCAGTGAGAGTACCAGCAGCAGCGCCATCGTGATATTCAGAATACGGACATAGCCCCGTTGGCACAGTAGGGGCCGCAAAACTGTGCCGAAGCCGGCCCAGACGGAAATACTTGGAACCATAATCACTCCAAGTAGCACGGCGAGCGCGATGACATTGTGCCCAAAACCATCTCGTGGTGCGTAAGTACCCACCGCGCCGACGACGATGACCCAAGCCTTGGGGTTGATCCACTGGAACGCCGCGGCCTGACAGAATGTCATAGGACGCCCACCTGAAGCGCCTTCCACCACTGGCCCAGCTCGGGCAATCTTCCAGGCCAACCACAACAGATAGGCTGCCCCTGTGTAGCGCAGCACGTCGTAGAGCTGCGGGACGGCCGCGAAGGCCTGTTCAAGCCCCAGGCCGACCAGGAGAACCATCGCAACGCAGCCCAAGCTGATTCCGGCGATGTGGGGCACCGTGCGGCGAAAGCCGTAGTTCACGCCAGACGCCAGCAACATCGCATTGTTTGGCCCAGGCGTAATCGAGCTGACAAAAGCAAAGCCGGCAAAGGCCAGCAGCAATCCTAGTCCCATGCCCTTGATCTCTCAACGTAACATTTTTCCCTCGCAAGCGGCGTTGCCATGCTGATCGAGGCCGTCGCGTGTTTGCTGGCGGACGACCTTCTCACCCGACTTTCTCTAGGTTCAGCCGCATCTTGTTCGAAGGCTGGAACCCCACCGCTCGTACACCGGACGACCGCTGGGCGACGCGTTGAGGATCACCCGCGTGCAAGCCAGGTCACGCAGGTAGGTCAGCGTAGCCTCTGTTAATTGACGCGCCAGCCCGTGCCGGCGCCAGTCTGGTTCAACGTACACGCCCCAAATGTAACCGTAGCGGCGGTAGCCCGGCTCCAGCACGTTCGGGTAGGGAGTGAGGTGAAGCTGGCACGAGGCCGATCCCACGGGCACGCCGTCCACCTCGGCTATGAAAGCCGCGAACGCGAGACGCTCCTGCGCTTCTGCTACGAACGCCAATATCCGGTCGCGGCCGTCCGGAACAGCTGCTCCTGCCGTGGTTGGCGAGTCGGTCCACATCCGCAGAAAGTGGCTGGCAATCAGGTCGTCGTCGGCCAGGGTTGCAGGACGGATAAGGCGGCTTCCTCCACCGGCATTACCCGGATCAGGTTCAACGGGTATGATCTCAGCCCACGGATCGCGGGCACCCCGGCACATCCCAACCGTCCGCCAAGAGTCGCCGCTCGTCAAGTCAGCATGGCCGGCTGCACCACTTCGTTGAACGACCGACCAACTGACAGCATGGCATAGGCCGTGCCTGGCGCAGTGTCCGTCAGGGTTCGTTTGACGGACAGCCATAGTCTTGCTGCGATCAGAATGCCACTGCGGTCAGCTCACGGCCGCTACTGTGTTTTCTCCCACTATGAACTCCACGCCTGCATTGGCGTGGATGGCCGTCGTGTCGAACACCGGCAGGTCAGTGTCGAGCTGCCCGACCAGAAGCGTCACCTCCGTGCAGCCCAGGATCACGCTGTCCGCTCCCTCTTCGCGCAAGCGCCCGATCACCTCTAGGTATGCAGCCTTCGACTCCGGCCGGATAATCCCGCGGCAGAGTTCCCCGTAAATGACCTCATGCACGAGGGTGCGCCCGGCCTCATCGGGCACGAGCGCCTCCACCCCATGCCGCTCCGCAAGCCGCGCGCGGTAAAATGCACCCTCCATGGTGAAACGCGTCCCCAACAGGGCGGGGCGGTGGCAGCCTGCGCGGCGCAGCGCAGCGCCTGTCGCGTCCGCGATGTGGATCGCGGACACCCCGGCTGTTGCCTCTACCTCGGCATGGACGCGGTGCATGGTGTTGGTGCAGATCAGCAGCGCCTCGGCGCCTGCCTGCGCGAGCCGCCGCCCGGCTCCGCCCAGCTCCCGGCCCAGCACCTCCCACTCGCCCGCCGCCTGCCGCTCCGCAACCGGCGCAAAGTCCAAGGACCACAGGAGCAGCGGGGCGGAGTGGAGTCCACCCAGCCGGGCCTTCACCCCCTCGTTTAGCAGGCGATAGTAGAGCAGGCTGCTCTCCCAACTCATGCCCCCCAGTAGCCCCAACATGCGCATCGTGTTTCTACCCTCATCCATCTTCGCCTCCGTCGCTGCCCCGAGCATTTGCACGCTTCCGGGCCAGGCATCTTGAACAGGACGCACATGAACGCTGCTCCTTTCGCAATGGCCGGTTTAGGCGGCGGCCTCGTTGCCGAACTCTGGCCCCGCGCGCCCTATGAAGTGCGCGACGGGGGTGGGTCGGGCGTGGTGGGCTTCGCTTTCGAGGCACAGGAGGGGGAGGACGCCATCGCTTCCGACCGCGTCCGGCCGTTCCGGCGTGGGGCCAACACCCTGGCGTGGATACCGCCAGGTTGCCCGGCCTTCTCCACCTCGCGCACAGGTGGCGAGTACCTGGTGTTGCGCGGCCTCGCGGCAGATGCCATCGCCCATCCGGACGCGGCCTTGCGCGCGGTGAACGACGCCGCGGACCCTATCGCCCTGGCGACGGCGCGGGCGCTGCGCCGCTGGCTGCTCGCAGGCCCGGCGCACGCCCAGGCCGCGACGGCGATGGTTGACGTGCTGCGCGCGGCGCTGCTGGCGCGCTTCCAGGGCGGCCCTGGACGCGCAGCAGGATGGCTCACCCCCGCGCGAACGGCAGTGATCGACCGCCTGATCGCCGCGCGCATGGACGATCGGATCGAGACGGCGGATTTCGCCGCCGAGCTCGGCCTATCAGTCGGCTTCCTCGTGCTCGCTTTCCGAGGCGCGCTGGGCACCACGCCGCACCACTACCTGATGGAGCGCCGCCTCGCCCGCGCCCGCGCCGAGCTGGCCTCGACCGCAAAGCCGATCGCGGGCATCGCGCTGAAATGCGGCTTCGCCGACCAGGCGCACCTGACGCGGCACATGCGCACGGTCTTGGGCCTGACCCCGGCTGCGTACCGGCGGCTAAGCCGAGCGTAGATGCCGGCGCAGCCTGAAGCGGACGTCCTGCTCCGCTGCTGCCCAAGCCTCAACCAACGGACAGCTTGCCAATTTGATACAGTCTGCCCATGCGTCGTGTCCGTGGGGCTTCGTTTGAAGGACACTACCAGTCCTGGCCGCCGATCAGAATGTCACAGCACCAGATGGCCGATCCGCACAGCTCCACGGTCACGGGCTGCCGCGGATGAGCCTTCCGGCTACCTCAAGAGTCGATATCTCCGAGTGGGTTTGCTGCTCCACGTCGGTCATCACCGTGGGGTTGGAGCTTTTCCGGTTCGTCCGTGAACACTCGTAGAAGGAGTGGCAGCGTCCGAGCGAACATCAATGGAGCATCGCCGCATCGCTCGACCTTGGCTCGCAGAAGCGCGCCATGCCAGCCAGAAAGAACAATCACCGCCAGATCTTCGGCGCCGATGTCAGTCCGTGCCTGCCCACGCTCCTGTGCCTCGCGGATCGCTTCGGCAAAGGAGTCGGTGAGTTGCTCAAGAGCGGTCATCAAACGTGCGCGCGCCATCTCGCTATGCATCGACAGCTCCAGGCCCAGATTGGCGACCATGCACCCGAAGCGCCATTCTAGCGGCCCGGCGATGCCCTCGACGGCGTCGAAGTAGCTGGCGATGCGAGCCAGCGGCTCGCGCGATTTGTCGCGCAGAGTGCGCGCCACGATTTCCAGTAGGTCGTCCATGTAGCGGTCGAGCACGAGCGCGGCGAACATCTCCTTCGACCGGAAGTGGTTCGTGAAAGAGCCGAGCGGGACACCAGCCGCCTCCGTGATTTCCCGGACACCGCAGGCGAAGTAGCCGCGCTTGTGGAGCACGGCGACACCGGCGTCGAGGATTTTTTCACGAAGCGAAGGGCGGCTCATGGACTCTCATTACGTACGGTCGTACTGATTGGCAAGTTCGTCAGAGTGGAGAGGCGGCATGGATACCAAGCACGCGCAGGTGGAGGCGAACGGCATCTCGCTGCACGTCGTCGAGGCCGGTGCTGGTCCGGCCGTCTTGTTCGTCCACGGCTTCCCAGACACCTGGCGCGGATGGCGGCGCCAGATGGAGGCCGTCGTCGCGGCGGGCCATTGCGCCATTTCGCTGGATATGCGCGGCTACGGCGAGAGCGCGAAGCCGGAAGACGCATCGTCCTACACGGTGTTCCAGTGCGCGGGCGACCTGGTCGGGGTGCTCGATGCGCTGAATGTCAAGCAAGCGGTCCTGGTCGGTCACGACTTCGGCGCGGCAATCAGCTGGAGTGCGGCCATGATGCGACCGGACCGCTTCCCCGCCGTGTTCTGCCTGAGCGTGCCGCCGCTTCTGCCGACGCGTCCGAGTATGCTTGAGCAGCTTCGCGCGGCTGGGAAGGACGATTTCTACATGTTCCGCCAGATGCGTCCCGAAGCTGACGCCGAGTGGGCGGACGCCGCCGTCACGGTTCCCGGGATGTATTACTGGACTTCAGGACAGGCACCTGCCGACACGCGATGGAATCCACTCGACTCCTCGCGGGGGCTGAACCGACCCTCGCCGGTCGGTCTGCCCGAGTTCGTGAACCCGGAGGACGCGTCGGCAGCGATCGCTGAGTTCGAGCGCTTCGGCTTCCAAGGTCCGCTGAACTATTACCGCGCGATCCAGCCCTATTTCGAGGAAGCAGGCGCGTTCGTCGGCGCCACGATCCGCCAGCCCTCGTTCTTCGCCTTCGGCACCGAGGACGGGATGGTGAGAATGCGCGATATTCTGGAGGCCGACGTGAGGAGGACCGCAACTGATCTCCGGGGCTTTCTCCGGCTCGACGGCGTTGGCCACTGGCCGCAGCTGGAGGTGACCGCCAGCGTAAACGAGGCGCTGCTCGGCTTCCTCCGCAAGGTAGGCTGAACGCTCGGAACAGGGTTCAACCCAACATCAATACTGCTGGCGAGTTCAGAGTTGGCCATTTGGTCACGCCACCTGGCATCCTGGCAGCCCCGCTCTGCCGGGGTTGCGGGTGGCCTGCCGCAAATACTGAACGGGTGCTGCGGTGCGCCAGGCGAATTCGCCAGCAGATCAACCGCGCGCGGGGCGCGCACCATCATGGTGAGGAAATGGGGCAGCGCATTGTCGGCCGGCGGGCGGTGCTCCATCTTCGGCTCCGGTGGCCGCATAGAGGCCGTT
>JAABUX010008464.1_pt1 | contig 11852 bp, 14 predicted proteins | sample 5561851 | NCBI WGS metagenome assembly JAABUX01 (sample SAMN10711883, study PRJNA513361) | rock metagenome | isolation source: Antarctica rocks | place: Antarctica: Victoria Land, Richard Nunatak red sandstone | collected 2016-01-03 | reverse complement strand
GCGTAGCACAGCAACATCCTCTCCCAAACTTCAGCTCCTTTCCTTCCCTCGCTCTTCTTGTCAGGAAAGCTCTTCTTTTCTCTCACTAAGTTGACAATACCGCCCGCACTCATGCTCTTTGATAACGTGCCAGGGGGTGCTGGACATGTAAAGCGTAACTCTCAAGAGTTGCACTCTGTCTTCACTTCGGCCTATGAGCGTGTGAAAAATGCGTGCTGTGGACCAGAAACGAGTTGCTATGAATGCCTGCGCAACTACCGCAACCAACCGTATCATGATGAACTACAACGTGGCCTGGTTCGTGATTTTCTCTCTCAAGTATTAACTCTATAAAAGAGCAGGAGTGGCAAGAATAGAGGTACTGTCAACATGTTTATAGCAACAAAGAAGAGAGGCACGAGAAAGCCAGAAGAGGTTAATTAGGAGTCGTGGTTATACAGCCTGCTGGTTCTTGGTGACCTCATTCCACACTTGAAATCGGTCCTGTAAAGTGGCATGGTACTCCATTGCAGGTAATCGGTGCCTTCGTGGTTGAAAGTGACTGCTTCAACTAAGTAAAACTGTTACAGTACAAACCTCATTGTGGATTTGCTTGGCCGGTCCGTTTGTACTTTGCCAAATAACCGTGCCACTTTGCCTCAGAAAGGAGGATGTGGGAGAGTATCTCATCCTCGTGTGAAAGGGCAAGCTCAACATGGCGCAGCGATCTGGTTGCTCGTCTCGTGGTCGCTCACGCAACACTTCCTATCTCAGTTCTGTGTGAGTGCCCAATGGGCACTTGCACAAAGACTAGAGCCATGTAGCAAAGAACGTCGCGATATCGCGTGCGAGAAGCTTAGGCTCTTTGGTGGGAGCGCTAGGCATCGGTGTCCACTGACAGATGTTGTAGAGGCGCTCCGCCCACTCACGAGGAGGGGTGCCATCGGAGACGAATTGGTGATCGAAAACGGCGACTGCGGTTGGCACTGTGACGAAATCATTGGGGCCAAGCGCGACTCCATACCAGCGGTTATCGAAGTAGTCTCGGATCGAGGTAGCGATGGTCTGCGTCGCCCAGTAGATCATGATGGTGGTGAGCAATTCCTCCTTCCTGAATCGACGCTCAACGTCGCCATGGCAGTCACTCCAGGTGCGGAACTTCTCCACGATCCAGGTGGCCAAACCTACCAGCGAGTCGTTCAACCCATAGGCTAGAGTTTGAGGCTGTGGATTGAAGCGCTTTGTAGCCACCATCCACCTCGGACCAGTGTTGATACTGCGTTAGATACACTTGCTCTGTTTCTGAGAGCGGTCGAGATCCCGGGCCGGTGTAAGGTGCAAGTTCCAAATTACTCCAGTGGATACCGAGCAGGGGTTTGGGATCGGAGAGCGCCATGAAGGTGGCAACCGCTGCTCCAAAGTCCCCGCCCCCGGCTCCGTACCGCTTGTATCCCAGTCGGTGCATGAGGTGGTGCCACAGACCCGCAGTGTACTGGGTGGTGACTCCCGGGCGGTTGGGTCGCGAAGACCAGCCATAGCCGGGCAGCGAGGGGATGACAACATCAAAGCCTGGACCGTCAATGCCATGGCCTGCTGGATCAGTCAACAACGACACAAGCGGAAGCAACTCGATGAAGGTGTTGGGCCAACCATGGGTCAAGATCAGCGGGATCCCACCTGAACGTTTCGCCCGCTCATGAACAAAGTGGATGTGTATGCCATCGATCTCGGCGCGGAACTGCGCAAATTGGTTGAGTTTCGCCTCCTGTGCTCGCCAGTCAAAGGTGTGCTGCCAGTAGTCCACCCGCTCCTTTAACCTACGTTCGTGCCGTAATCCCAGCCTGCTCCCTCTACCTCAGCGGGCCAGCGGGTGCGAGCTAAGCGTTCGCGTACGTCGTCAAGAGTGCTTTGAGCAATGGCGATCGTGAATGCTTGGATGCTCATAGCAAACCTCCCCTTCCGCTTTTCTTCAAGATGAGTGTCCTTGTCTTTTGTAGTATAACAGGAAGAGAGGTCACTGTGGGTTCCAAATGATTCCGCTCAGGCTCGAGTTAGGGCAAGGATTGCTGGCCTCCCAGAGCAAGGTCGAGGATTCAATGCCAACTCATCTTCCTCCCAGTCTCTTGAAGAGTGGAACGAACACCAACGGGAAGCCCAGACCGCTGATTTTTTCTCACGTTCTCCGATTCCTTGACAAGGAGAACATCCTATGTTATTATTTAGACGGCTAAGTAAAAAGGAGGGATGTGTGAGACAGATTCAAGACTATCTTGGGTTCCAGTTGCTGCAAGTTCATAAAGCGCATCGTGCCCGTGCTGAAGCAGCCTTGAACCAACTGGGCCTGCATACTGGTCAGGAAATGCTCTTGCTCCGGCTCTGGATCGAGGAAGGCATTCCACAATCGCAGTTGGCTGCTTCCATGGGAGTCGAACCTCCAACGGCGACCAAAATGCTGCAGCGTATGGAGCATGCGGGGCTCATCGAACGGAGACCGGATCCCGAGGATGCGCGGGTCTCTCGCGTCTACCTGACCGAACGGGGACGTGGGCTTGAACAGCCTGTCCTGGAGGTGTGGAAGCACTTGGAAGCACAGACGGTGGCCGCTTTGTCAGCCACGGAGCAGGCCCTCTTACGCCGCTTGCTCATGCAGGTGTTGACGAACCTTTCCTGACTCGTCGGTGTGCTGCTAGCCCATTCTCCTGGTTGAGAACGTGGCTCTTCTTTTGACCATATACTTAGCCGTCTAACAATATTAGAGAAGTTTGAGACGTTTGAAAGGAGAAAGGTATGGCATCCGCTACTACTCGCCCAACCTCGAGGCCTGGGGTTGCGCTTCGCAAGCTGGTCTGGGTCGTGCCGCTGATGATCGTTATCGCTGCCCTGGTGAACCTGGGGATACGAATCATCGCGGTCGCGTTCTTCGGCGTTCCTGATGGTTTCGTGTACTTGCAGGCACCCTTTATCATTGGCAGTACCGTCGTCTATTTGGTGCTGGCGCTGGTGGCCTTCATCCTGGTCGGTCGCTTCGCTCGCCGCCCGCTGGGCTTCTACCGCATGCTCGCCCTGGTCGCCCTGTTCATCTCGTTTCTCAACCCTGTCATGGCGCTGGCTGAGCTATTCCCTGCTCCGGGCATGAACCTGCACATCTTCTGGACCATGATCGTGATGCACACGGTGACAGCTCTTATTACGGTAAGCCTGCTGACGACACTGGCCGTCGAATCAGAGTGGAAGAGCAAAAAAAGAGGTGTGTGATGTTTTCCGAGCAAGAACTGGCTTTCCTGCGAGCGCAACCCCTCGCCAGGATTGCCACCGTGGACACCGATGGCCAGCCTACTGTTGATGCCGTGGGCTTCGAGTTCGATGGGACGCGCTTCTACATTGGCGGTCACCAGCTCGAGATCACGCGCAAATACAAAAATATTGTGGCAGGCAACCGCAAGGTGTCCCTCATTATCGACGATCTCAAGTCGCTTCGTCCCTTGCAGCCACGCGGGATCAGGATCCACGGCATTGCGGAGGTCATCCAGCGTCAGGGATACCTCGGCCCTGGGAGCTATCTCGCGATTACCCCAGTGGTCTCCTGGAGTTGGGGTATGGACGAACCGTGGGCTCAGCCAGGCAAGGTTGGCCCAAAAAAATCTTGTGGTAATGAAAAACGCCCCGGGGAAGTCAACAAGAACCCCGCTGAGAGGAAAGGAGCTTCACATGGAAAGCATGTCCACAGCGCGCAGTAATCAGATTCTGGCGCTGCTTGCCACAGCAGCGTTGATGGGTGTCCTGGATTTCTCGATTGTCAATGTCGCGCTGCCATCGAGCCAGCATACGTTTCATCTCCTACTACACCTCATACATGGGCGTTGTACAGCACCCATGCAGGCCTAAGAGGCCATTGAAGGAGTCCAAGTATGGGAACCTCTCACTACAGCTATCCAGTCAAGTTGCAGTCAGAGTAGCGCCGATGGCTGGAAATGATGACGCAAGTGAGCAGGACCCCAGCCAAACACTATCTGGTCGCTCGCGGGCATACTAGCACTGTGAACAGCGTAACCTTCAGTCCCGATGGGCAACTTCTTGCAAGTGGAAGTGCAGACAACACTATTAGACTCTGGGATATCCACATGTATGAATGAGTATGAAGCCGTACTACTTACCACACGGAGGTAAAGAACTTCTCGACAGGCACATTCAGACCTGCCACGACTTGTGAAGGTAGGGTTTGTTGTCCACTGTAGCGACCGAGCGAACGATAACGCCCATTCTCTAGTAGTAACACCTCGACCGTACGCGTCTCAGGATTTACAATCCAGTATTCTCGTACTCCTGCACGAGCGTAGGTGTCATACTTGACCAATCTATCATAGAGTGCGGTACTCGGTGAAGCAACCTCGACAACTAAATCGGGTGCTCCTACAATATGTCGCTCTTGTAATTTATCATGGTGCTCTTTCAAAAGTACGACCACATCAGGTTGAAATACGTCCTCTGGTGATAGCTCGACGTCAATGGGTGCCGTAAACACTCCACCTAAAGCATGAGTGCGAAGGTGCTCTCTCAGGTACGCAAAAATTTCCCCGACGATCTCTTGATGAGACCAGCTAGGAGCGGGTGGCATAAGTAGAACTCCATTTACCATCTCATACTGTTGTTCATTGCCAAGAGCGGCATAGTCACGATAGGTCCAATGTCCTTGCTCAGGCCCTGGAACCCAATCCGCAAGTCTGACCACCGGCAGTTTTTCAGTTGTTGTCATCGCCGTTCTGCCTCTCATATGGGAAAAGTGCTAACCGATGGATAGTAACTTCAACATATGCGTCTATTAGAGATGAGTATACCATAAAAATACCTACTCTTCTTGTCTCAAGCCTCATATGCAATGTGGACATAATAGAGCATAGAAGAAAGCGAGAAATCTATGAGCGCAGATAAGAGCAGCATTTACAGTGACTCAGACGCAAACGTTGGTTCAAACGTAGGCATCTTCTTCCTCCTGTTTGGAGCAGTTGTAGCCTTTGCCTTTGGCATAAGCTACTTTCAAAAATAAGGGTAATCGCATTAGCAAACGACATGACAAGGGCAAGCCCTGTCACTACTATAGACAGAGTCGCGTGGCGAAGCCACGCAGTAGCGCATTCGTTGTATAGTAGTGACAGGGGCAAGTGTATGGATTACCCACATCGTGACCCTGGTAATGCCAGTACATCGTAGCCATAAGCCCATGTATTGGCAACAGGCCGCGTCTTGTCGCTGTCATCGTCCAGAGCTACGATGTGCTGGCACTCGCCCGGTCATGATGGGGTCACCATATTATCGATGCTGCTGGCGAATCTCCTAAAGGGATGTACAGGTGAAGACGGCATTTGTTAGGATAGAAGGAAATACCGGAAGAGAGCCTTGCATACCTAAAGGAGAGTTGTATGTCACTGCATCCACAAGTCTTCTGTCCTGTTCCTGAAGAAACCACTCGTGTTGCCCACGCTGCATACCCAAAGGGCAATTTGTACCTGCAGGTCCGCGATGAGTTGGGAACGTTCTACAATGATGAAAACTTTGCTCATTTGTTTGCCCATTGCGGACAACCAGCAGAAGCTCCGTGGCGTTTGCTACTGGTGAGTCTCATGCAATTTGCGCGATCAGACTTTCTGATCGACACGCGGCTGATGCTGTGCGAGGTCGTATTGATTGGAAGTATGCTCTGAACCTGGATCTGACCGATTCCGGTTTTGATCACACGGTCCTCTCCGAATTCCGCTCTCGTCTGGTGGAAGGACAGGGAGAACACCTTCTCTTGGAAACGATGCTGACCCTCTTTAAAGAACGTGGGTGGCTCAAAGCGCGAGGCAAGCAACGGACCGATTCCACACATGTTTTAGCAAAAATCCGAGCACTTAATCGAGTGCTGTGTGTCGGAGAAACCTTGCGTCATGCCTTGAATTGCTTAGCTCTGGTTGCTCCTGACTGGCTTCGTGTTCACAGTTCTGTTGAGTGGGTAGACCGCTATGACGCTCGCATGGAAGATGCTCGAACGCCACTGGGGGAGGAAGCTCGTCACGCATATGCCGAAGTGATTGGATCTGATGGCGTAACCATTCTCACAGCTGTCTATGAGACAACAACTCCTGCTTGGTTGCGTGAAATCCCTGCGGTCGAAATTCTCCGACAGGTGTGGATACAAATTACGCCTGGATTGAGGGAAAAATTAGCTGGCGTTCGTCGGAGAATATTCCACCTGCCGCACGCTATATTGGCTCTCCTTACGACACGGACGCTCATTACAGCAAAAAGCGCAGTACCACATGGGTTGGTTTCAAGGTTCATCTCACGGAAACGTGTGAAAAAGATGCGCCTCATCTCATCACTCATGTCGAAACCACTTCTGCCCCTGTTTCCGACGATGCGAGAACGGCATGCATCCATGAAGGTCTCAAGCGCAAAGACCGCGAGCCTTCGCAACATATTGTGGATACAGGCTATGTGGATGCCAAATTGTTGGTTGAGAGCCAGCAAGATTACCAGATTGAACTGGTGGGTCCAACGCGTCGCAACCATCAATGGCAAGCCAATCAACACCTCGGCTTCGATGCTGACCATTTTCTCCTTGACTGGCAAGCAGAGCAAGCCACCTGCCCAGAAGGACACACCAGCAGTAGTTGGACACCAGCCATTGACAATCGAACCAACGAGGTCATCAAGATAAAATTCTCGACAAAAGACTGTCAAGTGTGTCCGAGTCTGCGGCTCTGCACGCAATCGGTCCGTCACATACGACGCACCGTGACTATTCGACCAAAAGAACAGTATAATGCGTTGCTCGCCAGACGGCAACAAGAAACAACTCAGGATTTCAAGAAGCTATACGCGATACGAGCAGGAGTGGAAGGGACTATTTCGCAAGGAGTTCGCACGATGGGATGACGTCGTTCTCGTTACATCGGGCAAGAAAAAACACACCTGCAACATATCGCCACGGCTGCTGCAATGAATCTTGTGCGTCTGGATCGCTGGCTCAATGGCATTGCTCATGCGAGGACGAGACGATCTGCTTTTGCCCAATTGTATCATCAGGCTTCTTGAAGAGGTTAAAGGGGTTCGCCACCAGTATCAAAGTTGTGGATGACCCAACGTGCTTTTCTGCCACGGGCGAAGCCCGTGGCAGAAAAAAGAACAATCTTGAAGAGAAGAGGCCTTCCAGAGTCAATCTAAATGCTCAGAGCAACGATTGGCTCTACCAGTTCTATAGCCCATTGGGGTAAACTTGTTGTGAGGAGGTTTGCCATGCTATGTTTCACAGATTGCAAGGGAAGGGCACCCAAATATAGGGCAATTGCATCTAAATTTGGCAGTCTGGCTCCACAAGACATTTCACAATAGGTTCGTCCACAAAGTGCTGCTATATGAATGCGCTCTATAAGCCACTTGAAAAATTAGAGGCGATTGCCCTGCCACCCAAATAGGAGCCTCGAATATTAGGGAGAATAGGGCTGGATAGGAGGGCATACATCTACCCCAAACGAGATGGATCATTCTATCTGCATACTTCAACCAATAGCTCAAAAAGAACATATAAAAGAGAGGCAGGAGCGAATGAAATAACACATGATAGAACGAGAAGGAGAAATCAATGACCATTTACACTATTTCAAAGCAGGAAGGCATAGTATATGCGTTGCAAGTAAGTGACGGCACACTTCTCTGGCAGCAGAACATAGGCCAGAAGCTTACAGGTGCGCTTGCAGCCTCTATCAGTGTGATATATACTGGCTCATATGATGGATACGTTTATGCCATGCAAGCATATGATGGTTCTCTGCTCTGGCGATACTCTACCGGGAGCGACGTTCCATACCCCCCAATGAGAACTGACACACAATCGGTCTATTTTGGTTCACCTGGCGGTATCTATGCTCTACGAGCCAGGGATGGTTCTCTACTTTGGCACTTTTCAACTCCCGGATGCAAGACCTGCTCAAATGCAGTAGCAGCGATCTCTGATGGAATTATCTATGCCTTCCTTGATGGGCTGTACGCTCTGCGTGCAAGTGATGGCCAGGTTCTCTGGTACGATAGCCGCTTTCGACTCACCCCGGCCTATCTTGTCGTGATGAACAGGAAAGTCTACGTTCCGACGGGCAAGCAAGACCAGCTTTGTATATTACGAGCGAATGATGGGCAACAGATGCATCTGTTGCCAGGTGGAAACATGATAGCCACAGATGGAATGCTCTATGTCAATAATGGAGATAAGGAACTGTACGCCGTAAATACCAGAGATGATGCTCTTGTCTGGCGTACCTCCGAGGTAACACTTCAGGTATCGGCGGCGAGCAACGAGACGATCTACAGTACATCATCAGCCGTTGGATTACCTTCAATGTCGGATTCTGACTCACTCGTTGCTAAGAGAAGCCCAACAACGTCAGGACAGACCAATGTGTATGGATTACGAGCGAACGATGGCTCACTAAAATGGCATTGGCAGCTTCCGTATGCAATGGGTATCTCATCGCATCCTTTAATTGTAGAGGGCAATATTGTCTTCATTACTGGTGGCGTGATGTATACCCTGCGGGAAAGTGATGGGAGCGAGCTCTGGCATAGTATGAGAGAGAAACCATTTTCATCCGATCCAGTAGGCATTTAAGTGTCTTATGGACGGTAGAGTACAACATGCGCTATAGAGGTAGGACTAGGATCACTGTAAAAACCTATCACAGAGCAATTGGCCTGTCAGTGTGATAGTGACGAAAAAGTACGACGTGCCATATAACTGAGGCTGAATTTGCTCTTTTTCTGCCCTTGAGCCGATATATGCTCCCTTTTCTTACATATGTTAGAGCTTTTACATACATTGTGGGTGGGCCAAAGTGCTGGGTATGTCGTGTCAGATAAGTATATAGATGAGCCACGTCTTCCTAGTCCGAGTTTTGGTCATCAACAGAAAATATCTCAAACGTTCTGAAAAAAGACGTGAGGTTTTGGCTGCCCACTACGACATATGAGTAGCTCATTGAGGAAAGGAGAGTACCATGTCAGGGAGAATACCCAAGAGTGTTCTAGAAAGCACAAACACTCACCATCCTCGCCTGGAAAGTAGTCCGAACGATCCGAAGAGGCTGGGTGGCACCCTTGAGACGTTGCTTGCAGCAGCCCGACCAAGGCTGATGCGCAGTGCACAGAGGCAAGGTGTTCCACTTGATGCTGCCGATGATGTCGTCCAGGAGACGCTTGTGGAGGCTTGGCGGCATCTTGATGCTTTACGAAATGCTGATCGTTTCGACTCGTGGCTCAATGGGATCTGTCGCAATGTGAGTCTACGATGGTTACGAGCACAAGGTCTCACAACAACGCATCAAATACACCTTCCTCATCTTGGCGATGAGTATGAAGGAGACAATGCCTTAGAGCTTGCTCTTACTGACCCAGCAACCTTTGATCCCGCCGAAGAACTAAGCCGTCAGGATATGACGATTCTGCTTGATCGCGCCATGGGCTTCTTGCCGACCTCAACCAGAAAGGCTGTGGAGCTGTATTACCTTGCCGAGTTACCCCAACGTGAGGCTGCACAATGCCTGGGCATGACGATACACGCGTTGGAGGAACGCTTATACCGTGCACGTCGTCAGCTCCGCCAGGTACTCACGAATGAATTGCGTGCGGAAGCTGAAATGTTTGGGCTGCTTGCAGGTCAAGAGACCGAAAGTGCGTGGCGCGAGACACGTGAATTATGTCGATTCTGCGGACAGCATCGCCAACGTGGTGTCCTCAAATCCCAGGCTAATGGGCTTGGGTTTCTCCAGACCTGTTGTCCGTCCTGCTCTGTCCATTATGGCAATACCAATACCAGTGAGTGGCAACCCGAATTATATGGTGTGCACTCTTTTCGGCCAGCACTCAAACGCATCGAGTTAAAAATGAAATCATTTATGCTTTCGGCATTAGCTGACCGAGGTGCCCCCTGTCATGTGTGTGGGAGACAGGCGAGGATACGTATCGTGCCGCCACATGAATTGTATGGTGACTTTACAGTCAGGTTTCCCATTCATGCACTGCTTTTAGAATGTCCTTGGTGCGGAGCCTGCAGGAGTATGTGGGCCTGCGGAGCCATCTTCTGGTTTCATCGGGCACCCAACGATTTCATCGAACGCTATCCACACTGGATTGCCGGACCAGAAGCAGTGGTGGACTATAAGGGCCAGATAGCCATACGCTTCTGCTTGCTCAATCCAAGCAGTACCGCAAAACTCATCGTTCTTGCTCACGCTCAAACCTTGCAGGTGCTGGCAACCTTTCAAGAGTAACCTTTTCCAACATGGGAGGGTAGTATGACTTCTTCACCACACCGTTCACCTGAGACCAATAAGAGTAACAAGCACACTGTTTCTAAACGTTCCACGCCAACGGAGATACAAGGCTCAACATGGCTCAGCTTCAAAAGCCTCTTTTCACCATTACGCATTCGTGACTATCGTCTGCTCTTTGGCGGTCAACTCGTCTCAACCATCGGTGACCAATTCTATGGGATAGCACTGCCCTGGTTGCTCTTGAGCAGTGGTGGTGGAGCTGCGTCACTTGGTCTCGTGCTCACAGTGTATGGTGTCCTGCGGGTGAGTTGTATTTTGGTAGGAGGGCCACTCAGTGATCGACTAGGACCCCGTCGGGTCATGCTGCTGTCAGACACTCTGCGTGCTCTTGTCGTTGGGTTCCTGGCGATCCTGGTTGTGGGAGGAGGACACCCTGCTCCCTTGATCCTGTGTATCATCTCGGCCCTTGATGGAGCCTTCTCTGGCCTGTTTACGCCTGCCGCATGGTCGATTGCTCCCTTTCTCCTCCCCAAGGAAGACTTACAGGCAGGCAATGCTCTGCAAACAAGTGCACGAGATGGAAGTGGTCTTGTTGGCTCGAGTATCGCAGGTCTTGTGGTCAGCCTCTTTCAACCAGCCGTCGCATTCGCACTTGATGCCCTTTCGTTTGTTGTGTCTGCCGTGACTCTGGCTGCAATGCGGGAGAGGCAGAGCATTCCTTCAGCAAAGCAGGACGATCGGATGGTTGAGAAGCAAGGAGATAGCTCTTCGACTGAGACAAGCATAACAGAGACCGAAAAGGCGTGGACGAACATGACATTTTGGCAATTCCTGCACACCTCTCGCTACCTGCAGATCATGTTGATGATTACGACGTGTATGAATTTGGGGAGTGGTGCCGCCTTTGGGATCGCGCTGCCTGTCTTCGTACACGATGGCTTACAAGCTGGTGCCACTGGATATGGTTTCATCCTTGCGGCCTTTGCGATTGGGGCACTGCTAGGTGCTTTAGGAGCAGGTGGATTAGGTACCATCCCCCATCGTTGTAGCATTGGACTCTCCTTTTTCATCGTTCAGGCATGCATGATAGCACTCATTCCATTTTTTAACAGTGTTGTTCCCGTCTGCATATGCATGTTGAGTGCAGGACTCATGAACGGGTTGGGCAACGTCACGACAGTCACCCTCATGCAGCACGTCTTGCCTCGCTCGTTGCTAGGGCGTATTATGAGTGCATTGGCAGTCACGAACTTTGGGTTTTTTCCTCTCTCTGTTGCACTAGGAGGCTTCTTGGTAGCACACTATGGCTCGTTGTTCATCTTTCTTCTCAATGCCATATTGATTGCTCTGCCTGCCGCATGGGGTCTTTGCCAACCGGAGTGCTGGAAGTTGTAAATGTGAGGGGTATAGTGGTAGGACTTGTCAAGACAGAAATTGACCAAATTTAAGATAGAACTCAACAGGTAAGAGAAGGCACGTACTACTCACGATAATACACCGAAAAGGGTGTTTGATAGTCTAACGACTGATGATATCGTTCACAATTGTAATGGTGGAAGTAGTCTGCAAGTC
>JAABUX010008462.1_pt1 | contig 11853 bp, 25 predicted proteins | sample 5561851 | NCBI WGS metagenome assembly JAABUX01 (sample SAMN10711883, study PRJNA513361) | rock metagenome | isolation source: Antarctica rocks | place: Antarctica: Victoria Land, Richard Nunatak red sandstone | collected 2016-01-03 | reverse complement strand
GCTAGACGAAGGATCTTTCACGGTGTGCTACATGTTGTGCGACAGGTCAGGATGTCGCCAGACAACCTGACAGCTTACGTTCTGTGGGAGGCCTCGCCTGATCACCAGGAGAAAGCAGCAATCCAGCTGGCCCGGAAGTGAGTCGTCAAGCCTTCTGCTTCCAGCTGCTCTTGCACCGCTCGCCGTTGGGGTGTCAGTCGTGCCCAGCCATCTTCGAATTTGAGTGAGTGTGCATGCAGGGCCAAGGCCATCCGAGGAGCAATTGGGCGATCCCTCGGTGCCAGGTCCGCGTCCAATACTGGACTCATGCTTGGCATTAGTGACCTTCACGATGCGACTATGTGCAGCCTCGCTTTAGTGGCAGGGCAGTCAAATGCTTGCGGTGTCGCTTGCACTACTTCCTCACTCCGTTGCACACGTGCGACTGCAGGCATGTGCCACGGTTGAAGTTTGTCGTGGACTGCAACTCGGAGGAGCAGCGAGAGCTTGAAGCCACGTTTGAACGTCTGGCGCAAGACCGACAGAGTCTTGATGTATAGTTAGGCCTGACTCCGCACACCGTGTACTGCGGGATTGCTCTGAGGCTGCCAGTCCTTTTGCTAATGAACCGCTTGTCACTTGCGGCCAACACAAGTGCCATGAACTTCTTATCCGCTTGTCGGTCACCAGCTGCGCTCTTTTCGCACGACGGAGTCGGCGATTGGTACGAGGACGCGCGCAATGAGTACCATGATTGGTGCAAGCAAGCACTCGAGGACCGTGTTGTGCACGCGCGGCGAGTAGCCAGCCATGGGGACTACCAGCATGTTCAGGCCGAAGTCAGGACTGGGCAGATGGTAATCTCCCCTTTGCACCCCTCTCAGCATGCTCTGCGCCACCTGCGCAGCCATAAATGCGTCCTCAGCCTCTACCGAGGGGCCAGCATCCTCCCTACCGCAACCAACATCTCACCAATTCACCTTAGCTGGAGGAAAAATCTCGGAGCCCCCGAGGTTCTGTATCCTCCGGCCTTCCGGAGGCTGCAATGCACAGACGATGCGGAGGATCAGTAACTCAGCTCGCGGCACTAGCGGAGTCTTCGCAGGAGCCAAACAATTTGTGCTGGCGCAGCTACACCGTCTCACCATGGTGGCGGCCTCATGGCTGAAGCCTGGCGTGTCAGTGTCGGGCGGGTACCCAACGTGCACGGTCACGCCGCTGCCTGCCACCTGTTGGTTTCAATGAACCACCACTAGGGAATAGTTTCGCCAACGTCCCAATTTCGGTAGCTGTTCGTCGCTTATATCACGCATACCTCATTTCGCAGGCAGTCAGCAAACCCTCGCACAGCCCACTTGGTCGGAGCGTACGACCCATACCCCGCAAAACCTGCAATGACAGGAAGACAACTTGATTTGCAGATCAAAGTGTATACTGTCAAAGCTCAGCAAATCATGAACCGTGAGTAAGGAACTTGACTTGGCTTGGAGGCGCACCAATGATGGCCATCACCGAAGCTATGATGACCACCTGGCCCTCGCGCCGCGCCACCATGCCCGGCACAGCGGCCTTGACCGTGTGCACGACGCCAGAGTAGTTCACCGCCAGGGTCTTGTCGAAGATCGCCATGTCCTGCTCCAGGATCCGACCTGCATCGATGGCGCACACGTGATGCATCAAGCTGCGAATAACCATGCAGCGTTGCGTCGACGTCGCTCCTTACGACCTTGAGTAGACGTGCTGCTGCCGCTCATTGCTGTTCAGCGCGAGCGTATCATGGTCGAGCACTCCAGGGCACCTGGCGTCGAAGTTCCGGCGCAGCAGATGAGAAGGTGGATGGGGCCGCCTGCCGCCTCCGCTGCCGCAACTGCTTTTTGCATCTGCGGCAGAGTGCGTGCCAGGTGACATATGGAGCGAAGCCGTGCAGCACCGCGCCGTACTGCCAAGACAAGGGCCTCACCAGCGGTGCGTGGGGTGGGGTGGGGTGGGGTGGGGTGGGGTGGGGTGGGGTGGGGTGGGGTGGGGTGGGGTGGGGTGGGGTGGGGTGGGGCGAAGAAGTACCCTGGAGATGCAGCAATGGAGCCGTTGCCCGTTGACATGCAGCATGGTCGGATCGACAGGATTTGCCTGCGCCGCGGTGGACTCGGCAACCACGCGAGGTCTCCACAGAGAGCTCGCGATCCCGAAAGTCCCCACCGCCTGGCATGCTTGCAAATAGCTAGGGGCAGCCGATCCGAAGCAAACGACGGTGCATTCATGCAGCGTGTGTGCGCTCACGACACGCTTCCGACGCCCCGTCGCTGCTCGAGTTTCATCAGACAGTCAAATCGAGATGACGGAGCTGCTGACGGAGCATCCCCTGGCAATCGACTTCTTCGATCGGACAAGTGGGCACGATCGAAGTCACAGGCGCACCGCCAGACACCAAGAGCCTCGCCGCATGTTGTGCGCTCATAGGGCGCCAGCGCCAGACACCCACTTGCTCAGCAGCCGAGTATTCACCACCGCCCGACGCTGCACAGAACGTAGGGCAACCCGGCGCTCTATCGCGTGCGGCTGCACCGTCAATGCGCGGTCCCCAGCAGCTCAGCGGCTGCCAGCGCTCGCCAGGACCCTGACAGCTCTCGGTGCGGCGGCGGTACTCAGCTTCTCCGTTGCGGGAGCTTGTCACGCCAACGAGCTGTTCCAGAAGACCTGTGCAGGTGCGCGACTCTCAGGCATGTCCGCATCATGTGGTTTCCCGCAAGATTCAGCTCGCTCTGTTGCTAGAGCCTGCCACACGCCGTACCTCAGTTGGACCATGCTCATACTGGAAGGGCATTAGTCGGTGCACGCAGGTGTAGAGAAGCATATCAACATAAGTGCCTGTATTGTACAACAAGCTTCGCGTCATGGCCTGCCTGGCTGAGCTCCTGTTCATGACTCAACTCTGATGTGCTGATTGACTCCTCAACGTTTTGGAAACACCCAGCGAACCCAGCTAGCACGTTATAAGCCTGTAATGCTGCTGTGACGCACAGGATGTCATGCGGGAGGCGGCAACGTCGTGCAATCCGGCGCCACCCTGAGGACCGGGGACCTGCAAAAGAACGGCATGCTGGACCCTGAGGCGCTGTACAACCTGATCTACAAGGGCAAAGGCAAAATGCCCGGATACGGCATTAACTGCGCCCCGAGGGTGCGCATATCTTTGTTCTGCGGCTGGTTACGCAGCAGTTGATCTTAAGGTTCGGTTTCGCTGCGCATCAGCCATAGACACAGCAATGCGACATGACCTCGATCTGTCACAAGTTCCATCGCAGGTGACAAGCATATGCATTTGGCATGCGTGTAGCAAAGCGTTAGAGCCCGCCACGATGTGCCGGTGTTGCAGGGTCAGTGCACATTCGCTGCAAGGCTCAGCGACGATGAGATACGCGGTCTGGCGAGCTACACGCTGGAACAGGCAGCCGCAGGGTGGCCGTAGCTTGCCAGGGTGGGCCAGTCGGTGTCTATCTAGCTCAGGGCCGACCAAACTGGTTGCGCAGTAGCTATACCACCACACGAATTGCTTGATTACGCGTGAACGACCACCTGTTCCAGTATGAATTGACCCAAACGCCTGTGTCGCTCAAGCTTGACTATCATGCTAACTACTGATGTAAAGCAGTGTCAGACAAGTGCATCTGCAGTTGTAATTCAGGCTGGCCCAGCATCTGAAAGAAGCGTTTGTGCATGCCGCATGGCATCTTGTGCTTGTGACGCTTCCTCCGTGTCTGCCGCTGCCTCTGCTGTCTCTGCCTGTTTTGCGTCAACAAGGCACTCAAGCGATGTCACATGGAACAGGAGACTCACTCAGATAAGAGGTGCGTTGACGCGGCATGAAGCATGGCCTGGACAAGGACCTCAGTATGGTGGGCTGCTGTGCGCAAAGATGCATGGGAGCTCACCAGGGTGCTCTGCAGCTCGTGAAGAGCCTTCTCAAGGCGCTGGCGGGTATCGGGAATCATCATGGCCGCTTCGGCGAGGACATTCTCCTGCGACCAGATGGTTATTGTCGGGGCCGGCTCACCACAACAAAGCTCGAGAACCAACCGACGCTGAGGCGACGGATGCATGCGTGAACGGGGGACACAGGGATCGGTGACAATGATCCACGCACGGCGTGCTGGATGTCGTGTGAATCAGCATTGTCTGCACGCATGCCGGCAACTTTCGCTGACTCTGCCCGCTGCTCTTCGGCGTACATTCCCAGCTCCTTCGACAGCCGCACCACGCTGCCTGTCTTGATCTTCACCTGGCGGACTGCCATGCGTGCGGGCGATGTGCTATCACGAGGCGCTAGTGGCACTAAGTGCGCTTGAAGTTGGTGATACTTCTCTTGGGCGTTTTTCGAACTGAGCAGTTCGGTTCTCAAGGTGTAGAACCCAACCGACGGCGAGGGAGTGTCAGCATGGCAGGTAGTCGACGAAAAATCTTGCAGTGTTTCTGCTGGCACTCGATTCTCACCGTCAGCGCTTTGCAGGGCTCATGCCCAGCTAACGGATATCATGACCATGTCCGGGCAATGCACTCAGCCGAGTAAGCCCGGCGCGGACGAACTGAAGATCGACCTTGGGTGGAAGGAGGGTTTCTCTCAGCGCTTTCACAAGCTCAGCCCAGCGGCGCTCGACAAGGTGATTGCGTCGTTGCTGGCGGTGCAGTATGAACGCGGTCGGCAGGGCCCGCTGGACATCGGCGAAGGCGAGATGCAGAAGCTCTGCTCAGCGGCTAGGTGCGTATCAATACTGGGTCTCGCCATCGTGCGGTTCGCTGATGGATTCTGCGTATCTCGAGCGAGTTCCGGTGCCGATCTGCGGGCAAACGACGGACGACAACAGCGTCTGTGAAGTGCCGGCCAGCAAGAGGTTGCCGCAGTTTCATAGGGTTGCCACTTGTACCGCCTGCCAAGACGCCCCTGTGTGGCGGGAACTGGGGGCCTGGCAGGCAGCTGTGCGCATGCACCAGTGGCTGCAACTAGGCCTGCCGTGCTACTAGCGTCCGACAGTGGCCAATAAAGTGCAGGCTCGGAAAGTGCAGGTTCCGTCCGGCCTCGACAGGAAAACAATCTAGCATCGGGGACCACATGATCCCGCAACGCCGTCTGTGTCATAGGGCGTCTTGTCATGAACAGGCGTTCAGAGCCTCTGTGTCTTTGGCTGAAGATCTTCCTACAATCTAAATACTCAAACTTTAGAGTCAGCGGCAACATGTCTGCAACCGCCCCCCTCTGGCATTCCTGCACTCTACCCCATGACTCCCCGCAGGTCCCCACAATACCATCTGCCGGATCGCAGGCGGCGCTTCTTGCACGAACCTAGTCTGCTGGACATTCCTGCGGGCACGGTAGTCGTCGGCGATCTCCACGGCGATTTCCTCACGCTGCGGCGCATCTTCAACGAGTTCGGCCACCCGCCGAAGCAGCGATATTTGTTCCTTGGAGACTTTGTCGACAGGTGAGCCCGTTGGCTCCAGTCACAGCATCTCCGCGTTCGATGTGCACCTTGCAAGCGCCTGAGATGTCAAGATCCACTGACCCTGACAATCCGCTTGTGCTGTGGCAGGGGTGTAAACGGGTTGCACATCGTGCTGCTCCTCTTCGCGTACAAGCTGCGATACCCTGATCAGTGCGCCTCTCTGCCGCCTCCCACCCTTGCGAGACGCTGTGCTTGCCATCTAAAAACTGCGCTCCTGACCGCCATGCCACAGCATGTGAGAACCAACGCTGGGTCCTGCGCTGAAATACACCCATCCTGCAGCGTGTACCTGATCCGCGGCAACCACGAGTCTGCGCCGGTGACGCTGCTGTACGGCTTCTACGCGGAGTGCGTGGTGAAGGCCAGCGAGCAGACGTGGCAGCGCGTCTGCAACGTGCGCAGCATGCCACCTCATGTTGTGATGGCTCACGAGCTTTGCCAACCATGGCACTGGCAACATGTTCGAGTCCAAACGCGGTCGGCGATGGTTTGGCACACCCTTCTCAACATGGCAGGCCGTCAGTCATGCGTGAACACAGCAATGTAGCCCACACACTGCCATCTTCCCACGCGCAGGTGTTCGACTGCCTCCCAGTCGCGGGCCTCGTCGCGAAGGACATCTTCTGCGTGCACGGCGGGCTGTCGCCGATGCTGGCGCGGCCGGAGGACGTGAACAGCATCAAGCGCCCCTGCAAGATCCTGGGGGAGCGCAACGACCTGCTGTCAGACCTGACCTGGAGCGACCCCCACCAGAAAATAAAAGGCGAGCTGCGCTTTGCTGGTGCTGGACTTGCTGCGCCATGGATGTGACGGCGTTCGCTGACTGGCCCTGTCGTGCGTTGCTCTCGATGCAGTGGCATACCTGTCACATGCGATCATGCAAGATCATACGTAATCCCCTGCCATACAGCCATGCCGGCCTCCGTTCAGGCGACTGTGCATGATGTACGGCCTGCAACGTGCCGAGTTCTTGTAGCGCTACCGTCATGCCGCCCGCCCGTGATCTTGTGTCGCTCATGCATGACAGGGTGGACACCGAACCCGCGCGGCGCCGGCTATTTCTTCGGCCTGGATGAGGCGCAGCGCTTCAAGGAGGCCAACGGCGTGCGCATGATCGTGCGCAGCCACGAGCTGGTGCACAAGGGCTGGGCCATCGCCGGCAAGAAGGATGTCATCACCGTCTTCTCCTCCGTTGACTACCGCAACACCGGCAATGACGGTGTGATGCTGGACGCGACGCTACATAGCTTGAACAGGCTGCAATCACTAATGTCATCTTGGCGCAGAGCAGCCGCCAGCTTGTGCATGTCAGGCTAGGTGCTCGTTCTGGCGTCACTGCCGCCCGGTGTTGTGCGCGGATATTGACTTGACGAGCTGGACTGTGGGTGCAGCGGCGGTGCTGATGGTGACTGCGGAGGGCAAGTGCAGCATCAAGGTGCTGAGTCGGGAGGTGGCGACGCCCAACTCCTCCGACATTACCCGCCAGGCTAGCTCCATCGGGGTGAGCCCAGGGCCAACCTGATCTCCTGCGACTGCCAAACCATTCCGTGTAGACGGCCACTATGGCGTCGCAGCTATTGATGCCCTGCTCCCTCGGCGTGCAGGCTTCGCGGGAATCGGATTCATCGGAGCAGCCGTGCAGCGCCCGCCTCAGCGACTGCTGCTCGGACCAGTCGTCGGTGACCTCCATGTCGCTCAACGCCAGCATCGACTTCACCAATGCCACGGCAGCGGTCGCAGCCGTAAACAGCTACGGCGGCAGTGACGCCGTCCCGCCGCTGGTCGCGCTCCCGGCGCAGCAACCGGGCGCCAAGAAGTCGCCGCAGGGCGCGACGGAGCTGTACGCCTTTGCACTGGCAGCGCCGCGGCTCGACGCGCCCCCGTCGACGGGTGAGCATCCGATTCTTATATGCATGCTGTGAGGCACGGTTTGCGGGGATCACGCGACACAACAAGCGAGGGGCAGAGCAGCATAGAGTCATTTGAGTCAGCCAGATGCTGGCGTCATTTACTACTCTGTGGATCAATGCGTGCACAGCCAACACATCGTCTCGCCTTCTGGGAACCATATGGGCGGTCAGATGGGTAAAAGCGCTTGATGAGTCCTTGCGCAGGTGATCACGAGGAGCCCGCGTGGCGTGACAGTCTACATCTGAAGTCGGAGTCGGCTCAGAGCGCTGACGTGAAGCTGGCCATCAAGCTGGCGGCAAAACAGATGAAGCGGCAGCCCAAACCTGTGGCACCAAAACCGCACAGGATGAGCATAGACAGCGGCATGATTGGTGGCACCAGACGAGGCAGCATGCACAGGTGCGTTATCAAGAACCTGCACATGATGTTGTCTGTTCTTTTGTCGACTCAGCTTCGGTGTTCGGCGGCTGGAAGATTCATGAGCTTTTGTTACCACGCCGTGCCCACGTTTGCCTGCGTCAGTGGATCTGCTGCGGCGTGCAACATATGGTTGGCACAAATAGTCAACAGGACGGTGTTTGTCTGCTTGGGTTCTGTGCTACAAAGGGAGAAGTGATGCATGTACCTGTGCAGGCTCGACAGCAAGAGGAGTAACGAGTTGAGCAGAGCAGCCAGTTCAGAAGACAGCGCCTCAGTAGCGGCTTCCAACCGCGCCTCGCTGGACGACGCGCTGCGGCGCTCGAAGTCGGCGACGGGAGCCAACATATACGCAGAGCTAGCCGCAGCCGCGGCTCTCGCCCAGACCGTCCAGTAGCCTGGCGTCCCCGCTGCTGGGTGCGCGACTTGCACGGGCTGACCCGGCTGCTGAGCGCGTGCTGCAGCGCGAAATGGCTGCGAAGGCATCAGCAGGCGCTGGTACATCCCGCGGCAAGGCGCGCACCCGCGATGCGAGCGGAGAATGTCTGGCACGCCAGTGAGTAGTCCACATCAGTACACTCAATGGTCGTGTTCAGCCTGAGGCCAGCAGTTACGCCTCCTAACGAAGGGGGTGGGCTGATGCCAGACCGAACGTCTACCAAGATGATCCCTGCAGCCCAAAACTTTCGCAGCCCTAGCTGCTGGCATCCACAGTCGCCTCGCTCTGCGTCCCCCTCCCCCTCCCAGCACAGAGGCGCGCCTGACCAATGTGACTTGTACCGTCTGTGGCGGTGGCAAAACAAATTCGTAGGCATGATGTGTGTGTGTGATACATGGCTGCAGAGCCCGCATGCCCAGAATCATCTTTCGTCACGTCGTGAGAGAAGTCCAAGGAGACGATTTATGAATATGGAGACACTGCGCTCTGCTTCAGATTGGTTTTAACTCGTGTACTCGTGAAGATGCGTCTATGGACGACACAGCTGACGTTATCTTCCGCCATGAGGTTCCGTCCGTTCATGCCTGTTCGGCTTTGCGCGATTGACAAAGGCGCTGTGGATGGTGTGTGCTTTTGCCTGTTGGCATGTGTGGCTTCACATGGTTGACAGGGCCTTTGGCTGTGTTATATCAAGGTTCGCCGTTAGTCACCCGGAACTTGTTCCAGCACACTCAGTCTAACATCGCGACTAGCAATAGTAACGGGTTTCTATCCGCTGCCTGGAGCCTGACTGCTGCCATCGTTTGCGCATCACCGCTTTCAACCTGCACAAGTGGCAAAGGCAACATCATGCCAGCCTCCACCCGCGGCGATGCACTTGCTTCCCAACGTATGTCTGTAGCCGACATTGAGACGCTGTGATCATCGTGCATTTCGACTGTATACTGCCGCCAAGCCCGTCAAGTCTGCCCTCGGCAGGGCCAGTACTCAAAGTAGTCGGTGCACCAGAGGAAAGCTTACTCGATGTCTGGTCAGAAACGACCAGCAGACGACAATCCGTCTGAGGAGCCAGCGTCGAAGCGACAGGTCAGGTTCACGGAGCCGGCCGCTGATCCCGACGCAGAACAGACGGATGATGAAGACGGTGAGTACACAAGTCTCCGAACAACCTCTGAAGATTCTACCCTACCCTTCCACCGACCTGGTCCAGCGTCGTCCTGAGCGGCGTTGCGTGTCGCAGACGAGGACGAAGAAGCGGCAGCCGAGGAGGACGACATGTTCGACAAGCAGACAGCCTGGCATACGTGCGCAGCGTTCCGCACCGTTGCGCCGCTTGCAACCATCTTGCTCTGCAGCATGGGGTGTTCAGCGCTTGGGGTCTGGTGGCCGTGCAGGCAGATGATGAACCTTCTGACAGCAGACCAGCAGAGCCGTTTTGAGGCGTTCAGACGGTCGTCATTGAACAAGCGCAACATGAAGCGAGTACGCAAGGGGAGGACGTGAATCTTCCCTTTTCGCTCAGAACTCCAGGCTGCGACATGACACAGGCTGTGCGGGGGCAATGCTCAGCCAACTCGTGCGCCGTGCAGCTGCAGCAGACGGCGGTGGGGCAGCAGGTCCACACGAACCTGGTGATCGCCATGTGCGGCATCGCCAAGGTCTTTGTGGGCGAGCTCGTCGAGACAGGTGCATGCACCGAGCTTCAGGACTGCTTGCGTTTTTCTGCGACTCGTCTGACAATGGAGCCCACGCGCCGCCCAAATGCTGCCCACTGACAGATTATGCGCTGCTCATTCTCATCCAAGTCATGACCTGCAACACCCAAGCCATACAGGACACACCGTGAAAAATGCTGCTTGCAGCCCGGAGCATCGCCGCAGACCAGGGCGAAGCCGGACCCCTGCAGCGGTCGCACTTGGAGACAGCGTACCAGGCGCTGGACAGGGGTGGCCGAGTGCCGCACCGCAGTCTCGCTAAGCGCTTGCTGCGGTGACGGGCAGCAAGCCAGCAACGAGCAGCCTTTCCGTTCTGGCAGCGCGGCCTAGGCTACAGAAAGGCAGGGAGATGGAATGCAGGCAGAGGCGACACCGTGTCCCATGTTGAACGCACGCTCTGCTACCGAGGTTCATTTGTACATATGTTTGCATTCGCAGAATGCTGGGCCGTCCTCTGATGTGATTTTACAAACCGCAAAGACCTCAGAGTGTACATGACGCAACCGAACGCCGAATGAATCCATGACAAACATGCTTACCCTGTTGGTACCACTGTTCGCCGACCAGGTCAACTGTAATGACCCTGACCCGTTGCTAGCGACTTGGCCAAACCAAGCATGTGACAATGCGTCAACCCACTGGCCAAACATGCACGGCTCCATCAGGCTTCCACGGCAGCAGCTGGCCGGTACTCTCGGTCCTTGCTGCTGCGGTGGTGGTGCCTGTGCTCCCTATCACGGTCGCTCCGGTGCTCCCTCCTCTCTCGCGGAGCGGTCTCGGCTGGCGCATCTGGAGCGCCTGCACAGTTGCATGCAAAGGACTCGAACTAGAAAGTCCTTTTCAATCAGTGTGGCTGGTTCTCGACGCTTGCACGCCACGTAGAATCAACCACATCCTCTGCCACGCTGTGGATGCATGCTCTCACAACGATGCCTGCGGTGGGCTGGTCGTCGCAACCCCAACTTGCCCATGACCGCCTCGAGTCACCTTCGCTGGGCTGGCGGCTGCTGCGCGATGAGCGATGCCGGTGGCGGTGGTGCCGTTCGCCGCCGGCGGCGGCGCCCTCCCGCGCCTCGCGCTCCTTCTCCTGCCGCCGCAGCTCCTTCTTCCGCTTGACGATCTCCGCGTACAGCTTGTCGCGGTACTCCGCGATCGTGTACTGCTCACAGCGAAAGAAATTTTGGCATGCCAGAGCTCCAAAAGCACAGCAGGAACGCAACGGAGGCATGACACATGCTGGAGTTGTAGATGTAGTGCACAGCTGTATGCCGGTTCTGCCTTGCAGCATGGGGTTGTAGCGCACGTCAGCAGGAGCAAGCGCATTAGGACGTCCATACTACCTCGACTCCTGAACACAACTTCTGCTGGTTTCCATACTAGACGCGGTGGAAATGCTCGCTGTATGGCGCGCCTTTGTGTTGTCATCGATGGGGATCGTGATGATCTCCGGATGTGATGGCTCGTCGGCCTCGTTGTGGAACGACGCCACGTACGGATGTGCCAGCGCCTCCTCCGCTGATATCCTCTTGGCTGGGTTGAACTGCGTCAAAGCACCGCACCCCCATCACCGATCGCGTCGCCGCAAATGCAACATGAGCCTCGGCATCAGGAGTGACAACATTTGAGCGTGAACCATCACGGAGTCACGGGCTGTGTGACGTCAATTGACGCAACACCGACCTGCAGCAGCTTGGACAGCAGGTCGGTGGCCTCTGGGCTGGCGTTGGGGAACATGTGGTGCAGCGGCCGCGGGTCGCTCTGCGGCAGGCTGTCCAGCATGGTCGCCGCGAAGGGCGACTGGATGGCGTCGATGTCCTCAGCGCTGGGGCGGCCCGTCACCTCCAGGATGCGGTCCAGCTGGTTCATGGTGCTGGTGCCCGGGAAGATCGGCTTCCCG
>JAABUX010008461.1_pt1 | contig 11854 bp, 14 predicted proteins | sample 5561851 | NCBI WGS metagenome assembly JAABUX01 (sample SAMN10711883, study PRJNA513361) | rock metagenome | isolation source: Antarctica rocks | place: Antarctica: Victoria Land, Richard Nunatak red sandstone | collected 2016-01-03 | reverse complement strand
CTTTCTTGACTATGCTGTATCGCTCCACGGATTGCCGCTGTCGTTGTGGCGCCGCCGTGGAGAACCTAACCCATAGCGCATCCTTCCACTCACGCGAGAAAACCGCACCATCAAACCCTGGGATCAAACATCCCGATGCTCTGACCGTCGGGGGCGTAGATCTTGGTGTATCCGCCGCCGACGGGGCACAGCGCCTCGCGCGCCGGGTCGCTGTCGCACAGCATGTCCTGCTGCTCCTTCGAGACCAGCGCGCAGGCTGCGATGACGAAGCATCCGCCCTCGACCGCATAGACCATGCTCGCGCCGTTGTTCACCTGATGGCCGAGCGCATAGGCCTTGCCTTCATAGAGCGAAAAGTTCGGCCAGGCGGCACAGTGTATCTGCTCGTTCTGGGCGTACATCGCGTATTTGCTGAGCGGCTGCAGGTGCTCCCAGCACGAGAGCTGGCCGACTCGGCCGATGTCCGTCTCGCTGACGGCCAGGTCGCTACCGTCGCCCTCGCCGAACACGGCGCGTTCCACATGCGTCGGCTTCAGCTTGCGGCGGCGCTTGATGATCCCGCCGTCCTCGCCGTAGTGCCACTGCGCGATGTACAGGCTGCCGCCCGCACGCTCCGACAGGCCCATCGACACCTGGATGCCGTTGTCGCGCGCGGCTTTCGCCAGGCGACGGTCGTGGTCCGACCCAGCTACGATCGAGTTCTCGAAATAGCGGCCGACGAACTGCATCCTCCAGATGACCGGGCCCAGCCAGATGTGGCTTGGGTATCCCGGCAGCCAGGTTTCCGGAAACACGACGAGCTTGGCGCCCGCCTTCGCGGCCTCCTCGATATATCCGACAGCCCGCCGGACCCCGGTTTCGACGTCGAGGAATGACGGGGCGGCCTGCACCGCGGCAACCTTGAACTGCTGGGACATAACGCTCTCCTTCAGAAACAAACCACAAAGGTCCATCGCGACCGCAGCCCCGATGCCGATCAAGGCCGCCAGATGGTTTCTACCCCGTCATCTACCGCTTGCCACCCCGTCCATCTGCGCCGCGACGGCGTGCCGCCGCGCCTGAAATTCGGCCATTCGCCGGCATGCGGCGACGGCTGATCGGCATGTATTTCAATAAGCGACCGAGAAGCGCTTGCGGTGATGCTGCGGGCGTTCGGCCTCATCGAGCATGGCGACCGCGTAATCTTCGATCGAGATGCGGCTTTCGCCGTCGCTGTCCGTCAGGAGCTGGTCTCCCCCGACACGATACGTGCCGGTGCGCTCCCCGGGCGCGAGCATGGCGGCCGGGCTCACGAACGCCCAATCCAGTTCCGTCTCACCGAGCAGTTCATCAAGAAAAGCCGCAGTCTTGAGCGCGCCGTCCTTCCATTGGGCTGGAAAGTCGGGTTGGTGGACCAAACGCTTGCCGGGCGCCATCTCGAGGCTGCCTGCGCCCCCTACGACCAACAGGCGTTCGACCTCGGACCGCTTCACTGCGTCGATGATCGACCGTGCACCCGTGCCGCTTTCGTCCGCTCCCGGATTGAATGCGCTGATGACCACGTCATGCCCCGCAACCAGCGACGCAAGCTCCGCAGGCCTGGTGGCGTCGCCCTCCGCCGCCCTGAGCCTCGGATGCGCCGGCAGCCTGTCCGGGTTGCGGATGATGGCCGTGACCTCGTGCCCACGGCCGAGACTCTCCGACAATATCTTGGTTCCGACCAAACCAGTCGCCCCGATAATTGCGATCTTCATGCTGCATTCTCCTTGGTCGATGGCGCGGCGCGCGTCGCGTTGTCCATCCTGGGCACCTGGTCGGCGAGCCCCCGATCGCTGATCCCCTCCGCAGCGAGCGTGGCTGCAACCGAGTTCCGTTGGACAAGCCCTTGCGCAAAGACCGTGTAGCTCGGGTAGACTTCCGGCATGCCGATACCGATGCCATTGCCCCAGCGGTAAAAGACCAGCAGGAATGGATCGACCGCCGTGAAGCCATCACCTGTTGAATATGGGCCTTTGAGCCGGCTCTCGATGACATCGAAGCACTCGGAGATCGTTTTCCTACCCCTCGCCTTGATGCTTTCGAATGCCGCCGGGTCGTCGGAGAAGCGCTGCGGGCGCCACAATGCCCCGAAGCCCTGTCCGTGCAGGGTACCGGACAGCCAATTCATCCACTCATGAACCCGCGCGCGGTCGAGCGCGGTCCGGCCCGTCAGGTGCCGCTCCGGTGCCAGGTCCGCGATGGCGGTAGCGATCGCCGGAACCTCCGTGATTACCTCGCCGTCCAGGGAGAGCACCGGCACGCGCTTCTTCGGATTGATCCGGGCGAATTCGTCCGTCAGGTTCGCACCCTTTGCAACCAATGTCTCGACAGCGTCGAAAGGAACACGGAGTTCATGGAGCAGGACATGCGGCGCCAGCGAGCAGGCCCCCGAGCAATACCAAAGCTTGAGGTCAGGCACGGACGAAGCTCCTTCCCTGGTAAATTAGGTAGATCGGTATATCTACCATGTGAACTGTTCTGTCAAACCGGAGACGACGTGCAACAGAGCAATGATGGACCTCGCGGGCCTGTAGGTCGCGACCGGCTGCTGGCGACCGCACGCCGGTTGTTCATGCGTCACGGCGCGTCCAACGTCGGCATCAACGACGTGACCGCTGCGGCTGGCGTCGCACGGATGACGCTCTACAACAACTTTTCTTCCAAGGACGCGTTGACCGTGGCCGTGTACGAGGAGATGGCGCGTGCGGTCCTGCAGGCGCTCAGCGGCATGGAAACCTCCGGACGCTCGGAAGAAGGGAATATCCTGGCGATCTTCGACCATTTCGACAGAAGCGGACACGAAGCCGACTACCGCGGCTGCCCCTTCATCCACGCGAGCCTTCAGGGAGCGGAGGCTTCGGGTCCCATCTATGCGATCGTGCATTCCTATAAGCGCCGCTTGCGTGAGCACATCTTCCAGGTGCTCGACGAGAGCCGCCGGAACCGCGCCGAGCTTGCCGACCAAGTTGTCCTGCTGCTCGATGGCGCGGTCACCGAGGCATACTTGAAAGGCGTGGCCGACCCGGTGGCCGCGGCGAAACGCGCGGCGGCGACGCTGCTTCGCTCGGCCCAATGACCGCGCGAGGCCGTGCTTGCTTTCGCGGGCTTCGAGAGGGCTAGACGCGGCCGCCCGCAACCACCTGCGCTCGTGCTCGCAAACGCAATGGCCGTTATTGCAACCTTGGTGCACAATTCAGATCGTGGACGTGTAGCCCCATCCCAAGGCGTTTTCAACGGACACGCTGGAACACCGGAATGCCAAGGCGGGTCATCCGGTTCAGCACCGAGCAGGCGACCTTGGCCTCGGTTTTCTGGGCAGGGAGGATCCGGGCGCGGAGGCTGCTGCCGATGATGGCCTTGTAGCGGAACATCGCCGTCTCTGCGTGCGACCGCCTTCCATAGCCGACCGCCTTCTGCCAACCCAGGCGTCCCTTGTCCCCGATCATCTGGATGTGCTGGTCGCGCTGGCTGGGTGTCGTGCCCACGGCTGCGCTCAGCACCGCGGTTGAGCGCGGCGGGATGACCACCGCCACAGGCGGGACGGGCTCGCCGTCATAGGCACCGTCCGCCATCACCGAGGCGATCGGGCCGGGGATCTGCCCGAGCAGCGGGCCGACCTGGGACGCGTCGCCTTCCTCGCTGGTCGTTAGCTCGGATGCGAGAATCTCGCCGGTGCTGGAATCGACGGCCAAATGCAACTTGCGCCATGTCCGCACGCTGCGCTCGCCATGCTTCGCGACCAGCCAATCCCCTCCGCTGGTATTCCACTCGCTACGCGATCGGAACCTTGACCAGCTTCGCCTGCGCCGTAGACCTTCAAGCCTGTGGCATCGATCACCACGTGCACCGGCCCGCTCGCCTGGGCTTGCGCCAGCGACGCGGCAAGCGCCAAGCCGGGGCTGCGCCGCGAGAACGTGGTGTGGTCGGGCACGCCGACATCGATCCCGAGCAGGGCGGTGGTCGAGCGCAGCAGGCCTTCGGTCTGCTGCCACGGATGGCTAAAGGCCAAGCGCAGCAGGTAACCGGTCTCGATCGCCACGTCCAAGTAGTCGCGGGGGCGACCGCGCTGGCCGGTGTGGGGCGGATGCCAGGCCGCGAGCGCATCGGGCGTCACCCAGACCGTCAGGCTTCCGCGTTGCTGCAGCGCTCTGTCGTACTCCGGCCAGTTAATAACCTTGTAGCGCGCCCGGGGGATCTTGTGGCGGCGTAGCTCATTGGCCTTGTAGGGCATCGGTTATCCGAGGAACGAGGGAGCGGCCCTATACGTCCGCCCCTCGCATGGCCGAAGCCATCGGGCCGCAATTTATGCACCAAGGTTACGCCGCGGTGCTTGTGGTAAGCGGCGATCGTCTCCCGTAGCTGCTGCCACTCTGGCTGCAGGTCCCGCGAGCTGCGCCGGTCGGCCGCATGGCAGCCAAACGCCGGAGCACGAAACGGAGTGAGGAGAGGATGGTGGCGTATCTCGCCGGCCGCAGCCCGAAGGCTGCCGGCGTCCGGCAGAACAGCCGCGGGCGAAGGTAGGCGCAGTGCAGCGTAACCTGCGCACGGCTGAAGCCGGCTTCGCTGCGGCCGGCCGATTGCGCTTTGAGGCCGTCGGCGATTTCGCAGACCTGGTCGAAGGCCCTGAGGTCGCTCATCAGGTCCCGCCGGCGCGTGGCCGACAGGTCGGGCCAGCTTGCGATCTGCTGAAGCGCGTGCTCCAGGGACAAGGGTGTTCCAGCGTGTCCGTTGAAAACGCCTTGGGATGGGGCTCCACGTCCACGATCTAAATTGTGCACCAAGGTTCCTCCCGATTCGATCAGGACGAAAACGCTCTAGGAGCCTGTCCGAGAATCCGCTAGGCGACGCGGGCTGATGTTTGATTCACTGCTGGTCATGAGCAAGACCTTTCGTGCCTGGGATGTGGATCAAGCGTGGCTGCTGCCGCCGTCGGTGCATCAGTTTGTGCCGCCGGGGCACTTGGCGCATGTCGTGCGGGACACGGTGCGCGAGGCGCTGGATGCGTCGGCGATCACGGGTATCTACAAGGCCGAGCAGGGCCAGCCGCCGTATCATCCCGGCATGCTGGTCGCTTTGCTGCTGTATGGTTACAGCCGCGGCATTTACTCCAGCCGCCAGTTGGCCCGTGCCTGCGGGGAGCGGTTGGATGTGATGGCCGTTACCGGACTGAACCAGCCGGACTTCCGCACGATCAGCGACTTCCGCAAGCGGCACCTGGCGTCCCTTTCGAGCCTGTTTGTGCAAGTGCTGCGGCTTTGCCAGGCAGCCGGGTTGGTCAAGCTGGGCCACGTGGCCGTGGACGGCACCAAGCTGCGGGCCAATGCCAGCCGGCATAAGGCGATGAGCTACAAGCACATGGTGCAGCAGGAGCCGAAGCTGGCTGCCGAGGTCGCGTCCTGGCTGGACCGGGCCGATGCGGCCGACGCCGCCGAGGACGCCCAGCATGGTGCGGACCGCCGGGGCGACGAGACGCCGGACTGGATGGCCGACAAGCAGCGTCGCCGCGAACGCATCCGCGCAGCCCGCGCGCAGTTGGAGGCCGAAGCCAAGGCCGGCCCGGGCAGCACCGACCCGGACGGACCCGGCCCGTGCTCGGGCATGCAGGAGCGGGGCGCCCGGAACGACAAACCCGCTGACACGCCGCCGGACAAGGCGCCGCGAAACCTCACCGATGGCGACAGCTGCATCATGCCAAGCCAGGGCGGCTTCATCGCCGGCTGTAACGGCCAGATCGCGGTTGATGCCGCGCACCAGATCATCGTCGCCCAGCGCCTGGCCACCCACCCGGCCGACTTCGCCGGCCTGGTCCCGCTGGTTGACCAGGCTTGCGCCAACCTCGGCCGCAAGCTGCGCGAGGTTTCGGGCGACACGGGGTTCGCCACTGAGGCCAACCTCGACGCCATGGCCGAGCGCCGGGTCAGGGCCTACGTGTCGCCAGGCCGCATCCGGCATGGCGAGACTGATCCCACGGCCACGCGCGTGCTCAAGCGCAAACCGCGAATGCAGGCGATGGCCGACACGATCGGCAACGCCGGGCGGCGAAGTCGATACCGGCTGCGCAAGCAGGTCGTCGAACCGGTATTTGGACACATCAAGCAGGCCAAAGGCTTCCGCCAATTCCTTGTGCGCGGGTTGAACAAGGTCACAGGCGAGTGGGCGATGGTCTGCACCGCCCACAACCTCTTCAAGCTGCACAAAGTAGCCGCGTGAGGAAGCCGCACTCACCCTCGTCCGTCCAAGAAGCAGCCAATAACGACCGCGCCCTGGACCATTGTCGGACAGACTCCTAGAGCTTCACTACGCCGACTTCAGCATTTGGGTTCGATACTTAGAAGCGAGTTGCTCCGCCAACCTGCCCTTCTCCGCTATCTCCTCGCTGCTGAGCTTGGGCAACGGCGCGGAGCGGCTCTCGACCGGCACGCCGATCGCCGTGAAATACTCGTCCTGCCCCGCCGGCGTACACATGCACAGCATGTGTACCGTCTTGCCCGATGTGTTCTTGAACTGGTGCGGGGCGTTGGATGGGATGTTGACAGTGAACGGCGCCTTCACCGTCTGTGTTTGCCTGCGAAAGGTGAAATCGAGCTCGCCCTCCAGCAAGGAGAACATCTCCTCGAAGTCGTGGCAGTGCGGTGGTGGACCGCCACCGTCGTTCACCAGCATGTCGATCAAGCAGTAGCGGCCATCAGTCGCAGAGCCCGGTACCATGATCGTATACACGTCGCCCGCAAGGAAAAGGTGGCGCAGCCCTAGGTCGTCCGCATCGGCGAGCGTCAGCTTGCGGTCCGGGTCGTCGACCGGAAGCGGGGTTTGGGCCGGCACGGACGTGATCGAATGGTCTGCCATGGTCCTCTCTTGTTTGCAGTGTTCAGGCTGGTCGTTATCTCGCGATGCTCGCGCCGCCGGAGGCGCGGGATCGCCAGCGTGCCTCTCGACCGTTCCCTCGGATTACCTGGGCCTACCCGACCGGGGATGGATCACGCGCGGCGCTTCTGCGGACTTGGTGATGGTGAGTGCGTCCGGTAATCTGCACGCGGTGGTCCTAGCGGGGCGGGTGGTGAACCTATGATCCGCGCCGGCGTTCAACCTGGACAAAACATCTACCGGATCATCCGACGAAGGATTTTTCCGGTCACGGTCTTCGGCAACTCGTCCATGATGTCGATCGAGCGCGGATACTTGTAGGCCGCCATACGATCCTTGCACCAGGTGATCAGCTCTTCGGGCAGCACCGCCTGGCCGGCTTTGAGGCTCACGGCTGCCTTGACGGTTTCGCCCCGGTAATCGTCGGGGACACCGACCACGGCGGCTTCGCGCACCGCCGGGTGGGTGTACAGCACGTCCTCCACTTCCCGCGGCCACACCTTATAGCCGCCAGCGTTGATCATGTCCTTCTTGCGATCGACGATGTAGAACCAGCCATCCTCGTCCATGAAGCCGACGTCGCCGGTGCGGAAGCCGTCCGGGCGCATGAACTCGGCCGTGGCCTCCGGCTGGTTCCAGTATCCGGGGCTGACCATGGGGCCGGACACGACGATCTCGCCCACGGCGCCGGTTGCCGCAGGAGAGCCATCCTCGGCCGCGATCCAGGAATGGGTGTTGTAGACGGGCACGCCAATCGACATCGCTCCAGACGCCGGGTCGACGCGCCCCGGACGCCGCAGCGGCACGACGTGGGTCGGCGACGCCGTTTCGGTCAGGCCGTAGCCGTTTCGGATGGTCGCGCCGAACTTCGCGCGGAACGCGTCGGCGACGGCAGGATTGATCGCGGCCCCGCCCGATCCGACCTTCGTCATGCTGGCAAATTGTTCGGACCGGGCCCCGGGAAAGTACATCATCGCGCCGAATGCGGTGATGGCCCCCATGGTGAAGTCCGGCCGGTGCTCCTCGATGCTGTCGAGCATCACCCCGGGATGGAACCGGTACGACAACACGAGCGGCGCTGCCACCAGGAACGCCGTTGCGATATGTCCGACCAGGCCGGAGACGTGGAACAGCGGGGCCATGGCCAGCACCGGCGCGCCGTCCTGCAAGCTCATCCAGTCACGATAGACCTGCGCATTGAAAGCGATGTTCCCGTGAGTCAGGACGGCACCCTTGGGCAACCCGGTCGTGCCAGAGGTGTAGACCAGCATCGCGGTCCGGCTAGCGTCGAACGACGGCGGCTCGGGAGCGTGCAAGCCCGGCACGTTCAGCGCCGTCAGCAAGTCGGGCGCTTGCGTCGCCGTGCGATTGAAGTCGGCAAACAGCCTTGGGTCGTTGCGCGTTTGGAAATCGAGCCGCGACGTCGTGAGCACAATCGATGGATGGGCGGCGTCAGCCGGCAGCTTCGCGACGACCTGCTCGTAGAGACTGGCATGACAGACCAGCGCGCGAGGCGTGCAGTCCTGCAGCAGAAGGGCCAATTCGCGTTCGCGGTTCATCGGGTTCACGGCAACGGCGATCCCGCCCGCCTTCCACGTCGCGACAAGGGCGGTCAGGAACGCCGGAACATTCTGTAGGAACAACGCGAGCCGGTCCCCGGCCGCGAAGCCATCCCGCACGAGCAGCCCGGCCAGGGCATCGCTCAGCCGGTCCAGTTCGCCGAAGCTGAGCTGTCCGTCGAAATACAGGGCGGCCGGGCGTTCCGGCACACGCCGGACGGCGTCGCGGAACATCGCCAACAGGTCGGTGAAGGCCGGGGAGATGTCTGCCGGCTGCCCAGGATCGTACTGCGACAGCCAGGGACGGCTGAGGTCCCTCATGCGGGCAGTCCTTCAAGGAAACGGATGATCGCCGCGTTGACGGGTTCCGGGTGGGTGAGGTTGGCAGCATGGCCGGCGCCGGGCACCAGCACCATCGGCCCAGCGTGCGACAATTTCACTCGCATCGCCTCCGCCCGGTACGGCTCGATCGATGCGTCCGCCTCACCGTGGATGACCAGCGCCGGCACGTCGATTTGCGCGATGGCCTCCGAAATGTCGTCGCGCGATCCCAGCGTGGTGAAGCAGGCGACGAGATTGGCGGCCTGCATACGGCGCCACTTCGCCTTCCAGTCCTCCGCACTGCCCCATGCGGAGCCCCAGTCTTCGCCAAGGATAATGCGCGCGATGATGCCGGCAGTCTGATCCGAGAGCCCGTTGGTCGCCCAGTCCGTAACCATCTGCTGGTAGCCCGGCATTTTCTCCGGGTCTTCCAGGCCGGCCTGCGTGTCGATCAGGATCAGCGCGCGCACGATCTCGGGGTGGCGCAGGGCGCAGCGCAACGACAGGTAGCCGCCCTGCGACATGCCGGCCAGCACGGCGCGCTGCACGCCCGCCTGGCGCAGCACGGCCACGCAGTCATCCGCAGAATCGTAGTAGGTGAAGGGCTCCAGCGTGTCGGTGGCGGTGCGGCCGTGGCCTCGTTGGTCCCAAGCGATGCAGCGGTAATGGTCGCGCAACGCCGCCACCTGGGGGACAAACATGGCGTGGTCCATCAGCAGGCCGTGCGAGAAGATGACCGCCGGGCCACTGCCGCCCGTGTCCTAGTAGAAGATTTCCCGGCCACCGCTCATTGCATACGGCATGGTCGTCACGCTCCCGATCTGCCCTTGTGAAACCAAGGTTAATCGCGACTACAGACCTTACCGAGCCCGAAAGCAACACGCCGCAGCTTAGGCTCCCGCGAGCGTCATCCCATCCACCCGCACCGTCGGGCTGTCCACCGCGCGGCGGAAGCGAAGATCGTTGGCTGGCGTGAGGGCCGCGAATATCTGGATGAGGTTGCCGGCGATGGTGATCTCGGCCACCGGCTCGGCCAGGGCGCCGTTGCGGATCATGAACCCGGCCGCACCCCGGCTGTAGTCGCCGGTCAGGCCCATGCCGAGCAGTTCGGTCACATAGAAGCCCTCAACGATATCGGCCATCAGTTCGGGGGGCCGGTAGCAACCGAACCATAAGTTCGTTTCAGTAAGACACTTCAATTCAACTAACTGAATTCGTTGGGTTAATGCAGAAAACCTACGTATAATGCGGACCGCTAACGGCTTGCCGAAAGCTTGGCTTTTGGGTGGGTTTACCGTGCATAAGCAGCATGTTGCACGGAGATGGCCTTTGGCGCTGCAGGGTGGGCTGACGTAAGAAGCTTGCCCTTGATCTGACCCTGGAAGCGTATCTTGCCGGTCAAGCTGAACCAAGACCGTCGTCATCACGTCCCACGACAGAAGCATAGGGTCACCAACTCGGCAGCCTACGACGCAGATCTGCGCCAGCGTGGGAGCCTCACGGTTTGGTTCACGGACCAGGCGATCGCGGGCTGGCGGGCAGCGCCGCACACCATCCCAGGCGGGCAGCCTTGGTACTCACCGCTCGCCATCCTGACAGCCCTCACGCTCAGGGCCGTGTTCCGCCTGGCGCTGCGCCAGACCGAGGGCTTGATCGGCTCCATCATCGGCCTGCTCGGGCTGGAGCTGCGCGTGCCGGACCACTCCACCTTGAGCCGCCGGGCCAAGACGCTGGAGGTGCTGCGCCCGCAGCCGCGCCGGGACGGCGAGCCCATGCACCTGCTGGTGGACAGCACAGGTCTGCGCTTGTGCGGCGCAGGCGAAGCTGGTCAAGGTTCCAATCGCGTAGCGAGTGGACTACCAGCGGAGGGGAGTGGCTGCTGGAGAAGCACGGCACCCAGACGCGCCGGTCCGGGCGAAAGCTGCACATCGGGGTGGATGTTGGCAGCGGCCAGATCGTTGCTGCGTCGCTCACGGCCAAGGAGGTCGACGATGGCGCCGAGGTCGGCCCCTTGCTCGATCAGATTACAGGCGCGGTGGCTTCGTTCACTGGCGACGGTGGATACGACCAGGACCGCGTCTACGCCGGCGTTGCCAAGCGCCATCCAGAAGCGCCGGTCATCGTCCCGCCGCGCGCGACCGCCGTGCCGAGCGACACGGCCGAGACCGCACCTCCGCTGCCATTCCAACCGCTACGCGGCTGGAACCTTGAGCAGCTCCGCCCACGCAGCGCGACCGCCACCTGCAGCAGATCGCCGAGCACGGCCACATGGCCTGGCAGAAGGCGTCCGGCTACACGACGCGGGCGCGAGCCGAAGCCGCAATCGGCCGGTTCAAACGGGTGATTGGGGACGGACTGCGCTTGCGCACCGATGACCGTCGGGCGACCGAGGTGGACGTCGCCGTCCGTGCGCTCAGCCGCATGTCGGAGCTTGGACGCCCGAACTACGTCCGCACCGCCTGACCTCAAACAGGGTTGGGGCTGCTGCGTCCGCTCTCCAGGTCCATGCAACACGCTGGGTCCGGACCCCAAGCGGGTCCAACCGAATACAAGGTTGCGGCGCGAGGTTCGCGCGCACGGGCGGGCTCCCCTCGGATCGTTTGCTGCCCTCGTGGTTGGTCGACACGGATTTGCCGCTCATCCAGCCATTCTTACTGCAATGCGTCACGTGACGCATTAACGGCCGCAAGCTGCAGGAGTTTTAAGAGAATGAAGCCAGGACCAAAGCCATTGCTGGGCACGACAATGACGCACGCGGAAAGGCAAGCCCCCTATCGAGCCAGTCATGCAGGGGGCACACCAAAAGTGAGCTACCGCAGGCCTGCCGATCATCGGAGCCGGCCACAGCGGTGGCGTGACGCCGTTGCCGAATTGATCGAGCTGCAGAGCGGCTATCAAGCATGGCTCGACACCCTGCCGGAAAATCTGACGAACAGCATCACAGCAGATACGTTGCAGATGATCTGCGACCCTCAGGGCTCCCCTCATTTTCTGAGCGTCTAGAGCAACAAAGCAGCCCTGTGTCGGGCTGAGGCAGTTCGAGCCAGATTTGAGGCAGGCCTGCTGCGATGAGAGGTCTGTTGTGCGCCAGC
>JAABUX010008460.1_pt1 | contig 11856 bp, 12 predicted proteins | sample 5561851 | NCBI WGS metagenome assembly JAABUX01 (sample SAMN10711883, study PRJNA513361) | rock metagenome | isolation source: Antarctica rocks | place: Antarctica: Victoria Land, Richard Nunatak red sandstone | collected 2016-01-03 | reverse complement strand
CGCTCCGGTTGCACTGGCTGCCTGTCTAGCGCCTGCCGCCTGCGACGCCGCCAGCGCCTCGACGGGCTGCTGCGCAGGGGTGCTGACCGTGACGGCACCCACCCGCAGGGCTGGCGGGCGCCGCGGCAGGCGACGGCGCGCCGGGCCGGCCGCGGAAGCCCAGCACCTGGGCGCCCGAGGAGGAGCGCGCGTTCTTTGACGCGCTGCGCGGCGCGGCGGCCGGCGAGCGCGGCGCCGTGCTGGACGTCCTCGCGCGCGCGCTGCCGCACCGCACCCGCTCGCAGGCGCGCGCGGCCCGCCGGCGCCCGCGCCGCGGGCGGCTGGCCGGCGTGCGCATGCATGCGGGGCCCGCGTGAGGACCGCGCCTCGCGCCGCTCCCGCGCCTGGGTGGCGGGCTTGTCCGCTGGCGCCTTTGCGCGCGCGCGCGCCGCCGCGCACAAGCGCGACTTGACGACTCTGTCGCTGCCAGCCTCTGTCGATGCACAGAGGCTGCAAGCGCGTCACGCGAAAGATATTTGAGAGGGGCTGCTGAAAACCTAGCGCTGGCAGGGGGAGTGTATTCAGCAAGCGCGGCGGTCAGCCGGGCGTGCGGGCACGCGGGCGCGGGCGCGCGGGTTGCGGACGGCGCAGCCAGGGACTGCCATGGCAGCATCATGAACCGAGCAGCCTAGCGCGGTCCGGTCGCGCGCAGGTGGAGCGGGTGTACGTGCGCATGGGCAAGCGCATCTTTGGCACCCTCGCGCCGCACTACGCCGAGGCCGACTTCACGCCGATGGAGGTGCACGCGCTCATGGACGCAAGCTGGCACGCGGCGCGCCCCCGCTTCATCATGATAGGGTTGAGGTAGGGTAGGATAGGATTGGTACCCCACGCTGCTGCTCTCGCTGTACATGGGCTTGTATGCTTATTTGCGCCCAACCTTGCCTGTGCCCTGTGGCCGTGCGCCGGGCGTGGCCGCGCGCTGGGGTGAGCACCGCCGGCTGCGCCTGGGGCGACGTCCTGCCCTCTGTGCCAGGACGCATCCCGATCGCAGCCCAGCCACTCAGCCCAGGTGCACCGAGGCGCCCTCCAACCCGCAGGTTTATCGCGGCGGCAGGCATGCAGCGGCGGGTACTGCTTGTCCACGTACGAGGCGGCGCTGCCCATGGCGCGCTCCAAGCGCCTGGCGCAGGCCTTCGCCGACGCGCTGCACCAGGCGCGCCCCGCGCGCCGCGCCCGGCGTGCCCAGCGCGCGGCGTGCGCGCTCCCCGTTTGGTCTGCCGGCGCGGCGCGCACGGTAGCCCCTCGCACCCAGCGCGGGCGCGCTGCAGCGACGCGCTTGCGCTTTCGACCCGCGGCAGCCTGGCTTAACGCTCAGGGTCCTGTGCGGATGCCCCTGCAGGGGCAGGACCGTAGACGTGCACCAACACATCGGGCGCCTCTGCATCTCATGCCAGTCTGCCAGCTGATGCTGCTCTGACAGGGCCCTGACAGGTTCGGTTGCGCGGGCAGGCCGCGCGCGCGCTGGTCGCGCGCCGGGGCGCGCTCCTCGCGGCCGTGGCGGCCTGGCCGGGCGCTGGCGCCCGGCTGCCGCCCGCGCAGCCGCCCGCGCAGCCCCCTGCTGCGCCGGCGGCGGCGACAGCGGCAGCGGCGGCGGGAGGCGCGGCTGCAGCAGGGCACCAGGCCGCGAGAGCTGCGGCGGTTGGCCGCGCTGCGGCGGCGCCGCCCGCTGCAGCCGCGCAGCGCGGCGGCGGCGCTGCAGCCAGGGGGCCTGTTACGGCCGCAGGGCCTGACCACCTGCGCGCGCCCGCTGCCGCTCCGTCCAGCCGTTCCGATCCGGCGGGGCCCAGCGCGGCCCCCGCGTGCACACGCGCATGCGCGCCCGAGGCGGCCTGCGTGCCTGATCAGGCGCACTCGCCGCCGGCCGCCACCCCGGCCGGCTCACGGCAGGCCAGCAGCGGGTGCAGAGGGAGCCACGGCTATGCGCTGGCCGCCGCTCCCCATGCGCTTGACCATGCGCTCGACAGCGCGCCGGCAGAGCCGGCCGCAAGGCATGCAGCGGCCTCTCTGCAGGCCAGCAGCGGCTGCACAGGGGTGCCAGGCAGGGGAGCCCCAGGACATGATCCAGTGCGGTGCGTGCCGGCGGCGGCGCGGGCGCCTGCTGCCCCGCAGGCCAGCGGCGGCTCTGCTGCGGCGCCGGCCCGCGCGCCAGAGCCCGCTGGCGCGCCCGACCCGGCTCGCGCGCGGCCGGCGGCCGCGCCGGCGGCCGCCGCGGCCTCCAGCAGCGCATGCGCCCGCGCGCGCAGCGGCTGCGCATCGGGGGAGGCTGCTCGGCGGCCTGGCTACGACGGGGCTGAGTGCAATCAGGCTCCTGCGGCCCCGGCGGCCACGCCCGCCCCCGCCAAGCGCGCCGGCCCCGCGCGCGCCGCAGCGACGCCGTGCATGGTCACGCCGGCCGCGGGCAGCGCACGCCGCCAGGGCGTCCAGGACCTGGGCCACCCGGCGCCCTTCCCTGGCAGCGCTGCCGCGGCGCCCGCGCCGCGGCTCAGCCTGATCACACCCGCGTCCGGCGCGCCGCGCGCCGCAGACCCCGGGCCCCACCCTGGCGCCGCGGCCGGCGCCGCGGCCGGCACGCCCGCGCCGCGGCTCACCGTGCAGCTCCTGCCGCGCGACGCGGCGGCCGCCGCGCGCGTGGCGGCGGCCGGCGGCAACCCCCACCTGGAGCTCGACTGCAAGTGCGCCGCGCACTTGGACAGATCCAAACATGTGTGCGACATGCCCAGACGGGGGAACAGCCGGGCAGCATCCCTGTGGGCCGTGCTTGTTGTTGTACGAGATAGCGCCATACTCCTTGCGGCTCAGATGTGCAACAGCCTGTGCTCGGGACGTAAGCCAGCCCGATGGCCGGGCGCGCTGCGCCGCAGGGCGCGCAAGCCGGCCCGCGCGGTGGCCGAGTTCCTGGAGGCGCGCTGGGGCGGCTGCGCCGGGCTGCGCCTGCTCGCGCCCGCCGGCGCGGGCGCGCCCGCGGGCGCCGCCTGGGGCGGCGCAGACGACGACGCTTCTGCGACGGTGCGCCCGGGCACACGCGTCCTCTCCTCGCTCTGACCCAGGACTTAGGCTGGCAGGGCAGCGCGGAGGGCAGCGCTTGACTGCGTGCCAGCAGCCGAGCATGCATGGAATTATGCATGGCATCCATGGCTACCCGCGTCACATGCGAGGCCACCATAGGCATGCGGTGTGCGGAGCAAGGGTACGTTCGCGCCGTGAGACCGGCGTGCGGACAGAGCCTGATCGGGTGGGCGCTCTGTCGCCGCAGATGGCGGGCGTGTTTGCCGCGCTGGGCCGCCCGGAGCCTTTCCAGCTGCTGTACGCCTGGGGCTGCGACTTGCCCGCCGCGCGCGCGCGCCCCGGCGCGTCCGCGCCTGCGCCTCTGCCTGTGCCCGCCGCGCACGCCGCCCTCGCCCCCGCTGCTCGCCTGGGCGAGGGCCCCACGGCGCCGGACTGCGGTGGAGCGTGCGGCCGCGGCGCGGGAGCGGCGGCGGCGTCAGGCGACTCAGGGTCAGGGTCGGGGCTGCATCCAGGCAGCGAACTGGATGGGAGCAACCCGCCGTGCACGGGCCTGCTGCAGCGGTGGGCGGCGGCCGCTCTGGCCGGCGGCCGCGGCAGCCCCGGCCGCCAGGGCGCCGGGGCGGGCGGGCAGGCCGCTGCTGCGGCCGCCGCCGGCGGCGCTCGCGGCGGGGCAGGCGGGGCAGGGCCCGGCGACTGCCAGCCCGGCAGCCTGTGCCTGGACGGCCTGACAAACCTGCCAGACATCGAGCTCGAGCTGTTCGCGGCCTCGCCGCCCGCCCCCGACCCTGCCTACCCCTGGTCCCTCGGGCCGCGCTGCGTGCCCACGGCGCCAGACCAGCCGATGGGCGCGCCGGCTGCAGCGAGCGCCGTGCCAGGGTGTTTGGAGACCGGCTCCAGCCCTGCAGCCGCTTCCGTGCCTGACGCGGCGGCGGCAGGCTCTGCGAGCGCGGGCGCAGCCTCACGAGCGGCACAGCAGCCGGCCGTGCTGGCGCCGGCGCGCCCTGCACGGGGCAACGTCCGCTCTGCCCAGGGCGCCGCCAGGGGGTCGCCAGGCAGCCCCGCGCCAAAGCGCGCGCGCGGCCGCGAGAACCATGCGCCCTGCGAGGCGCGCGCTCCCGGGGCCGGCGCAGCGCCGGCGGGCGGCAAGGGCAGGGCCGGGGGCGGCGCGAAGGCGGGGGCGCGCGCGCCCGCCGGGGCGCGCGCGGCACCCGCTCAAGGACGGACGGCGGGCTGCAGCGCCCGGCCCTGCCAGGGCGGCGGGGGCGCTGCCGCTTTGCCGGACGCGGCTGCAGACGGCCGGGGCGCTCCCAGCGCCGCGGCCGCGCGCGCGGCTGCAGCGGCAGCCGCGGCCCCGCACGGGCCGCCGGCCGCCGCGCCTGGCGCCTGCGGTGCTGGCGTGGCCTGGGCTGCAGCAGGGCAGGCTGGCGCGGAGCCGGGCTGGGGCCTCGCGCCCTGCGACCCAGCCCAAGCGAGCGCGCTGCCAGACATGGAGGCAGACCCTGCCGACCCGGTGGCCGTGCTGCGCTCGACGCCCTGCAGCCCGGGCCTGGGCCTGGGCTTCCTGTTTGCCGGCGCGGAGGGCGCCGGCGCGGGGCCGGGCTGGCGCGGCGCGGGCGCGGAGGCTGGCGCTCCGTCGGCGTCGAGCGCGCTCCGCATCGGCGCCCCGGCGGCCGCGCCGCCGCGCCCTGCCCCTGCAGCGGCCGCGCCCGCCGCGCGCGGCGCGTGCCCAGCCGCGAGCGGGGGGGAGCCGCGGCGGCTGGCGCCGGCAGCCCAGCGTCGGAGCGCGGCGCGCAGGCCGTGGGCGCGGCGGCCGCGCCCGCGCCGCCGGCGTGCATGGGAGCACATGCCAGCGGGCCAGCGGCCGAGGCAGCGGCTCCGCAGGACGGCCAGCCCGGGCATGGGCAGGGGGGAGGCGGCCAGGGCTTCAAGGACTGGACAGGCCTGGAAGCGCTGCGCGCGCGTGCGGAGGCGGCCATCGCAGCTGCGGAGGCGGCGGCGCGCGACTTTCGGGCGCTCGAGGCGCGCAGCCGCGTGGCCGCCGCAGCGGCGCCAGGGCCGGCGGGCGGCACGTGCGCGGCGCCGGCTGCGCGGGGCTCAAAAGCCGCGTCAGCCGCTGCGCGCGTGCGCCGAGGTGTGGGGACGCACAGCCCTGGAGCGGCGGCGCCGGCGGCAGAGCGGGCGGGTGGCGCGGGGTCGCGGGCGCAGGGCCCAGGGCCGCAATCGGGGTCAGGGCGCGCGCGCGGCGGCGCCGCGCCTGCCCCGGTCAGCGCGCTTGGTGCTCGCATGGGAGCGGCGCCAGCGGCCCCGGCAGGGCCAGGGCCGCCCGCCGACGCAGGCGCGGACCGGCCCGCGCACCATAAGACGCGCAGGGGCGCGCGCAAGCGCGCCGCGCCGGACTGCGAGGGCGGCACGAGCTGCCGCGCGAAGGGGGCAGCCGGCAAGCCCCCTGCCGCTGGCACCCCGGCGGGCGCCCCCAGCGAGACCCAAGGGGTGGCCTGCGCGGGCGCCCTGTCGCCAGCGCTGGGTCTGCCGCAGACCTCCAAGCGGCCGTGTGGCCCCGCCCTGGCCCTGCACCGCCTGTTCGACGATGTGCCCGAGGCGTCCGCGCTGCTGGGCGGCGCGGGCGCGGGCGCGAGCGCGCCCAGCGGCGCCGGCGGCGCCTGCGGCGGCGGCGGCGGCGGCGAGGGCGGCGGCGCCTGCCCGCCTACGTCCCTGTGGGGAGGCGCCAGCGAGGTGAAGCGCCTCCCACGTCGCGGGAGTGCTGGGTGTGGCGGAAGGGCGTTAGTGTGACATGCTGCGCGCCCTGCTGAACGTGCCTGCCGCTCAGCGACCCTTGAGAGGCAGCCTGCATGCACAGCGCATGCGGCGGGCCCTGTCATCCTCCTCCTGCAACATGCACCGGGGTCACATGAATGGGCACCACTGGTCTGGTGAGGTTTGCTGTAGAATGACGGGGCCCCTTACAGGAAGAGCCTGTGCCTCCCGCCCAGTTGTGACTGCTTGGATGGGCGTGACAGTGTCTGTGCGCGCGCAGGTCGACCTGCGCTGCCTGGAAGGCGCGCTGGGCGCCGAGCCGGGCGGCGGCGACCTGGGTGCGCTGCTGGGCGGCGGCGGCGAGTCCTGGCTGGGCCTGGGCCTGGGCGACGCCGCGGGCGGCGGCGGCTGCCCGCCCGGCCGCGCGTTCCAGGAGCTGTTCCTGTGAGGCCTCCCCGGCGGGCTGGCGCTGGAGGCTTGCTTGTGGTGTCGGTGCATGGCTCAGCCATGCACATGCTGACAGGCCCTGCCTGAATGTATGCAAAGCCTGCCTGATGCATGCGCGGTGATGCGCTGCCTGGCTGCCTGGAGGCTGGCTTGTGTAGCCAGGTAGCGCTGGAGGCTTGCTTGTGACTGCACATGCTGGGAGGCCCTGCCTAAAGGTGTGAAGACCCTGTGCGATGCGTGCGTGGTGATGTGCTGCTTGGCTGCCTGGGCGGCCGTGTGCCTGCAGGAGGTGTATGTCTGAGGGTGAGAGGCGGTTGGCGTGCGGCTGGGGGCACGTCAAACCGCACAGCAACTTGGGGGAGCAGCTCCGGGACGGTCCATTCGCAGCCACCCTCGTTCACGTTCCGCCAATTTTCCTGTGTGATGCTTTTCGATCAAGCACTGTGGGCACGGGCTCCCATGGGCGCGCGCATGCCCTGCGGCCAAGCTTATGTCTGGCATCTGAGAAGCACCACTGTTTGCACTGTATCCTCACTGCACCAACACTTGCTGCAATGCGGGTTTTACACAAAGCATGCGCGCATCAGGCACTTACCACTCCGACACAGCCTGCATGCCCGCACACCAGAGTGCCGCCGCGTGCTCGAGCGGTGGGCGCGTGCGCCGCCTAGGCGCCCTCTCATGCCAACAGACCTGGACAGACCTGCTGCCAAGCTCGGTGGCCACACACCCTCACATGGCGCTGGGCAAGCACGCATGTGGCCTTGGGCTGCCGGCACCGAGCCAGCTACTGGCGTTGCTGCCCGCCCCCGGGCAGCCCCTAGCCGGGCGGCAGCTTGACCGCGCCCGCCAGCGCGCCCACGCCGCACTGGTGCTCGAACACGCCCTCGAACGCGTCCAGCGCCGCGGGCGCGAGCGCGGCGGCCAGGCGGCCGACCGCGGCCTCGATGCGGCCGCGCAGCGCGCCATCGCCGCAGTCCACGCGGCCGCTGCGCGGGTCCACCGCCGCCACGCGCCCGTCCGCCTGGGCAGGGTTTCGTGTCAACGTCAGGGTTTGCAGGGTTTGCCCGTCTCTCCAGCATGCTACTCAAACAGCCAGGGCTCCAGCCAGCTCGGCCACAGCTCATGCAAGCATGATGGGCTTGGCGATGAGCGGCAGGGGGGAGTGAGCAGCGGGGCGCGCGCACGTCCACCAGCACAAAGCCGCGGTCGGGGTCCACGCGCGCGGCGCCGAACTGCGCGCCCAGCAGCGCGGCCAGCAGCGCGGCCTCCGCGGCCGCGGCCGCGGCCGCGTCGCCGGCCGCGAGCGCCGCGCGCCGGTCGGCCTCCGCGCCCGTCATGCCCGCCGGCTCGCCGCCCGCCTGCACTGGTTGCAGCTCTTGATGATGATAGAGCGACACTTTGATGATAGAGCGACAAGGTTGATCATGCTCCAGCCCAGCTGGGGGCCCGCACAGCACCAGCCGAGTCGCAGAAAAATACGCTTGAAACAGATGGCCTGACAAAGATGGACCACAGCACATGGGTGCTTATTGGGGCTCCCTCGCGCTCCTTGGGAATGCAGCGCCCCATGACGTGACAGCCCACCTGCAGAATGACCGCCACGACCGCGTCGGCGACGGTGTCGCCCGGCGCGCCGCCCTCCCACTCCAGCACCGCCGCGCCGTGGCCGCCCGCCTCGCGCGGCCCCGGCTCGTGCGTCACGGTCACGCAGCCGGCCACGCGCAGCGCCATGCTGCCCTCCACCAGCCGGCCGCCGCCGCCGCCGCCGGGCTCCGCCTTCAACTTTACGCTGCTCGGTGGCTGGCTTGCAGGGACGGGTACTGCCGCGCCGCTGCTGGTGCTGGCAGGCCCCCCCATGCTGCCTGCAGCGTGCGCGCCAGCCGGCTCAGTGTCCGCCCGCGCCCGGCCCTCCCCGTCTGGGGCGCTGCCGCCACCATCACGGGCGGCCGCCGCGCCCGCCTCGGCGTCCCTGCCTGGCGCTGCACCACCCCCTGATCCTAGAGACCGCGCGGGCGGCGCGCCGCCTTCCCCGGGCGCCTCGCCGGTCCCAGGCGCCTCCGCCACCCCCATGCCGCTCCCCTCTGGCGGCCCCAGGCGGGCAGAGCCGTCCGCGCGCGCGGTGGCATTATCAGCCCTCTCGTCCGGAGCGCCTAGGTCGAGCGCGTCTGCGGCGGCGGCCGCTGCGTCGCCCGCCGCGGCGGCGCCCGGCGCGCCGACGACGCTGCCGAGGTCGCCGGCGCCCTGGACGCCCTCAAACATCAGCTCCAGCGCCAGCCGCACCTGCGCGCCCACGCGAGTGTCACGCGTGCTGACCCTACCCTAAGTCTACCCTATGCAGGTGAACCCTGCAAGGCCCCATGCACCAGCACCAGCGCCAGCCGCGCCTGCGCGGTGGTGTAAGCATCACTGACTGGTGCAGGGTGACACTGCGGGTTGAGGGCGTGAGGCGACAGAGCGGGAAGGCGCGCCTGCGCGAAGGGCTGCCGCAGCCCGAGGGCCTGGCGCTGCAGCACGCGGCCGGGCTGCAGGCGCGTGAACGCGGGCAGGTCGTCCGCGCGAGCAGCAGGTCCAGCCCGCCCGCCTGCCGCACCAGCAGGCCCGCGACCGCCGCGCCCGCGCCCGCCGCGCGGTCCGCCAGCCGGCCGACCACCTGCGCGTCCAGCGTAGGCTTTTCAGTACGCATGCACGTGTGCAGGGTGCAGTACGCATGCACGTGTGCAGGGTCTGGTGCGCAACATTGACGGAGCTGGAGCCCAGGCCAGCCTGCGCGCCCTTGGCGCGGAAGCGGCAGCCCACCGGGCTCGCTACACACAGCATTGACTCCCGGGTGGAGGCACATGCACTCGCACAGCAGGACGGACTGGTCAGGCGCCAGCCCTGCGCCCTGCCCGCCTAGCGCGGCGCCTGCAGCCGGGCGGAGGCGCGCCGCGCCTTGGCCAGGTACTGCGCCTGGTGCGTGATGTGCACCGGCTGGCCCACGCGCGGCGTGTACAGCTGCCGCGGCTGCCCCAGCGCGCCCGCCTGCTGCTCCAGCGCCTTGCGCAGCCGGCCCATCTCCACCGCCTCGCCGTGCACCTGGCCCGGCGCAGCCAGCACTGGAAATTTATCCACATTCTAGTTGTGCTGGCCTGCTGGGTCGCCTTTCAGACCATGTGCCGCCAATTTAGGCCGTGCGCTGATGTACGGGAACGCTGGAGCCTGAGCACACACGGCCCAGCGCCTGCTGCAAGACCAGACCCTGCACACGTGTGCTCTCTTCAAGGCACCATGCTCACCCTCCACCCCAGCATGCCTGGCAATCTTTCGCGCTGCACCTGCACCTGCAGCGCCGCACGGCCACGCTCTGACGCCAGTCACTGACGCGGAGGAGGCTGCGCCGGCCCGCGTCCGGCGGCGCACCAGCACGACGTGCGGCGGCGCGAGCGCGGCGATGAACTGCGACGTCTGCGCATAGTCCGCGTGCGCGGAGAAGGAGATGGCGTCCACGCTCATGCGCAGCGGCACCTGCGCGCGCGCACCGGGATGACGCGCGTCCGAGCTGCCCGATCGCCGCGAGCCTGACTCGCCTTTGGACAGGACAGGCGCGTATACCGCATGCGCGTGTACCAGGCGCGTGCGGCAGGACCACTTTCAACCTCTGCTTCCGTGTTTTACAGAGGGCGTCAGTGCTAGAACTATGCTCCAAATGCAGTGCAGTAGGGTGCGCGTCCCTGCGTATTTATTTGGCAACGACCATGTCGGTCCATTCCCGCTGTCCGCGGTGCACCCCGGGCCGCGCTGACGGCGCGCGCATGCACGGCCCCGGTGCGCGCCTTGGCGCCGGCGCGCGTGATGACGTGCGACGGCGAGTCCAGCAGCTGCCGCGCCAGCGTGCCCTGCACCGCAAAGTCCGCGATGATCACGCCGTTGCGCGGGTCCTCGCACCTGCGCCGCGCATGGGGAACCCTAGAGTCAGGGTTCCACACAGCGCCGCGAGCGCTTGCACGTACGCGTCAAAGTCCGCGGCGATCACGCCGCTGCGCGGGTGTTCGCACCTGGGCCGCATGCGCACTCCCCAGGATCAGGGCTACACAGAGTGCTGCGAGCATTTTTTCACATGGGCCGCCGCGCTGGACCACCATGGCCAGGGCCACGGCGAGCGTTGCAGCCGCTGTGCGGCGTGACGTCGTGGCCGTAATGAGCAGAGGGACTGCAGTGATCTGTGGACCCAGCAAGGGCCACCAGCTGACACGTGCGCCCCGGGCCTCAGACAGTCTCGGGCCTCAAAACAGCCAGCGCAAATGGCTGCCCTGGCTGCAAAGACAGCATGACCATGATCATGCAGGGCAGCGTGGGTGAGGGCAGGGCAAAGGAACGCACATCAGGCCACAGCCAGCTCGCGCGACAGGCTGACCCGCCGCAACAGCGCGGCTGCAAGGACACGCAGGGCACCAAAGGGTCGGCGGCCGGGCAGGGCGCGCGCCAGGCCTCGAACAGCTCGCGCGACAGGCCGCTCTGCAGCATGGACGGCGTGGCCATGACGACGCACGCGCCGACGCCCTCCAGCGCGCGCGCGCTGGCCACGTGCTGCACGTGCCGGAACACGAAGGGGTTGGCCGCCTGCGCGCGCGGCCGGCGGCGCCCTGGGGTCGGCCGCCTGCGCGAGCGGCCGGCGGGCGCCCAGGGCCGCGGGCGGGCGCGGGCGGCAGCTGCAGCGCATGCATGCGTCGCGCGAGAGCGATTGGGCCCTCCGGCTGCCTCCCCGTCTTACTTCTGCATGCACATAATCTGCATGCACATGAGCGAAATATGTCTAGCGCACTACCCCCACATCGCAGTTGCCTGGCATCGTCTGAGCACAACAGGCGTGCAGAGCGGGTGCGCATTACGACGGCAGCATCACAAGGTGTTCCAGCAAGAGCGGGCAGGGCGCGCGGCATACAAGCCAACGTACTACTTCATGGCCCCTTGTCCCTGATCGTGGAGGGTGTGCGGGCGGGGCGCGCGCCTGGAAGGCGGCCTTGATGGCGTCGTTCATCATCTCGATGTACGTCTGGTACACCGTCAGCGCCTTCTGCGCCAGGCCGGACGCCTGGTAGATGGGCACGCCGCGCAGCGCCGGGTTGCGCTCCCAGTACTCCTCCAGGATCAGCAGCAGCTCCTGCGCACGCGCGCCGGCGCCCTCACGCCACCTGGCAGCTCGCAGGCGGGCCGCCCGCGGCGGCGCTGCGGCCCCGCTGCGCAGCGCCACTGGTTTGGGTTGCAGGCGGTCGCTGTCAGCTGCTGGAGTGCTCTGCAGTGTCGTACCGCGCGAAGGCCGGCTGCAAGGTCACGCAAGCCTGGGCAAACTTGTGCGCACGTGCAGAGGTGAAGCGCGGAGGCCGCTCTGCTGGGGAACAGGCTCACAGCAATCGCCTGGAGCCCGCTGCCTGGGGGCTTACAGCATCGACAGACCCGAGGCAGCCACCCCCAGGACAAAGAGAGGTGCGCGCGCCCATCGCCCAAGCGCCTGTGAAAATGGGCTGAAAAACCTATGGGTGGGGATCAGCTAAGGTGTGCACCTGCGCGCGCCCCAGCGCGACCACGGGCAGCAGCGCGCGGCCGCCGCGCGACACGACCTGGCGC
>JAABUX010008457.1_pt1 | contig 11860 bp, 12 predicted proteins | sample 5561851 | NCBI WGS metagenome assembly JAABUX01 (sample SAMN10711883, study PRJNA513361) | rock metagenome | isolation source: Antarctica rocks | place: Antarctica: Victoria Land, Richard Nunatak red sandstone | collected 2016-01-03 | reverse complement strand
GAGCTGCGTTTGCAGGCTCGGCTCGGCGCTCGTAGCGATTGCCTCGCTCGAAAGCGAGACGTCGATCGTGGCATAGGCGACGCGGCGCTGCAGTGCTTTTGATTCCGCGTCGAGCCGTTCGATCGACTCACGCACCGAGCTGAGCTGGTTTTCGACGTCGAGCACTTCGCCGATCTTTCCCGAGCGGTCCATGATGCGCAGCATGTCGGCTTCGGTGCGCCGTAGATTGCGCAGGCGAGCCGCATCGTCGACGAGCTGGTCTCCAACATCTTCGGCGCCGACCGTGCGCGCACGCACGCCGCCGAGCGCAGCTAAGCGATCGAGCGCGATGTCGAAGCGGTCGGACGGAACTGCGATCGTGATGTCGGCGCTGTGTCCATCGCGCTCGGAATCGGGGCGCTGATCGCTCAGCGCCGTGACGTCGCCTGCTTCGGTAGCTGCGAGCGTTCGAACGGCCGTCAGCGCGCGACCCACGTCGGATACGAGAAGCGAGAGCGTGGCGCTGCGCGCGAGTTCGCCGTGCCGCACCGCCGCGGACGCCGCATCTTGCGACGACGGGACGCCCTGTTCGCTGCCGGTTGCCGCGGCCGTTCCGGCCGGGGCGTTCACCTTCAGGTTCGGCGCCACATACTTCGACTCGACCGGCGGCGGCGTACTCTTGGGCGCCGGCGTCGGAACGATCACTTTTATCTTCTTCGTAACGACGCTCACGACGCTCACGGCTTGCCACGGTTGGGGCACTCCCGGCGACGAGCTAACCGTCCGATCCAGAACGAACCCGGCAGTTACGACGGCGGTCCCGAGCGAAGCCGTAATTACGGCGACGTGTCGGCGGGAAAGGCGTTTCATGTCACTCGAACGCCGGGGCCGCACGTGCCGTGACGATGGCTCAACCGTCGGGCACGTTCCGCTCGGCCATCCCAACTGGGCCTGCGCGAATCAAAGCATCTTTGCCGCCTTTCGCGTACATGCTGGAGTCGGGAGGCTCTTTTATGCGCGTTGCTGCTGCCGTTACACTTTGTCTGTTGCTTATTTTCGGGCCGGCGCGGAGTTCGACGCTCGAAATGGGGCACGCTGCGCCGGACTTTACCTTGAGCGATCAATACGGCAAGACGTTTCATCTGGCCGATCAGCGCGGCAGCGTCGTGGTTCTGCTCTTCGCGGACCGGGCAGGCGCAAAGTATCATGCCGCCGTGACGGCGGCGATCGACGACGGGGTCCGCACCGGCCGGTTCCCCAAACCCACTGTTCAGATCGCGGCAGAGCTCGGCAGTGCCCCCGGCTTCGTGCGCGGCTGGATCAAGGCCGCGATGCGCCGGAAAGACGCCGGCGGAACCCGGCCGCCTTCGATTTTGCTCGACTGGGCGAACCTGCTTCAGTCCACCTACGCATTCACGGCGAACGCCGACAACGTCGTGATCATCGATCGCGACCAGAAGCTCCGGTTTGTTGGGGTTTCAAGCGCCGATAAGCCGGCCACTGACGCGATTCAGCGCATTCTTCACGCTGTGTGATCACGTTATTTCGCTTCAGCTGGGCGCGTATATCTGGCGCCGTCCCAGTTCCTTATAGTCATCGCCAGCAGGACCGATAGTCGTCTAGCAGGCCTGCCGCTCAGCGTTACCACCAAGGTGGTAAGGGGTACGCCGCCGCTGGTGAGGGAACGGCCGCCGCAAAACATCCGCGACGGCTGCCCGAACGTTCGTGCGACCAAGGTACTTTGGCCTCGGGCCTTCGATGCTATACTACGAGGGTGATCAAACACGACGTCGTTGTCGTCGGTGGCGGCCTAGCCGGAATGCGTGCGGCGGTCGAAGCCGCCGAAGGGGGCGCCGACGTCGCCATCGTCTCGAAGATGCACCCCGTGCGCAGCCACTCCGGCGCGGCGCAGGGCGGCATCAACGCAGCGCTCGGCAATCGGGAGGACGACTCACCCGAAATGCACGCTTTCGACTGCGTGAAGGGCTCCGACTACCTCGGAGATCAGGATGCGATCGAAGCGATGGCCGAAGACGCGCCGCGCCAGATCGTCTGGCTCGAGCACCGCGGCTGCATCTTCTCGCGCCTGCCCGACGGGCGTATCGCGCAGCGACCCTTCGGCGGCGCCGGCTCGCCGCGGACCTGCTACTCGGCCGACGTGACGGGTCTCGTGATCCTGCACACCCTGTGGGAGCAGCTCGAGCGCTTCGGCGTCAAGGTGTACGAGGAATACTTCGCGACCGCGCTCTGCGTGGAAGACGGCATCGGAACCGGCGTCGTCGCGTATAACATGCGCACGGGCGAACTTGAACTCGTGACCGCCAAGGCGACGATCTTTGCCACGGGCGGCCTTGGGCGCGTCTACGCTAAAACGACCAACGGCTATGCTTCGACCGGCGACGGCATGGCGATCGCGTATCGCGCTGGCATCCCGCTCATGGACATGGAATTCGTCCAGTTCCACCCGACGTCTCTCAAAGAGAACGGCGTGCTGCTCTCTGAAGCGGCGCGCGGTGAAGGCGCCTATCTGCTTAACAGCGACGGCGAACGCTTCATGTTCAAGTATGCCCCGAACAAAGGCGAACTCGCGTCACGCGACGTCGTGAGCCGGGCCGAATGGACCGAAATCCTCGAGGGGCGCGGAGTCGACGGTTGCGTGTTCCTCGACTTGCGGCATCTCGGGCGAGAGAAAATATTGGAACGCTTACCGCAGATTCGCGAACTCGCGCTCGATGCGACCGGCAAGGATGCAATCGACACGCCGATTCCGATCCTGCCCGGCATGCACTATGCGATGGGCGGCATCGAAACCGACAAGTTCGGTGCGACGAGCATCCCCGGCGTGTATGCCGCCGGCGAATGCGCCTGCGTCAGCGTGCACGGCGCGAATCGTCTCGGCGGCAACTCGCTGCTCGAAACGATCGTCTTCGGTGCGCGCGCGGCCAAACACGCGGTGCAGTACGTCAAGAGCGTCGGCAGCGTACGGCAGTCGCAGCGAACGTTGCTCGCCGAAAAGGACCGGATCGCCGGAATTCTCGCGCGCGGGGGCGGCGAACGTCACCCGCAGGTGCGCAAACGGATGAACGCGCTGATGTCCGAGAACGTGTTCATTTTCCGTAACGATGCCGAGCTGAGCAAGGCGGTCGAGGGGCTGCGCGAGGTTCGCGAGGCAGCGCAGACGATGACGGTCATGGACAAGTCCAAGACCTTCAACACCGACCTGACCGGTCTGCTCGAAGCCGAATTTCTGCTCGACATCGCGATGCCGATCGCTTACGGCGCACTCAAACGTGACGAATCGCGCGGCGCGCAGGCTCGCACCGATTTCCCCGAGCGCAACGATGATAAGTGGCTCGTGCACACGCGCATGCGCTACAACGGTGCCACGTCCGATCCGACACCAGACTACGAGCGCAAGGTGACGTTCACCAAGTATCGGCCCGAAGTGAGGAGTTACTAGTTGGCAGCCATTGTTCTGGATCTTTTTCGGTACGACCAGGCCGTCGACGAGGAGCCGCATCGCGAGCGCGTCGACATCGAGTTCAACGAGAACGCGACGGTGCTCGATGCGCTCGAACACGCCAAGGCCGAGGTCGACGGTTCGATCTCGTTCCGGCGTTCGTGCCGTTCGTCGATCTGCGGTTCGTGTTCGATGAACATCAACGGGGTGACGGGGCTTGCCTGCAAGACGCCGCTGCGCGACGTGCTGCGCGCCGACCGTTCGGTCAAGATCGATCCGATGCCCAACTTCGAGCCCATGAAGGACATGGTCGTCCACATGGACCCGTTCTGGGACAAGTACTCTCGTCTGAAGCCGTACTTGCAGCCGCCCGACCGCGACGAAGAGCACGAGCGCGAGCGCCGCGTCTCACCCGAAGATATGAAGAAGCTGGTCGCCGTCGCCAATTGCGTGATGTGCGCGGTATGCTACTCGCTCTGCCCCGTGGTTAGCGTCGATCCGGCTTTCTCGGGACCCGCCGCGATCGCGTATGCCTACCGCTTCATTGAGGACACCCGCGATGCTAAACAGAAGGAACGCGTCGCTCAAATCAGCGATGATTATTTGTGGCTGTGCGCTCACTGTTATGCGTGCTCATATTGCCCTAAACACGTCGATCCGCACGATCGCATCATCGACACGAAGCGCCGCTCGATTCAGGTCGGCCTGACCGATGCCCCGGGTCCGCGCCATGCGCTCGTGGTCGCTAAGACGATCAAGCAGACCGGCATGCTCGCCGAAAACGAAGTGATCGCGGGCACGATCGGGCGCTTCAACATCAAGGGTTTGCTGAAGGTCATGCCGCTCGGTTTGCGGATGGCTTCCAAAGGAAAAGTTCCACCGCTTTTCATGCATCCGGTGCAGAAAGTCGACGAAATTCGGACGATTTTCGAAGCCATGGAGGTCCCAATCGCATCATGACCGTCGCAACCGGTTTTCCGCTCTCCGCCAAGCGTCGCTCGAAGTCGGCTGAGATGAAGCGTTACGGCTTCTTCCCCGGCTGCGTCGCCAAGGAATCGTGCACGGAGCTTTTTAATTCGACGATGCTGCTCGCCGACAAGCTCGGGATCGAACTCGTCGAGTTGACCGCGGCGTCGTGTTGCGGCGCCTCCGTGCTCAACGACGTCAACCGCGACGTCGCTCGCGTACTCAACGCACGCACCTACGCGCAGGCGGAAGCGCTGGGGCTCGACGACGTCATTACGATCTGCTCGACGTGTACCGGGCACATGCGTGCTGCCAATAAAGAGTTGCTCGAAGACGAGTTACGGATGGAGCAATCCAATGCCATCCTCGGCAAGTTCGGCTCGAACTACAAGGGCACGGTGTCGGTCCGTCACCTGCTGTGGATGCTGATCGACGATATCGGCCTCGACGAGCTCTCGAAGATGGTCGTCAACCCGCTGCAAGGGCTCAAGGTCGCGCCGTTTTACGGCTGCCACATCATCCGTCCGGAATCCGTCAACGGCTGGGAATCGGCGCGCAACCCCCACTCGCTCGAAGACCTGATCACCGCGCTCGGCGGCGAACCGGTCGACTACGCGGGCAAGACGCGCTGCTGCGGTTTCCACGTCCAACTCGAGAAGGACGGCATCGCGGCGAACATGGTCGGCCAGAACATGCGCATGGCCAAGGACAAAGGCGCCGAAGCCGTGTTGACGCCGTGCCCGCTGTGTCATCTGGCGCTCGATGGTTATCAAGCCGATTCCGCCGCACGCTGGGGCCGCACCGACCTACCGACCTTTCATCTGCCGCAACTCGTGGCCATCGCGCTCGGCGTTGACCCGACGAAGCTCGGGCTCAAGCGCCACGTCATTTCCCCGGGCCACGTTCTCTCATCGCACGATCTGGCGCCGATGCACGTGGCTTAAGCGAAGCAAGTTCGACCCCGGTCACACTATTTGACGGCCGCTTCACTACGAAGCGGCCGTTTTGTTTTTTGGTGTAGGGCGCGTGAAGGGCGGACGATAGAACCCTTGATGGACCTTCGCGAACGCGCCCCGTCGAAAACGTTGAGCCTCGGGACGGGCGACGCTCGGATCGATTTCGGCATCGACGACCTTTGCCGACACACGATGATATTCGGCTCGTCGGGCTCCGGCAAAACGACGCGGGGTTATAACCCGATGCTGCAGGCAATGCTCTCCGATCTCGGCGCGGGGGCGTTCGTGATTTGCGCCAAGACCGAAGCGGTCGGCGAAGTCTGCGAGATCGCGCGGCGGGCCGGACGTAAGTCCGTCGTCGTCCAACCCGGCAGCGAAGTCGGTCTCGAGCTGATGTGCGGCAGCCCCGACGTCGACAGCGTCTATTTCCGCGATACGTTCGGGCGCGTGAGCGAGGATGCCAAGCAGTGGGTCGACGCGGGACTTGCGCGCATGAAGAACGCTCTGCGCATGCTGCAGGCCGCGGGCGGTCAGTACTACACCTTCGAACACCTGACGAGCTACTGCTTCGACGACAAGTTTGCGGCGCTGGTGCGGATCCAAGCCACCGAGCGGCTGCGCGCGATCCGCAGCGACAGCGACGAAGCGTGGACGATCCACGAAGCGCTCAGCTACGAAGACACGCGCTACTTTCAAATGATGCCCGAGACGCGGCGTACGGTCCAGTTCGCGATCTCGCAATTGCTTGAGCCGCTGCGCGACGTCGACATCGTGAAGACCTTCGCCCGCAAGCACAACCTCATTTCGATGAACACCGTCTTCGACGGCAACGTGATCGTCTTACACGTTCCGCGTTCGCGTTACGAGCGCGCCGCGCAGTCGCTATATACCTTGGCAAAGCGACGCTTCTTCACGGCGGTCGAGAACCGGCGCTCCGATCCGACGCTCGATCAGTCACGCCCGGTGATTTTCGGGATCGATGAATACCAGCTATGCATTTCCGAATCCGACGTCTCGTCACTCGGCGTCATCCGTTCGGCCGGCTGCATGGTGCTCGGCACGACGCAGGGCGTCGCTTCGCTGTACGCCGTGCTCGCGCCGCATCACGTCGACGCCGCACTGCAAAATTTCACGCAGAAGATATTTTTCAAGACAGATGACGATGCGACGCTCGGACTGCTGGCCCGTGCGACGAAGTACAATCAGAACTCCGTCGACCCCGGCGTCCTTTTTTCGATGACGCGCGACGAAGGCTTCTGCCACGTCACCGCAGGCGACCGCTCGATCGACGCGGTCGTCCCGATGAAGCCCATGTATGTCACGCCTTCGCCGGTGGCCGCTGCACCGCCGCCGCTCGTGGCCGCCGCATCACCGCCGCCGGTCGAAGCGGTGGCATAAGTCCGCAGCGGTATTGGACGTCGGCCATTCCCCAGGCCGTACCGACCGCGACATACTCACTGCTAAGCGCCCCAACGTTCTCAGCCCGCATTCCGGCTTGATTTATCGTCGTCGAGACTTGGTGCTTCGAAGCTGATGAGCAATTTTCGAAGCAGCGTCACGAGCATCATGCGTTCAGCGGTCGACAGAGCAGCGAGTAGTTGCTCTTCGTTCGCAAGATGTGCCGGAGCGACCGACTCGACAAGCCGTAAGCCCTTCTTCGTTAGCGTAACGAAGACACCGCGACCATCTTCGGCGTCCGGCTCGCGCCGCACAAGTCCCTGGCCCTCAAGTCGATCGATGCGAAAACTCATGGTTCCTGACGTACGCATTAACGCACCCATCAGGACCTTCTGCGGCAGACGATAGGGGACTCCGGCGCGTCGTAATGCGGCTAATACGTCAAACGCAGCTCGCGTCAAACCAAAGCGCCGAAAAGTACGTTCTAAGCGGGCGTCAAAATACCAGCGTAGCCGGCCAACTCTGCCGACGATGGCGGCCGGAGCCGTATCGAGGTCGGGGCGTTCACGTGCCCACGCCGCGACGATGCGGTCGACGGCATCACCTGCAGCTTCATCCTGTGGCCCGTCCATATGACTAGGTTTACTTCAATTCAAGAGATATGTTACCATGCCTGCGCGGCGTTCCGGCGGCGACCCGCTATGGCGGATCAGCACTTTTTACGCCATTCCGCCACGGTGAGGAGATGCGCGATGAAGATCATTACGTATGACCGGTTCAAGCCCGGCGTCACGATGGAGAGTATCAACCCGTATCTGCCCGCGGAGGTCTCCAATGTGTGGAGGCTCTGGAAAGCCGGCATTGTGCGGGAGAACTACGCGCGAGCCGACGAACCCGGCGTTGTTATCGTCTTCGAGTGCGAGAGCGTGGCCCAGTGCAAACGTTACACGGATGACTTCCCGCTTACGAAGGCCGGGTTTATCGAATGGTTTTACATTCCGGTGCAAATCGCGTTGCCGATTGAGACTCTCTTTCGAGCGGACGTGGACGTCAACCAGCCCTACGATCGCACGACAACGAAACCTGACGCCCCACTAACGAAACCCGGCGCCCCACTAAAGAAGGGTGGCCCTGAGCACGTAACCCCGCACTCTGATACTGCGAGGGGCTAAGATCGTGGCAACCGCAAGCCATCCATCACTCCTGCTGTCGGCCCTATAATGCAACAGGCGTTCGGACTCAATATTCCAGATTCGCTCGACGACTTGTGCGATCCTCAGAGGACGGCACTGCTCGTCTATGACATGCAAGCCGGCATTGTCTCGCAAATATCCGATGGAGCAGAGACGACGAGGCAGGTGTGCAACGTCATCGAGGCGGCGCGTGAGGGTGGCTTCCGGATTTTCTATACGCGCCACATGTACTTGCCGAATGAACTCGCCGGCGTATCCCAGCTTCGCACCGCCATGGCATGGCAGGGCGTCCGTCAAGTCAGCGACGTGAAACCACATTTTCTGCGCGATTCTCCGGAATTCCAACTCACCGCAGAAATTACGCCACGAGCGAGCGAAGCAATCTTTGACAAGATCACGATGTCGGCGTTCGCGGGTACGCCGCTCGACATCGTCCTGCGAGATTGCGCCGTTACTGCCTTCGCCATCGTCGGTATCGCGCTTGAAATCGGCATCGAACCGACCGTTCGCCACGCAATGGACCTCGGATACATTCCCGTCGTCGTTCGCGACGCATGCGGTTCGCGAGATACAGTGGCGGCTGAGGGTTCGCTCGCGAACCTCGCGTCCTTTGGCGGCTCGTTGCAGACCGACGTTGCAACGATCGCCAAAGCGTTCCGCGCGACCATAAAGAGAACTGGAGACGCGCAATGCTCCGGCTGACGACGACCGTCATCCGCCTACTCGTGTGCGAACGCTCGCGATGAGGATAAGCGACGAGCGGGCGCCGGCGCGCCTACGGTGGGCGGAAACGGCGCGATGACGCTTGGGAAGGGGCGCTTCGACAGCTTCAGCGACGGCGTGTTCGCCATTGCGATCACACTGCTGATCCTCGAGATTCATCTACCTTCGTGGGTATCGCGAGCATCGGACTCGCCGGCGCAAGCCAAAGCACTCCTTGAAATATGGCCGGCATACCTCGTGTACTTAGCCAGCTTCGCCACGATCGGGATCATGTGGCTCAATCATCATGCGCTCTTCGATGCTGCGCAACGGATCACACACGGCGTCATCGTTGCGAACCTCGTATTACTCGGGTTGATTTCCTTTTTGCCGTTCACGACCGAGGTGCTCGGGCAACTCGGGCTCACGCAGACGACCGTCGTGTATTACGGCTTAACGATGACTGCGATTGCGTTCGCCTATCTCGGCGTACAAACACAAGTCATCGCCGCGCACCCGGGCTCCGCCCAAAAACTCACGCGTTGGAACATCGTCGGAATGATCGCCTATCCGCTCGCGACCGTAGTCGGGTTTTTCGTGCCGCTGCTCGGGGTCGTGCTCATCGCTCTGCTTGCCGTATTCTACGCGTTACCGCGCAACGTCCGCGTCGCCCGGTTCACGCCCGGCCCGAATATGGACCCTGGACGGTAAGCGGCGGCCGGAGATACCGCCGCTCTTCGTTCGCGCCCATCTGAAAGGATCGACTCATGTCATCTCCATCCGTGGGTACCTCACCCCGGCCGGACCGTTCACACATCGCGCCGGTCACCACGCGAGAAGAGCTTATCTTTTTACTGTCGCGGGCGTCCGAACTCGAACACGGCCTAGCCTGCATTTATCTGTACGCGGCGTACTCGCTCAAGAACGACGTCACCGAAGGCGGCTTAACGGAGGCGCAGGCCGAGCTCGTGCGGGGCTGGAAGCGCCGGCTCGCGCACGTCGCCGTCGAAGAGATGTTGCACTTGGCGCAGGTCACGAACATGCTGTCCGCCATCGGCGGTGCCCCGCACTTCAAGCGCACGAATTTCCCCATGCCTTCGACAGCGTTTCCTTTCGGAATACGGCTGACGCTCGAGCCGTTTTCAAAAGAGACCATCGAACGCTTCGTATGCTACGAAATGCCGAAGCCGGCGTACTTTCCACTGAGCAAGAGGCCGTTTACACCGCTATTCGCGCACGAATAGTTGCCGCCCAAGGCGGCGGTTCGAGCGACATCGGCGAGGGGGGCGCGCCCCTGCAGCTCGACCCGTTCGAGTCGGGGGCAAGCTGCGAGCCCTTTGAGATCGACTTCAAGACGGTCGGCGAGTTCTACCATAAGATCGAAACCGGCTTTAACGGGATACCGGAAGACGAGCTGTTCATCGGACCGCCGGAGGCCCAAGCAAACGCGCGTTTCGTCGACCTTTTCGGAGAACTCGTGCCCGTCGTGGATCGCGGCTCCGCGTGTGCCGGCATCGACATGATCGTCGAGCAAGGCGAGGCTCCCTCGAGCGCTCACCCCGACGCGCATTTCTGCGTCTTCGATGCGATCCGTAAGGAACTCGAAGATGCGACGGCCGAGGCGAGCGCGAGCGGTGTCCCATTCGAACCGGTTCGTCCAGTCGTCTCGAATCCGATGACGCGCTTCTACGACGACACCTCGGGCGGAACGATTATCCGCGAGCCGTTAACCCATGCCGTCGCCGATTTATTCAACGTTGCGTACGAGACGATGTTGCTGATGCTCCTGCGTTTCTTCGCGCATACCGAGGAAACCCAGGCCGAACTCGAACACGTGTCGCGCGCGACGCTGCGACTCATGACGACCGTCATTCGTCCGCTTGGCGAAGCACTCACGAAGATGCCGGTGGGTGATCCGACCTTTGCCGCGATGACCGCCGGCCCAGGTTTCGGCTACAACCGCGATGTCCATCTTTTGCCGCACAAGCGCGCCGCATGGATCTTTTTCGGTGAACGCCTGCGCCAGCTCGCGACGATCGCGACACGCTTACGTACCGAGCACGCGTTGCCGCCCGAAGTTGAAGAGGCCGCGGCCGCGCTGCAGAATCTCGCCGAACAGTTCGCTCCCCTCGATCGCTCGTGGAGTGCATGGACGGAACTCGCGGAACTGCGAACGATCGAGAAGGCACTACCGACTGCGATCACGCCGGAGCTCGACGGCCCCTATCTCGTCACCAATGTTGAGAACCTGACGAACTCGAAGGGCGAGCGATTGGAGGCGCGGCCGGAAATGGCACTCTGCCGTTGCGGCGGCTCCGCACATAAGCCGTTCTGCGATGGGACTCATGCCCGTATCGGATTCGCGAGCCGCAAGCGCCCCGGCCGAGTCGAAGACCGGCGCGACAACTACATTGCCGGGTCACTTACGGTCCATGACAATCGCGGCATCTGCCAGCACTCAGCCTATTGCACTGACGAACTTGCCTCAGTCTTCAACAACAAACGAGAACCGTGGATCGATCCGAACGGCGCCACAGCCGAACGCATTATCGCGCAGGTGCGCAAGTGCCCCTCGGGCGCCTTGAGTTATTCCATTGACGGCGTCGAGCATCGCGATCAACAGAGCGCGCCGATGGTAACGATCTCAAAGGACGGCCCGTACCGAGTGACCGGCGGCATAGGCCTGCAGGAGGATACGTGGGCCGAGGGGTCGTCACGCGAACATTACACGTTATGCCGGTGCGGCGGCTCGAAGAACAAGCCGTTCTGCGACGGAACGCATTGGACCAACGACTTTCACGACGACAAGAACTGATGTTAAGACTGCGATTGTAAGCTCTTCGGCCGAAAGAGGATAGCCGTTGCGGATAAGCCATGTTCATTATATAATGGCGATTATAGCCTGAGGAGGTTCCATGCTTGCTTTCAAAGTGACGACGGTGGGAGCGTCGGCCGGATTTATTTTAACGAAAGAGGCGATGGCGGCGCTCAAAGTTCAGAAGGGTGACACCGTCTTTTTGACTGAGGCTCCCGGAGGCGGGTATCGACTCACGCCGTACAATCCGGACTTCGAGCGGCAGATGAAGTTGGCGGAGACGATCATGCACGACGATCGCGACATTCTTCGCGCGCTTGCCAAGTGAACGTTGGCGGTGGGTCGCCCTCAGCGTCGCGTACTCGGTTCACGATCGGCAGCTAGCCGAGCA
>JAABUX010008455.1_pt1 | contig 11862 bp, 16 predicted proteins | sample 5561851 | NCBI WGS metagenome assembly JAABUX01 (sample SAMN10711883, study PRJNA513361) | rock metagenome | isolation source: Antarctica rocks | place: Antarctica: Victoria Land, Richard Nunatak red sandstone | collected 2016-01-03 | reverse complement strand
AACCGAGAGGTTCAAGCACGGTTCTAGGAGCGCCTGGGGGTGAGATTCCCCCGGGCGACTCGCCAAAGCGTTAGAGCCCGCTGAAGGCAAGACGCCGTTCCTGGGGTTACGATGGGCAGCCCAAGTTTAAAGCATCCCAACCGGGTTGAAAAGCACGGCCGGGCGGGACGGCTAGAAGTCGTCCCGCCCGCGCCCGCGGCCTCGCTCGCGCGATCGTTCACCGGCCAGCTCGCGTTCAAAGGCAAGGTAGGCTTTGCGCTCGGCCGATGATGCTGGCCGCGCCGAGATCATCCGGGTTGTCCCTTCCCGATCGGTATGTGTGGCCAGGATAACTGCCAAACCGCCCAGATCGCCAATCGAGTTCGTCCGGACTTCGCCGTAGTCCCGCCGATCATCGACGTCGTTCAGGGTCGGCTTGTCGAACACCCGCACGGCATCCCGGAAGTCGATCCCGTGCTTGCGGATGTTGGCCTGGTTCTTGGCTTCGTCCCACTCATACCCGGGTGGGAAGCCACCCGGGGGTAAACTCACCGCTTGTTGCGTGCTGGGGCAGGCTTGAAGCGCTTCAGTTCCTCAGCCGTGTAAAGCGGAGCTGCGTCAGGATCGTCGGCCACGGCGCGCGCGATATCCTCATCGGTCATGGACCGGAGACGCTTCCAGTCGGTTTGGGTGGGAGCCAAGTCCGTCCTTTTGATTGAAGTTGTCATGATGCACCTACGGTTATAGCTGGCTGGTGGCAGCATACATGGTAAAGCCTTGAGTTGTAAGCACGAAAGCTCAAAATGACGCGTGGCCTATTGAGCGCTCATGGCCGAGAACCCTCCAAACCAGTCATTCAGCCGTGCGCCGCCAAGCTCGTATGATCCGCACGGCCCACGGTGTCCGGGCCTCTGCCAATGCGGCTTCTGCCGCAGCCAACCGGACCTCTGCTAAGTCTGCCCGTCTCGCCTCCGCCACGGCCAGAGCTTCCGCATGGGCAGCACGTCCACGGTCGACCAGGTGGTCAGCAGTGGCCGTGTCCAAGGCCGTCCGGGTGCGTCCCAGGTCGGCCCGGAGGTCGGCCACGGTTGCTATCAGGGCGTCCAGGGCTACGCCCGTGGCCGCGTCGTCAGGCTGTCCATGGTCGGCCGTGGACTCATCCGGGGGTGGAAGGTCGGCCAAGTCTCGCAAGTGAACCCGTACGATGCCGTCGTTGCTCTTAGTGGCAGGGAGCGTTTCGCGCCTGACACGTTGACGGAGAGCTTCGCGCGTGTGGCCTGTCCGAGCTGCCGCTTCGGTAAGCGTCAACCATCCGTCCGGGGGTTGTCCATGGTCGACCATGGACATGCACGCTGCCCGGCCCTGGCCAGCCTGGCAAGCTTTGCGTCATGGCGCAAAAGGATTGTCAGGATCGCTGGCAAGTCCGAATATGCATCGCTGGTAACGTTAGGGGACCGTGCGCTTGCAACACACGGCCCCCCTTTGCCCCTGCCAACGTGGCGGACTTCCTGGGATGCTTGGGGTCCGCCACGTTTACCATAAATACCAGAAGCTCCGTGTCTTTGGCATCGAGGTATCCCTACTCAGGCCAAATTTAGCACTCACACCCTAGGAGTGCTGCCATATGCGGGCACCGAGCAAACTTCCTTGACAAAACCATAGTCGAAGTCCGAATCGAAGTGTCGCTAGAAATATGTGTTGAACGTACCACAGCAGAGACTGATGAAGCTGGTGTCTATTGACGTGCACCATAGGCAGCACAAAACATTACCTCGCGGCGGAGCCAAGAACGCCAGGGGCGGAGCCGCGAGGTAAAACCAAAACACCCACCCCAGGTGGGATCGACCAGGCAATAAACCGGTTTGCCACGCCACGTGGGAATGTGAGATAGATAACCCGCTGCCCTCAACCCGCGACCAGCTTAGGGGGAAAGGGCGGCCGCCGGGTACGATTCGGCGACCGCTAACTCTAACCAAGGAGCCTAACATGCCCTCAAAATGGGCGTGGTTATCAGACGTATTACTGGCAGTGAGCGATCTGCTTAAGATCATCGCTCTCTGGCTAAAGCCTTACTAGCCTATTAGGCGGCCTGGACCAGGTTCTGAGCCTGGTCCAGTGCCAACGGCACACCACCACATGATCGTGTGCTAACTGCACACTAGGGGAATGCCTACAGGTAGGCAATTGTGCTGATTGCACACAGCTGGAGTTGCCTAGCAGTGGGCAGACTTGACGGTAATCCAGCTTCATGGCCCGTCAGAGATGCTGCACCGCACCAACGCAGAATATGCATTATGGAAACGTGCGCGAAGTCGCGGGGAAGTCCCCGGGCAGTTGCGGCGGCGTCGCAGCGGCCAGCGCCAGTAGAGGCCGCGCGAGGACTGGCCCGGGAAGGCTCTGGGAGGTCCCCTGGGCGGGCGCGATTACTTGCCAGGGGTTCGGTGCCCCCCGGCCCGCGCAACCGCCTTGGCGGCCAAATTCGCGGCCCTGCGGATTTGGCTGGGCGGCAGCTCCCCCGCCATGATCCGCATCACCTCCTTCATCGAGGCGATCAGCTCTTCCGTCAGGTCCGCCTTGGGCGCGCGGGAGCGGGATCGGCGGGCCACGGCGTTCGTGCTCAGGCCGTCTGGCGGGTCATCCGGCGGCGCAACTCGGCCAGCTCGGCGCGGGTGGCCTCGATGTCCTCGGTCGGGATCGGCAGGCGCGGCTCTGTGTCCGCCGGGTTGCGCCTGCCCATGCGGGCACGGTCCACCCGGCCCCGGTTGGGGTCGGACTGGTCCACCACCACGGTGCGTTCGGTTCCAACGGCCACCTCGACGGCCACGGGGTCCGGATCAACCCGAACCGGCTCCTGTGCCGGGGCGCTCACCGGGAGACGCCTTCCGTCCCGGGGCTGTCCAGCCGGGCCAACAGCCCGGCCACGTTGCCCGCCAGCAGTTCGCCCAGCGTGAAGGGGCACGCATCCGGCAGCGGACGCGGCTCGCCGTTCGCGTCCGCCGCCTCCCGGGCCAGGCCCAGCGCCTTGGCGTAGAGCGCATCCAGCTCGACCCGCTGGCGCATGGAGGGGGTGAAGCAGTCCTCCGCGTCGGCCAGGAACACCCCCGCCTCGCCGCGCCAGTGCGCCGCAGCCGGGCTGTCCGGCCAGGCGTGCAGCTTGAGCAGGTGGATCAGCGCCTGGCGCAGCAGGCTCCGGCACGCGCGCAACCCCGACAGCCCCACGTCCTCGACCTCCTCGATCACCCGGGGCCAGTCCACGGCGTCGTTGACCCGCTCGCCCGCTGCAAGCCGGCGCAGCAGGGCCGCCTGGTGCTCGGCCCAGAGAAGGGCGTCGTGCTCGTACAGGCCATCCGGCATGGGAGCCTCCTACTTTGCCGCGGGTGGCGGGCTGCCGTTCTTCAACGCGGCAAGAGCGTCCACCAGGTCGAGCTGCTGGGCCGACACGGCGGGCGCCTGGGCATGGCCCACCTTGGCCCCTTTGCCGCGCGCTGTCTTGCGGCCCGTGGGGGCGCTGGGTGGCGCCGGCTGGGCCATGCGCCGCAGCCGGGCCGTGCGTCCCTGCTTCGGCTGCTGCTGCTCGGCGTGCGTCGCCCGGAAGGCGTCGCCCTCCTTGCGCCACCAGGCCAGGGTCACGGCGGTGATCGGGGCGCGGCCATGGGCGCGCACCAGCTTGGCCTGCACCCCCACGTCGGACAGGCCGTTGACCTCCAACAACGCAGGCTCGATGCAAAACCTCGAAAAGTCCGGCCCGCGGAGCAGCTTGCCGGGCGGCACGCCCAGCAGGTCGCGGAAACGGTCAACAGGGAACGTCTCGACGCAGCGGTCCAGGCCGCTGCGGAGCTGGACCAGCTCGTAGAGCGCGATGGCGTACTTGCTGGTCATGGCGCAGACCGTCTCGGCCTTGATGCGGCCCCAGCGCGACGAGCGGGCCAGCACCGGCTGCAGCTTCTTGGGCAAGCCGAACCGGACCGTGGCGGAGGCGGCGCTGTCGCTGGCGGACACGTCGAAGAAGTCGAACAGGTGCGTGTTGAGGTAGCGCGGCTCGCTGCCCTCGGCCGAGAGGAAGGGCACCGTGACCACCACGCGCATGAGGCGGACCAGGCTGGCGCGGAGGCGGTCGTTGCTCTCGTGCTGGGACGGGCGCAGCGCGGTCATGGGCATCTCCCACTCCGTGCCGTCCTTGACCAGCAGGCCGCTGTCATGGGCGTGCTGGTAGAGCAGGTTCAGCACCGCCCGGTCGGACGCCTCCAGCTCGTGGGCGCCGGTGATCTCGATCAGCTCCCCGGCCTTGGGGAAGCCGACCGCGTTGGTCTTCTGGTCAAGCGTGCTAGACATGCTGCCCTATGATGTGAGCCGCAGCAGTGCTAGCTCACATGAGCGAATGTGAGAAGTATTGGAATGATCTCACATCCGCCCGTTTCCTCACAATAAGCCGCCCGTTTCCTCACAACAGTACGCCCGTTTCCTCACAGCAAGCCGCCCGTTTACTCACAACTGACCCTTTTTTCATGTCTGATTACAAAGGGTTGCGAGGCCCTGAATCTGAACTTAAGAAGAAATTGAACTTTTCCGCTGTGGACAACTCCTAGCCTGTGGATAACCGGCGTGGGTGCCACGGTGCTCGCTGCGGGTAAGGGGTGGGTCCTCGCCGTGCTCGCCATGCTCGGCCCGAAGCCGGGCCTGCGCGTGGCTGCGCGCGGCTGCGGTCCCGGCGCCAAGCAGCGCCGCCCTTGCCCTCCGCTGCGCGCCGTGCCGTAGCGGAGGTGTCGGGACGAAGGGCGTCCCGCCACAACGACGCCCCAAGAGGCCCTGCCGGGCCGGGCGTCGAACAAAGGGCTGACAGAAGGGGGAGAGGCAGACTCCCGCCTCTCCTCCCTCCAGCCCTGGTCGCCGAGCGCAGCTTCGCCCACGCCGGGCGCTGCCGCAGGCTCGCACGCGACCACGAGGCAATCCCTGCATCGGCCTTCGGCTTCTTCGTCCTCGCCAGCGCCATGCTGCCCGTCCGGCGACTCTGATTGCACGTCGGGCGTTCATCATTGCGCGCCGCTACACCTGCGCATCATGGTTCCTTTCTGATCCACACCCTCACTTTCTCCCGCCCGGATGCGAACGGGAACCGTGCCCCTCACCACTCAGCCTGGACCGCCCTCACCTGGCAGAGCAGCGTCCCGTCCGCGCTTCGCACGGCCGACTGGAGGCAGCGCTGCACGCCGCCCATCTCGAACCGCCACTGGTAGGCGTGCAAGCCATAGCCGCCCAGGAACAGGCCCAGCGCGACGCCGGCCACCAGCGCGGCCGACCCCCAACGGTGCGTGCGGTCGTAGCGCCGTTGCCGCAGCACCAGAGCGCCGCTCAGCTTGGCCGACACCTGCTCCGTGAGCTGGTCCACCGTGTGGTTGACCAGCCTCTCCCGGTCGCTCTCCGATTGCCGGGCCATGATCTCGTGCCGCTTGTTGTGCTCCTGTGCCAGGCCCAACGTGGTCTTGAGCACCTCGACCTGCCCGTCCGCCGCCGCCTTGGCAGTTGTGACCACGTTGATGACGCGGGTTTCCTGCTCATCAAGCATCAACGCCTGGGCAACAAGGGCGCGCTCTTGCGAGCGCACCCAAGCTCCCAGAGGACCATCTGGATCAATGCCGTCCCTCCACGCGGCCTCCCGCGTCTCTACGGCCGCTGCGCGGAGCGCGTCTGCTGCCTTGCTCATGGCAGCCACTCCGCTACGCCGACATCGGCGAACTGCTCTTCCAGCCGATCCAACCAGGTCTTCACCATGAACTGCCGCACCGGGTCCATTGGCTTGCCGCTCAGTCCGGGCTTGTTGGCCGCGGCATCGTGGAAGCTCAGCCCCGTCGCCCGCATTTCCGCCATGCAGGGAAGGCGAGGGATGAGGATGATGCGGACGCCACCGCTCACCAGCTTGCGAAGCTCAGGGCGGTCCATGATGAGGTCGAAGGCACCAGCCGGTGTCTTGCCCGCTCGCACCAGGCTCTCGTTCAGGAACAGGATGGCCTGCGTGCCACGGAAGTAGCCAGCTTCGTGGATGGCGACGATATGGTCGAAGTCGTCCTTCTCCGGACCGCTGAAGTAGAGCGGCAAGCAGGACACCCCGGCTGCCTGGCAGAAGGTGGCCAGCGGCAGGTCCTGCCCGTAGTCGGATAGCACCCGGTCTCCGCCACCGAGGTCCAGCACCAGCGACGATTTGGTGCTGACCATGTGGCCCACCTGCTCAGTGATCCAGTCCTTCACGTCCGCCAGCTCGTCGGTCGCCGGCACGCTCGCGCCACCCGGAGACCCCGGTGGATACAGCCCTGCCAAGGTCGGGTTGCGTCGGTCGCCGTCGGCGACGTTGACTGCGCGCCCAGCTCTGCGCGCGCGCTGGATCAGCATGTCGCACACCGTGCTGCCGCCGACACGGCCCCGGCCGAGCCTCGTTGCAAGGACGGGAACCAGAGGCTGGGTCGCCTGCGGTTCCGTGGTCGGCTTCTCGTCGTCACGCTTTGGAGGGATTGCGTTCATGTTGGTCCTCAGAACAGTGGATCGCCATTTGCCTTGCGGCCGCTACGGAGGTTCAGCATCTCGCGTACGGCCTCGATGGAACCAGGGACAGGTCGGCTTGTGTCCTTGGGTGCCTCCGCGGACGGAGGCGGCGCCGGCTGCTGTTGCGGCAGCGGCGCAGTGGGCAGGGCGGCCGTCTGGCTGCCCTGATGCTCACCTCCTGACGGGGGCGGCGCATTGGGTTGTGCGAAGGCAGGAGGGCGCCAGTTCAATGGTGCCCGGGGCCGCGCCGGTGCCGGAGTGCCGGCGCTGGGCCGACGCCCGGCCTCTTGCGCTCTTTCGGCTTCCACATCGCGGACGACGATCTTCCAGGTAAGACGGACAGATCGTGCTGACAAAGGACCACCCGTCCCACCAAGTACGCCTTCGGCGGTCGCCCTTTTTGCGATGACGCGCCACGGCGGGCGGTAGACAGCGACCTCACGCGCAATCACGTCATACCGGGGGCGGAGCCAGCGGTAGGCATCGCCATGCCTGCTGTAGGCGTTGTCGCGTATGTCGTTGACGAGCTGGGGGTGCGTTCCGTTGGGCATGCCGCGATGATCCGTCGCCAGGATGCGAACGGGACCAGCTTCCGAACAGAAATCTTGCACGGGTCTTTAGGTCGGCTGACGCCACGACCCCTCAAATACCGAGCCAGCCTCGGGTCAGTCTGAGACCAGCCTCGGGACACCCTGGGAACACCCTGGGGTCGGTCCCGGGTCAGTCTGGGGTCAGCTATCGAAGCAAGTCAGGCAGCATACACCATTGCATTCCTCCGGAATGCCCTGCGGCCTGCCTGCCTGCCTGTGCTGATCCTGCAACGTGTGACCCCTCACGCGTTGGGTGGAGACGGATCACGCTTCTGGTGTGATCTATCACGCTCCATAGTGTGATCTATCACACTGGTTGGAACGGAAACCCATGAGTGATCACGCTGAGACTGGCGATGTAGCTGTGAGTGATCATGTAGCCCGCCGTGAGGGGGACCGGCGCCGAGCGGCCAAGCTGCGTGAGCGGCGGAGCGAGGAAGGACAGACGCGCATTGCCGCCTGGGTACCGCGCGAGCGGGCATCGTATGCTCGCCAAGTTCTGCAAGCGGCTGCGGCAGGGGCCAACGCCTTGCCGCCGGACCCGGAGCAGGCCGTTGCCCTGGATACAGCCCAGGTAGAGGCTACGGCGGCCAGGACAGCAGAGGCGGCAGCCCTGGCGAAGTTGACCGAAGCCGAGCAGCACGGGCGTGAACTGGCGACCGAACTGGCAGCAGCCCGTACAGCAACAGAGACAGTGAAGCAGGCGTGGGAGGGCGTTATGGGCGAGCTGCAGAAGGCACAGGGCGCCGCGGCGCAGGCTCAGGCGGAGGCTGAGCGGTTCCGGCAGGTGCCAGGGCTGCGGGGCCGGATGGTGCGTTGGCTAGTCTGGTAGTCGTTGAAGGCCAGCAAGCTCAACAGCCATGATTGGACGTGCGATCTGTTTAAATTCCGACTACTTGCACAGTGTTTGGGATCGATAGGGAATATCTGAGAACTGAGCTTCGTATTGGGTGTCTATAGCCAGGTTCAATGCTGCGATTGAGCTGCGAGCTAAATCTTTGTCTGAACCGGGTCCAAACATAATTCCGGTGATGATTTCCGGCAAATTTCCGATGTCACTGCGAAAGCAAACCTTTGCTCTGGGCGTGGGATAGCGGCCCCCATCAAAGAAAGTTTCCGTACGATTTTTATCCTGAAGCGAGAACTCCTTTATCAAACGCCATTCATGCTCGTCTCTGAATCCTGCATGCTTTACTCCAATTGGCAAAAAGTGAATTTGGAAGAAAGGTCCTAAATCCTGTGATCCATCCTGGACTGTTTCTGTATCAAGATGCCCGCTTCTTTGAAACTGTTCAAGCAGGGGTCTGAGGAGCAAGCGAACAGAAAACCTATGTAAGGTCATGTCGCGCAACTTGTCGCGGCGCCTTGCCTTTCTGCGACATACATTTGCGACAGGAAAGCGCCCGGCCCGCTTGGGGTCTGACCACGGTCGCAGAACTTAGGAGTTGTGCAAATGTCCCGCAGTCATTGGTCGGACCGGGCTTACATAGGTTTTCCGTTCGCTTGCTCCCCAGACCCCGTCTTGGCCGTGCGGATCGCGCCGCCGGTTACGCCGGAGGAGACAACGGGGCCGTCCGTCGCACCACTACCGCCCCGGCCTTTGCCGCGCAGCCGCGGTGGCAAGCAAGGCCAGTGATCTAATAGCCATCACTCTGTCGCTTGCTGGGTTCGGGGCACTGCTGGCCGCCACGCTCGAAACAGCCGTTCTCAATCATACTCTGTAAATGTACGTTGAGTATTATCAGCATGCTCAGCATTCCAGAATACTCTGACAGAGAACCAGAATTGCGATGGCATAGTTTCGCAGCAGCACCAACGCACACAAGGGCATCTATACGGTGAAAGGCGAAGATCAGGAGTGCTTCCAGAACCAAGAGAAAGATGTAAAGGGCCAGTATGACAGCTTTGTCACTAAAGGTTTTGCTGCCATTTTTTCTAGCAAATAGAGCGTTCAACAAGGCCTGCGATCTGGCGATGAACGTGACTCCAAGAACCGTTATTATAGCAGCAAACAGTAATGAAATGGAGGCAAAGCTATTCACGACTGCAGCGCGTTCAGGGGAAATCTGAACACCCAGACTGCCATCCAGGCGGGGGGCGGATTGAATGACCGACGAAATGTCAGGGGCAATGTTCGCCACCAGCCGGAATACACCCGACAGGGCCTGTCCTTGAAGCGACAGGCTCCAGGGGTAAACCATGCCAAACGCTTGAAGAAAGATAAAAGGTGGGATCAGGGTAGCGCACACCAGCAGCCGCTGTCGCCGAATGAAGGCGGCGTTGGCGGTCCATGTGTCGGCGTCGCGCAGTCTCTGCACCCTGGGCCGGCCGAGCAGCCGATCCAGACTCTCCCGCGCGACGTCAAGGGTCATGCCGATAATCATGATCCAACTTGCTGCGGCCCAGTCACGTGAGGCACACAAGGCCAGCATCGTTGCAAGCACGGTCAATGTGATCTTACACAGCACGCAGCAGGTGCCGCGCTCCGTCAGCCCAGACCACAATATCAGCCGGGCCAGCCAAGGCCTTTCGCGCCTCACCCGCACCACGCCCTCGCCAGTCATGGCCATATGCTGCGGCTGGCAGTCGCGATGCGTGCGCCATGTTGACGGGCGACAACCCTCATTGCATTCGGCACAGGCGCTCCAGCATCCTTCGTGTTCACGCGGTGTACCAGCTACTCCCGACCACAGGCAGTTAGGAATATTGTCATTTTGTCGTCCATTCAGCCCTCCCTCCCGTACAATCGGCGTGAGCACCACTCCGACGATTTCGATCCGAGATGCAGACGATTGCAGTTCGCTGCAATAAAGGCTGAGTAGGCTTTTGCTACACCGCGCCAACGCATAACGGACGTTATGGTAAGTTCCACGGCACGAACCTATTCGGAGATGCGACCTTGAACATAATGCTGCGTAGAGTGCTGGCAGGCGTGATCGCGCTGGCGACCATAGCTGTGGCCTCGGCAGCACCGTCTGAGTCGGGCGACCTCGCGGATGAGGTGCCGAGCGCTCAGGGTGTGTGCGCCGCCGTGGGCGCGCTCTACACAGCGGGCCGAATACGGGCCATCCTGCGCTACGCTCTACCCATCCAATACCAAGGTGCGGGTGCGGACTCGCCTGACAATGCGCGGCGCTTCATGACCGACCGCGGTTGGCGCGAAGCGACTAGTGGTGACTACGGGATGACCCAGTACCCGGATCAGAGCTTCGGGGTCGGGCGGATCGTGCTTGTCCCTGACAAGCCGGCCGCATGGGTGTTCTCGACAGATGTCGGTTCGCTCCACAACCCTTTGCTGTGGGTGCTTGGGAGCACGCCGGACAGCGCCAAGGCCGACCACCTGTTGCTGCAACTAGGCTTTGAGGCGTCCGGCTCTTTCGAGACGACGTTCGTGCGGTTCCGAGGTGAACCTTTTGCGGTGACGCTGTTCGAGGCAGAGGTCGGCGAGTTCGTGGACGTGTATCGGCTCGGCGAGCCTGGAGTAGCCTGCTACTTCCAGCCTCCAGGGTGGCAGCGTTCAGGGCCGCCGCGGTAGCATGTCATGCCCTTGTAGCCGAATTTCTGGATTTGGGTGTTGTGTTGCTATCGACGAAGGAAATATCATGACATCAGGCCAAAGCTTTATAGCGGGTACCAGACAGCAAACCAATGGTCATGTAGGAGAGGATAGAACTTCTGGTTTGCTAGGAAGCTACTTCTGGCTTCTCAGGAGAAACGCAGATTTTGACGGCGCTGATTTTCTTCTTCAAACGGTTGTAAGCTCTATTGAGGAAGAGAGGTCTCGGCGTTCGGGAGTGATGGCGACCGGAGTAGTTCAAGCGAAGTTTTTTGAAGGTGAAAACGGCGTTAGGGTTCGCCGGGATTACACCGAAGAAGCCGGAGAGCCAAGACTTGAGTTCTTTCTTCTCGCACACACGAATGGCGAACAGGGGAAACACCACCACTACTTTTTAACTGCAAAAGATATTGCAAAACTCTCTTTGTCAGAGGACGGTGAATTTAAAGTGTTCCGAGTTGCCAAAAGCAACCAATATGACCATCTTAGAGATATTGCGCCTGATGTAATTGCAAGTGTCATACATAAGCATCTTGCACAGGTAGAGTTTCAGATGAATCAGATGTTTCTGCGTCGGGCCTTTTTCAACTATAGGACATCTCACTTTTTAACCGATGAAAATGTTCAGAGTGCATATTACCTTGATATCTTCAAAGGAACACCCATAGTCACCGTTAAAGATGAAGGAGAGGAAAAAGAAACGGCAAGGCTGATCGAACTCCGCCGTGATTTTTACCCTTGTTCTGGCGAATTTTCTTGGGGATACGGAGGAACCGGCCCTAGTTTCTTGGCTGTTTGCATTCTTGCCCATCATTTCGGCGGCGAGGCCCCCAGCGATGAGCAAAGACGACGGGTTGTAGATAAACTGGTCAGTCAGCTAGACAGAATGCAATCTCATGTCATCACAACGAGGCAGCTCCAAGCTTTGGTTGGAGGACGCAGGACAACACCGATTACCTAGGAAGTTGATAGCACACCGTCAGGTGTCATGCAGACAACGCTGAACCGGAACCAAAATGAACACCATTGATTTTACTCGGCCGTCCCGCAACCGTCCATCCTGTACGCCGAATCCCCATTATGGAAACGTGCGCGAAGTCGCGGGGAAGTCCCCGGGCAGTTGCGGCGGCGTCGCAGCGGCCAGCGCCAGTAGAGGCCGCGCGAGGACTGGCCCGGGAAGGCTCTGGGAGGTCCCCTGGGCGG